>Ga0182011_10002093_pt1 | contig 17039 bp, 19 predicted proteins | sample 711E1DmetaG_FD_120481 | JGI IMG/M metagenome (GOLD analysis project Ga0182011, IMG submission 120481) | Permafrost microbial communities from Stordalen Mire, Sweden - 711E1D metaG | ecosystem: Environmental > Terrestrial > Soil > Wetlands > Permafrost | place: Sweden: Stordalen | collected... | reverse complement strand
ATTCTGCGCGATCGGCGGATCCACCGTGATCCGATACTTCAGCTTGAAGCCGCCATTCGAAATAACGGCCTGCAGAAATTCCCCAATCTGCCTAGCGGCAGCAACCTTGTCGGTAATTGGCATAGTTAAGCTCTCAGCTGTCAGCTATCAGTAGAATGCAAAGAACGTTGCAAATGACGTAAGCCTCGTATCAGGGTATCGCTTTAGCGATACCGCAATTTCTTCAAAACCAGATGCCTCTTTAGGGGCTGCGCGGGATCGCGCAACCGTCAGCCCTAACCAGAATGATTCTACTGACAGCTGATGGCTGAGAGCTGACCGCTATTTCTCTTTCTTCCGCGCCCGCTTCTCCATCATCTCCCGCATCTCGCGCCCAAGGGACGTGCGATTCATCACTGACTGCTGCACGATCCCGATCAACTGTCCCGCCGACCAGTACAGCCCCAACCCCGCCGGCAGGTTCCAGGCCATCAGGCCCAACATACCCGGCATCATGATGTTCATCATCTTCTGCTGCGACGGGTCCATGCCCGCTTGCGGCGTCATCCGCTGCATCACCACCATGGTCACGATGATCGCGATGGGCAGTATGTGCCACGGATCGGGCGCCGAAAGATCTCTAACCCACAGCCATGGCGCATGTCGCAAATCCATAGCCACGTTGAGCATCCGATAATACGCAAACAGAAAGGGCATCTGGATCAGCAGCGGCAAACATCCACCCGCCGGATTCACGCCTTCCTTCTTATACAGCGCCGAAATCTCCGTGTTCATTTCGGCTTTCTTCGGATCCCGCAAACTATATTTCTTGTACTTTTCCTGGATCTGCTTGATCTGCGGCGCCACGCGCTGCATCTTCAGCATCGACTTCATCTGCGAAAGCCGCAGCGGCAGCAGCGCCAGATTGATCACCAGCGTCTGCAGCAGAATCGCCCAGCCCCAGTTCGACACGATGTGGATGTGCATCCATTTCAGCCACAAAAACAGCGGACGCGCGATGAGCCCCAGCCAGCCAAAGTCGATCACCGCCCGCAGATCCGGTGGCGCCCCAGTGATCCCCGGAATAGAAACCGATTGCAGATCCGCCAGCGCCTTCGGCCCGACATACAAGCGCTCCTCGGTTGCACCCTTAAGACTGCCGACCGCAATCCCGTACACATCGACCTTGTCTTGCTGCTTGTTATTGGGATCGGACGCATTGTGCGGAATTTCGAGTGCGCCGCGCAGCGTCACCATCGCCGCGTTCTGCGCATCCTGCGGCAGGAAGACGGCCGCAAAATATTGCTCCGAGATAGCCGCCCAGTGGAAAGGACCAGGGATGGTGCTGCCGCCAATGACCTTGATCGAGGGTAGGATTGTCCAGCTACTCGTCGATAGACGTTCAACTTTGCCGTCGTACTGATAGGCCACCTGGCTGGTTGCATAGTGCGCAGCGCTTGCCTGGTCGCCAAACCCCGCCGGCCACATCGGAAACGCCGTGACCTGCGCTCCCTTCACATGAACGGCAGTCTTTACCCCAACCACATAGCTATTGCGATCAAACGTGAAACTCTTCTCAACCGACACGTCGCCGTCGGAGTATACAAACTTAATTTCGGATGGAGCGGCGGCTGCCCCATCCTTCCGCGCACTCTCAGGAAGCGTGGGTGAGATGCTGGACGCCACATACAGCGCCGAGTTCAGCTTGTTCCGCAACGTCTCGTCATACGTCCACAGCGTCAGCGGATACCCATACTTCTCCGCCGCCAAGGCATTCACCAGTTCCAACTGCCCACCCTTATCGTCGGTGTACCTCGGATCCTTCAGCACCCAGGACTTAACCCGCCCGCCGCGATTGGTGAACACGATCCGGTAGACGTCATTCTCAATCACCGTCTCCGATTCACTAGCCGCCATCACAGGAGTCGATGTCCCCGCACCCTTCTCAGTTCCAGCGCCAGTGGCCGTTGCGGGTTGCGAAGAAAGCTGTGCAGGAGGTTGCGTGGGAGGCAGCGCTTGATTCTGCGCCGCCTGCGAGCTCTGAGGCCTCGGAGCCGGAGGCTGCGGCCCATACTTCTTCAACAGCGGCTGGAAAAGCATGATGACCAGGAACGTAAGCGCAAACACAATCAACAGCCTGCGCTCCATCCCGGGTTCTTGTTGCGGATTATTAAATTCAGCCAATTCGTTAGCTCACCATTTCCAAGTTAGTTACCACAACTCACGTAGGGACGGACGCCCTCGTCCGTCACCGAGCGAAGCTCGGCAGTTGTCGACTTAACAGCCGGGTGCCCCACTCATTCGCGCCTTTTGCGAATGAGTGGGATTCCCGAAAGCCTTCACCACCGGATCATACCCGCCCTTAGCCAGCGGATGACACCGCAACAATCGCCAAGCCGCCATCGCCAAGCCGCGCCAAGCGCCATAGCGCTCCACCGCTTCCATCGCATATTCCGAACAAGTAGGCACGTACCGGCACGACGGCGGAAACGCCGGCGAGATCCACCGCTTATAAATTCGCAGCAGGCCTAACGTGAGAGACTTCATTTCTCCCCCAGCTTTTTCGCGATCGTATCCAGCGCCCGTCCCACTTCTTCGAGCACCACCCGGAACTCCAAAGTCAGCACCGACTTCTTCGGATTGATCACTACATCCACCGCGCCCGTCAGCGCCCCGCGCCGCAACCGCACCGCTTCCCGCAGACGCCGCTTGATCCGGTTCCGTTGCACCGCGCCGCCCAGCACGCGTCCCACCGTGAACCCGACGCGAGCGCCGCCCGCCTCCTGCCGCAGATAGAACACGGTCATGTGCGATGAAAAGTGCCGCCGTCCCTGCTTGTACACACGATCGAAGTCGGAGTGTTTCAGCAATCGCGCCGCGCGCGGAAATCCCGCCCCCGCCACCAGATGCTCGACTCGCTGCTCGGGAGCGTCGGCGCTCACCAACTTACCCTCCTGCAAAGCAGTACACAGTTGCCCAGTATGCCGACCCGCTTTCTCCGGGTACTGAGTACTGGGTACTTGGGTACGAGCATCTGTTGGGAAAACTACTCGCGGAACCCGGGCTTTACCGAGACGCGCTTGCGCCCCTTGGCCCGGCGGCGCGACAGCACCGCAGCTCCGCTCTTGGTCTTCATGCGAGTCCGGAACCCGTGCTTCTTCGAGCGCTTGCGCCGGTTGGGTTGAAATGTACGTTTCGGCATTCGAACTTCCTTGCTCCTGATTGAATCGGCTGGCTTAAGGCGAACCGTAAGTATAAATGACGCGCGCCACATGCAGCAAACCGGTTTATGACGTGGTAAGCTGCCTCGTTCGATGCTGATCTTGCCAATTCCGCGGACTTGGATGGATTCCCATGCCGCACAACGTGTGTATCTCACTTGTTCCGTGCTGGCTCTCGCATTGAGTGGGACCCTCGCCGGAACGCGCGCCGCTCAAGCTGTCATCGGATCACACACATTGCCGCCAGCAACTGCTGCCCTGTTGCGGCTGGTCCTGATTCCTGAAGCCGTCGGATCGGCATTGTTGTGGGTGGCGATGCTTTACTTTTGGTTCAACCTCGACCAGTCATCCTGGCTGAAACGTGCGCTCTGGTTTCCCTTTGTCTTCTGTTTCCTCCCCTTCGCTCTCGCCCTCTACTACTTCTTTGTTTATCGCAAGTGGACAAGCTGCGATCGACAAACATCTAGCGTGAACGCAGCCTCTCACGGCTAGAATGTCCGTGTGAATCTAGATGACACCATAGTCGCCATCGCCACTCCGCCCGGCCGCGGCGGCATCGGAGTAGTTCGCCTAGCCGGTCCCGAAGCCCGAGCCATAGCCAAGCCGATGCTTAATCTAAATCGCGAGCTGGAACCGAACCGAGCCCAGCGCTGCGACCTAATCGACCCCGCCACGACTCACGTAGGGACGGACGCCTTCGTCCGTCCAGCCGAGCAAAGCTCCGCCCCTGCCAGCACTACCTCAGCTCCCCGGGTGCCCCACCCAAGCTCCGCTTGGGTGGGCAGTTCGCTGCCGAGTCCATCCGAGCAAAGCACCATTCCCGCCCGCATCGACGAAGTCATAGTCACCTACTTCGCCAGCCCCCACTCCTATACCACCGACGACATCGTAGAAATCTCCGCCCACGGCTCGCCCGTAGTCCTGCGCCACATCCTCGAACTCGCGCTAGCCCAAGGCGCCCGCCTGGCCGAGCCCGGAGAATTCACCATGCGCGCCTTCCTCAACGGACGCTTGGATCTGACCCAAGCCGAAGCCGTCCGCGACCTGATCGACGCGCAAACTTTATTCCAAGCCAAGGTGGCCGCTCAACAGTTAGAAGGCGCCCTTTCCAATCGCTTGAAGCCGATCAAGCAAAGGCTAATCAACCTGATCGCCCTGCTGGAAGCCGGCATAGACTTCGCCGAAGACGATGTCTCCATAGCCCAGGACGCCACCATCCAAGCTCGCATCGCCGAAGTCAAAGTCCCGCTGGAGCAACTAGCCGCGACTTTTACCTACGGCAAAATCGTCCATCAGGGACTGACTCTGGCCATAGTAGGTCGTCCCAACGTGGGCAAATCGAGCCTCTTCAATCGCCTCGTAGAACGCGAGCGCGCCATAGTAACGGCCCAGCCCGGCACCACGCGCGATCTAGTCAGCGAAACCGTAGCCATCGGTGGAATTCCTGTGGAACTAGTGGACACCGCCGGCATTCGCCGCGCCCTCGACGAAGCCGAGAGCATAGGCATCAAGAAATCAATGGAAGCCATCGCCGGCGCCGACTTAGTCCTGGTAGTAATCGACAATAGCCAACCCCTATCCGATGAAGATCAAGAGTTACTGACTCAGGTAGAAGCCCGCCCAGCGATAGTAGTAGAAAACAAATCCGATCTGCCGAGATTGTGTGGGGACGGGCGCCTCGCCCGTCCAAGCCGGGCAGAGCCCGGCAGGGTTTCGCCGGCAGTGCCCGGTTCCCCGCCGCGCATCCCCACCTCCGCCCTAACCGGCGAAGGCATCCCCGCCCTCCGCGCCGCTATCCTCAAGCACGTCGCCGGAGACAACGCCACCCAGCAAGAAACCGGCTTCCTAACCAGCGTGCGCCACCAGAAACTAGTCAACGACGCGCAGGGAGCGCTAGCCGCCGCCGCCAACGCCGTAGTCAACCGAGTCCCGCACGAGATGCTCCTGCTCGATCTCTATGCATCCCTCCGCCCCCTGGACGAAATCACCGGCGCCACCACCAACGACGACATCCTGAACCTAATATTCAGCACCTTCTGCATCGGAAAGTAGAGTAGAGTCCAGCGGGGTTTCATTGAGAGGCGAGATGATACCTTGCAAGTCATTGTTTCTAAAATGGATAGCGCATGACGGCGGAAAGCGCAAAAAAAAGACGGCAAATGCTTGACATGTGATTTAGTGTTATAGTTAACTAGTACACATGGGATCGATCAAAGATCATCGCTCGCACCCTGTAGGCGAGGGAAACCCCCAGCCTGAAGTAAGAAAGCTTAAGGAGAATGAAACATGAAATTCCTTCGTGTAATGTTGTCCGGCGTCGTTCTAATGGCGCTCTCCACTGTGGCTTTTGCCCAGTCCGACGCGCAAAAGTCCTTCGACAAAATGAAATCTCTGGCGGGTTCGTGGGAAGGCCGCGTGACCACCGTCCCGCCCCAACCCGGTATGGGGGACGGAGCCATCTTGGACGTCTCGCTGCGTGTGACTTCTCGGGGAAACGCGCTTGTGCATGAGATGAAGGCAGCGGGAACGGCGGACGATCCGACTCGGTACGACCATCCCGTCACCATGTTCTACCTGGAGAACGATCGCCTGCTCCTGACGCATTATTGCGACGCCGGCAATCGGCCGCGCATGGCGGCCAGGACATCGCCGGACGGAAAAACGGTGGAATTCGATTTTCTCGATCTCGCCGGCGGCACGCAGTACGGACACATGCACCATGCCGTCTTTACCGTCATCGACGCGAACCATCACACCGAGGACTGGACGTACATGATGCCTGGGGACAAGCCGGTCAACGCGCACTTCGATTTGCAGCGCACAAAGTAAGCGGACAAAGTGACAGAGCGCATCCCAGCTAAGACGATTTGGAAAACATGATGGACCGTGAGTGGAACGACAGTCAGCCGATTTACCGCCAGCTTCGCGACCGCGTCGTCGCCATGATACTCGACGGCGTGCTCAAAGAAGGCGATCCACTGCCGTCGGTGCGCAATGTCGCAGCCGAATATCGGGTCAATCCAATCACGGTCTTGAAGGGCTATCAACAACTGGTCGACGAGCAACTGGTCGAGAGCAGGCGAGGTCGCGGAATGTTCATCAATGCCGGCGCGCGCAATTTGCTGTTGCAGGGCGAACGCAAGAAGTTTCTTGCCGAAGAATGGCCCAGGGTTTACGCCAACATTCAGCGCCTCGGCCTGACTCCGCAGGAACTGCTGGATGCCACCGCAAGTCGCCAGCCGTCGCCGGAGGTTGCAGATTCGCATGAAACAGAAAACGAGGAACCGAAGCCATGACAGTCATAGAAGCACGCGGTCTCCGCAAGGCCTTCGGCGCAACCATCGCGCTGGACGGCGTGGATTTGCGTGTCGAAGAGGGCCGCATCCTCGGACTCATCGGCCCGAACGGCGCCGGCAAGACCACCGCGCTCAACGCGATTCTCGGCCTCACCCCATATCAGGGAGAACTGAGAGTGCTCGGACGCAACCCCTGGACCGAGCGCGATCAACTGATGCGCGATGTCTGCTTCATTGCCGATGTCGCGGTGCTGCCGCGCTGGATCAAGGTTTCGCAGGCGCTCGACTACGTGGCCGGCGTGCATCCGCGATTCGATCGCGCGAAGGCGGAAAGTTTTCTGGCGAAGACAACCATCCGGAGCGCCAGCAAGGTCAGGGAATTGTCGAAGGGCATGGTGGCCCAGCTGCACCTCGCTCTGGTCATGGCCATTGACGCAAGATTGCTGGTGCTGGACGAGCCGACGCTTGGCCTCGACATCCTGTACCGCAAACAGTTCTACGATTCCCTGCTGAACGACTACTTCGATCGCAGCCGCACCATCGTGGTGACGACCCACCAGGTGGAAGAGATCCAGAACGTCCTCACCGATCTCATGTTCATCAATCGTGGCCGGATCGTGCTCAATTGCAGCATGGAAGAAGTCGAGTCGCGTTATGTGGAAGTGACGGTGCATCCCGAGCAAGTCGCCGCAGCACGGGCGCTCAAGCCGATCCACGAGCGCCAGGTGCTCGGGCGCAGCATTTTACTTTTCGACCTGATGACACTCGATAAGGTTGACCGCCAGCAACTCGCCGCGTTTGGCGACACGCGCACGCCCAGCATCGCCGACTTGTTCGTTGCCGTGATGGGCAATCAGGCCAGCGCAGCACCAGGAGCACGCAGATGAATACTGAATCGAACGCCGTGCCCGAGTCCTTCGACTCGCAGCCAATCGCGCCCGCCGCCATCTCCCCGACTCAGCCATTTTACTGGTCGGTGCGGCGTGAATTGTGGGAGAACCGCTCCATCTATATCGCACCGCTCGCGGTCGCCGCCGTATTTCTGTTTAGCTTTCTGATCAGCGCGATTCATCTGCCGTCTAAAATGCGTGCCGCGCTGGCGCTCGACCCGATGCAGCAACAGGAGTTGATCGGGAAGCCGTACAACTTCGTGGCTCTTTCGATCATGGCGACCGCGATTATCGTCGGGGTGTTTTACTCTCTCGACGCGCTGCACGGCGAACGTCGCGATCGCACCATTCTGTTCTGGAAGTCTTTGCCGGTTTCCGATTTCACGACCGTGCTCTCGAAGGCGAGCATCCCGATAGTGATTCTCCCGCTGCTGGCGTTCGCGATCACCGTTGCCACGCAGTGCATCATGCTGCTGGTTAGCACCGCGGTACTACTGGCGAGCGGTCAGAGTGTCACGACAGTATGGACACATTTGCCCTTGTTCCAGATGTCTCTGATGCTGTTCTGCCATCTTCTGGGGGTGCATGGGCTCTGGTATGCGCCCTTCTATGGCTGGCTGCTGCTAGTCTCGGGATGGGCGCGGCGCGCGGCGTTTCTATGGGCGGCCTTACCGCTGCTCGCGATCGGCGTCGTCGAGAAGATCGTCTTCAACACTTCCCATTTCGGCGCCCTGCTAACGTCCCGCTTGACGGGCGGTTCGGAAGGTGCCGCCCTGACAGGCAGTGCCTCGATGCATCCGATGACATATCTCGCCCTGGGTAGATTCCTGAGCAGCTCCGGTCTCTGGATCGGCCTGGCAGTCGCCGCGGCATTCCTAGCCGCAGCGGTCCGGCTGCGCCGCTATCAAGGACCAATCTGATTAGGACTGGTCTCATAAATGGCTTTGGCTGCGGCACGGCTTAATTCGAGGGCAAGCGCGGTTCTGATCGGATCACGGAGGGCCTTATGAAGCGAATTACGATTGCTACTTTTTTCGGCTTGATTGCAGGTGTGCTTTGCGCAACCGCGGGATTCAAGGGCGGCTTTCTTAAGTTCACGGCTATCAACTTGGTGTGGGTCTTACTGAATAGGGCAGTGATGGGCTTTGCTATCGGCGCGTCTGGGCTGAAACTGCGTTGGGCCTGGAACGGCATCGTCATGGGGCTTGTCGTCGGATCGATCTTCTCCTATTTCCTTTTTATGAACCTGGGATTGGGACTGCTGCCGTTGGCCAACCTCCTCATCGGCAATCCGATATTCGGGTTGATCATCGAGTTCTTCACGACGGTGGCATTCAAGCAGCCGGCGCTTGCAGCCCCGCGCGAGAAGGTGGCCAGCGCAGCCGAGGCACGGCAATGAATCACGCCGTCCCGCTCCCCTTCGTACCGAAATCCCCATCCCTTCAAGTCATTCTGTCACCACCCCGCCCTCAAAGACTTTGGTCCACCCACTGTCGCGCCGTAGCAGCGTGGCCTTCACGTTGCCGAGTCGCTGACCGCGCGCGTGCCGTTCGGCAACATAACGGATCATTCCGCTGCGGGCGATGCGAAATACACGCACCGGCGCCAGTTGGCCCAGCTCGCGACAATACCGGTAATGTACGTTCTCCTGCAGCGATGCCTCCAGCTTTCGACCGAGCCCCGAGAGTTCGGCGTCGGACTTGCCGGCAGCCTCGACATAGAGTGTATACGCATGATCTTCGCAGGCCACTAACAGGAACTCCGCATGTGCGCCCTCCAACGCCGCACGAACATGCGCCTCGTTGACCTTCTCGCCAAAGCGATCAGACACGTTGTCTTCCTTGCCAACGAACCGCAAAAGCGGACACTCTCCCACAAACCCGGTCACGCGCACACAGTCACAAAGACGATAACGGTACAGCCCACCACCCGTCGTCAGCACCACCGAATACTCGTCGCCCTCGATCAACTCATGCGCCAGTTGGGGACAACTCTTCTTGTCGAGGAATTCGAAGAAATGCGAGCGGACCGCCAAGGCTGCGCCGTCACGATCCCACAGCGGCAGCGAGACGAAGCCTTCGGTTGCGATCAGTCCTTTTGGCTGAATCCGCGCCTGCGGGAACAACCGCGCCAGTTCCGCGGCCGGCTGAGCCGCTTCCGCGTCGGCCCAGCAACTGATCACTCGCAAATTCGGCCACAACTCAGGCAGCTCGTCGCGACGCAGCGGCTCGACCAACAACATCAAAAACGTCGGATTCCACACCGAGATGAATGTCAAATCCCGGCACGCGACCAGGTGCCGCAGCGTAGCGCGCCGCCACTCCTCGATGTTGGCAATGTGCCGCACGCTCACAGGCACCGCAAGTGTGGATGCGACCAATCGTCGGGCGCGCCCGAGATATTCGGTGTCGTCCGCAAATTCATCGCCGGTCTGCCCGGCCGGTGAAATCGCCCAATACGATCGGCCGCCGAGCATGGCCGGGTTGTGCTGGAACAGATCCACAATCCAGGGCGCGATGCCACGTTGAAATTCCCGCTGCAGTGCCGCCGTATACGGAATCCATTTCGTTGCCGCAGTTGTGCCACTGGTCGGCACGCGCCGCAGCACGGGATCGGTCGTCTCCAGCGGTGCGTCCGACAGCGGCACTCGCTCTTGAAATTCCGGAATGCTCCGAACGTCCGCGTACTCCCGGCTGCGCTTCAGAATCTCCCGCAACACCCGCCACTGCGTAGAGGCCACGCGGTGACAGGCGCGTCGAAATGCCAGCGCTTCCGGCAGACACGATGCAAACCAGAGCGAATTGGCGATGAGCGGATTCACAAAGCCAGCAGCTTGCGCGCGGCCGGAGTCTGGTTCGCGCCCGTCAACGGACACAGGCAGACGAGTTCATCGCCACGCACGTAACCGGGGTTGACCCGCGCAAAGAATTCCACATGAGGATCGCCGAGACGGCTAAGCGGAATTTCTCTCAATCCATTGCGCAGGACTTGCGGTGTGGCGAACCGCACGATGCCAGTGTCCGGATCGTAGCAACTGCCGAATCGTTCACGAGCCAACGCGGTGAGCATGGCCGGTAGCTCTGGCGAGTTGTGCCGCGGGTAGAAGTCTTTCCAGAATACGGAAAGAAAGCGGTACGTACGGAAGCCCGAAGTAATGAGCAGCCAATACAACGGCACGTCGCTCTTCCATGTGCTCACCGCCTCTACCCATGTGCGCGCCAGCGCATTGCTGCCCCGCGCGTCGCGATGGACGATGGTATCGCCGGAGTAAACGACGCGCACCCGCTCCCCGCCCACGAGCGTCGCATACAGCAGCACCGTCGAGAACCCTCGCACCTGTCCCCGCTCGTTTTCGAGCAAAATCACCCAGTTCTTCTCAGCGAGGTCGCGCCCAAACCGTTCCGCAGTCACGCCGGCGAAATGCTCCTGCATCAACGCGAGCATGAAAGCGCGCTGAGCGCTGGTGACTTCGGTTTGTGGCAACAGGCGGCCTTTCACAATACCGCGACCTCCGGATGCGGGATGCGGCCATCGAGCGCTGGCGGCTGGTCCCGCAGCTGGTCAAAATGAACCGCGTAGAGAATGCTCACATACTCGCGGCAGCGATAACATCGGCGCACCACTTCGCTGAGCGGATGCCGCGCGGCAAACCCAATGGTCACGCAATCCAGTTTGGCCTGGCGAGCGCCCTCGATTGCGGCAGCCAACAAGGCAGCGAGCACCTGGGGATCGTCATCGTCCACCGCGACGTGACTAAGATGCGCGTGAGCCAGAGGCTCGCCCACTGCCGGCAGGCGGGCGCCAAGCAAATTCAGCAATGGCCGGCGCCATGTCATCGTCCGATCGTAGCCGCGGATAACCACCTGCTTGAATGCGCGTTGATCCCAAAGCGCCAAACAACCGGCGATGTGGCTGCCCGCAAGCGCAACGTAGAATCGCTCCGGCGGCAGGATGTTCGTCGTAGTCCAATGCCATGCAAACTGGTGGCGGCGGCCGAAGCGTTCCAGACACTCGAGAATGGCGGGCAGCAATAACGCCGATCCGTTTGCGACTTCGACCCCGCGTCTGCCAGCGCGGAGACGACCACGCACCGGCAACAAGAACGTCACGAACTCTTCCAGTTTTTGATAGCGCGGCAGGCCGGGCAGGTCGGCTTCGAGAATGCGGCGGGCGGTTTCGTTGCCCTCGACGATGGTGGTGATGTCGAATGAAGCTTCGCCTTCGACGTGCGTCTGCCGGAGCAGATCGAAGCCGATCCGCAACAGTTGCCGGCCGGGGCGGCGGTGCTCTGGCGCGATGCGCAACTGGCTGAGGTAGCCAACGCGCTGCGGTTGGCCGTCGACGAACATCTCGTAGACCGACCGGCTGCCCATCGCCGCCAAACGGCCGGTCAGACGGTCGCGAATGGCCACGGTGTGATGGCGCCCGCCCTCCTGCCGCGCGGCCGCAAAGAAGTCGGATTCGCGCTCCAGCGAGACCTCGATCGGCCCGGGCATTGGCGTTTCGCGCAGTAGCCGGCGCAGATCGGCGTCGTCCGCCGCAGTGGCGAGGCCGATGGCGTAACGGCTGTCGGTCAGTGGGCGCGCAATAACGGTTGTGTCCATGTTTGATCTCCCAACGGATGCCCGTCGCGCAATCCCAATTCCGCGCGATGAAGGAGGTTGACCATCCAAAAGTTGCGTTGCTGTGGGCCGGCGGCCAGGCTGCGCCGCACCATGTTGGGCCATGAGAAGAACGCCCGCCGCGCGGCCAGGCACTGTCGCCGCAATTCCCCAGGGCTCAGATGGCGAGGCTGAAACGCGACCGTGTTGTAAGCGTAGCTCGGGTCGAGCCACCAGTGTTCGTGCAGCAGCCGTTGTTCGCAAGCCAGGCGGCGGTAAAGTGGCGTGTCGGGAAACGGCATCAGGTGGGCGAACGCCGCCATCAGAAATCCGTTTGCGACGGTGAACTCGACCGTGCGCTGAAAATCGTCCGCTGTGTCGGCGTCGCACCCGAACACGAATGTGCCATACACCGGCACGCGAAACCGGCGCAGTTCGCTGACCGCCCGTTCGACGCCGCCGTGGGCTTCGTTGATCGCTTTTCCCATCTCGCGCAAGTTGGCCGGCTCGAGACTTTCGAATCCGATAAGGAGGCAGCGGCAACCACTGCGGACGATCAGGTCGAGCAGCTCCGGATCGTGCGCCACGTTGATGCCCGCCTGCCCGGCCCAGCCCACCCGCAATGGAATAAGCCCCCGCAGGAATTCTTTCAGCCGGTCGGGTTCGCACGCGAGGTTGTCGTCCACAAAGAAAATGAACTTCGCGCGGTCACCGTTGCCAGCCGTTGCGGCTACCTCGCTAATTACCTCGTCCACCGGCCGTTGCTGGTAAGTGTTGTGAGACGCGGCCTGAACGGCGCAAAACTCGCAGGTCAGCCGGCAGCCACGGCCGAACTCGATCAACTTGACTGGCAGATACCGTTTGCCGCGGAAGACGTCCCGGTCGTAACGCCAGCCCTTCAACAGCGCGCCACCATTCGACCCGTAAGACTTCTCCAGCCGGCCGTGCCGGAAATCATCCAGCAATCTCGGCCACGTTTCCTCTGCGTCGCCGGTAACCACGCACTCGGCGTAGTCGGCGACTTCATCCGGGCAAAGGGTCGCGTGCACTCCGCCCATCACCACCGGGACGCCGCGCCGGCGGTATTCGCTCGCGATCTGGTAGGCGCGGCGCGCGGTGTAGGTTTCGACGCTGAGGCCGACAAGATCGGCCGGTTCATCGAACGGAATTTTCTCCAACCGGTCATCGTAGAAACGGAGTTCGATATCGCCCGGAGTCAAGGCCGCGAGCGCGGCGGCCCAAAGGGGTTGCATCTGCCAGGTGCGCAGCCCGCGCCGCTCGCCGGCACGCCGGCCGAGAGTCGGATGAATGAGCGTCACACGGGGCACGGGACCTCCTCCAGTTCGGCCGGCACCTGCCAGTGCTCCGGAGCGGGTGGCTGACCTGGATCGTGCAATGAGTACGGCTGCGCAAACCGCGGCTCATGATAGAGCCGCCGAACAAAGATGCGGTAGCAGAAGTTCCCGACAAAGTTAATCGCGCAGCGTATGTCCGGGTGGCTGACCCGTCTGACAATCCGCGGCAGGCGGAACGTTTCCCTGTAAGCCCACTTGAAGCCGCGATAGAGCTCATCCGGCGTCATTTGCGCCGGTTGGATTACGACGTGCATCGTGTCGTAGTCGTTCCAATTAAAACTGAGGATGCGCCGCTCCTCCATCATCCGCTGGAACAGAGCCGTGCCGGGATACGGCGTGTACAGCGAATAGCGCGGGATGTCCACGCCGAGCTCCTGGACGAGTTGGACGGTGGAGGCGAAGACGCTCTCGTCGTCGTGATCGAATCCGAACACGAAGCAACCCTGTATGGTGATGCCGCGCCGTTGGAGAGATGCGATTAAATCTTTGTAGGCGAGCGTGTGATTGAAGTTTTTGCGGATGCCGCGCAGCGTTGTCTGATCGCCAGACTCGAACCCAACCAGCAGATAGACGCAGCCGCTGGCCGCCATGAGGTCGAGCAACTCTGTGTCTTGCAGGCTGTCGGCCGTTACCAGTCCGCCCCATTTTTTGCGCAGCGGGACCATCGCAGTGAAAAGTTCCCTGGCATACTCGGCGTCGTCCACCAGGCTGACGTCGTTGAAAGCGACCATCCGTCCGGGAATGTCGCGGATGTCGCGCAGCACATCCGCGACCGGGCGTTTCAGGAAATGAGGCCACACCGCAGGCACGCTGCAGAAGTCGCACGCGCGCCGGCAACCGCGAGTGGCTTGGACGGTATTGGGCATCATGTAGCCGCTCCGCCGCTGCAGGTCGCGGCGCGGCGCGGGAACGTCCGCCAGAACGTCGTCCGGCAGTTGGTGCTCTCGATATACCCGCTTCATCCGGCCGCGCCGGAAATCCTCGAGCAGCCGCGGCCAGGCGCTTTCGCCACGCCCCACGACGATGCTGTCGGCATGAGCGATGGCCTCGCCCGGCAGAATGGAAACATGCACGCCCCCGAGCACCACCGGGATGCCGCGTTGCCGGAAATGCCGAGCGATATCATACGCGGGGCGGGCGCAACCGGTGATGACGCTGATGCCAACCAGGTCGGCCGGGTAATCGAGTGGGATGCAATCCACGCTGCCGTCCACAATTTTCACCTCGATGTCCGGTTCGTCGGGCAGAAGCGCTGCCAGGGTGGTCAACGTCAATGGCGCTTCGCGCAGCGAGCGCACAAACGGCCCCAGGCGCAGCTTGTGCATGTGCGCATCCGGCATGATCAGGAGAATTCGCATAAGCAACCTCGCGCTTCGATGTTGTCGGTCCCCCAGGCGGTAATCCTGCCGCGTAACGGCCGCATCGAGCCATTCGGAAACATCGAAGCAATCTTCATGTGGCCGTCCTTGTTGCGGAAGTCCCTACCGGAAGAAATGTCCGCCGGTAGTGACGGAATCCCACATTCACCGCCAAATCAAGAAACGGCATCGGCGTCGCACCGACCACACGCTTGAAGATGGATCGGAATCCATAAGTATGCTTCCAGGCGGAATAAAATCCATTCTGCAGTTCCTCGACCGTCATCCCCACGGGCTGGAAGACAACGTGGCGGCCATCGTAGCGGCCCCACTCGGTGGTCAAAATTCGGCCCTGCGAGTTCAGCCGCGCCCAGCCGCCGGTGCCCGGAAATGGCGTGTACACGGAGTAGAGCACAACGTCCAAGTGATGCTGGTCGACGAATGCCACCGTGCGCTCGAACACCGACGTATCTTCGCCGTCGAATCCAAAGACAAAGCAGCCGAGGATGACGATGCCTTCGTCATGGAGCATCCGGCACATCTCGCCGTAGCCTTGCACATCGTTGAATGATTTACCTGCGTTAGCCAGCGCGACGGGGTCGAGCGATTCAAAGCCGATCACTAGGCCCCGGCAACCGCTGGCGCGAGCCGCCTTCACCCACCGCTTGTCCGCCGCCGACTTATAGGAAGCACTGGCAAACCAGGTGCGGCCCGCGGACGCGAGTGCGGGAAAAAGATTCGCGGCATAGGCGTCGTTCTCCATGGGATTGGCATCGAGAATCGCGAACTGCCCAGCAGGCATGTCGTCAATCTCCGCGACGATCCGATCCAGGCGGCGCTGCACATATCGCCGTTCGTGCATCGGCGGGACGATGCAGAACGAGCACTGATTGGGGCAGCCACGCGAGGTCTCCATAGTATTCGGAAGCGAGTACGCTCTGCGATTCAGGAGATCGCGCCGGGGAACCGGCAAGCTGGACACAAACGCATCCTGCCAATCGGCCTCATAGACTCGCCTCATTGCACCGCGCGCAAAATCGCGCAGCAATTCAGGCCAGGCAACTTCGGCGAATCCTTTGACCACGGCATCCGCGTGCTCGCCCGCTTCTTGCGGCATGAAGGTCGGATGATATCCCCCCAGCACCACCGTGATTCCCTTGCTCCGAGCCATGTCGGCAAGTTGGTAAGCCCGCTGGGCATCGCAAGTCATGGCGCTGACGGCGACCAGATCCGCGCCGCCAAAATCGCCGGGAACCGCATCGACCGCTTCGTCAATCAATGCGACGTTGGCATTCAGTTCCGGCGGGACAAGCGCAGCCAGCGTGGTCAGCGTGGTTGCGGCATAGGCGTACTTGGAGTGTGTCTCGTGCCACCGTTTGCCGTCGTCGAGACGGAGCGCGTTGGCGGCAATCAGTAGAATCTGCATAACCGCCGCCTCACGGGCCCCGATATCCCGCGGACCGGAATATCAGGGCTCGTTCCTTGATTAAGTATTGCAACGCCGCCACGCCCATGATGGCAAGCCCCATGACCAGCAACAGCACAAATGTCCGCGTATCCGAAATGGACCGCAATACAATTATGCGATAGGCGATCAAGCAACTTCCGGCAAAAGAAGCTCCGATCAGCCCAAAGCCAACCACTCCCCAGCTGGTGACAATCTCCACCGGGCTTAGTTTGAGCCGGGCGGCCGTGTTGTTCATCTCAATCATGCCGCTGCTGACACCACAAACATCGTGGTGGCAGGACACGACGCATTGAATAAACGCGCCGCACAGCACGATCCGGACGATGTTTCCCCAGGTAAGCGGTGTGCCCGGGGCAAACGCTATATAAAAGACCAGCGCCAAGTACGGGGCGTACATGAAGCCATGGTGAAGGTAGTAGTTCTTCAGACGAAACGGGCCGTTGAACTTCCAGAGGTGCAGAACATTGGTCCCGATGCCGGGATAGATATACCCAAACAGCACGCCCAGCGTCAGAACATAAATGGCGAACAAGCCGCTTCCGGTCCGCCGGTACCAAAGGAAAAGCATCAGCGCCGTCAAAGGCAGCGGCAGCACGAAATCGATCAGTATGAGATAAGCCCGCCTCATACCGCTGCAGGTCGTGGAGATTTCTTCCTGCCCCAAAGACCGCCAGCAGCCAGGAATCCCAGCACCAATCCAGCCACCACTCCGGACACCCCGACGGTGATCCTGGCGCGCCTGACAATCTCAGTGACGACTGCGTTGTCCATCGGATTGACCGTCCCTTCAACGCGATAGATCTTCCATTCCCCATTCTGCCGTCGAGTGATTGCCGTCCATCGCGGACGGAAAGCGAATTCCTTGCCCGCT
>Ga0182011_10002091_pt1 | contig 17059 bp, 13 predicted proteins | sample 711E1DmetaG_FD_120481 | JGI IMG/M metagenome (GOLD analysis project Ga0182011, IMG submission 120481) | Permafrost microbial communities from Stordalen Mire, Sweden - 711E1D metaG | ecosystem: Environmental > Terrestrial > Soil > Wetlands > Permafrost | place: Sweden: Stordalen | collected... | reverse complement strand
GGCGAAATGCTGATAAAAGAGGCTAAATGGAGGAAGAATTGGTCCAAAAACGACCATAAATATTGAAAATATTAACATAGGAATTTAAAGCCCTGCTAATTGGTACTAAATCGAAACCCTCTTAAGACAATGCAACCAACCGGATAAAATCCATTAATCCGAAAATTTATTATACTTATCAATTTTGGCACCAAAAGCTTTTTATTTAAAAATATCGTGTTAAGAGGATCACAGAATAAGTTTAAATGGAGAATTTAAATGCAAAATAAGAAGGAAAAGAGAGTAAAGGGTGCTGTAGGAAAGACAGTGGCCTCTGGAAGCGCAGATGCAAAGAAAGGAGTAGCGGATGATGGGAAGAAGGGAGCAGAGGGAAAGACTGAGACAAAGAAAGGGTGGAAAAAGTAGGGAATAAAAACGCTCATGCAATAAACCAGCAGTCTCAAGATAGTTCAGGCAAGGATTCAAAAGGCGGTCTCATGGGTGAGCGACTAGTGACCGCTAACAATTGACTCGATGAGTTTTCTTGTGATAGTTGCCTGTTAGCTATTGATTCTTGAGATTTTCTTTCAATGGTCATACTCACAACCGCCTTCTTCTTCCTCATGAAAGAGGTTTCTTCCTCAGTATGGACCTCCTCGAATGCCTTGCTCATCAGCTGGATGTTTTTACCGGCAAGCTCTAAGATCTCTTTTGCATCATCGTTTTTGAATTACGGAACCTAATTGTGCATGGGTTTGTCGGCCTGAAGATGCAGGGCGCCTTCAACTGGATGAATCGAGCGATTTTTATAGCCTTCATGATCGTCTACAGCATGAAGTCATGAGGGTGAATGTGTAATGAATCCTGAATCTGGGATCCGTCAGGCCACCGTTGGGGACGCAGCAGAAATCCTGGCCTTGCAGAGGCTGGCATACCAGAGCGAGGCCCAGATTTATGGAGATTGGACGCTTCCGCCGCTGCTTCAGACCTTAGACGAGGTTTTGGAACAGTTCAGAAACCATGTTTTCCTCAAAGCCGTCATCGAGGGCTTGATTATAGGATCAGTGCGAGCCTTCATGTTTGCCCCCACCTGTCATATAGGCAGGCTGATAGTGCACCCGAATTGGCAGAACCAAGGGATAGGCACCCGCCTGCTGCTAGAGGCGGAGAGGATTCACCCGGATGCGGGTAGGTTTGAGCTCTTTACAGGATCGCGAAGCTTAGGAAATCTCCGTCATTATCGCAGATTGGGATACCAGGAGTTCAGGCGAGAGCCATTGAGTAACCAGATTGTGCTGGTATACCTGGAGAAGAGAGCACCACTGGCAGCACTATTAGCAAATGGAGTGGGGCAGAAAAATCCACCGGCCCTTTGATGTAGAGGTCAACGCCCATCACTCGAAAATTACGACCTCCACCGTCTCCCCTGCCTCGAATCCCTCCAGCTCTTCGGGCACAATCACGAAGCCGTCTGCCCTTGTCACTGAGCTCAGGATTCCTGCGCCTGAGATCATGATGGGCTCGGCCTCGCCATCCTTGAGCGCCACCCGGACCAGGCTGAGATAGCCGGGTTTCGATGGGATCTTGCGGGCGAGCGTTGCCGGGACTTTTGGCAGACTGTCATTCAGGTGAGCCATCTTCTTCAAGGCCGGCCTGAGGAACAGATAAAGATCAGAGAGCGCAGCCACGGGATAGCCGGGCAGGCAGACGACCGGCCTCCCGGCCACAGCTCCGAAGGCAGTGGGCTTGCCGGGCTGAAGTCGCACTCCGTGCACGTACAGCTCTCCCATCTCGGCTAAAACACGGGGCGCGTAGTCCTTCTCTCCTACAGAAGTCCCGCCGATAATTACTATGATGTCGGCATCCGGATTGGCCTGAATAGCTTCGCGAATCAGCCCCTCATCGTCCGACACGATCTTCGTCTTTCGGGCATTTGCGCCCCACTTCTCCGCGTAGAGCCGGGCCATGAGGCCGTTGATCTCATAGGCTTCGCCCGCGCGCAAAGCGCGTGCCCCAATATCCACCAGCTCTCCCCCCGTGGGTATTATGACGACATTGGGCCTGGCATATACCTCCACCCGGGCAATTCCAAGGGCTGACAGCAAGGCGAGATCTGGAGGCCGCAGCCTGTGGCCCTGCCTGAAGACCATATCTCCCTGAAGGACGTCTTCGCCGATGCGGGCTACATTTTTGTAGGCATGAGCCTCGGCCGTGATCTCCAAAAGATCGCCGCGCAGTTGCGCGTCCTCCAGCATCACCACGGCATCATAGGCTTCTGGGACCTCCATACCGGTGCGGAGGGCCAGGAAGTTATTCAGAAAATTGGGTGCAGAGGGCCTTGCACCCTTTGTATCCCGGGATCGAACGGCAAAGCCGTCCATTGCGGCCCGGTCGAAGCCCGGCAGGCTCAAAGGGGATGTGATATCAGACGATGTCACTCGCTCCGCCGCCTCTGCGGTATCCAATTTCTCGATGCGTTGAATTGGCAGGCACAGGTCGAGCAGAATCGTTAATGCATCTCTCGCACCTGAAAAGCGTTTGAACATGGCAAGAAGGTATGATGCCGCTTAGGGATATATGCTTTTGTATATATTCTATATATCGTGTGAAAGCTTCATATAATGTTATGAGGGAGAGGTGGGCAGATACAAAGACTTGCAAGCTAAGGTGGATGATTTGATGGACGCTGTTGTTTGGCTAGAAGAAGTGGGAAAGAACGACCTTTCCACAGTGGGCGGCAAGGGCGCAAGCCTGGGTGAGATGATAAATATCGGCGTTCCTGTGCCAGGCGGGTTCGCAGTGACGGCTCAAGCCTTCCGGGATTTCCTCAACAGAACGGGCATCGCCAAGAAGCTCTTCGAGGCCCTCAATGTTGATGTCAACCAGGAGAATGAACTTCATAAGGCTGAGGAAACGGCCAAGAAGCTCATCATGGAGGCCAAGGTGCCGAAGGATATTGAGCAGGCCATAAAGTCTCGCTATGAAGAGCTCTGCAAGCGCGAAGGTGAGCAGGTCTTCGTAGCAGTAAGATCAAGCGCCACAGCCGAAGATCTGCCCGATGCCAGCTTCGCGGGCCAGCAGGAGACTTTTCTCAATACCCGAGGCGCCGAGGATGTATTCAATAATGTGCGGAAGTGCTGGGCGTCTCTTTATGGAGCTAGAGCCATCTTTTACCGGGTGGAGCAGGGCTTCGAGCATGATAAAGTCAATCTCTCTGCCATTGTGCAGAAGATGGTGGACTCCGAGAAATCAGGCGTAATGTTCAGTTCCCAACCCAGCACCGGCGAAGCCCAGGTGGTCATTGAAGGGGCATGGGGTCTGGGCGAGTCTGTGGTGAGCGGAAGTGTCTCTCCTGATAATTACGTTGTAGACAGGAAGACCAAGAATATCACAAGCAGGTACATCGCATCTAAAGAGATCATGATCATCAGGGACCCCAAGACCCAGAAGACGGTCACGGTCAAAGTCCCGGCCAAGAAGAAGGAGGCAACAGTTCTTACCGATAATGAGATTGTAGAACTGGCCAAGTACGCCGAGATCCTGGAAAATCACTACGGCATCCCGCAGGATATCGAGTGGGGCGTGGAGAAGAACAAGATCTACATACTTCAGTCCCGGCCGATTACTACCATTAACAACGCTACAAAACCAGCGGCAGCTACAGGCAGCGGCAAGGTTCTCCTGAATGGGCTCGGGGCAGCGCCTGGCGTTGGCACAGGTATTGTGAGAGTAATTGCCAGCGGCAGAGAGCTGGATAAGGTCAAGCAGGGCGACATCATGGTCACCAAGATGACCATGCCGGATATGGTTCCGGGCATGAAGCGCGCGGGAGCCATTGTCACGGATGAAGGTGGCATGGCATGTCACGCAGCCATTGTAAGTCGTGAGCTGGGCTGTCCGGCTGTGGTTGGAACCAAAAAAGCCACCAGCACCCTGAAGGACGGCATGGAGATTACAGTAGACGGCGGTAAGGGCATCGTCTATGAAGGTTTTGTGGCGTTGGCCTCGCCTGCCAAGACCGCGTCTGCAGCCAGTGCAGGAGGCGTAGTCTTCTCCAAAACCATAACTGCCACAGAGATAAAAGTCAATGTCAGCGAGCCGGACCGAGCTGCTGCCGCAGCTGCAACGCAGGCAGACGGCGTTGGACTGCTGCGCATTGAGCACATGATCCTGGGCCTTGGCAAGACCCCCAACTGGTACATCAAGAACGGTAAGACCGAGGAGTACATCGGCGAGCTGGTGAAGGGCGTCAAGATAGTTGCGGATGCTTTCTACCCCCGGCCGGTCTGGGTGCGCACTCTGGATGCCCCAACAGATGAGTTCAGAGCTATGGAGGGTGGCGAGGGCGAACCGCATGAGCATAACCCAATGCTTGGCTGGAGAGGCATAAGGCGCGACCTGACCGAGACCGAGCACTTCCGGCTGGAGATCAAGGCCTTCAAGAGGCTGCATGAGATGGGCCTGACCAACGTCGGCATCATGCTGCCCATGGTGCAGCACGTTCGCGAATTTCAGCAGGCCAAAGCGATTATGGTCGACGAGGGCCTGGATCTGGAGAAAATCGATGTGGGCATCATGGTCGAGACGCCAGGGGCGGCTCTAACCATCGAAGACTTCATTGAGGATGGAATCGACTTCGTATCCTTCGGCACCAACGACCTGACTCAGTATACCCTGGCCGTAGATCGCAATAATGAGAATGTGGCGGGCCTCTATTCGGAGCTGCATCCCGCCATCCTGAGGCTAATCGAGTATGTAGTGGAGCGATGCAACGAAGCCGGGGTCAAGACCTCCATTTGTGGCCAGGCCGGGTCCTATCCTGAGATGGCCAAGAGGCTGGTCGAGATCGGCATCACCAGCATATCCGCCAATATCGATGCCGTGGCGACTGTCAGGGAGACGGTGGCCAGGAGCGAGAAGATCCTCATCTTGAAGGCCCTCAGGAACCGGGAATAAGAATGAGAGACAAAGCCCTTTCCGAAGATGAGGTAATGCGCATTCTGGAGAAGACGAGAGAGCGCGACTACAGCTATGACCGGTTCTTCTCCACCATGTGCACCCTTCCTCATCCCATCGCGGTAAGGGCCCACGACATGTTTTTGGAGACTAACCTGGGCGATCCGGGCTTATTTCCGGGTGTGGCCGAACTGGAAGAGCGCGTGGTGCAGATGCTGGGCGAGATGCTGGGCTGCCCGGATGCCCGAGGATACATCTCCACCGGCGGCACGGAGTCGAACATCCAGGCCATTCGTGCAGCCAGGAATGAAGCCGGCAAAAAAAACGGCAATATCGTCGTCCCGGCCTCGGCCCATTTCTCTTTCGACAAGATCGGGGACCTTCTCTCTCTGGAAGTACGCAAAGCCGAGCTGGACCCGGAGCTCAAGGTCGACCTGTCTTCGGTCGAGTCCCTGCTGGACGATCAAACAGTAGCTCTGGTCGGCATAGCCGGAACAACGGAGTTCGGCCAGGTGGATCCCATTGACGGCCTTGCCGTTCTGGCAGCGGAGAAGGGCCTTCATCTGCATGTAGACGCAGCCTTTGGGGGCTTTGTTCTGCCGTTTCTGGAAAAAGACTGGCGTTGGGACTTTCGCGTAAAAGGTGTCTCATCCATAACCATAGATCCTCACAAGATGGGAATGAGCACCATCCCTGCCGGAGGACTGCTTTTTCGTGGTCAGGAGTGCTTGAGCGCTCTAGAGACCGAGACCTATTATCTCACTAAGGCGACACAAGCATCCTTAACTGGCACGAGAAGCGGAGCTGCGGCTGCAGCCACCTATGCCGTGATGATGCATTTGGGGCGGGAAGGTTTCAAAGAGATGGTCGACTACTGCATGGATCTAACACGCCATCTGGTCGGCGGAGCAAGACTTATCGGAATTGAGCCCGTAATCGAGCCCATTATGAATGTAGTTGCCCTCAAGGTTCCCAAACCATTCGAGGTGCGAGAAGAATTGATGAAGCGTAACTGGCATGTCTCCATGACACGCGAGCCGAATAGGGCGTTGAGGTTGATCCTCATGAGGCATATGACCCACGCAAATATCGACCTGTTTCTAGAAGATCTCGATGAAGTATGCCGGAAGTTGATCTAATTTTGGATTTATCCAGGGACAGGGGTATTCTGAGATTGAATACAGCTAGACCTGCAGAAAAATTGTGGGTGAATTGAACATACGTACAGCTTCATACGTATTGATTCACAGAGCAATAAACAAAAGAATTTTAATCTAGCTAAACCTTGTGACCGATAGCGAAGCGCCTCATTACCTTGTCGATCTGAATTTTGACTGTGTCGCCGACTTTTGTATCAGCCACAAATACAACAAATCCTTCAACTCTGGCGATGCCGTCGCCTTCACGGGCAATGTCTTCAATATTGACGTCGTAATCCTTTCCGGCCTCTATTGGAGCAGGAGTGTCCATGGAGGATCGGTCTATGTCGTAACTTACCAATATATCACCGACCTTTAGAAAAGCAATCAGATTTTATGAGCAATGGCGAAACGCCTCATTACCTTATCGACCTGGATCTTAACCTCATCTCCGACGTTGGCATCGGCAACGAATATCACAAATCCTTCAATTCTGGCAATGCCGTCGCCTTCGCGGGCAATGTCTTCAATTTTAACATCATACTCTTTTCCAACCTCTATTGGTGCAGTTGGAGCGGATCCGCCATTGGAAGATCCTTCTTCGCTTCTGAACAAATCTTCACCGTCCTTCGCGAAAACTACAAAACAGTTTTACGCGATTTAAACCTCGCGATCAGACTATTAAATCCTTTTGCTCACTATGATCGAAGAGAATCTACGATATGTGAAGGATAATGCTCTTTGAAAAGGACTCGGAACCCAAAGTCGCTGAAAGCTCATATGCAATTGAACAACAACCTATTTCATTTCAAAGATTCCAGCTAGTTTTTCATGGATCCGCTGCAAAGGTATCGAGAGATAATTCCCAATTTCGATCAATTCCAGAGAGTTCAATCTCTGCCACTCCCTCCGACTGCCCGCATCAACACGCTGAAGATGGATGAGCCACGTCTGCTGGAACGCCTGGATGAGGTGGGCGTAAGTTATAAAGCCTTTCGCTGGTACCCGCTGGGCCTGAAGCTGGATGTGGAGAGCCCCGGAAAGCTGCTGGAGAACCTTTTGGGTTACATCCACATCCAGGAGGAACTATCCATGGTTCCGCCTCTGGTGCTTGGCCCCCGGCCAGGCGAGCGGGTTTTGGATCTGTGCGCTTCTCCCGGCAGCAAGACATGTCAGATCTCGCAAATGATGGAGAATAAAGGTCTGATTATCGCCAATGAGCCGTCTCTTGCAAGGGTAACACCCCTGCGCTCGAATTGCGAGCGGCTGGGCGTTATGAATGTGGCTATCACCCGCTACGATGGTCGCAATTTTCCCACCGGGCCATTCGACCGGGTCTTGGTAGATGCACCCTGCTCCAGCGAAGGTCGGGAGAGAAAGGGACCGGGTGTCATGGCCAGAAGCAGCTGCAAGAGATCGCTGGATTTGCAGGCATTGCAGATCGATCTCTTGAAGAACGCTTTGCGGTTAGCTAGATCCGGCGGAGTGGTTGTCTATTCCACCTGTACCTATGCTCCAGAGGAGAACGAATTGGTGGTGGAAAGCGTGCTTGACAGAGCTCGACTGGAGAAGATATCGATTCCTGGCCTCAAGGACTGTCCCGGAATAACGGACTGGAATGGAGAACATCTAAACGATGATTTGCAGCTCTCCAGCCGCTACTATCCCCATCTCAATAATACAGGAGGATTCTATGTCGCCAAGCTTGTCAAGAATTAGGAACATCTTTGAGCCTCTAGAGCTGTCCTATGTGGCAGACCTCTGGGATTCCCGGTTCGGCATCCCTCTGTCAGTATTCTCAGGTTACCTATTTTTCCGCAAAGCACAGAGCGTCTGGGCCATCAATGATAATTGTCTTCCGAGGATCAGCTACGAAGCCATTGGAATGCGCATCATGAACCTTAAGGACCGGCCCTGGAAACCAACTACCAGCGCACTCCAGGTCTTCGGGAGACATGCTACCAAGAACGTAATCCATCTGGACTCCATAAATGCCATGATCTTCCTGGAGGGCAAAACTCAGGTCATCGAATCGAATTCTGAGCCTGGCTATGTGGTAGTATTTTATAGAGGGGAAGTGCTTGGATGCGGTCTATACTCACATGGAAAGCTGGTCAGTCAGATTCCCAAAGAACGCCGAATGGCAAGCGTTGAGGAGAATGGGGCTTGTGAAGATCAATAAATTTGAAAGAGACAGAGCCTCGGGCGCCTGAGTCTTTGGGAGATTAAGCATTGAGGAGAGATGATTCTTCTATGATCTCAGATGTAACAGAGCTTGAGGGGGCAAGTATCCATCTTGCCAATCAAAATTCTGATCAAAGTTCTGATCAAGATTGCCTGAGGAGGCTCTGGAATCAGCCGCTGCGCCTCTTTCGCCTGGCAAATTCGTTAAGGCAGAAGACTTGCAAAGATGAGGTCTCTTTTGTTATAAACAGAAACATCAACTTCACCAATAAGTGCATAGGTAGTTGTAGATTCTGCTCTTTTAAGCACGGGGACAGCTACCACCTCACCGAGGACGAGATTTTGTTGCGTTCGAGCGAGGCCGAGCAACGGGGGGCGACAGAGATCTGTCTGCAGGGAGGCCTTGCCCCAGGAATGGTTTTAGAGGACTACTGTGAGCTCCTGGAATTGATACACCGCGACTTTCCCAGGATGCATCTTCACGCCTACTCTCCCATGGAGGTGCTGCACATGTCTCGTAACTCCGGAATTTCGGTGAAGGAGTCACTGGTGGAGCTAAAACATAGCGGCCTCGGCTCGATGCCCGGCACTGCTGCAGAGATTCTGGTGGATGCCGTGCGCCAGAAGATCTGTCCAGAGAAGCTGAAAACCGTTGAGTGGAGGGAGATCGTCACAACCGCCCACAGCCTCGGAATCCCCTCCACCTCGACCATGCTCTACGGCCATGTGGAGAGCCTCAACGATCGCTTGAGACACTTAGAGATTCTGAAAGAGATTCAAGTAGAGACAGGAGGATTCACAGAGCTGGTTATGCTTCCCTTTATTCCTGAAAATAATCTGCTCGGCAGGATTGCCCCCGGTTTAGATCTCCTGGATCGACTGAAGATGCATGCTCTGGCCAGGGTTGCTCTCTACCCCAACATTACAAACATTCAGGCGAGCTGGACCAAATTAGGCCGCAATGCGGCAGCTGCTGCCCTGGATTGGGGCGCAAACGACCTGGGCGGAACGCTTATGGATGAAGGAATCGCTCGCAATGCCCGTGAGGAACCGAGCATTTCCGTAGAGGAGTTGACGGAGATAATAGCTGGGCGCGGACGCAAAGCAGTGCAAAGGACGACTTTGTACGATAGGATTTGATCTTATTAATTATATTTTTCCAATTGACTCGCGACGATAAGCTTTACATATTTTGACGATTGATTCTTACAAGGTGGAGGTCATTAGAAAAATAATTATTATCTCGCTAATTGCTCTGTCGGTTGCGTTCATCCATCTCTCGCCGACATCGGCCAAGGATGTTACCATTTCGGGATCGTCAACCGTAATGCCACTGGCCGAGGCTGCTGCTGAAGTATTCAACCTTGAGCAGCATCAATATGTGGTGAGCGTTACCGCAGGAGGAACGGGCGCAGGAATTCTCGGCATTGCAGAGCGCAAATACGATATAGCCATGGCGTCACGTGTTTTGGCCGAGGATGAAAAGCAGAGATTTGGCAGCAACTTCCGGGAGTTCAAGGTCGGTCTGGATGGTATCAGCCTTGCTGTAAGCGAAAAAATATACCAGGCCGGGGTGAAAAGCTTAAGCCGGGAACAGATCCAAAAGATCTATTCCGGAAACATCACCAACTGGAAGCAGGTAGGCGGCCCGGATGAGGATATATACGTGATATCCCGGGAAGAAGGTTCAGGAACCAGGGACGACTTTAATGAGGCAGTCCTGGGAAACCGAACGGCCGAGATGCCTGGTGTTGATACGGTGGCGAATAGCGGCGCCGAGGTCAAAACCGCAATAACGGGAAGCGACAGGGCGATAGGCTATTTGGGGTTTAACTATCTGGGCGGCGGGGTTCGGGCCATAGCCTTCGATGGAATCCCTCCCAGTTATGAGAACATAAAACTGGATATTTACGAGCTGAAAAGACAACTCTACTTCTACACTTTTGGCGATCCAACTCCTGGTGCCAGAGCGTTCATAGATTTCGTGCAAGGGCCAGAAGGACAGAAGATCGCGGCCAAAGAGGGTTTTATCCCAATTTGAGAACCTCTTATTTGAGCCCATAGCCCAGAAATATTGTTACGTCAATTTTGGAATTGCGGGATTTGCGTTTGATATGAAAATCCCATTCGGTCCTGTAAAATTTTCATACTCATGTCTGCCCAATCGGGCATTAAGGTTCATGGGATATCATCTCCCGAAGGCACGCAGCTGGTGCAGGATGGATCGTTTTGAGCGGGGGTGGGCTCGCTTGCCCCGCAGGTGTAGCACGGCATCCAGTCGTCATCGACGATCTGCCCGCTGCAGTTGAGGCCGAAGCAGGCTGGCGGGTACCAGTCAGAGGAGTGCGATGGATATACAGCACCACCCGCACCGATATCCACTCTCGATGTGACATCTGCGGCAGCAGCGTCCGGCCCGTCCACAGAATAAGCATCGATGTGGGCCTGGTTCACATAGGTCCCATCGCCAGCCGCCCTGGCTCTGTAGATGATGCTCTTTTGCTCCAGTGGCCCCAGGTTCAGGATGGTCCAGGTTATGTCGTTAGTACCGTTTTCGGACGGCTCCAGAGAGGAGTTGAGGAGCACCATGCCAGTAGGTAACTGGTCCATCAAGAAGGCAACCATGGTGTACTTCTCTTTATTTCGCAGATCCAGACGATACCAGACCACATTCGGATCAATCGAATCGATCCTGGCTGACTTGGATGTGGAGAGCTGCGGCGGGCAGCAGGTCAGCCAATGCAGCTGGATGGCCGAGAAGTTGGTGGCCTGCGCCCAGCCGCTGCTATGCATGCCTGTCGCTTGGACCCTGTTGATCAGATTATCCGGCTCCATGGTTATGTTCAGTCTCAGGTTAATGGTGACTTTGCTTCCTATGCCAAGGCTCAGCATCGTCCAGTTGGCATAGTCCTGGGTCTGCTCCGTCGGCCTCAAAGAAGAATAAACGTAATCAGTGCCCTCCGGGAATATGTCCTTTACATATACCGGCCCCAAGACACGGTCACCGTCGTTCTCCACAGTGATCCTGTAATCGGCAAGTGTGGTATTGATCGGATCCACAATACCTTCTTGGGACAGGGATATATGCGGCCTGTTGTACTTGGCAACTCCGGAGAGACTGGTCATCCTCTTGATAGCGTACTGGCCTATGAACTCATCATCAATATCTACCTCATTGGAACTGTTCTTATTGGGATCTTTGTAAACAGTCCTGAATTCTGCCTTGCCGGTTACATTTGCCTCGGTCCTCATTTCATTCAAGCCGGGTGCAGTGGTGTTCTTTTGCAGACTCCGGGCCGAAGAGAATCTCTCACCGATCAAGCTATTGGGGGTTTTGGACCACATACCCTCTTCCCACAACAGATCGCGTGAAATGGAGACAGTCGGAGTATAGCTGAAATTGGTGGGAGCCTGCTGCAATTCCACAACTTTAGCGATGTAGTTCACCACGGTGCTGATCCGCTCATCGCTCTTATAGGAGCCTGTACCCGACTCATAGGACTTCTGGCTGCGTCCGACGTTTCTGTCGCCGGCCACATAGCCCAAGCCTGTCACCGACTTCTCAAACTCCACATTGCTGCCGTATTCATCGAACTTCTGATTGATATGGAATTTGCCCACATAATCCTCATCGGATTCAAAGATCTTGTTAGCATTCCATGTGGTATTCATGTTTGCATCTTTCTTTAAGAAGCCCAGGTGCCCTACTCCCTCAAATGCCGTATCTGTGGTGACAGTTGAGCCGTTTTCGTCCAGTTTTGTGTTGGCAACACGATCGATCTTGTCGGCATAGGTATACTCCTCATTCGTGGAGCCTCCTGTAGCGTAGTTCTTGGTCTTGGCCAACTCGATCCACTTGGTGGAATAGTTGATGCTCCTTTTCCCTGGCAGAGAGAAGGTCGAGGGCTTGTGAGTGACCTTCAGGCTCTTGTTCCACTCGATGGAGCGGTTGGAGTTCTGATATTTTATCATGTCCTCGCTGGCATACTGGCCGCTGCCGTACTCCCTGAGGTTGATGCAGCTCCCTGGCGGGCCCAGGTTGACTTCTGAGGACGCTGATTTGTATCTCTGGCCGCCTCTCGGAACCAATATCCCATTATTGGAATCCGCTTCGGAATAGTTCATATTGACTACGTTCGTGAGCAGAGGCGGTTTTGTGCAGATATCGTTATGGACGTTTACGAAACCAGTCCCGGTCACTCCCTGGTCCATATCAAAAATGGTATTTCCTGTGTTCTGTGCAACTTGAGCAATGATTGTGATTTTTCCAGATTGACCTGCCATCAGATTCGGCAGATCGGCCCAGATGTTATCTCCAGATGTCGGTGATGGAGAAGCAAAAACGAAGAACACCCCGTTGGGATATTTCTCCGCAATCGTTATATCTTCTATGCCACCAAGACCGCAATCCTGTTTTACTCCATAATCTATGGTGTACGTTATGTAATCTCCAGGCTTAACCACCCTCATAGATGCGGTCTTATTGAGCCAAACGCAATCCGTTGCAACAATCTTCACTTCGGCGCGATCGGTCGCGGTTGAAGTCAATCCATTTTCACCGATTCCTGTTGCGGTCACTACATTAATCAGCGACGAATTTTTCAGGTCGGACTGCTTCACGGTATAGTATGCCACATACGTCAACGAATCACCTGACGGCAGACTAACCGGTTCATCATCGACAATGAAACCCGTCTTGTCATCAACCAATGTCAGAAAGAGAATATCGGCTTTGCCGATGTTTTTCACGGTATAAGTGTATTTGATCGTTTTGCCGGCATCACTTTGGGAGATGAACTTGGGATCTGCGACCTTTTTGACATCGATCTTCAAGGCCTCCGGCCGAGGGGCTAGGCATCCCCAGCCGATCTGGACACATGCCTCATTGCTCTCTATCGGTGTAACCCCTACAGTGCCGTAGACTTTGACGCAATTGGTTAGGGGTCCGGTTATCTCTAAGAGGCCCGGCGTCTTCTCATAGTCTCTGCTGATCACGTCGCCATTGGAGTTGACAACTATCGTCAGGGTGTCTCCTGTGGCGTAATATCTCACAGTGTAGGTCCTGTAGCCGTTGCTCGGCTCATTGTACTCAATCAGGAGCGATTCCCTGGTGGACTTGGAGTCATAGAAGTCCGAGAGTATCTCGCCCCTGGATCCGTAGACCGTCTTTAAGAGGTCGCCCAGATCCCCTCTTGCATACTCGACGGCGACCGGGAAACCGGTGGCATTGAGCTGCTCGCTCAGGCTCTCCCCGGTCGAGATATTCATGTAGCTGCTAAAAGTATAGTTCACGCCCAGGATGGATTTGGCAGTTGAGTTTATTGTGGCGTGGGTCTTGTTGAAGGCATCCCGGTGCAACCTTATTCTATCCAGCTTGACCTCCAGCTTGGTCTTGTTCCTGGTTAAGGACTCCATAATCGCCGGCAGGTTGGCGGGCTCCATTGCCGCAGACTGGACCTTTAGCTTATCTTCTGTGGAAGTCGAGTTGGTTTCTGTAGTGGTGCCGCCCTGGCCTGGACAGAGGGTGGGATCTACTTGAGCCTTGAGGATGACCTGCCCGGATTCATGAGGCCCCAGGGTGCCAAGATTCCATGTAATCAGGTTCCCGTTTATGTGGGACGGCTCGGGCTCTGCACTTTGGTAGATCAATCCCGGACTGAGAGTGTCAACCGGTTCCACATTATCAACGGCGGCTTCACCCTCATTGGTTACGGTAAGAGTAAAGTTGACGGTATATCCGGCAATTACGGAGGTGCTATCGACCACCTTTGTGACGACCAGATGTGGCTGCATATTTCCAAAGTTCACCGTCGCAGTTGGCCTGTCGCCCGTGAGGACTACTGAAGCCGAGCCGCCTGCAGGCGTGGTTGGGATCCATGTGGGATTCTGGCTGAGGTCTTCCCATGCTACATAGGTCCCGGCTTCCGGCAAGTCCGTGAAGAGATAGCTTCCATTGTCTCCGGTAAGCATCGATTGGCTATACTCGCCGCCCTCCAGTTTCAGGCGGATCGTCCAGCCTTTAATTCCAGGTTCGTTTGGATCTTTTATGCCGTTGCCGTTGAGGTCGTTGAACTTCAGGCCTGAGATCTTATAATTCCCTCCGAATGAGTATTTCACGTTGGATACGGCGCATTCCGCCGTCTGACCAGACGTAATAGTTGCCGGGGAACCGGTTATCGTCGTTGTCCAGCCAACAAGAGGTGTCTCCGTAACCGTGTATTCTCCGGGTATCAGGTCAGACCAGGCCAAATCGCCGCCCTCAGAGCCTATGGTCTTGCAGTCGCCATCCGGGTACGATGGCCCTTTGATGCAGATCTCGAAGGTCAGTTTATCATCGGGCGCGGCGCCATTCCAGTCTACCGTCTTATTTACGGTCAGGCCGCCCAATTTGTGGTCGTTTGTAACCGTGGCGGTCTTTGTTTCCCCGGCTGACAGGTCTATCGCATCCGGTACGGTAACGGTCCACGAAGTACCTGGATCCTTCTCGGCAACCGTGTAATTGCCTGGCATCAGATCGGTCCAGGTTAACTTTCCGCCCTCAGAGCCTGCGGTCTTGCAAGCGAATTCTTCAGTTCCCAAGGGGTAAGACGGGCCCCGGAGACAGATCTCGAAGGTCTGGGACGGGTCGGAAGTAACGCCGTTCCAGTTCACCACCTTGGTGATCTCGATCCGGCCCAGCTCAGTGTCAGTGAAGGTAGCTGTCACAGACTCACCTGGGGCCAGATCTATCTTATCGACCGGGCTTCCATCGCTACAAACTGCACGGGTCAGCATCCATCCCGTGGGAACAGTCTCTTCGATGGAATAGGTGCCAGGCAAAAGTTTATCAAATGTCTGGCGGTTAGAGGTCGAATCCGGATTCGAAATTCCATCATCATAGAGCGTGAACGGGCCGATATCCGGGCTCCCTGTGAACTGGAATGCCTGGGGATTTTTCGGAATGGCATTCTTGACCACGATTATGCTGCTCAAAGGCGAAATATTGATCGGCATCTCAGCATAATCTTTGCACGATTCGAGCCAATTGCTGGTCACAATCACTGAGATATTGACTTTTTGAGGCTTTGGCGGAGCTGTCCAAATAAATGTATCTTTGCTGTAATCCGGCGAAGAGCCTGCAGGATGACCCTGTTCATCTTCTGCAGACCAGAGATATAGATATCCTGGATAGCTGGGAGTGCTGAAAGTATATGTCTCTCCTGTGTAGTAATCGACCGCATTAACAGTTGAGCAGAGGCAGATGAGGCACAGTATCATCGATAAAGCCCGGATACTGGAGGCATGGAATCTGGCTACACAGCCTCCGATCTCCGCCAGGGAGGGTTCATATCCTTTGGCCGATCTCTTGTTAATGATTTGCATATTATTAGATCTCTCCTTGTAGCCTCACTAGACCAATTAGACCAGCACGGGCGATTCTACGTGAATCGCGACCAGCGGTATCTGCAACACCTTTATTGTCAGTGTATCGCTCACTTCACCAGAACAGTGCGAGGTTGACGTTGCCGTCAATTTTGCCACCGTGGTGGTGAATTGGTTGCCGGGGCTTGCTGTTGCGGTGAAAGTGGCCTTAATTTGAGTAGGATTACCCGGATCTATCGGTAGTTGGGTCAGCGTTCCCCATCCCTCCGCAATTGTCCATAAAGCCGAAGCATAATTAGTTGCAGTACCCGCCAATTGGGCATTTTCGTTAACGCATACGGTCTGATCACTTCCTGCATTGACCGACGTTCCTCCCTGGACCGTCAGAGTGGCCGTGCCCGAGGTGGCCGGGCAGCTTGGCTGAGCCTTGTATCCTGTCACTACCCGATATTGTTTGCCGCTGTCGGCTGTTGCGGCCGTAAAGCTAAAGCCTGGATTGGTGGCTCCAGAGATATCGCTCCAACCGGAGCCTCCATTGACCTGCCATTGATAGTTGTAATTGCCGGTGTCGGAAGGAGTGGGTGTAACGGCAAAGGCGGCTACCACCCCAGCACAGACCGTTGCTGATGCGGGACCGCTAATTGTTATCGTCGGCCTCACCGTCAGAGTGGCGGCACCTGAGGGAACCGTGCAAGTGGCCTGGTTCTTGAGGCCTACGTTGACGCGGTATTGTTTGCCGCTATCGGCGGCTGCGGCCGTAAAGCTAAAGCCTGGATTGGTGGCCCCATTGATATCGCTCCAGCTGGAGCCTGACTTGACCTGCCACTGATAATTGTAATTGCCGGTGTCGGAAGGAGTGGGTGTGACCGCGAATGTAGCTGTCCCGCCGGCACAAACTATCACAGATGGAACGCTCAGGGTTAGCGTCTGACCAAAGTAGTGGCTGGGGTCTGTATCAGTAACATAACTGGAGCCTTTCTTGCCTTGCACTGTGGCTATGTTCGAATACTGGCCAGATTGCGCATTACCTGTGGCTCGATAGATCCAGGTCTCAGTCAAATCAAGTTTATTGTCACTATTCGTATCGCCACTAATTCGTGTGATTGTTTGAGCCGGATTATCTGTCACTGAAACATCCGTCAAAACAACATTGCCTGCATTGGTTACTTCATACGTCCATGTGACTGGACATCCGGAAAGAATGGTGGGACCCGTTCCGGTATCGGCATCTTCCCCATTTGTCTTCTTTTCTATATGAATGGCAGGTCTGGTGAGGACAATCTTGCCTACAAGATATGCTTTGTTATCCATCGTTTCTTGGTCGTGTACTCATATTACTGAATTGGCATCCTGAATGCCATTAGCTCCTTGAGAGTCCAGACATGATCAGTCAGTCCTTCTGCCATCGCAGGTGTTCTTTTCATCCATTTTTTCCTGCC
>Ga0182011_10002090_pt1 | contig 17068 bp, 18 predicted proteins | sample 711E1DmetaG_FD_120481 | JGI IMG/M metagenome (GOLD analysis project Ga0182011, IMG submission 120481) | Permafrost microbial communities from Stordalen Mire, Sweden - 711E1D metaG | ecosystem: Environmental > Terrestrial > Soil > Wetlands > Permafrost | place: Sweden: Stordalen | collected... | reverse complement strand
GTCCTCCGGCCAGGTCTTGGTATCATCCAGGGGGTCGAAGCTCTGGTTGAGCTCCTCGGAGATCTTCATTATCTGCACCTTGAGCTCAAACTCTGCCTGCTCGCCCCGGGCTATCGCCTCCCAGAGATCTCGAGTTAGGTAGTCAGGGTCCTCGCCCGCTAGCCTTGTCGCATTCTGGCGGTCGAAGTTGTGCACCCCTAGCTTTGGCTTCCAGTGGTATTTGACATAGACCGCCTGGCCCTCACTATTAACCCATTTGTAGGTGTTCACTCCGAAGCCTTCCACCATCCTGTAGCTGGCCGGGGTTCCTCGATCCGAGAAGACCCAGGTGAGCATGTGTGTCGCTTCAGGGGTCAGGGATATGAAATCCCAGAAGTTGTTGTGCCCTGTGGCCGATGATGGGATGTTGTTATGAGGTTCGGCTTTCACGGCGTGAATCAGATCCGGGAACTTGATGGCATCTCTGATGAAGAAGACGGGCAGGTCGTTGCCCACAATATCGTAGTTGCCCTCCTCGGTATAGAACTTCGTGGCGAATCCCCGCACGTCCCTTACCGTGTCTGCAGATCCTCTGCCTCCGGCGACAGTGGAAAACCTGACGAAGACAGGCGTCTTCTTGCCAGGGTCCTGCAGGAATTTGGCCTTGGTGTATTTAGCCATGGATTTGTGAACCTGGAAATATCCGAAGGCTCCCGCGCCTTTGGCATGCACGACCCTCTCTGGAATCCGCTCCCTATCGAAGTGAGCTATCTTCTCGATGAACTGGAAGTCCTGCAAAAGAGTCGGACCGCGCTCCCCTACGGTCTGAGAGTTCTCGTCATCAATGATGGGATGACCCTGGTTGGTGGTCATATTAGTAGCGATTGTATTAGATTTGGTTACATCCTCTGTTGCACTTGGAGACAGCGGCATTATTGTAGCGATAAGCATGGCCTCTAATATCTTTTTCATATCAAACCTCTTTTCTTTTGTGATCTCTATGAATTACGTCTGTTGCGCCTAAGCTTTATCCATAATGTGTTTATGGCAAGTAATACGCAATCCTAAATCCCAAGCTGCAATACCGCCAGGTTGAATGAGCCTCCCAATATTAGCATTTGACTCTTAGCCCAGAGCTACCTGAATTAGTTGTATAGGGTTCATTTCAGTGCATCAGCTGTACTATTTCCTATTGTTCAGCTTTCGCATTCTTCGCATCAGCTTTTGCATAAGCTACCTTCTTCTCGGCCTCATTATGTTCGAGATTGGCCTTGATCATCTCCACATCAGCATTTTCATCAGCTTTTGCATACGCCATCTTATTCCCTATATCAGACATTGCTTTCTTAGTATCGACTTGCGTCTTCTCGACCGGATCATCTGTCAATTTTAATTCCTCCCTTTCATGGATCTAAAATGGTTCTAAATCTAATAGGATGTTATTGCATAAAAAGATTTTTGTACCTAAATTTTAAAATACTTAAGATAAATACGAAGCCTCGTTGTAAAGAGCAATAAAAAAAACTAAATTTGACCTTTTCAGAACCTTTAACCAAAGGCTTGAAAAAATATTGTTCGCGCTTTGTGCTATAAGAACCTAATTTGTGCTATGATATTTTAAATACTTTCAGTTACTAATAGAGCTAAGGTAAAAAACCATTTCAAGCACCTGCCAAACTGTAGAGCCTCTATTCCGGACTCTCACTGTTATCATTTGTTAAGACCGTGTTAATTTAGTAATAGATGGAGGATATATGGTATTTTGTGAAAATTGCAGGGAAAATGTTTTGCCGAAGACGTACTTTACGTGGAGTGGGTTCGTTCTCGGTTTAGGCATCTTCTATTTGATATACATTATCACAAAGTTACCACAGTGCCCAAACTGTAATTTTCCTATGCCCCGGAGAAACATGGTCTTTGCCGTCCAGCTCCCACAGAATCTTATCAAATTGGCAAGGATAGGTGCACTACAACTGACCCATTTAAAGGATAGTTTAACATCCGTCTCTCGAAGGTTCTCTCAAAATCATAAATTCGATCCGTCCCAGCACCTCGCAAGTACGAACATGCACAAATCCGCATCGTTCAATAAGATGGTCAACGAAGTCCATAACACTATCAGTTTAAAAAGCTATGAATCTAAAAGGCAATATCGGTCCAGGTGATAATCTATGATCAAGAAATTATTAAAATTTGCAGTCAGCTTGGCAGCAATCAAATGGATTGCGAAAAAGATGAGCCCTCAACAAAACAAGAAGGGAAAACAAATGGAACCTGCACAACGAAATTGAACGCCAAATAGAATATAAAAATATAGAAAATGGCAAGAGTAGCTTCATTTGTGATCCAAGGCAGATCCTTCAATTTTCATTTAACCGCCAGAAGATAACGATGGAGACTATTCAGGGATGGGACGGGCCTCGGCAAAAATTGGATCGAGATCAGACATGTTATTGGAAGATTGTCGGGCAGCCTGTGGGCCAGAGTTCGGAACAACGTATAAACGAATTGCTAAGCCAAGGCGTCTTACCAAAGCGGATGTTTATAAAGGTAAAAGGTTCCGATTTTTCGGGAGGGGTTCTCTTCATGCCTGATGCAGGAGAATTGCTACCTGGAACGACGGAAAAATTGAAAAACCCATGGGAAGCAGTCCTAGAATCAGGAAAATGGGTAAGATACGACTTGCATCTCGTTCTCTTGAATGGCGATTTAGTTACTGAACATGGTGATCTAAAATTAGTGCGTTTGGGCACGGGAACTCCCTTGAATGAAGATATAGGATCAATCCGGGAGATGGCCGCCTGGTTGGATATGCAAATGGAGTCCTATGGAGACGTATCCAATGTTCAGATAATTGTTTTGTTCGAGAATAGAGGTCAATACTTGCCATTTGGCCTAAATAAGCATATAAAAATTCTTCAACAAGATTTTTCAGCGGCCATTTGCCTACCAAAAGATGAGAGGCGGAAAGCCTCACATCTATTTCTATGTCATGCTCTGTAAACCTCTATCCTGCCTACTCTGTAAACCGCTATCCTGCCAATGAAGCGCTATCTTCGATCTCCTCAGGATGAGAACCGGCCTGGTTGCCGAGTTGGCTACATCATAGGCAGTGCTTCCTATCTGGCCCCTCTTCATAGCCACTGCGCCCTGGGAGCTCAAGGCGATGAGGGAGACGTCCTCTTTTTCTGCCTCGGAGCGTATTACTTCCACCGGATGTCCCACTACGACTTTGGTGGTGACCTTCATGCCTCCTTTGTCAAGATTCATGGCGATCTCATTGATCTTCGCAGTTGCCTCGGCGACATAGGCATCGATCTCTTCATCGGTCTCGCCTTTGGAGACTGCGTTCAGCAGTATCAGTTCTCCTATGCCGCTTATGCCTCTTAGGAAAGAGAGGGCTGCTTCTGAGGGTTGAGAGAAGTCGGTCGGGAAGAGAACCCTGGCGAAGACCCTGTCACAGAACTTCTCCATCTCTCCGCCTTTCACGGCTTTGTAGTGCATGACCAGCAGATGGGCATCGCCGAAACGCAGCACACCCCTGGAAGTGCTTCCCAAGAGAGCGCTCTGGATCTGGTTTCTCCCGTGCGCGCCCATGGCCACCAGGGATACCTCTTCATACTCTGAGACCTTTTGAATGGCGCTCGCCACATCGCCCTCGAGTACAGACACTGCCTTCACTTTTACAATTATCCCTGGAGCTTTGATTGCGTTCTTCTCGTCCTTCAGCAGCCTCTTCTCCGCATCTCGGGCCTCGGCTACTGGGTCCCAGACCCTGGCCAGAGGATCCCTGGCAACGACATTTAGCAGAACGACTTCCTTAACTCCTGGGATGTCGCCAATGCACTCAACAACCTTCCTTGCATCTTTCGAGAAATCTGTGGGAATCAAAACTTTTTCAAACATGCTAATGTACCTCGTAATGAACTCATTTCAAGCTGCTCTTGTTCCATTTAACCAAATCTTTGATAGGCTAATAGATTTCTAGTATTCATATTAGCCTTAGCAGCACGATGATCAATATAATCAGAACCACAAGACCAATTAATCCGCCACCATAAATGTTTTCCATAAAATCACCTCAATATATATTATGATAATTCTTATTTCTTCTTCTCAGGAACTTCTGAGGATACCGTTTTTATAGTTGCCTTGATTTTCTTTTCTGTATCCGTCGAAATTTCCTTCAAGCCGTGGGCTTCAGCTGCGTGAGTCTTTGCATGCTTCATGACCTCTGCTTCAGTCTTTGATCGTACCTGGAAGCCGCACGCCATACCTACATCGCTGCAGAACAGTTGCTTATACTCTTCCGTTACCATAGTTACCCTAATAAGATATCATTGAATAAAAAGCTTTTGGTACTGAAGTATTATAACTTCTTAAGCTATACATTTGTAACGTTTAATAAATCAACGCGACGACTTGAGTCCATACTGGACTTTATATGCATACAGATTATGGAACTTTTACATTTTGATATCAAAAGCTTTTTATTAGATGGCGTCCTATTCGATCTAGAATCACAAAAGGAGAATTCAAAATGATCGTAAAAATCAAACGGACTTTGCCGATCTTGCTATTGGCATCGCTGGCATCGATCGCCCTCCTCATGGGAGCTATGGGCGCGGATTACACCGTTCTGAATGCAGCCAAGGATCTGGGGAACTTGAATACGTTCTCTGCAGCCATTCAGAAAGCTGGTGTGGTGGGTACTCTGAATAATGAAGGAGTTCATATAAGCAACAATACCTTCGTAGTATTTGCCCCCAATGATCAGGCATTCAAGGACCTGCCAACAGGGACGATGGATGCGCTTTATGCTAATAATGGCAACCTCGTGGATTTGCTTGACTATCACATCCTCAATAACGATGATAACAAATATGCCGATCTCACCGGGTTCACTGCAGCAAAGACTCGTGAGGGCGATGACCTGGCCATAAGCAACGCCAACGGCATGACCATAAATGGCGCCAGAGTCCTGGGCAGCAAGGCATACGATCACGGAATTATATATATCATAGATAAGGTTCTAATACCAACCAAGGTAGCTAATCAGCTGGCCAAGGATATGAGCAAAAATCCATCTATCTCTTCTGGCGGTATCCTGCAGGCACTCGGCTCGGACGGGAAACTAACCAAGTTCGCTGCCGCTCTGCAGACTGCGGATCTGGCCGGCTGGCTTGATGGACAGGGAACTCTGGGAACTTACTCCGGGCCGTTCACCATCTTTGCCCCTGATGATAATGCCTTTTCAGCCATTCCTGCCTCTCTGAACGACCTGATGACAAGAAATGAGAGCGATCTTCAGAAGCTGCTGAAGTACCATATCATAGAGAAGACCGATGTTTTCAACACGACTGCCCCAAGCATGATCAAGACCGACGAAGGAGACTCCCTCAATGTGGACCTGAAGAGCGGAACCGTCAACGGAGCCAAGATCCTGAGAAGCATGAGGTACAACACAGGCGTCGTATATGTGATTGATACCATCCTGCTGCCAAATGATAAAAATTTCCTGGACAAGTATGGTCTGAACCTGACTGCACCAGTAAGTTCAGCACCGTTTGCGGGAACTACCAGCCAGAACAGCGAGAAGCTTCCTTCGCAGAATTGACCTCTTCCCGTATAGCATCTGGGAATATACTTGAAGAAAGGTTAATCAGCATCGTGCCAGGGAGCTGACATCAAGCCGATGATCAGCGCCCTTTTTATTTTTCTTTTCGGCTAAATGCGGGAATTTATGCAGGATTGATTTCACAATATGTTAATTCCGGCTTCGCTGCCAAAACAAGAAAACTGGGATGATACTAAAAAAAAGCCGCTCAGATATGATAATTAATTATATAATTTCATGAATTGGCACAACACGATTGGGTTCAATGAATCACTTGACACAAAAAAGACTTCTACAGAGCCAGATATTTCGAAATCTACAAGGATATCGAGTTGCTTACCTTCACCATAAAATCGATTAACGTAATGAAGGTTTCTCACCGACCTACTAAAAGAAGCGAGGAACCAAAAAAATTGTCTAGTGATGCGCGTCGTGCGCATCCCCGTGGGCGCCGTGAGGCGCTGCATTGGATCCTGCCTTGACGGCCAGGAAATCCTTATCGATATAGGCCTGATGGGCCAGGTCCAGGCACTCCTTACAGATGCTGAACATCTCGTCCTTAGGGCCGTGAATAGTAGCTAAGTTGAGCTTAACAGGAACAGTCTCCTTTTCAACAAGACAGAGCGCACACTTCATCTAATTCACCTTATCTTCGCTCTGATTCAAACCGTTATAAGCATTTCCTTTAAGGATGTCCTTTCCATCTTTTGTAGAGATCGTTCTCTATCCCGAGAAGATCCAGAACGCGACCCACCAGCACATCCACCAATTCATCCAAACTCTGGGGCTTGGAGTAGAAGGCAGGGCATGCGGGAAGGATCACGGCACCGGCTTCGCTGGCTGCGACCATATTGCGAAGCTGCACCAGGCTCATGGGGGTTTCTCTAGGCACCAGAACCAGTCTCCTCTTCTCCTTGAGACAGACATCCGCGCACCGGGTGATGAGCGTATCCGATGAGCCGCATGCAATCCCGGATAGAGTTCCCATGCTGCAGGGGATGACAACCATGGCATCGATCAAATGCGAGCCGCTGGCTATGGGTGCCGCAAAATCACGAGGTGCGTAAACGTAGCTGGCCATCCTTTCCACATCTTCCGGCTGAAAATCGGTCTCGATCTCTATGATCTTTCGAGCCGAATCGGTAATTACCAGATGAGTTATGCAGCCCTTTTCTTGAAGGGCCCGGCAGAGTCGAATTCCGTACTGCACTCCCGAAGCCCCGCTGATGCCTACCACGATCTCCAAGAAAATAACCTCCCAACAATTCCTGATTGATTTTTATGAACTCTATAATCTTATGATCATTTCCCTTGCTGCCTTCCCGGGCTTTGCGGCTCGCTCATTCCCCTGTCAATTCCTCCATGCGCCGTCGCAGAAGAAACTCCCGAAAGGCATTCTCGTCGGGCAGATCTGGCAGGCGGCTGGACTCGTATGCCTCCTCCAGCTGCTGCATCTTTTCCGAGACCTCACCGGCTTTTGGTGTATGCAAGACTGGCGAAAAGCAGATCCTGGCCTCTGAGAGGAGAGCAATTCCGAAATTGATGGTTCTCAGAGCCGTCCTATAACCTTTGCCCGGCTTCCTGGACGCCCCTTCCCCCGTCTCGGATTTAATCTGGCTTTCCGCCATCCCTTTTATGGATTGATAGGTCTCCCGGCAGAGGTTGGCCTGCACCAGGCTAGATAACTCCTCCTGGATGGGAGAAGTCTTTACGTGGAGCGGGCTTGTTACATACCAGATGGCATTGACATTTCCCTTGATTAGCTGATTTATGAGGTGGCCGATCTCCCAGCCTAATGTATCGTAAACTTCTCCACCACGGGCGGCTATCTCCTGGCGGATTGTGGACGGAATCCTCTCGCCGCGCAGGATGGATCTTGTGGGTGCGATATAGATCATCACGAGATCAACATCGCTTTCCTCGTTTTGCATGCCCCACATGTGCGATCCAACGCAACTGATAAACAGGTTTTTCATCCTGCAGTTGCGTGTTCGTTCTATTTCCTGCAGATCGACGCTGGAGGAAATGTTTTCACCGAATAGATTATCCCGAATGGATTATCACCTATTTTATCCTTGATTATCGCTTGCAGTTTTGCTTTTCTCCAGCCTCTCCATCGTCGCCGCCACCATCATCGGGAGAGTTATTGTTGCATCTCCATAAACCGTCACGTAGCTCGCGTTTTCTGATATTTTTCCCCAGGAGATGGCCTCGGAGAGGGTAGCGCCGGACAGGCCTCCATTCTCGGGCGTATCCGTAGTGAGCTGGATCGCGAGGTCGAAGCTTTTGGGGGTGACGAGCATCGACTGCAGAGCAAAGTTCTTGGGGACGCCTCCGCCCACTATTACTATACCTGACTTTTCGCTTTCATAGCAGATGTCCACGATCTCCTTGATGTCGGCAAAGGCATCTACAGAGAGCCTTTTTGTCTGGCTGAACATCCAGGCCTGCAGGCCGATCATAGAGTCGGGAAGGGCCGGGCAAAAGACGGGCACCTTCATCTCATAGGCTGTTCGCAGGATGGATCTTTCGTCGTCGATCTGACTTCCTAAATGGCTCATAAGCTCTCTTCCCGAGAGGGTCTCAGACATTTCCGGCAGAATTCTCTGCATCAGCTCCTCGAAAGCGACGAAATCCTCATCCCTCAGAAATACATCATAAATCCGGCTTATGCCCTGGGCCCGCAAGCCGGCATCATCCGACTCGGAGGAGCCAAGGCAGTGGCATCCGAAGGACTCGATTATGTCATGCACGAGATTCGCTCCAGTGATCACCAGCACATCCACGTATCCGTTTCGAATCAGCTCCGAGACTACATTCCTCATGCCCGCCGGAACCATCGCGCCGGAGAGCGTCAGGAATTTGGTGAAATTTCCAGAAAGCATTTTTTCGTAAATATCCACGGCTTCAGCCAATCTTCTGGCACCAAAGCCGCAATGGCTCAATCCCTTCACCAGAGCGTCTATGCTCATCCCCGGCTTTATCTCCAATTGATGCACGGTCTCCATTTTATTCACCTTAATAATGATAATATCCCCCGGATAGTTCAGGAAAATTGCGATTGAACTTGTGCAACGCGAAATTCTTTCTCATAAACCTTTTATACCAGGCCTTATGTTTAGCTTTTACGGAGGATAAACAATGGCCGGCGAACCGATGGCAGTGGATTATTATATACCACTTATTATATTTTTGATAATGGGAGCCATAGTACCCATTGCGGCCCTGGCAGCTATTAAAATCATAGCGCCAAATAAACCGAGCCGTCAAAAGCGATCGATATACGAAGGTGGGCTGAAGCCAATCCGCGACGCCAAGATCCAGTATAGCGTTCAATATTACCTTTTCGCAATCGTCTTTGTGATATTCGATGTTGAGGTTTTATTTTTATACCCCTGGATCTACGTCTACGCGAGTAAAGCCATGCAACAGTTCACGGTCTTCGGATCGATGAACTTTGCCGTCTTCGAGATGCTCCTATTCATCATTGTATTGTTGGTTGGACTTATATACGCTATCAAGAAGGAGGCTTTGCGTTGGGTATAAGCGACGTCATACCCGTGCCTGTGTGTATCGACGAGGAGATTGAAAAGTGGACCATCTTTGGTCAACCTGTAGTCGAGGCCTGGTTTACAACTACGGAGAAGATCCATCAGATCATCGAGATGGGACCAATAAAAAACATTTTCAATTGGGGCAGAAAGAATTCGGTATACTTTTTGATGCAGCCCATGGGGTGCTGTGGTGTAGAGATGTTCGTCTTTGGAGCGGCACCTTATGATAGCGACAGATTTGGTTGCATCCCGAGGAATACACCGCGTCAAACCGACGTGATGATCATCTCCGGCTACCTTACCCGGAAGTACCTACCGGTCTTCAAGAATCTCTGGGAGCAGATGCCTGAGCCAAAATGGTGCATTGCCATTGGCGAGTGCGCCATATCGGGAGGACCATTCTATGATTCCTATAATATCATCCAAAATACTGCCGATTACTTCCCTATTGACGTCTTTATTCCAGGATGCCCCCCCAGACCCGAGCAGTTCCTAGAGGGCTTAATGAATCTCCAGGAAAAGATCAAGCAGCGCAAGGACAAGCGAGACTACTAAAAGGAGGGATCTTTTCTTGATAAATGCAAGCGAGGTTCTGAGCTCCATCCAGTCCGCATTTCCTGGAGCCGTTCTGGACTCCAGAGTGGAGTCGGATCGGAGGCTCTGGGCCACAATCGATTCAGAGAAAATTTTGGACGTATGCAAGCATCTGAGTACGAAATTGAACTTTGATCACTACTCAGGTGCTGCTGGTGTGGACTGGATCGCCAGGAACGAGATGGAAGTCGTGGAGATCATGGCCAGCCATGGAGCACATCAAGTCGTGGCCATGCTGAAGGTAAAGACTCCCCGAGAAAACCCTTCCGTCAAATCACTCACCGGTCTCTACTGGAATGCCAACTGGTATGAAAGAGAGATCTGGGAGATGTTCGGCATCAATTTCGAAGGCCATCCTGAACAGTATCCTTTGCTCTTGCCGGAAGAATTGGTAGGAGCCTGGCCCTGGAGAAAGGACTATAAGGGCTATCCCGACCTGACCACTGGCGAGCGGGCCGTTCAGATCACGACGCCCGATGGCTATATGGAATTGCATGTCCCACCCTCGCCGGCTGAAGTTGAGGCCGGGACCGTGGTCAAAGATAGGCCGAAATATCCCTCTTTCCGGGAAAGAGAGGAGAAAGAGATCAAGTCCGATGCTGAAATGATCATGCATTTGGGTCCACAGCATGCCATGGTTCCGGGTCCCTTCCTGCTGGATATCCTGGTGGAAGGCGAGAGGGTGAAGAAAGCCTTTCTGGATCTGGGCTACATTCACAAGGGCATCGAGAAGATCATGGAGAATCGGAGCTGGCTGCAGGGCATTACCTACACCGATAGGATGTGCTATGTAGCATCTCTTTCCAACAACGAATGCTACTGCGGGGCCGTGGAGAAGATCCTTGGTCTGGAAGTCCCATTGAGGGCCCAGTATATCCGGGTTATCTTGGAGGAGCTCTCCAGAATTCAAAGCCACCTCATAGGTACAGGCGAGTTCCTGACGCTCGTTGCAGGTGTCGGCTATGCACCATGGCAGTACATGATCATGGACAGAGAGAAGATCATCTCCTTAATTGAGAGCGTTACCGGAGCCAGGCTGACTCACACCTTCGTGCGCTTTGGAGGGGTTAGAAATGACCTTCCGGAAGGCTTCGCCGAGCAATGCCGAAAGGTCTTGCCCTTTATGAAGTCAAGAACGGAGGAATTCATTGAGCTCTTTGCCCAAGATCCAATTTATTCTCTCAGGATGGAGAATATAGGCTCCATCGCACCTGAGACTGCCAAGCGCATGGGTTGCTCAGGACGAGTGCTAAGGGCTGCGGGCGTCGCCTATGATATGCGAAAAGAAGATCCCATACTGGTCTATCCCGATCTGGACTTCAAGGTAGTAACTGGGACCAGAGGAGACTCTGCGGACAGAATCGACGTCACGCTGAGAGAGATTTTAGAGAGCATTCATATCATCGAGCAATGTCTGGACAAGATTCCCTCGGGGCCCATCAAGACGGAAGCCAAGATTCCCAAGAAGGTTCCGGCAGGCGAGGCCTACTACAGGGTTGAAGACCCCAGAGGTGAGATGGGAATGTATGTGATCAGCGACGGTGGCGACAAGCCTTACCGGGTGAAGGTCAGAGGGCCTTTCTATGCTACATTCCAGACTTTGACTCCGCTCTTAGAGGGCGTTTACATTGCGGATGCAGTAGCCATTGCCGGTAGCATGGACGGCTGCCCATCCGAGGCGGATAGGTAGGAGGGAGAGGATTTGGACGGAATAATTGAGAGCATCACGCAATTCCAAGCCCAGGAACCTGCCATATTTGCCCTGATCATAGGCATCGTCGGCGCGGCGATAATCTCGGCCGTGGTCAACGTCGGTGCCATGCTTGTGATCTGGGGCGAAAGAAAGGTTCTGAGCGATTTCTGCAATAGGTATGGCCCTAATCGCGTGGGCGGAAGATGGGGCATACTCCAGCTCGGCGCCGACGCCATTAAGCTCTTCACCAAAGAAGATATAATTCCTGGTGATGCTGATAAGGGAGTTTACGTCTGGGCGCCTATCGTGGCCTCCATGGCCACAATGCTCGTCGCAGCAGCCATTCCCTTCGGGGCCTTGCATATCGGCGGCAAAGATATCCCACTAGTAGTTGCCAATATGGATATCAGTGCTTTCTATGTTGAAGCGGCCATGAGCCTGATGGCAATAGCCGTATTCATGGCAGGTTACAGCTCCAACAATAAGTACTCCATTCTGGGTGCTTTTCGAGGCATGGCCAGGATGATCGCCTACGAGGTTCCTATGGGAGTCTGCGTCATATCCGTGGCGATCATGGCTCACAGCCTCAATCTGGTTGAGATCGTGCAGAGCCAGACGATTTGGTACTGTTTTGCCCAGCCGCTCGGATTTGTCATCTTCGTCATTGCCCTGATCACAGATCTGGGAAGAATCCCCTTCGACCAGAGCGAAGCTGAAGAAGAGATCATCTCCGGCTACAATACAGAGTACAGTGGCATCCGGTGGGGCTTGCTATATTTCCAGGAGTACAATAACGCGCTCTTAGGCTCCATACTGCTGTCACTTCTATTCCTGGGCGGCTGGCAGGGACCGATCATACCCATACCTCTCCTGGACATAGTCTCGCCCTTGATCTGGCTGCTCATGAAGGTAATAATCGTACTGTGGTGCATGATCTGGGTCAGAAGCTCGCTCTTCCGCCTTAGAATCGACCAGGTCACAGACCTGGGATGGAAGTGGATGCTGCCGCTCTCCATATTGAATCTGGGATGGGCAGTGTTAATTGGATCATACTTTGCGTGAGGTGGCATTGAGATGTTGAAGAGAAAGATGATAAAGAACTTCAGCTGGCCTTTAAAGACCGCCACGCGGGAGATTGAGATTACCAGGCTCTATCCCGAGGTTATGATGGAGCTGCCTGCAGCGGAAAGAGGCATTCATGAGCTGGATGCCACCACATGCATCGGGTGTGCATCCTGTGCCAGGATCTGCCCTAATACCTGCATTGAGATGAAACACTTCAAGTTTGGTAATCCTCTCAAGAACAAGAAGATGCAATTTCCCGAAATTGATTATGGAAGATGCATGTTCTGCGGGCTGTGTGTGGACGAGTGCCCTGTGGAATGCCTCAAGATGGGCAAGAAGGTCACGATGGCAGGCTGGGAAAGAAAAGATATCGTGAAGAGTCCAGATTTCCTGGCGACGAAGAGATTCTCAGCCATTGAGGTAGCAGGTCTGGAAGCTGAGGCAAAGAGGATAGCAGCCGAAAAAGCAGCAGCCAAGAAAGCTGCAGCAAAAGATGGAGCGGCAAAAGAAGGAGCTGCCAAGAAGCCTGCCAAAGAAGGAGCTTCTGTCACCGAGAAGAAGAAGCCTGAGGCAAAAACCGAGCCCAAAGAAGGAGGTGCGTCCTGATGGCAGAAAAGTCTGGCTTAAGCATAATTCGTACCATCTTCGAGTTACTGGTGCTTCTCATCGCTCTGGGTGTGATCTTTGGCGGCCTGGCGCTGGTAATATTGCTATCACCCTGGTCCAGGACGGTTCTCGATAGACTCCTGGCTTATGACGTCCGATTTGCCATAGAGCTATTGAGCTTCCTGGCCATAGGTGCAATCATAGTGCTCCTGTCGGCTCTCACAGTCCAAGCCAAGAATATAGTGCACAGTGCTCTTTACTTGCTCGGAACCTTTGCGGGAGTTGCAGCGCTTTACATATTCCTGAATGCCCCGTTCGTGGGTGTGGCTCAGATTCTGGTGTATATTGGCGCCGTAGGAGTTCTGATATTATTCGCAGTGATGCTCACGAGGAAGACGATTATGGAGGAATCCCATGGTGAAATTTAAGATAATCATCCTGACCCTGGCCTTCCTGGCCGCTCTCATCGCTTCGCTTTCCATCCCCAATTGGGGAGCCAGCGAAAAGCAACCGCTGAGCTTTGCTCCAGGTGCTGGATTGAGGTTGCCGGAGAGCGGCATTGGAGACGTTGGATTCGAGATTTTCACCATCTACGTCTTCCCCTTTGAGATTCTGGCCCTGGTTCTAACGGCTGCCCTGGTCGGATCGGTTTGGGTTGCACGAAAGGAGGTTGCCTGAGGAGGGCGACATCAGATGATAAGGAGGGAGATTTACCGATGATACCGTTGGAGCTTTACATATTGCTGGCCTCCATCATGTTCACCATCGGCTTGTACGGCCTCGTTACTCAAAAGAACGGAGTCAAGCTGATGATGTGCATCGAGCTGTTGCTCAATAGCGCCAACATCAATCTTGTTGCCTTCTCAGCCTACCAGCCTAATGTGAATGGCCAGGTGTTTGCCCTGTTTTCCATTGCGCTGGCAGCGGCTGAAGCAGGCGTTGGGTTCGCAATTATGATCGCACTGTACAGGCTATACGGAACCATTGACCTGGACAACATTAACACCATGAGGTGGTAGTGGTTGTACTCTGAATTAGCTTATCTGATCGTCGGGCTGCCTGTACTAGCCTTCGTGCTTTGCCTCTTCGTAGGCTGGCATCTGCCCAGGGGCGGAGGGTTCCTCACCGCCCTAGCAACCTTCGGCAGCTTGATAATATCCCTGGGAATATTTACTGAAATATATCCCAGTGGAATTGTTCATTGGTCCATGCCATGGTTTGCCAACTTCAATGTGGGCATACTGATCGATCCTCTGGCGCTTGTGATGCTTCTCATGGTAACCTTCGTGGTTACACTGATTCACACCTATGCCAATGGATACATGAACGGCGATCCGGGCGCAGCCAGATACTTCGCAGAGGCGGCTCTATTTACCGCTGCCATGCTGGGCCTGATCTATGCCGATAACCTGCTTCAGCTCTTCATATTCTGGGAGCTGGTGGGACTGTGTTCGTATCTCTTGATCGGTTTCTGGTACCGGAAGCCCTCTGCGGCTGCGGCTGCCAAGAAAGCATTCCTGACAACGCGCGTGGGCGACGTTTTGTTCATGGCGGGCATAATTCTGCTCTACAATAACCTGGCCAGCCTGAATATCGCTCTGAAGCCGGGCGAGTACCTCTTGCAATTCCCGGTGATCTATGCTCATCTAACCCAGATTCCGCCGGCTCAGCTGACACTTATAGCTCTGGGCCTGCTGGGCGGAGCAGTCGGCAAGTCAGGTCAGTTCCCTCTGCATGTTTGGCTTCCTGATGCCATGGAGGGTCCGACTACCGTTTCCGCCATGATCCATGCGGCGACGATGGTTACCGCAGGCGTCTACCTGGTGGCCAGAATGTTCCCGCTCTTCTACGCCGCGCCATACGGGCTGACGGCAGTAGCAGCAGTGGGCGCTTTCACAGCTCTGTTTGCGGCCACCATGGGCCTGACGGCCTTCGATATCAAGAGGGTGCTGGCTTTCTCGACTGTATCCCAGCTGGGCTTCATGATGGCAGGTCTGGGAACGGGAGCTGCTGTTGGAACTCTGGCTGTAGGTGTAGCCATGTTCCACCTCATCGGCCATTCCTTCTTCAAAGCCCTGCTCTTCCTTGGCGCCGGATCCGTTATTCACGCTGTCAATACCAACGACATGCGAGAGTTGGGGGGCGTTGGGAAGTACATGAAGTGGACCATGTATACCATGCTCATAGGCTCTCTGTCCCTGGCCGGATTCCCGTTTTTCACGGGATTCTACTCCAAGGATAAGATCATAGCAATCGCCTATGAGTACGGAGTAGCGATCAACTTCCTGCCTTACATATTCCTGGTACTGGCTGCGGTCTTGACGGCGATTTACACTTTCCGAATGTGGTTCACAGTCTTCACAGGCAAGGCAAGATCCGACTACGGAAAACACGAATCACCCTCTATTATGATCATCCCGCTTGTGATCCTGGCGATATTCGCCCTGGGGTTCGGCATGGCCGCTCAGGGAAGCTTCTACAGCTACCTGGATTCCAACTTCGATCATTACGATGTGAACTTCAATGAGCTCGCTGTCATTGGAGGCCATGCCACGGAGGAGACAAAGCTGGCAGGAGAGCCAGTGACAGGAGAAGGAGCCAAGGCTGAAAGCAAGGCTGAGCCGGCAGAACCCTGGTACATCCAGATACTGCCTTATATCGTAGCTTTGGGCGGCATTCTCGTGGCCTCGCTGTTCTACTTTGATAAAGTCAAAAAATTCGATCCCAGCCAGGTCACAGGCGACAAGGATCCCCTGAGAAAGCTGCTGCTGAAAGGATACTACCAACATGAAATCATGACTGCCTGGTTCGCTGAGACGATAGTCTACGGCTCGGCCTTGATCTGCAACATGATCGATATCAAGCTCGTGGACGGATGGCTGAACTGGCTGAGTTCCGTGGTGATGGGCTTCGCAGAGCACGTACGAAAAGTTCAGAGCGGCGTGGTGCAAAACTACATCACGGCTCTGGTGCTGGGAGTAGTGGTGCTGGTGGTTGTAATTACTCTAGCTATGGAGGTGGGCCTGATATGATCTCAAACGCGATCTCGTTGATGATCGCCATTCCCCTCTTGGGAGCGGCGGTCTCCTTCTTTGCGGGATCCAAGGCCAAATTCGTGGCCCTAATCGCCTCGTTGATACCTCTGGCCCTATCCCTGCAAATGTACATGGAGTTCGACAAGACTTCAAAGATAATGCAGTTCGTGGAAAGCTACAACTGGGTTCCATCCATCGGAGTCAAATATACAGTGGGCGTTGACGGAATTGGCTTTCCCTTAGTGCTGCTCTCCACGATAGTTTCCATATTGGTAATAATATACTCCTGGGGAGAGACAAAGAAGCCCAACCAGTACTTTGCTCTGCTTCTCTTAAATGAAGTGGGAGTTCTGGGTGTGTTCACGAGCCTGGACTTCTTCCTGTTCTACATCTACTGGGAGATAGTGCTCATTCCCATGTTCTTCCTGATTGGAACATGGGGAGGACCGAGAAGGGATTATGCGGCAATCAAGTTCTTCATCTACACCCACGTGGCAAGCCTGGTGATGCTGCTGGCGATATTCGCCCTGTACTTCACCTACCAGATGCCGGATGGATCAAGGACATTTGATATGCTGACGCTCCTGAAGGCAACAGCAGACAAGAACATCTTCCCAACCAGCCTGCTCAATATCATCTTCGCGGGGCTTTTGCTGGGATTCCTGGTTAAGATGCCTGCCTTCCCATTCCATACCTGGCTACCGGACGCTCACGTTGAGGCTCCCACAGCCGGCTCTGTGGTGCTGGCAGCCCTGCTGCTCAAGATGGGCGGATACGGTCTCTTCAGGATCATACTTCCCATCCTGCCCCACGTTGACAAGGCCTTCGTGACCATCATCGCCATCATTGCGGTGCTATCGATCGTCTACGGAGCTTTCCTGGCGCTGGCTCAGAAGGATATCAAGAAGCTGGTGGCGTACTCATC
>Ga0182011_10002089_pt1 | contig 17071 bp, 15 predicted proteins | sample 711E1DmetaG_FD_120481 | JGI IMG/M metagenome (GOLD analysis project Ga0182011, IMG submission 120481) | Permafrost microbial communities from Stordalen Mire, Sweden - 711E1D metaG | ecosystem: Environmental > Terrestrial > Soil > Wetlands > Permafrost | place: Sweden: Stordalen | collected... | reverse complement strand
TGGCCGCCTGCCATCATCCTGGCAATCCCGATGACGATCCCATAAACGATGCCTGCCGTTAGAAATGACCACGCCAGCAATTTCCTCCGGTGACGCAAAAACAAATAGGGGATGGCAAGGTAAAATCCCATGGAACAATGTCCGCACGGGAACGACTTGCCTTCATTGGTTTCTCCTTTCTCACAAACACAAAGATATTTTTCGGTACCGCCAAATTCGGTGATCTCTCGGGGTCGCGGACGATCGGTATGATCTTTAAGTACGAGGTTGATCAGGAGTCCGGGCCCGACGATGATCGTAAAGATGAGCAGAAGTGAGGCCTTCCTGAATTTGATGTATTTTGTGTTCCAGTAGGATACAGAGATCATGATCAAACCGGCAAAGGCCATAAAATATCCCGGGAAGATCCCGAACCGGTAGATAAAATCCCAGAACGGCTTGTACTGCAGCAGCCATCCCCTTTGAGTAGAATAAAAATAACGCTGAAGAATAAGGTCAAGACTGGTCAGTCGGAAAACTAATATGATCATACCCAGTATGAAGAGGATGATCGAAAAGTCCCTGAATACCTCCCTTTGACTAACTTGTTTAAGATAACGCATAAATCACTTCCAAAACTAAACACCCGACCGTGAATGCGTGACGCGTAACGCGCGACGAATTACGATCGTAAAATTATTTGCCATGAACTTTCAATGAATCCAGAACAATATCGCGAAGATCATACACTTCATTCCGGGTTGAATCGAGTCGCAGACTTTTATCACAATCAGCCAAAGCCCCCTGGAAATCACTCCCATAGTACTTTGCAAGTGCCCGGACCTGGAAAATATAGGGATTACGGTAGTTGAGTTTTACTGCCTGATCCGCATCCTTGATCACGTCCCGGAAGGATTTTCGCTCGATATTAAGAATTGCCCTGTTGACGTATGGCAACGGGTTATCCGGCTTTAATTCAACCGCTTTTGTATAGTCCTGTAATGCCTCATCCAGGCGGTTCTGATTCTTCAGCCAGTTTGCCCTCGTGCCATAAGCCCTGTATAAATAAGGAACTTCCGGATTTTTATTAATAATATCCGACATAAAAACATAATCATTATTCCAGGTGTAATTCCTGTTTACGGTTGACACGGAAAAGAAAAGTATATAAAACAGCAGGACGCCCCAAACCATTAAATTGTATTTCCGGAAGCTGACGGGATGTTCTTTTTTTATGTGATTAACCATTGAGACGATGAGTATCAGTAATCCCAGATAAGGAAAATAAGTATACCGGTCAGCCACGATCACCAGGCGGGAAGGAATGATCTGCAGGTTGATGAATATCGTAAGAAGGAATAAGGCGGCCCCGAAAAGCACATATTTATTCTTCCGGAGATAGTAACATAAAAAGCCTGTGAAAACAAGAACCAGCGGTGCCAGATAATATACGAGGGGCAGGAATGACCCGCTTTTTGCAGGATATACGTATGCTGCGCATAAAGAAACCGGGACCAGGAATTTTACCAGGTAAAACTCGAGGGAATAGCATAACATGAAAAAATCATCGGTGAGACTATAGTTTGCAATCATTCCTTTCGACATAATTTCCTTTGTTGCAGGACTGGAAATGGCAATCCAGGCAAATAAAATACTCAGAAGGATGAAAGGGATCTTTTCAAGAATGACCCTCCGGTCGGTTATCCTGCGCTGATAAAAAAGATCAATAAGGATAAGCACCAGGGGTAACGTGACTGCCTGAGATTTTGAAAGGAGTGAGAGAAGGAAAAATAGCAATGCGAGAATAAGGTAACGAATCTTAAGACCCCGGAAAATATAGTTAAGATAAAAGATCAATGATAAGAGGTAGAACAGGGTATACATACCGCTGCTGCGGGCGGAAATCCAGGAAACGGCTTCCACGCTCATGGGGTGAATTCCAAAAATCAATGCCGGAATAAGAGCCAGGTACTTATCTTTTAATAACAGGCTGGCGAAATGAAATACAAGCAGAATATTAACCAGGTGAAAGCACAGGTTGACCAGGTGCAACGGGATCGGATCCACCCCGGCGAACTGGTAGTTCAGGGCAAAGGTGAGAACAGGCAAAGGCTGGTACATGATCAGGTAATAAGACGAAAAAAACAACCGGATACTGTGCCAGGAGAGATGTGTGATTTCCGGATAGGCCAGGAAATATTCAGTATCGTCGAAGTGAATTACATCGTTTGACAGGGAATTCTTATAAATTAAAAATGTCAGGAATCCTATTGCAAAAAGCGCCAGAACATGATAACGATTGAACTTTTCTTGGGATTGAGCTTTCTCCTTCAATACTTGTTTTTTGGAAGGACGCATAACAGGTAGCTTATGAGACTTCAAATTGTAGCTATATTTCTGAGATCATTCTTAAAGATTCTTTTTCTTCAGATAGTAGCTCAGAATAAAAAGAGAACCCACAACCACAAAGGGAATTGTGATTATCAGGATGATCCCGAGACTCATCCAAACCGAATGATTCATATAATAATTCATGTTGAATACAAGCGGGCTCAACCCGAGACCCAGTACAGTAAAGATAATACCTCCCACCAGCTCCCATTTCCAGGCAACGACCAGGAAAAAAAGCAGGATAAAGGATGGGATGAGATGCAGTAAGAACCCTTCGATCTGCTGCCAGATCGTGAGTTGTGGCGCAAATGAATCCAAAGCAAACAGGCTGATGAACAGGATTGCAAGGATACAGAGAATTCGTGGTGCCCAATGGATGATTTTCATGGTTTTTATTATTTGGCAATTTATATCGAAGGATTGTTTTATTCCAGGCATTCGTTATTTATTTTGCAATGATATTAATATCCCTGCACTCAATTACGTTTCTTTCATAGCCATTTATCGCTACGCTGATCATGGCCTTGCCAACGTTGATGGTATTGGTTGCGAATTTCGGCAGGACCCGGAAAACAGGAAACAGCGGCCGGAGTAGAATATATAAGGCATTATAAAGCCTGGTTTTGGATTTGATCCCTTTCATGGGTTCGATGAACCCCGGCCTGAACATGTATGCCGCCCTGAATGGGAGCGCGAGCAGGGCATTCTCGGTTCTGCCTTTTACCCTTGCCCACATCATCCTGCCTTTTTCACTGGAATCCGTTCCCGCACCGGAAACATAACAAAACACGGAATCCGGGTTCTGGCCGATAAAAGTTTGTGCAAATTTGAGCGTGAGGTCGTAGGTGAGATGGTTATAGGCGTCTTCTGCGAGACCTGCAGAGGTAACACCCAAACAGAAGAAACATGCATTATACCCTTTCATTTCCGTGGCAACCGTCGCCAGGTCGAAGAAGTCCTTATGTAGGATTTCCTTCAATTTTGGATGCTGTATTCCCAGAGGGTTCCGGTTGACTACGAGCACGGATTCAACATCAGGGCTTTCAAGGCACTCCAGCAGAACGCCCCGTCCGACCATCCCGGTCGTGCCGGTAATTATTGCTTTGATTTTCTTTTCCACGAGACGATATATTGGTCCTGAATTTATACGGCATAGTTAGGAGTGTGCAGACAAACAACTGCTGGCTGAAATTGTATACTTATTGCCCCTGTTGATTGTACAATTTTATTGTTTTTGTAATATTCCAGTAGTAAAACAGAACTGCATTCATTTCTGAACGTTTAATATCACTGATTTTACGCCAATCCATTACCGGACAATCGCAGTGTAATATTACTATTTTTTCCGGAGATTGTGCAATGGTTTCAATGGCCTTTCTTTCACAGGCATAATCTTTTGTATCCAGTGTATCCGTGTTGGTAAATATCCCCAGGAAAATAATTATAACCGTTATATAAATTTTCTTATTCTTCCCTGACATATTCCTGATGAGATAAAAAGCCGTAAATCCAAAAACAAAGATCGCCCCGATGGTAATTGGCATGATGGTATCGTACCTGATAATGTTGGGACGGTAAATTCTGAATCCGCCGACCGGTAATAATAATAGATAAATAATTGCAAATATTCCAATCCATTTGATGAACACCATTATCCTGTTTCCTTGAATGGTATTATAGTTTTTACGTATGATGATGACATTTGTTATGATCATCAGCAGGAGTAAAGGATACCCTAATTTTTGGGTTAATAAATTATAAATGCCGGTCGGAATTCTTGAATATCGCTCCAGTAGCGGGATTGAATCTCCAAAATTTAAAGTATTGTTCCGTCCGATATATAAAGAGTAAACACATAAGATAATAATTGCCGGAAAATAAAATAGAATATTACGGGGGATCTTTTTACCTGATAATAAGACCCTGTTGTAAAACGGAAGTGTTCCCATAGACTTGTAATTCTTCAATGCGCTATTCAGCAGTACCAATGGACATACGATTATTACCACTCCGGGAACTAACGGGCCGTTTAGCGATAAAATAAGGATAAAAATTCCCAATACTATTTTTAACAGAATGCTGAACCGGGTATTTTTTTTCTGATAAAATGAATCATAAAATGGCAGATAAAAAAGTAATAACAACCCCAACGGAAGTGCATAAAAAAATGTATAGATGACCGACGGATCAATAATTCCCATATACCTGCCATAACCTGATGTCTGGAATAAAGGGGCAATTAGAGCGGCAGCCAACATGAAATCCAGTTTAAGGACATTGCTGGTTCCCGAAATAAAGACTGCCAGTAAATATAAGATAAACAGTTGGATAAGGATCTTGACAATGGCACAGGATAAGTAGACGCTATCGATTGGGGATACAAATTTTTGCAGGAATAAAGGCATATTCAGGAAATAAAGAGATGCCGGCCAATGAGCGAAGAACCGGTTTGGATTCTGATAAATTTTATCTTTCAGAAGAACCTGTAACCCAAACGGGTCGTGCAGTACCTGGTAATATCCTTCTGAAGGTGTTGGAATGATTATTCCTGCCATGTCACCGTACAATGGCATATGATAATGCTGATAGAATGAATACCCCGAATCAAGGACAACGAAAAACAACAGGATCACATAAATTTTCTTCGCCATCCTGCTTTATGGTTATTGATGAAAGCGATAGTTGTTGATTTTTCTAATATCGCTACTTGTCCTGCTAAATCTTATCTTTTAATGAATTTACCAGTACAGGATTAACAATTCCATTAATATTTTTAATAAAGGTTTCCACATCCGGAACCTATTTCGGGAACCGGTAAACAATGGTTATGGAAGCTCCTGAGTTTGTAAGGCTTGTGAGTCCAACCGTAGAGGTTGTGTTTTTTAATTTCTCCGTTTTTATAGATATAAAATCAGTATACGTGGTCGTGGTAGTTTGATCCGATGTGGTTATCCGGTAGGCAAAATAAATTTGGGGATCAATTTCAGCATATAACAAAAAGGAAGGACTGATCTTATAAAATGCGCCTAAAGCAAGTCCCGCAGCGGGCCTGAAGGTTTGTTCGTTATCCTTTGTTTTAATGGTGTAAGGTGAATATGGATAAGTTGTTCCATCGTTGTCTTCAGTGCTGTTTTCCTGGTCTATCGAATATCCGAGTGTAAATATTCCACCGAAAAGACATCCGAATTTTTCAGAAATTGATTTTGTTTTAAGAATACTGAAACTTATTCCGAAGTCCAGGCTGACAGGAGATGTTGTTTTGGTGGTATTCTCAGAGAGGGTTCCATCGGGTTCATAGTTGACTTCGTCAGTTGTTTTGCCAGTTGAGGTTCCTATGCCAAGGTTTCCCGAAAACCGGAAAAGGCGGTGTTCATTACCCCAGCGATATTGCAGGGAGAAACTATTCAGGCTGGTCAGACCGAAACCTATCTCTTTGATATTTAAAGGTTTGTCCTGTGCCTGCAGTTTGAGGGTTGCTATCATGCATGTCAATGCAACGACGAGAAAGAAAGTTTTGTTTTTCATGTTCATGGGGTTTATGGATCCGTATTATGGGTTATTAATCAGTTTAAAGTAAATTGTTCCAATCATTTCTCCATCCTCGATCCTCCATTCTCCACCCTCGATCCTTTGTCTGTTAATATGCTAACAAATATAAAATATTTCTCTCACAAGGGGAAAAATGGTTCATTCTCATTTAAAATCAGGATTTTAATGAGGAGGGAATTGGTTATAAATAAAGGCGGTGGTTTTATTCATGGTCACCGGGTATCCCTTATCATTATATTCGTACGAATATTTTTTTATTTGTTTCTCCCCTCCGGGATGATCCACCATCTCGTATACGGTATAGATCTCCTTCGTAATGTTGTTGTAATTGGTGTTTTTCCCGGGGATCATCAGTGACTTAAAAGCCCGGTAAGGATTAAATTTATTATCAAATTCATATTCATAAGTTGATAATAAATGTAAAACACCGGATCTGTTGATTTCAAGCTGACTCATCTTTATTACATTACCCTTCCTGTCATAAGCGAAATCAATACAAATACTGATGTTTTTGTCTTGTTGAAAAGTCTGCCTCCAAATCCTTCCCTTTCCGTCATACTGGTAAGTAAGAATTCCAAGATTATCGGACGATCTTGTCAAGCGGCCTTTTTCGTCGTATTCATAGGTCCTGCGATTCGTTCTGGGTGAATTCAGCGGACTGATCCATTCCATCCGCTTTTGTGCGGCCTCAATGACATTACTGCTGCTGCTGGCAAGCGAAAGATCCTCGTAAAGATCGGATGATACAATCCTGTGCTGCGTGTTATAATGATGTTGAATGTACTCGTATTTACTTCTCTCCTCAATTACCTGGTTCGCGTCATTGTAGGAATATTCAGAACACAACACTGCATCGATAATAACCTTGCTTAAAAGAGGAATTTCAGGGGGATTGACCGGAGCGGGTGATGTTTTTTCAAAAGGGAAGCAGAAGCTCAGAAGGAACTGGATCAGAAGGGATGCTGCTATCATGTTGGGATCATTTTTCTGCGGAAGGCATCATCCGGAATTGAGGGTTCTTAGTAAACAATGATTTTCGCCCGGATCGGATCCCTTTTGTTTTGCAAAATTAGCAGGTAAGCCCCTTGCCGGAGTTGTGAAATATCAACGGTGGAATTCTGCAATCGCCAGTTTCCCGTCCTTTGTCCCAGGTTGTTGTAGATCGTTATATCATTTTCCGAAAGGATCACGTCTGTCCGGATAGTGAAAGACTCCCTGCACGGATTGGGATAGATATCTATGGTCTGCGTGGGAAGATCGCCGGAAGATAAAGCTTTACATGCAGCTTCAACTTCAGTTTGGCTGTTGCACCCTTCACCGTTTTGCACTATGGTAACCGATGCGCCCGGGTACGCCAGGTAATTGCATATACCTGTCACGTTGCAGGTGGATAAAACATCATTATTCGTCACGGCCAGTCCGCCGAGGGAAGCAGGGGCGATATTTTCAAGTCCTGACAAGGAAAGCAGCAGGGGGTTATATTGTATGGCCAGCGTCCCGCGAAGTGTTGTTAAGGATTGTAATCCTGATATGCCTGTCAGGGTTGAATTTCCGTAAATGAACAGGGTGCCGCCGATCGAGTCCAGCTTTTCCAGCCCGTCCAGGCTTGTCAATCCCGGATTGACCACGATCTGCAAGTCACCCCCTATGGATCTCAGCACATTCAAACCTGAAAAATCAACCAGGTCGTCATGATAAATGATGGTCACCGTTCCACCAACCGAGATGAGCCGGGAAAGTCCCGTGAGATCTGTCAGTATTGAATTCCCTGAAATATTCAACGCGCCCCGGATCGAAGTCAGGTTATTGAGCCCTTCCAGGCTGGTCAATGAGGTATTGCTGTAAATACTGAGGTCCCCGTCAATCTTTGTCAGGGAAGCCAGCCCGGTCAGACTGGTGATCGTGCTCCCGCTTATGGAGACGTTTCCTCCGATCTCATGGCAATCCGGGTAATCCATATGGAAACTGTTGATCGCAGCCTGCGTTGTGAAGGTGATCCCTTCTTCCAGGCAGGGTTGGCCTATCGTATAAACCGGGAAGAGAAACGAAATTAAAAAGACAAGGGAAAGGTTTTTCATTTTCTATCTTTTTAAGTCTATCGTTAGGAATCCGGATTTTAACCGGGTAAAGATAAGGTATTTTTACCCGGATTGCAATATACGTACCTGTTTTCGTAACTCCGGTTCAGATATCAGTCTTCAGGATTTCTGTTTTATGGGTATCCATATCTCTTCTTCGGATGACGGGTCGCCATTTTTAAATTTCTCTCCTAAGATCTCAAAATGCGGCCGGTCGTCCAGTAGATAACCGGAACCCGGCAACCAGGTTCCGAGAATATATTGAAAAGTACCTGCCGCTGCATTTGCATCTCCTTTGTAGAAAAAAACGGCATAAAGTCCGCTTACCAGGGTAAAAGTTTCCATTTCACGGGGAATTAGGTCAAATGCCGAGACTTCGATGGCCGCCCATTTTTCGAATTTTGCTGTTGGGTCAAAATTGTCAAAGAACAAGGGGGCATAAATTTGCAAAGAATAAAGGTCCGTGCCAATGCTGTTTTGAATTTCCTTTCGCACCGGCATAAAACTTCTCCAGAGCTCAAATGTTCTATTATCGGCAAACGACATGGTCATTCTTTTTCCGACTAATCTTTTTCCTACAAGATTAACTATTCTGGGTTCCATGGTTTTTTGAACGTTTGCTGACTTTGGTTTTCCGGCGTGTATTTTCATTCTATCGAAATTCATAGCGTCCGTTTTTCATGACGCTTATACTGGGCAATTTCCTTGCTTTCTCAAAGTAATTGAAACCAATCTTCAGGTTTTCCCAGAATAGAATTAAGGATTTTTCCGATGCGAACTTTTCTGTTAGTGCCTTGAAGCCATTATCGTCCATCCTTGCCGGGAAAATATGAACAGGAATTTCCATCTGCCCATTGTTTTTTGCTTCAACGGCATAAATGTACAATTCTTTTATTTTGTCGTCTGTTATGGGTATACACCCAATAGTGACACAATTGCCATGGATGAAAATATCTCCGCCCGGGTTTTTAAACTTGCTCAGAATTCTGTCCGAAGCATTGGGATAGTTTATTCCCAGCGAAAGATAAAAATTACTGTTGGGATTAAATCCGTTGATGTAATAAAACCCTTCCGGAGTCTGGTTATCCCCAACCATCCGCTTAGGTCCTAAATTGCCCGAAGAAGAACAAATTTTGTAATCCTTCAGAAAGACAAAATTCTCATTCTTATTTCTTCCCCAAAGCTCAAGGATCTTTTCTTTTTTAAAGATCCTGATATAGATCTCTGATGTCCGGGGATCGATCCCGTTCCTTTTTAAGGTTTCAGTAACCTCTTGTTGTTTTAACCGGTATGCTTCCTTAACCCGTGGGTTTTTCAGCTGTTCTGTCTTGAAATCAGCTTTTGGTAGCAGGAGCATGCAAAGAAGTACTCCAAATACAAACAGTCTTATCTCCATAGGCTCACTCAATGATGATTTTTTTACAATTCAGATTTTCTCCGTCAAACATTTTAACAAAATATATTCCCCGTGAAATAATTCCGGGATTGATCTCTTTTGTCATGACGTGCCGGACAGGTTCAGTAAATATTTTTTCACCTGCAAGATTATCGATTTCGACGGTACCTTCATTAATAATTCCAGGAAAAGTAATGGTGAAGTTTCCGCTTGTGGGGTTGGGGAATATTTCCGGGGTGTTGCGTAAGGTCACCGGGGTGATGCCGGTGCCCTCGCTGAATTCGGCTACATAATTATTGAAACTGCTGTTGGTAAAACTCCCGCCTGCATATATGTTTCCGGAGGCATCGTTGTAAATACTAAGAATATTGTTATTTGCAGCCAAAGCACTCAATCCGCCTACCTCACTCCATGCGGTTCCATTCCATTTGGCTACATAATTATTTCCCCCGGAATTGGTAAAAAAGCCTGCAGCATATATGTTTCCGGCTGCACCTCTGCATATACAATAAATATCGTTATTTGCACCTAACGCATTCAATCCGCCTAACTCTGACCATGCCGTTCCGTTCCATTTTGCCACATATTCTTTTCCATTCGAATTGGTAAAATAGCCTGCGGCATAAACATTTCCCAGGGTATCGCTGCAGATACTCTCAATCCAGTCATTTGCAGACAATGCATTCAAACCGCCCAGTTCACTCCAGGCAGTTCCGTTCCATTTGGCTACATATTTTCTTCCATCAGGATTTGTAAAAGATCCTGCGGCATAGATATTTCCTGCAGCGTCGCTGCAGATACTCCAGATAGTGGAGTCCGCACCTAAAGCATTCAATCCTCCTAACTCACTCCATGTAGTACCGTTCCATTTTGCCACATATTTTTTTCCAGTGGAATATGTTGCACCATTTGAAAAATCACCTGCGGCATAAATATTCCCGGAGATATCGCTGCAAATGCTGTTAATTCTCCTGTTTGCGGATAAACCATTCAATCCGCCAACTTCGCTCCATGCCGTCCCGTTCCATCTGGCAATATATTGATTAAAACTGGAATTGTAAAACTCTCCCGCGGCATAGATATTCCCTGCAATGTTACAAAGACTTTTTATTGATGCTGCAGCTGCCAATCCATCCAAACCGCCCAATTCGCTCCATGCTGTTCCATTCCATTTGGCTACATATTCATTAAAATTTGAATTGTAAAAGTCTCCTCCGGTATAAATATTCCCTGAGGCATCACTACACAGGGTATTTATATTGCCATTTGCTGCCAGACCGTTCAACCCGCCAACTTCTTTCCAGGTTTGTGCACCTGCGGTAAAGGAAAGAAAAAATAGGGAAGAGAGAATAAAAATATAAATTGTTGTTTTCATGATGTTTGATTTTTTTGTAAAACTTGTACTTTGTTATCTCATGTGCTGGTTAATTCCGGTCCTGTAAAAATTTACGCCCTCTTTGAGTCAGCACTACCCCAAAACACCCTACATAACGGTAACGGCAACAGGTCGTTAAAGATTAAACCCGTAACCCGTGAAAACAAAGGTAATAGCAAACTGAGAAAATTGTTACCCGCGATCCATGAATACGAAATCCTTTACAGCCCGGACCTTCGCCAGGCTTGCGGTTTAGTGCCTGTCAGCGGCAGTGATATTACTTGTGTTTTTTACCCTGAAGTTCTATTACAATGGTCTCGCCAATTTTATCATGGAGCGTCATCCTGTTGGGATTCCAAAAGGCCTGTATATATCCGAATCCGAACTCAAGTGCGGATGCAAAATAACCCAGGCTTCGTTCGATACAATGCCACAATCCGATATGTTCATGGTACAATGACAGTACCTTTATCCTGAGAAAATATTTTCCAGGGGTTTGTCCTTTGCAGAAATAAAACGAGATTACGAAATAAAGGACCGGCAAGAGTCCAAATAAAAATTTCAAAAAGGTAATGAAATAGGGATGTGTGTTGCTCATTTCAATTTCAACATCGAAAATACCATGGACATTTATCTTTGAAATGTTCATATTGAACAGACTAAACAGGAGGATGATGCAACAATAAATCAGGATAAGGACAATCCAGTCAATGAGGAACGCAACAAATCTTCTCCGGATGGTGGCAAGAATAAATTCATTCGCAGGATGAAATTCATGTCTAGGGTTGTACTTCATAAATATTGAAATTTAAGGTTATTAAAATTACTGCCCGCCCGGGATCTGCATTTCTTAAAATCCGGTGGATTATTAAACATTACCAAACATAGGGGATGATCTTATAACGGGTAATCTGAGCATATCTCCGATAATCGTCCAATTCATTGATCAGGATTCTGTCTTCCAGGAATGTCCTTATCAATAAGATTATGAGCATAATACTTACCGGTATTATACTCCAGAGTGAACCGAAAAGTATGGGAAATCCCAATGTTTGTATAATATTACCCAGATAGGCAGGGTGTCTTACTATTTTATAAAGTCCTGTTTCACAAACAGTATGTCCCCTCTCTGATTGAATACGTATAGTACTGGAGAAAAATTTGTTTTGTTTTTGTGCTATCAGAAAAAGGAGTTGTCCGGTTATTGTTAAGATGACCCCCGGTATGTACAAACTCCAGGGTAAATCAGGAGACCAATGATACCGTCCGGAATCAAGTCCTGCTGTAATAAACAGGATGATCATAAGAAAGAAAGATGAGCTTAATAAGAATTTATCCCACTTTTTGGCTCCGTCTCCGGGCTTTGAGCGCTCATTTAAAAGCTCAGGATCAACACGCAATATCGTATAACTTACGGTAAACATTGCAAGGCCGATTATTACATATATCCATCCCTGCCAATAATCAGGATGACCGGCACTGATAAACAGAATTAGAAAAAAGAAAAATGAACCTGCAAGGTGCTTAATGATGTATTTAAGTGTTTTCACTATTGTATGATTTTATCATGTCGTTGAATTACTGATCATTTAATCCCTTTCCATTGAGAATTTGCTGCATACATTTTTCAACCCTCGACTCCCGGGTTTTGGATTGTTTAGGTGCAGAAAAATAAAGATTGTATGCTCTTTGCCGTCCGGGCGTCAATGCATCAAAAGCGGCTTTCAAGGCAGGGATTTCATCCAGTTTCTTTTGAAATTCTTCGGGAAACAGGAGTTCTGTATTCTTTTTAAAAATCACCTTCAAACCGGCTTTTTCTACTTCAATGGCTTCATAAATAAAGGCTTTCAGGGTGGGTTCCATCTTAACTATTTCCCGGACATGGGTGAACCGGATCTGGCGCCCTGCCTGTACATTCTCCGTTTGTTTGATTAGAATGCCGCCGGTATCCTGCAACAAGGCACCTTTGAAAAACAGAAGTGCACAATATTCTTTAAAACCATGGATTAAAACTATGTTTTTCTTCTGAAACGTGTAACAAGGAACACCCCACTTAAATTCTTCGGTCAGCTGACAGTCAAGAAGAATCATTCTCAATTTCTCAAATTCTTCCTGCCACTTTTTGGCTTTACTCAGAAATCCATCAACCTTTGGATTCATTTGGTTCTTTGTCATATTAGGTTAATTTTATTTGCAAATCGCCGGACTGTTTTCCCGTTAAGCTTATTTCTCATCATTCTCCATATTCAATTCCCGGTTCGTGTTTTTTAGTTCCTTCCCTTCTTTTAAGAAGAAAGTCAGTCTGAACAAAATACATCGCGATTGTTTGCTCCCTGCCGAAAAAGAATGGTAATTCATATCCCATGTATTTTCCTTCCAGGTATCCGGCAAAAAGAAATTTATCAAGGAACAACTGATCGCTAACTGGTTTTTAAAAAAGTTTCTTTCAAGGGTTATTTCATCAACCAGGGGACTTTGAAAGTCGTATCCGTTATATTGACGTGTCGTACCCTGCGCGGATGCCTCTATGGTTAAGTCCAGGCGTAATGGAAGGAAAATATCGCAGTCCAATTCTGCGCTGGCCTCAAATCCATTATAGCTACGATTTCGAAACGTATCATAAAATCCTTTTAAATTGGCACTTGTTTCAAGCCACGAAGTCAGGGGCAGGTGAAAATACAAATATACTCCGTACTTTGTTTCCCATCCGACATTTGCGATCCTTTCGGTTAATGTACGGCCATTTAGTTCGGTTATTTCACCAATCAAATTATCTTTTCTTTTCAGTACAAGCGATGTTGAAACAAATTTCGATTTCCATCGGGTAGAATAGTTCAATTCAAAACTATTTGTATTCTCCGGTTTTAAAGAGGGACTACCCGATGAAACGGTCAAAGAATCGTTCGAATAATAGATAAAAGGATTGAGATAAAAGTAGTCCGGATAGGACAATGAATTTTTATAGGTTACTTTTATCGTTCCTTTTTTATTCAAATTCAGCATTGCGGAGAGGGTGGGCATCAGGTTCCATTGACCTGATTTCACAGAATCATATTGTATCCGGTAATTTTCACCTCTTATTCCCACCTGGGTAGAAATCAGCTTATATCTGAAAACCAAAGTACAATAAAAGGCTTTCCGCAGATCACTATAATTGAAATTCCGGGTCATGTTATTAACCGTATAGAGATTTCCTATAATGCGCTGGTAATACTGACCTCCAACTCCTAAATTGAATAGCCTGGCAATGGGAAAAGTATAGTCAAGTTTTGTATTTATAGAACTTATGGAATAATTTGAGAGGGTAATCCGGTTTGCCGAAAGAGTATCGGTCGGATAGAAAAAATCAGTCTGCTGGATAAGGCTTGATGCCTTTTGCATGTTATAAATATTCGCATTAAAGATAATCTCATGATCTTCGTCTTCTCTTCCGAATTTCTGCTTAAAATAGAGTGTATAATTTTGAAGCGTGTTGGTTCCGGCATTGCTGAGGTCGGTATTGGCAGTATACAGTGTCGAATTATCCATGAAGTAAAGGTTCTGCAGGTTGTGATCGATACTATTCCTGTACCTCCCATAAGATCCTGTAAAATTTATCAATGTTCTTTTCCACGGATAGAAATCCAGACCGTATTTGAAAAGTTCACCTGTAAATCTATAATTGTAATATTTTCCGGAATAATCAATATAACGAAAAATACTGCCTTCCGATTCAGTTTGTCTTTCATCACGGAAATCCATCGTGGTTATAAGATTTTCCCGGAGATTTGCCGATCCGAAAATCCTGAATTTTGAAAATGCATAATCAACACCAAGATTGCCGTCGTAGTGTTTCTTTTGTGTGAAAATGTCAATATTTCCAATAATCTTTAGCCCCTTCTTCCGGTCTTTTCGTAAGATGACATTAAGTACAGTGGCTATATCCGGATCATATTTTGATGAGGGATTCGTGATGACTTCAATTCTGTCGATGTCTTTTGAATCAATTGAACTCAGATCCCGGTTATTTTCCATCCCATCAACAAGTATCAGGACATTGGAATTTCCTAAGACTTTCACTTCATGGGTGGATTTATTCACGGTCACATCGGGAGCCTTCCCAATAACATCAAGTCCGGTCATTGCGTTTTTAAGTGCCGCAGAATCGGGGACATACACGATTTTATCAACAAGGGTCCCCGGTCCTGTAACTATGCCTTTGATGACTGCCTCATGTAATAAGACGCTGTCCAAAGTGAGCTGAACTGACAAGGAAAAAGGACGCTTATCTGGCAAAACCGGAAGGATCTGCTTATAGGTCTTATAACCAATTCTACTGACTACTAATTTATAAATTTGACATTTGACTTCCCGAATAAAAAACGAGCCCGAACTGTCTGATACGGTTCCGTAAACCATATCGTCCTTCAACGTATCCAGTAATTGTATGCAAGCATATTCTATTTTCAGACCCGACCCCTTTTCCTTAATACTCCCCCCAATATCAATTTTATTCACATTTTGGGTAAAACCTGAGACTGTTAATAATAAAAAAAGAAAATACAGTTTCTTCATTATTGGATAACCTTTAGGTTTTCAACCAGCCACGTCTGATTGCCGATTACCACGGTTGTATAAACATTGCCGTCATAATCAGCAACCGTTTGTGAAGATAGGCTGAAACAAACCGGACCAAACAAGATTAGGAAGAAAATAGATTTTTTCATTTTATTCGTGAAACTTCAATTTTAAGAACGTAGTGAATTAAAATTGAAAGTTGAACCCTGGCTGCCGGCTCGTTATCGGCATTAATATTTTTTAATTCATCAATTCCAAATACTCTTTTACAAAATACACCCATTCATCCAACCTGTCGTAGAGTTGCATAGTCCCCGGGAAAGGGACAAAAACATCAGGTGTGATACCGGTATTGTCAATGGGGTGTTCAGGTAGTCTGCGGGATCGCGTCATCGGCCATCTTAATTCATATTTCCCTGATGGAAAACGTTCAGTGACACAATTGGAATAGTCAAGAATGCCTCTCGTATTCCGGTTGCCAAATAATAAAACCTTTTTACTCTCCCGGGCCTCAAGTAGAAATGTTTCAGTTGCAGATGCATTTTTCTCATTAATAATAATTCCCACTCTTTTCGGATATTGGTAAATCGTATCTTCATGAACGATTACATCAGCTCCCATCATCGGATGAATGACAAACCCTCCGACATTTTTTTTCATGGCTAAGATCAACTCATTTATCCATTTAATGCTTTCTTCTCCACTTCTGACGTCGTCCGTCCTTAACGCCTCCTCCCAATTCCGGATATTTCCTTCACTGGCATACCATTCCACACCTTTCCTTACATATGGATTCGTATATACGAGTGATAATAAAATCTGGAAATAATCATCCAGTCCGCCAGAATTGTTCCGTATATCAATAATCAGGTTTGGCCGGACCATAATTTCCTTCCAATGCTGTTTGACAAGGTTTTCCGCCTGATCATTCATAAAGCTGGTGATCCGGAGAAAGTAGGTGCTATCATCCAAATAGATTGATACAGGATAAAAATTCAACCCGCAGGGGTGCTGCATCCGGTATGAGTCATGAACGGCATTGTCAGAGACTATTGAGGCAGATTGGCGGACGTACCATTCATCTGCATCCTGTATCTCGATGATTTTATCATCCAGATGCAAGGATGCTTTGTAATATTCTGGTTTGAAATTATTTGAGGATGAATATTTTATCGCTGAGTACTGATTATCATCTTGGAGAATAAATTCGAACATAACCTGGTTGGATTCATACCCCTCGAGTTGAATTACGATTCCGTAGTATTTATTCTCACCAGATATCTTTTTAACTGCGATCTTACCCCGGTCCGAGATCCATATTCCCTCGATGGTATTGTTTTTTTTACTCAAAGCGGCAATGCTATCCTTGTTTAATGATGCAATGAGTCTTGCTGGTTTTATATTATTGATGGAATCCGGGTTATTTCCTGTAATGATATCCAAGACATTCAGATGGCCATCCTTAAACCAGGAAGCGTATTCAACTAAATACTTCCAGCATGAATCAGGATGTTCGGTGATCTTTTTTCGTAATTTCAATTCCAGTTTGGCGAGATCACTTTCTGTGGTTTTTGTGACTTTATCATAATATCCGGGATAATCGGCTCTGATTTTATTGATTAAATAATTAAAATCACTTGCGCAATCAGGATGCTGAGCGGAGACCGAACCAAAGATCCCGATTCCTAAAATGGTCAATGTAAGTTTACAGATCATTTTTTTTTATTGCCGATGACGCCCTGCGGG
>Ga0182011_10002088_pt1 | contig 17073 bp, 17 predicted proteins | sample 711E1DmetaG_FD_120481 | JGI IMG/M metagenome (GOLD analysis project Ga0182011, IMG submission 120481) | Permafrost microbial communities from Stordalen Mire, Sweden - 711E1D metaG | ecosystem: Environmental > Terrestrial > Soil > Wetlands > Permafrost | place: Sweden: Stordalen | collected... | reverse complement strand
CCTACTCAATTCAGGACATACCAGAGATAGCGCTTATGTAATTCGGACCGTTGGCGAGAACTTCACCCCGACCAAATTCAGCACATGGGGAGCAAAGGCGATTGCCGGTATCGGCCATGTTGCCGACACGCTCATGGACAGGGCAATAATTTTTGAATTACGGCGTAAGTTGGCGGATGAAAAGGTTGACCGCATCCGCGATGCTAAACAGAGCCTATTTGATGATTTACGGTCTCAGTTAGCACGATTCGCTGAGGATTATAGTGAAGAGGTACGACAGGCACGGCCACCGTTACCTGACAGCCTGAATGATCGGGCGCAAGACAATTGGGAACCGCTGCTTGCTATCGCTATGACCGCAAGCAAGGAATGGTTGAAGTTAGGCACAACGGCGGCGTTGAAATTGTCAGGAGGTGAAATTGCATCTCAGACGATAGGGACGGAGTTACTTTCTGACATTCAGATGATATTCAAGGATAAGAAGGTTGACCGGATCGCCACGGCGGAACTTATCGAGGCATTATGCAGTGACGATGAGAAACCATGGAAAACTTACAGCAAGGGTTTTCCTATCACGCCCCGACAGCTTGCCAACAGATTGAAGGCTTATGGTATCTATAGCAAAACAATCCGAATCGGTAATGATACTGCCAAAGGGTATGAGAAAGACCAGTTTACCGAAGCATTTTCTCGTTATATCCCTCCTTCCCCCTCTGCAAGCGTAACAGCGTCACAACCCACACCAGCAAAGGATTTGCGGGCTTTTCAAAGCGTAACACAAGCTGATGATGTTACGGTTGTAAATCACTGGAAACCCACGCCAGTAAAGGATTGTGACGTTGTTACGCTTGAAACCCTCCCTCTATTCACAATAAATAATTTACGGGAGGTGGCGTTATGAGAACCGGATTACTTTCCGATTTGTCGGTTATCGGTTACGAGATTCTTCTGGAAGGAGAAACCATCCGGCTACGATATCAAAAGCCGGACACCCCTCCGGAATCAGCAAGGCAGCTTATTGATGAGCTGAGAAAATACAAGTCAGAAGCTGTAAATATTCTCAAGACGGTCCGCAATGTCACTCCCCAGACGATCGTTGAACCAAAGGTGATTGTGAGTGCTATATGGACGAATCCTCATAAGCAAGGGACGCCGGAAGCGAGGCTGGAATCTCTGTTTCATTGTATGGAGGCAACATGGGTGACAGCCTTCGATCGTATCGCCGCGATCTGGCCACAGGGATTTTTATCCACACCGGAAATACACACAGCTGAGATAGAGATTGAGAGAATCCAAACCCTTGTTTTGTCAGGCAAGGCCAAATTGTCTGATTTTAGGCAGGCCATAGCGACATGGGAACGGATGGTTAAACAGGGTGTGACACAATGCATAATTAAACTGGACGACCATAGGGACTGACAACATGGAAACCGCATTCGATGTTCGACGAAATAGAGCGCTAAGGAGGTAAAAATGTCAGATAGAGCTATAAACTATGCGGATTTGACCGACCGCCAGAAGCGAGCCTTACCCTACCTTGCCGTCGCACCGAGCATTCAGGGAGGGTGCCGACAGGCAAAGATCCGAACCGACACATATTATAGATGGCTGAAAAATCCTTGCTTTGTTGCGGCCTTGAATAAGCAGCAGAATGAGCTTGTCACGGACGCCATGAATTGTCTTCGAGTGAACATAGGACGGGCTGTATCTACGTTGGTAACCCTGTTGGAAAGCGACAATGATTTTCTGAAACGATCCGTGGCCAACGATATTATCTCACACTATTTGAAGTATCGAGAACTATCTGAAATCGAGGATAGGATTGAAACAGTTGAAAAGTTCGTAATGGAAAGGAGAACGTACCATGAACACCAAAAAAAGACTTGAGCGGCTTGAAAAGGAACTTGGATCAGATTCATTTTCGGTGATTCCTCAAGCAGAACGAGTAGTTGTAGTTTCCGGGTTCACTAAGGAGGAACGCGAGACTAAAATGAAGGTGCGACTCGCCGAGATGCACGAGAAGTTTGGAAACTTTGACGAAAATTGCTTAACACAGATTTTTATAAGGAAATTTAGGTTGAATGGGGGAATTGTTGAGGGGTAGGCCGCTTTAGTTCTTCTTTTGGTAATGCGCAAGCGTGCTCTGCTACTATGCTTGAGTTGCATAAACAGATTGATCCATGATGCAAACAAGCGCCTTTAATTCATTGTTTGCTCAATGATTGCTTCAAATGCCATAGGGCAGCTTGGCCATGACCCTCTTGATAGACCAGATCGTCTGATTCCAGTTCCTTCATAATCCGATAGACCTGCTGGCGTCCCAAGTCTGTGAAGTTTCTGATATCGGCATTGCGGAGAGGTCGATCCTTAAGCAGGGACAGGATACGGACCTTGATCGCTTCTCGATCCAGTCTGATAGACAGCGATACGCCCTGAAGCAAAGCTTTTGTAAGGTTATTCAGGTTATCTTGAATAAGATGCACCCTGAGGGTTTGTTATTCCATAATTCTTCAATAAGGTGCGGCTTGACGATCCGTTATTCAATAATTCTTGAATAACGAGGATAGGTGTGGTACGCTATTCATCAATTCTTGAATAAGAGGGGGTGAGATATGCAAAGAAGCGGTGTGTATGTGAAGCAAACGACCGGTTATCGGGCGTTTATCCCGACGCCTCTACCCCCCAAGCCTGCCGTCAAGATTGAGAAGGAACTTCAGAATCTTCTTTCCCGTGCCGACATGGCCCTGGCCCGGTTGGACGGTGTGGCGCAAATGCTCCCCAATGTCGATCTTTTTATCGCGATGTACGTCAAAAAGGAGGCCCTCTTGAGTTCGCAGATCGAAGGCACACAGGCCTCTCTGGACGATCTGTTCGCCTATGAAAGCGGGGACAAACTTGAGAATCTGAACGATGTAACGGAGGTGGTCAATTACGTCAAGGCAATGAATTACGGGCTCGACCGTCTTAAGAGCCTGCCGATGAGTCTTCGCCTCATCAAGGAGATCCATGCCCTTCTCCTTGAAGGCGCTCGGGGTAGCGAAAGACTCCCCGGTGAATTCAAGCGATCTCAGAACTGGATCGGCCCCCCCGGAGGCACCCTCAACGAGGCGTCTTACGTGCCACCACCTCCCCATGAAGCGCTTGAAGCCATGGGAGCCCTGGAGCGCTATTTTCACGACAAAGAGCGGTTGCCGATCCTTGTCGACTGTGCCCTGATTCACTACCAGTTTGAAACGATCCATCCCTTTCTCGACGGCAACGGCCGCATGGGGCGTCTGCTGATCACGTTCTACCTTTGCTGGAAGGGGGTTTTACATAAGCCGCTCCTGTATCTGAGCTACTATTTCAAGAAAAATCGCCAGGAATACTACGATCGCCTGAACATAGTCAGGGAGACGGGCAATTATGAACAGTGGGTGGATTATTTCCTCAAAGGGATTGTGGATATTGCCGGCACTGCGATGGACACGGCCAGGCAGATCCTCGAACTCCAGACCAATCATCGCCGTCTGTTGTGGGAGAAAAAGATCTCCTCCCCGATAGCCGTCGGGATTCTGGAGCAGTTGTTCTATACGCCCACCGTGTCCATCGCCCAGATCGCCCAGCGGTTCAACGTATCCTACCAGGCGGCGTCCACGCTTGTGGCGCAGTTGGAAAAAGTCAAAATTCTCAGGGAAACCACGGGACGGAAACGTGACAAGCGTTATGTGTACAGCGATTACCTGAATATCCTCGCTGAAGGGACAAAGATCTGACGGGCGATTCTCGATTAGATTTCTAAAGCAAGGTGATCCGATTGTGATAACCGAAAATTGACCATCTTTGTTGACGTTCTGAGCGTCTACAGGTAGTTCATTTACCCTTTCCGGCACAAAAGGCAAAAATCGCATAGCTAACTTCGCATTTTTATTGAAAGCGAGTTTTGCGGCTGATGGGCTTTTGTAGTAGATTTCGATTGGTAATGCGTAGATATGAACAAAGAAAATTTGAAATGCGCCGGTTATTGACGCTACCTACTTATCAATGATTTTCGGCTTGAAATTGTAGTGAGGATTACCAATTGTAACCGACATTTTTAAGATGGGCGAAGCTGTTATACAGGCTGCTGCAGTCTTGATACCTGTAAATGATCAATCCCCTTCATTATAAAAGGCGGGTAACGGCAAAACGATCGTCTCGGTCCGCCAGATTAAGCGCATGGTCCGGCGCCAGCCGCGAACTGGCCACGTGTCGGAGATGCCTTTTGCTTAACATCTCTGCCGCTTCCATCTGTTCCTCAGTGGGCTGTGGATAGGGCTGACCGGGAACGGGGATGTATCCCATAATGTGAAAGGGGATGACGGGGTCCACTGTGGCCAGCCAGGCAGCGATCCCCTCCACCTGATCGAGATCTACAAGTCCCGGAACAAAAACCACATTGACCTTCAAAGCCATTCCCCCTTTGTGGGCGGCGGCCACATTTGCAAAGATGCGATCTCTTTCCTGCCCTGTGATGGTCCGGTGGAGATCCTCATCCCAGGCCTTGAGACCCACATTGGCCCCATCCAGGTAGGGCAGAGGAATTTTACTGCCATTCGTATGTCCCAGACGGGTTCCTACATTGAGATCCTCCTTGGCAAATCGGAGCATTTCGGGCAGATCCTTCGCCACCGTAGGCTCTCCACCCATGAAATACAGGTTCTTGATGGGCAGACGGCGGAGAGTTTCCTTGATTTTAGCTGTATCCAGATACCGTTCTGGTCCGGGATAGGCCAATCCGGGTTTTCCCGTAGGACCGCTGCGGAGCTTGTAGCTGCATGTTGGGCAGCGAAAGGTGCACCCGTAGTTGTGGACTGTCGCAAAATTATGATGTTCATTGTAGGTGACTTTGTAAAATGCCATTATTCATTCCCTTCTACAGTTCTCTGAAAAGTCCTTATGCTGCTTCATGTTCTATCATTCGTCAATCGACAAAATTCAAATTCCCCCATAGCGGGAGGCACTGATGATTGGTTTGCTCAGATAGATACCGAGTGAGGCGCCTATCATTGATCCTACTATCCCTTGCGCGGTCTGGATGGCAATGTACCAAGGCGCGTAAAATTGATGCCAGATGAATGGGGCGGAAAAACAGTAAAAATAAATGTAAACCGTAAGGCCCCTGAGAAATCCGGCTCCCAGAGCATTTCTCATAGTTGCCAGGTAATTCTTAGTGACGAGAAAATACAATTCCAGAGCGAAACTCGCCAGGAGGGCGTAAGGCCACCACAAAGGATTTACGCCGCTGGAGATCGTCTGTGAGAGGAGACTGTGGCCGCAGATGATGAGGGTCGCCGTCCCTGCCCGTGGAATAAGGCGGATGCCGATGAATAACATTGCCGTATAAGGAATCGAAAAAAAGAACGATTGAATGATAGGTATCCGGCTCAGGCCGAATTTAAATGGTAAAATGGCGATATAGAGGAGGCTGCAGAAAAGGGCTACAGTTACCAATTCCTGTATGCTGAAGGCAGGGATTGCTTTGCGTGTCCGAAGGAGATGGAATACTATTCCCCCCAAGATAGCAATGAAGATGACAGAGCCTATATAAGGGTTCACGGCAAGACCCCCTGGTACAGAATGAGCATAATCATGCCTGCTGAAGAAAAACCTAAGACGGCCCAGTCTCGCATGGAGAATCTCAGTTCTCTCACCTTGGTTCTCTTTCCTGTGAATGCCCGCACCTCTGCAGCAAGGGCGATGCGACGGGCGTTCCTCAGGCTGTCGATGATGAGGGGCGGTAAGAGGTAGCGGAAGGCTCTGAATCCTCCCCGTACCCCTTTTACGTCGAGTCCCCGTAGCTTCTGGGCAAGGAGAATTCTTCCAGCTTCATCCATCAGGGTAGGGAGAAAACGTATGCTGACCGTGACGACAAACCCGATCCGTTCAGGCACGCCGAGACCATTCATGCCGAGAAGGAGATCAGATGGGTAGGTGGACATGACGATAACGGCGCTCAGGAGCATGGCGGAAAATAGCCGGAGACTCTGTAGCGCCCCGTAAATAATACCTTCCTGGTACAGAGCGATTCCTCCCGTGATGCTTCCCAGCATGCCTGAATCTGGCGTAAGGATTGTCAGAATCGCGGTCCGAGGTTCAAGGGCATAAAAAAATCCCTGTGAAATCATTGTAAAACAAAGGGCTGTGGCCATGAGCATGATCATTGTTCGGACGGTCCGTCGAGTTGGACGAAGGTATCCGAAAGCTACTAAAACGGTAAAAAAAAGAAGTGACAACCCCGCCGCCGTCTTCAGAACAACAATAAGAATGGCCCCCATGAAGCCCAAAATGATCTTAGATCGAGGATCCAGGTGGTGTAGTAGCGTTTCTTTATCCAGATACTTCATCGCTGATTATCCTGCCGTTGTTAAGGGTGATCCGACGTGCGGCCGCGGATGCGGCATGTTCGTTATGGGTTGAAAAGATAACAGTCCCTTTTCTGTTGGCAAAGTCGTAGAGGAGGGAAAAAAGTTCGTGCCAGCTTCTGCTGTCCAGACCTGTTGTCGGTTCGTCAAGGATGAGTATTTCCGGTTCCATAGCCATAACGGATACTACTGCTAAGATCTGCCGCTGTCCCCGTGAGAGAGTCTGAGGATGGCGGTGCGGGTGGGCTTTAAGACCTGCAATATCCAGATAACGCTCCACTTCTGCTTTTTTCCCAAGATGGGAAGGCCCGAAGGCGACCTCTTTTGCCACCGTCTGTGCGAATAACTGTTCATCGGGATTCTGAAAAAGAAAGCCCACGTGGCTCACCAGAGATTCCAGTGTGGGTTCGGAAACGTCCAGAATCGTGATTCTCCCTTGGACGGGTCGAAGGATTCCTCCAAGAATCTTCAAAAGGGTCGTCTTTCCAGAACCGTTATCTCCCTTCAGGGCCACTACTTCCCCTCGTTGAATAGTCATATCTATATTATTTAAAACATTTTTACCCCGTTCGTAGCCGAAGCTGATTTCTTTCAGAGATATCACCGTTCCTGCTGGTGCCACCATTGCTTTTTTGGTGGTCATGGGGATGATCAGGGGCGTGCCGTTATTTGCGATCCGCCCATTTTCCAAGGTTACAATCCGGTCCATGAAGGGAAGATAATCTTCATACTGGTGCTCTACGAGGATGATGGTCTTTCCTTCCTCCTTGAGATTTCTGATAATCTTTAAGAATTCCCTCCTTCCCGCCCCGTCCAAGTCCGTTGAAGGTTCGTCAAAAAGGAAGACCTGAGGACCCATGGCATAAATAGAACTAATGGCGAGGCGCTGTTTCTGCCCTCCAGAAAGTTTGAAAGTCTCCCGACGTCGCAAATCCCATAGACCCATGGAGCGGAGGGCTTCATCCCGGCGATGGATGATCTCTTCCCGGGGCAGGAGCAAGTTTTCACAGCCAAAGGCTACGTCGTCTTCCACTCGCATCATGAAGATTTGACTTTCCGGGTTCTGAAAGACCGTTCCTACTGTCTGGGCGATCTCCCGCAGGGGCATCTCCGGCGGCGTAAAACCGTTCACCCGGACCGATCCGAGGGAGGTTCCGGCAAATATGTGAGGAATGAGTCCATTGAGGCAGTATAGGAAAGTTGATTTCCCCGATCCCGAGGGGCCGTGGATCAAAACCGCCTCTCCTGTTTCAATCCGGAAGCTTATATTCTGCAAGGCCGGAGTGTCCATGCCGGGATAGGTAAAGCTGAAGTCGTCAATGGCAATCATATTTAATTCACATCCGGAAGACTAAAATCTTGTCCGCCAAAGTCACTAAATTCAATTAAAATCTCAGTTCCAGATCACTAAACCACGATCTGCCCGGCGCCCTGTAGGAGTTGAAGTAAGATGCGTCAGCAATATTGTCGACGGAAAAAGATACCTTGGCAAATTTTGTGACCTTATATGAAACCTTTGCGTCTGCTGTAAAAAAAGGATCATAGGACCCATATACATTATTCACCGTATCCGTGTTTGTGTCTGTCGAATAGCGCTTGCCCACGTATCTGCCTGTGAGAGAAGCGGAAAACGGCCCGATTTCAAGTTCCCCTCCCGTATTGAACATCACATCCGGCATAAAGGTTAATCGTTGATCTACTGATGCCGGATTTGCACTGTTTTCTTTTATCCTGGCATCCGTATAGGTAACGTTACTGAAGAGTCGCAGCAATTTATCAAACCGCTGTTCCACCTCAAGTGTAATCCCTTTGCTTTCAGCCCTACCCGCATTCATGTATTTATACTGCCCTGTGGAAATGGTCGTGTTATAGATAAGATCTTGCATATAGTTTTCAAAATATGTGGCATTGAGCTTCGCACCTTTCCAGAGTCCCTGGGTAATTTCCACATCCCATGACCGCACTGTTTCAGGTTTCAAATCAGGATTGCCATTATAGGTGTTGCCGCTCAACACATATGTAGTGAAGAGTTCCAAGGCTGTAGGTCCTCTGAATGATTGTCCGGCAGACGTTCTCAATGTGGTATTGTCAAAAGGCTTATACACAACCGAGAGTTTAGGATTGAATGAGGAGTCGCTCCTGGAGTCGTACGTCTTCGCAAAAGCTCCGGTGCCAAATTGATTAGCGTAACCATCATACGTTCCCCACCAATCCTCCCTGAATCCGATATAGGCGGTGAGATTTTTAAGGATCAATATCTCGTCTTGGAGAAAGGCGGCGTATGTCCTGTCCTTGCCTCCATAATTATTTGTAAGTGTGGTTGGCGTGGTCTCATCCTTCCAGTTACCCAGGTTTGATTTCTCCGTGTTCGCCGTATCGCCTTTCAACGAACCTCCGAAGGTCAGGATGTGTCTGGTGAAAAGGGGGACCGTTACCTGAAGGTCCGTAGTATAATTCTGGTTAGGAGTGCTGGAAACCGTGCCGCCGGAACCTCCGCTTATTAACGTGCCGGCCTGAGTATACCAGTTTTTCATTTCGTCATTGAGACCGAAAGAGAGCTTTGTCTTTGCAATTCCGATCTCGGTTGCAAAATTTACGTTGTATTGATTCACCTCTTTTCCGCCAGACCCAGTCATGGAAACGAAGGTGCTTTGAGCGACGCCTGCATATGAATAGACGGGGTTCCCAGATGCGTCCGTCAAGTAAGTATGTGGATCATCATAATTATATTTATAACGGACCCTTGCAAAAGATGCGTTTATTTTTGAGTCCTTTGAAAAATCGTACGCCGCCTTGATACCGATATTGTCATCCCACCAAGTGTTATCTCCCTTATCGCCGATCAGGTAGCGGGTTTTTCCCGTATTATCAGTAGTGTATGACCAGCCTGTAATACCGGCAGGAGGCTGTGTCGACTGAACATTAAGCCATTTCGAGAAGCCGTTCGTCGCCTTATACCCGTAGTTAAAGAGAAGATGGAATTTATCAAAGAGTTTATCACCGTAAGACAGATAGTATTTTTGCATGTCATCGAGGCTTTGTCCCCTGAACCAGCTTGAGCCGTAACCGCTTTCTAAGGTGAATTCCCTCTTTTCCGGCATCTTCGTAATGATATTTACGACGCCACCCATGGCGTTTCCGCCATAGAGGCTGGAAAAGGGACCCTGAACAACTTCGATTTTTTCGATGTTCTCCGTCGATAATCCCGTGAAACTGACCGAACCGTCATAACCGTTGTTCAGCATTACGCCATCCTTTAAGATCAATGTCCTCTTCTGATCGGGAATACCGTGCAGTAAAATCGATGATTGGGTATCCGTGAGAGACTGCCGCCTGTTAAACACCCCCGGCAGGGTATTTAAAGCATCGTCCACTGTTGTTATATTCCTTGTCTCCATTTCCTTTTTCGTCACCACATTCACGATTCCCGGCGCCGTCTCCACTTCTTTTTCTGTCCTCGTTGCAGTGACGACGATCTCTTCAAATTTCGTTACATCTTTTTCTTCAGCGAAAGCCGTTGAAGCAGACATGAGTAAAAAAAGAATAACTAAATACCTTATAAACATTTCATTTTCCTCCCTGTTACTTTACATTCCACCCCCCTTCTGATATAAGAAACAGCAGAGGGGTGATGGCTTGTGTAGTGTTACCCTTTCGAGGTGGGGAATCTTCCTGCCAAGGGTGCTTCCCTGCCTCCCCATTCATTCAATATTTTTTTGAATCACCCCTCTCTCTCCGTCGTATGATGTCTTCAAAAAATTGATTTTCTCTTGTCCTGCTGGAATGAGATCAAAAGGTTTTTTTATAAGATCATTCTCACTTCAGATTGAACCGTACTGGTAGGATTGCCTTAGAAGCGATTTTTTCTCCATTTCTATAGGCAGGAGAAAAAGTAGATTTCTTTATTGCCTCTATTGCAGATTCTGTAAAACCGAACCCTGATGGTTCAATAACTTCAACGTTCTGTAACTTCCCATTCCTATCAATCAGCAGTCTGAGTACGACTTTTCCCTCTTTTCCGAATCTCCTCGCCAATAGAGGATAATCAGGCATCTCCTGGCGAATAAATGCGGGCGCACCTGCACTTCCGAATAACGTTTCCACAGTAGCCTGATTTTTCGTTCTTCCCAGGCTTGCGATTACTGTTTTTGCAGAAGCCTGCCCATCTCCCTTTTCAATGGCAACCGCAACCGGTTTTTCTATAATTATAGATTCATCATTAGTGTTTTTAATTTTCATGACTTCCGGTTTGTTGATGATTTGCCTCTGAACCACGTTAGATCGGATTATCGGTTTCGTTTCCTTCTGACTTATTGAAGTTGATGCCTCCTCTTGAACGAAACTTAAAAAAATAGTATTCGAATAGGGATTCACATTCGTAACCGGTATCGTGAAAAATAAAACCAGAAGCCCGGCATGAATCGCCAAAGAAGTAACTATCCCTAACCGCTGCTCTTTCATGCATTCAATCCTGACTGCGTTCCTTCGGTATTATTTTCAGTGGTATTCGTGTTATGTAAATCATAATCGTGTTACTCACTGACAAAAAAATAATATTCCCTCTTCATTCGATTTTGCCGGTACTCGACATATTTAACGAACCGTTTTTCACATCCTTAAGGGATTTTAAGGTGTCTGCAAGCTTGCCTACCTTGCTGGATTTACCTTTTACCGCCACGATTTCCAAACAATGGTGATGATCCAGATGGATATGTTGAGATGATTGGATGATGTCATGGTGGTCATGCTGGATATCAATAATCTTATTCAAAAGATTTCTCTGATGATGATCGTAGATGAAGGTAATTGCTCCAGCGACTTCTCGGTCTTCTTCCAAATCTTTGTTCAGCAACTCTTGACGAATTAGATCACGAATGGCTTCTGAGCGGTTTGTATATTTTCTACTCTTTATCAATCTATCAAAATTATCGAGCAAGGCTTCTTCTAAGGAGACCCCAAATCTGATTGTTTTAGACATGACATACCTATGATGTTACGTTTGTCAGATTAGTAACACATGCACAAATCCCTGTCAAGTAGAATGTGTGAGATCATTTATGAATGATAAAAACTACTTCGGCAAAACAACCTACTCTATAACATGTACCACATGTTCAGTTAAAGTTCCGTAGTATTTTGATTATTTTCGATTGAAATGTTGTATTCTTTGAGAAAATAAGAAAAACAACAAGGAAGAAGCAGAGCATTAGTAGTGTCACCAAGAAGAAAGAATACGGCTGGCACCACCCAGGCCTGGTTTGTACCCGTAACGGTTAGACTCTGTCCTATTGGGCCTTATGTTGGTCTCGCAGCACTCTTGGAGGGAACCATCTTGAAGACAATCCAAGTGCTTGCGTAAAGTACTCCCAAGAGAACAACATCCGTTGGACCGACAGGTAAATCCAATTTATATGCAATGCAGAAACCAAGAAAAGCGATCACGCCACCGATCAACGGGGCCACCACTGTAAACTGTTTCATGTTACGAGCAACCATGTGCGCCGTCAAAGCAGGAATCAGAAGGAATCCGAAAGCGATCAGCGGACCGACGCTGAGCACTGCCATCGAAACGGTCAGGCCGATCAGTAAATAGAGAAGCACGTCCCAGAAAATGACGTTCTTGCGCAGTATAATTGCCATCTCGCGATCGAATGAAACGAGGAGCAATTCCTTGTGGAACAGTCCCAGGACTGCGATGACAAGAGCAAGTGTGGCTGCTGTGAGACCAAGATCGAAATTGGATATCGTGATGACCTCTCCTTTCAGCATATCGAGCCAGCCGATTTCCCCGTAAGGGTTTTTTGACAGCAACAGGATACTCATTGCGGCAGCCACGACATACGCAGTGCCGAGCCGGCCCTCGGGTTGTCCACGCCCGCTTCGTTCCAAAAACGCCAGCACCAGGATTGCGGTCAGTGAGAAGGTAATCGAGCCGATAAAGGCGAGCGTATGCGCGCTTTGTGAGCTATGCTCAGACAGATTGAATCCGAGCCACAATGGTAGCGAGAGGGCGATAGCAACGCCTGTCGAGGAGATCTGAGGCAGTGCCACACCCATGAACACCAGCCGGCGCATTACGAGAAACACCCCGACGAGCGGGCAAGCGAGACCGACGAGCACGCTGGTATATATCGAATTGCGCAGGAGAAAATCGGGAGAGAGAATCTGATAAAGTGTTTCCATGTTAGGCCATCCCTGTTTCAAATATTTTCGCCATCCGTTCGGCTGTTAAGAGTTCGTGCGTTGCGCCGTTTGATATCTTGCCCTCGTAAAGCCAGATGACTTGCTCAGCATAATGACGTACCGCTGCAAAGTCATGCGTCACAAGAAGGACCGTGATCTTCTTTTCTTTGTGGATTTGTGAAATAGACTTCAGCACCAAATCTTTCGCTTCACGGTCCACACCTGCGGTGGGTTCGTCCAGCACCAGTACATTTGGGCGCGTAGTCAGGGCACGGGCAATAAGTACCCGTTGTTTCTGGCCGCCGGAGAGTTCGGCAAAGCGCTGACGGGCAAACTCCTCAGCACCCGCCGCACGCAGGCATTCGTGCGTAAAGGTGCGTTCGATCGGAGGGACGATATGACCCGGCCGGACACGCCCGTATACACCCATAAGGGCAACGTCGAAACCTGTGAGCAGATAAATCGGGTCGAGCTGAAAAGCTTGAGGGACGTAACCGAACACGAGTGGCTCACTTGTTGATGCGGTATAGATTCGACCCGCGGTGGGGGGAAGCAGTCCAAGCAACGTCTTGATCAAAGTCGATTTGCCCGAACCATTGGAACCGAGAATGCCAGTGAAACTGGCACGGGCAATAGAGAGTGAAATGCCGGATAGCACAGGTTGGTTATTATAGCCGATACTCAGGTCATCCAATGTGATAAGTGCTTCATTCATAGTTTGCTGTGTGTGTCCGCCCAGAAAGTGAGGGCGGACACATCCTCCATATATTTATTTTCTCGATTGTACGGCAGCGACCATTGTATATACAATGTAATCCATCATCTTGATGTATGTTTCTGTATTCGGCACACCTCCCGGCATAATGGGGAGCGTTATCATGGTTGCGCCGCTCTGCTCGGCGATTCGTTTTGGCGCCTTTTCAGGAAACTGAGGCTCTCGCACGACGATAGGGACGCGCTCGGCCTTCATCGCCGTGACCAATTCCTGGATGTGACGTCCGGTCGGATCGATACCCGGCTTCAACTCAATTGTGCCAAAATACTTCATGCCGAAACGTGCCGCGAAGTATGGCCAATGCTCATGATAGGATACGAACTTTGTCCCCTTCAGTGGTTTGACCGCTTTCTCCCATTCGGTAATCTTGGCGCTGAGTTTGGCAAGATACGCGTCGCGGTTGCGTGTGAATTCGGCTTTATGCAGCGGAGAAAACGCCACCAGCGCATTATAGATGTTCGCGATTGCAGTCTTTGCCAATACCGGATCGAGCATGTAGTGCGGATTGCCGTAAGGATGAACGTCGCCCTCGGAATGATCGGTTGATTTAGGCACATCGAGCGGGATTATCCCCTTGGAGCAGTCAACATAACCGAGCTTGTTTACCTGAATGCGCGGGTTCTTGCTCGCTTCCAGGAGAGCGGGAAGAAAAGCGTGCTCGCAATCAAACCCCACCAGAATCATCAGGTCCGCCCGGTTCATTATCGGCACGAAGCTCGGTTTCATCGGCACTCCGTGGGTATCTTCGACGCCGGTCGCCAGGCTGCGAACGTCGACCAGGTCACCGCCGACGGCACGTGCAAAATCCGCCAGGTCGGTAAGAGTTGTAACGATTCGGATCTGCGCGGCGTGAGTGGGCATCGCCCACCCGCACAATGCAACGATGAGCGCAATGATCGATAATAGACTATATAATTTAGATTTCATGTTGAATTCCTCCTTAGCGTTGTTGCCAACCATGCGAGTGTGAGCCGATGATCCACGCCCATTGCAGATAAACGGCATTATCGGCGGCCCTGCCGGACGCGGCGTTGGGCTCAGTATACGTGTACTGAAGGCGCAATTGATTCCAGTGACTCAATGCCCAGGTTATATACGGAGAGTATGCGTATGTTTTGTCTTGATTATTCACCTGGTTCTCTACATATTCAAACAGAAACCCAGCTGACCACTGCCGATGGAACTTATACGTGAGATACGAGTATAATCCGACGGAGCCGATGGAGCGGCTGGAGAGGGCGCTTCCCGATGAATCGGTTACGTCATAGCGGTTATCGCTGTATAGCACTTCCGTGCCCCAGGTGAGGCTCTGGAATTGATTGTTGCGTAGCGGCTTGTAACTTAGCACAAGGTCTGCTCCCCAAAGGCGGCGCTCGCGTTCGGTGAAGGTGTTGCCAGCTACTGAAGGAAACGGAGGATTAACACCGCCTGCGGCTGCCCACTGTGCATCCGTATTTGGATTCCACAGGCCTGAAATGCCGGGTTCAATTGAGATATTGGGAGTCAGGTCAAAATACGTGGACAAGCGGCCCCAATAATTCACTCCGCTGCCGTTACGGAAATCGCCGACATAGTTTGGCGGATTGTCGCCGCCGAACTGATTGCCCGCACCAACGGTCAAACTCACGTAGTGCTCGATCGGCACCAGCCAATTAAGCTGCAAGCCATCCGTCCTCGATTCACCGCCGATGTATTCGGCGAGTGCCAGCGGACGATTAACGAATGGTAGTTCGTGGTCATGAATATACCCCAGCCGTCCGAACTCGCCGAAGAACCGCCCTGCCTTCAGCTCCAGGTTCCACGGCAGCGATGTTGTCTGCAGCGCGGCCTCTTCGACCCCCAAAGACGATTCGCCGGTAATCGGATCGGCTGACGCATTGAACACCGCGTAGGCCTTGGCAAACGGGTCCACCGCCGCCGCTACATTCAATTCCACCGAACGTTGAAACGCATCAAACCCGCCGGGACGAGCGCTCCCCGTCTCCGTCGATCCTCTGCTGCGATAACCGAAGACTGTCTCACCCACGAGCCCGATGGAGGGATTGAAAATGCCTGGGGAAGTCCTCGTCTGCGCTTCTGCCACCTTCTCAACCTTCTCCTTCAGTTCTTCCACTTGCTTCTGTATCTCGCCGGACGGCGCCGTCTTCTCGGCGGCGGCTTTCGGCTTTTCCGCAGCTATCCGATTACCGATCTGTTCTTTTAATTCTTCGATAATTTTCTGTTGCTCTTCGATTGTTTTCTGCTGCTTCTTTAAGGTTTCTTCCATAGCCTGGATTCTTGTCTCAAGATCACTCCCAAAGGCTTGGGTTGATAGTGTAAAAACACAAAGAAGAGTGAAAAGAACCTTTTTCATCATAGGCCTCCTCTATCTTTTTAAATAAAAAGATTCTGCAAACCTTTAAATGTGCTTGGATGAATTGCTAAGAAGGGATGGTAAAGGGAGGAGCCCTGTAAGCAAAGGTAGGGAAAATCGGTCGTTGGATATTGATTATTTTGTTGAATAAATAAAGATATGAAACAACCTGTTTTATGGTCAACCCACCATCAAACTGCGAACCCGTGCAAGTATATACAACACCACCGGCCATGCAGATTGGGCAGTCTGAATGCTCGGAGGCATCATCGTGGTGATGAAATCCGATTATGATTATAGAGAAGAGGAAAATGACGGAAAAAAGAAATGTTATTTTCTGGCGGTGCAATTTTAAAAGCATGTCTATATTTAAACTATTTTCCTTAATGATTTAATGTGACGACTAACATGTCGGGCCGATTTTGTAAATAATTATGTACAGGGCTTCTTTATTTCTGATTGAAACGTTGTATTGGAAGCCATGAAGCAAAATTTTCTCTTGCAGAAAGAACGGAACAAAACTTCACTCCATTATCATTCAACTGGATGGGCAAGGAATTACCATTCGGGAGTCTCTTCATCCTGAAATTCTCTCTGCTTTCCGATTCTATAGGCATCTATGATAGCAAATATCCAAAGGCAAACAATCACGTAGAAAACAGCGTCATGATAGGAATACGTGGTTAACATTTTTGATCCGACAATGTCTGATAACTCTTGCAGGTTCGTGGTACCACCCTGTATCTTAGCCATAACGTCATCAAGGCGATTGAGTGCAGATATCGTGGCCGACCAGATCAGGTAGCCTAATCCGGTGCAAGACAAAAACATGATAACCAGCCCCCGCCAATACCTTTTTAAATAAAGCTGGCCAACGCCAGGAAAGACGAACGCGGATAGAAGCGCGGCTTTATATGATCGTTTCATTTTGATGCTCGTTACCGTGGTCCTTGCTTTACCTTGTCAACGACCTTCAACTTGAAATTGGAGTGACGATTACCATTTGAACTGTAATATCTACCAACATTTTAGCATTCGTAATAGCGGAACACTTGCTCTTGTAACGGGAGAGGACCTCTAACTATTTTAGCTCAAAGGGCGGTGCGACGCGGAACATCCTACCATTACCATAAAAACAGCCATCCGTGACAAGGATGCGGCAGTGAGGATTGAATCCGAGGAAGTCACCGAATGTCTGCACAATGTTTTTTTGTCAATCCCTTATTGCCCGGTCTGCTGTGGGTTCGGTTGCCGGCTCATCTTATAGGAGACAATGACACTCCTGTCCTTTACCGATAAACCTGTGGATACAACGAGAGCCAGGACGATTTCATTTTCACCATCATTGTCAATATCCTTGAATTGATAATCAGCCACGT
>Ga0182011_10002087_pt1 | contig 17077 bp, 24 predicted proteins | sample 711E1DmetaG_FD_120481 | JGI IMG/M metagenome (GOLD analysis project Ga0182011, IMG submission 120481) | Permafrost microbial communities from Stordalen Mire, Sweden - 711E1D metaG | ecosystem: Environmental > Terrestrial > Soil > Wetlands > Permafrost | place: Sweden: Stordalen | collected... | reverse complement strand
CAGCTTGGGCAATTGCCGCTGAGCCTCCTTGACTTGGTACGTATCTGCCATGCTGGAAGTACTTATCCGCCGGGCGGGCACAGTCAAGCCGTGAGCCACGGATGAGTCACCTCTGTCGATTTGGTGCAGACGACACTACAGTTTCCAGTTCGACTGGAAACTGCTCCGTTCCCTTCGTTACCTCCTGTAAGATCGATCGGTTCAGCGATCCGGGCTGGACCTTCGATTTTCGACCTGCAATCGTTGCCGCCCTCGCATGAGGGACGCCCCAGTTATTCGTTTTCCGCTTTTCCGCTTTGCCACCTCTCTGCGCCAGCGTCTGGTTTCAGCTTTCAGCGTTTCAGCGTTTCAGCGTTTCTCTATCGTTTCAGCGTTTCATATCCGTCGGTATTTTTCCAGCGGCTGGGCGTTCCTGATCCCATACCTCACGGCCTACCTGCTGTATTACTGGCTGAAATGGCCGGTGAACCCGGCGGACGCCGGGGTGAAAGTGAGAGTGGCGAGTGAAAGTGGGACGTGGGTGCCGTGCCTGCTCCACGTTTACTGGATCCTGCATGCAGTCAACGTGGGCCTCGCGGCTGTAGCTCTTGTCTCCTGGTGGCGGGAGCAGGAGGCAGGAGACAGGAGACAGGAGAAGGGAGACGGGAGGCAGGAGGCAGGAGACAGGAGGCAGAGTTCGGACGGCCTCACGCAAAGGCGCGAAGACGCAAAGGCTCTCCCCGCGGGATTTTCACAGGAGGTCGCAAAGGCCGGGGAGGAAAAACCTATCGCCTGTAAACAGGCTCCTACGGCTTCGTTGCCTCCTGTAAAATGGCTTGGGCTGCGTTTCCTCCGATTTCTCGATTTCACGATTTCACGATCTTCCTCCCGCTTTCCCGCTTTCCCGCTTTCCCGCTTTGCTGCCGCCCTTCTCCCTTCTCCATTCTCCCTTCTCCTCCAACGCATCGCCCCGTGGTTCCTGTTGGCGTTGGTGTTCTACATCCCCGGCGTCTATCTCGAATGGCCCGCTGATCCATGGGACCACTACGCCCGCATCAACGAGTGGTCTTGGCTGCACACGGTCGGTGAACATTCGGGCTGGGCTAAATCGAGCTACTTTCTCGCCTACAGCTTTCTTGGCCAAATTTCGCCGCCCACCCGGCAGCTCTTTTGGTTGGATTTCTACTACACGGGCTGCTGCCTGCTGTTGTGCTGGCAATATTATCGGCTGGCACGCGTTGTCGGGCTCGGCGAACGAGCATCGATGTTGTTCGTGATCCTGCAGGCGGTGCTGTTCGGGAACAACATCTTTGGGTTTTATCGGTACTATGGGATCTCCAGCAGCATCTTCGCGCAGATCGGAGCAGTGGCGCTGACTCGCGTGGCGATCGAGTACGCGAGTCAGAAGTTCCAAGTTCCAAGGCTCAAGTTCCAAGGAACGGGAGCAAGTCCATCTGTGACTAGTTTAAACACAGAGGACGCAGAGAGCACAGAGTCGGCTGGGATTCTTGGCCACGAAAAGGCACAAGATAACACAAAGGCACTTGTTCCGTTTTTTGCGCGTCTTTGCGCCTTTTTGCGGCAAAAACAATCCGCGCAGCCTCCGGCTCAGTTAGCCTCTGAGTCCTCTGCGATCTCTGTGTTAAAGTCCGGTTCTGTCGGATCGCTTGGTCTAGACACACCTGCGGCCCATGGCGCTGTCGCTGCAGAGCAGGCTCCTACGGTTTCCTGCTTTCCGCCTTCCGCCTTCCGCTTTTCATCCGATCTCCCTTCTCCTGTCTCCTGTCTCCTGCGAGCTGCGGCCTGCGCCGCGCTCTTGGCTGCCCTGATCGCCTTCAACCATGTGCAAGGTCTCGGCATCGCGGGGCTGGGATTGCTCGCCGTGGCGATCTGGCGGCTGATCGACTGGAAACGCTCGATGGTCTGGTGGCTGGCAGCAGGGGCTCTGGTGCTTAGCGTGATCGCGATTCTGTGGTTTCCGCGCGATCCAGCGCTGGCTGGCTATGTTCACGATGGCTGGCTGACGTCGTGGTATGGATTCAACCTGTTCGCCTTCAGGTTGCCCGTAGGCGACCGCACGCTGCAGATCGTTGGCGTCCTCGGCCTAGTGAACCTCGCAGCCGGTCTGCTGCTTCTCCGGCGCAACAGCCTCGTTGGCTGGCTGACGCTCACTCCCCTCCTCGCGCTCTGCTTGCCTTTTATCGCTATCCCATTTGCCGGCGCCCTCGCCCGGCATGGCGACCTGATCAACATAATAACCTTCCAACGCATGCTGTTCGCGATTCCAAGCGGATTGGCGATTGTGGCCCTTGGCGCGCAGATTGCCGGGGACAAGTTCCAAGTTTTAAGGCTCAAGGTCCACGGAACGGGAGAAGATGACAATCGGGATGGATTCAACACAGAGAACACAGAGCGCACGGAGGCAACCGAGAGAGGCAAAGAGATTTCAACCACGGATGAACACGGATTGCCGCGGATGCAGAATGTTTCGCTCCCTTCGTTACCTTCTGTAGAATCCTCACGGGAGATCGCAGAGACCGCAGAGGGGTATCAGATCGCCTGCAAGCAGGCTCCAACAGTTTCCCGGCTTCGAGATTTCGCGATCTCACGCTTTTCAACCCGTTTTCCCGGTTTCTCGTTTTCACGGTTTCCCGGCCTTTTGATTTCACGTTTTTCAGCTCCCCTTCTCCGTTCTCCGTTCTCCCTGCTCCTGGCTTTTCTGACCGCCCTGCTGCTCGTGCCGGCGAACGGTCCGTTCTACAATCGGTTCTGGCAGGCATTGGCTGTGCCGCCTGACGACCTACAGCTTAAGCCCGTCATTTCAATTGCTGACTCGGCGGCAATTCGTCTTCAGGGCGTCCCGCACAAAAGACTAGCAACGACTCCTGCAGTTGCCTGCGTTCTTGGCGCAACCTTCCCTCGTGATTTTCCCTATCCCGATCGTTACATCGGCCAATCGGCGGCCGGACCACTGAATGCCGCAATCGCGATAGCGCTTTCGAGTCGACTGACAATCGACTCGATCCATCCTTCGCTAATACCTGATCCGTTGACAACCGATCATTCAGCCTGGACAGCGCTCGGGGGCTCACCGCCTCAATTTGTCATCGGGATCAAGGATTTCCGAGCGAGTTCGACAGCACTACAGAATCCCGCCGGGCAGATTAGCGAAGCGTTCACGTCCGACCTAATTCCGGTTGATCTGGCCAAAGGCTATCAGCTGGAATTGAGCATTAGGCAGTGCATCGGCGTAAAAGCTACCGTCTACCTCGCCATAGCTTGGTATAACGAAGAAGGTCGCTTGCTTGAATCACATATCCCAGCGCCTGCAGGTGCTGGCCGTCCCGTTGGATGGGCCAATGGCACGTACAGCTATTTCGGGCTAATTGGCGAAACGGCTCCCACTATCTGGACAACCTATCGCAAATCATTCGGCCTGGGCGAGGCCGCCGCAATTCCTGCTAATGCAAAGTACGTCAGGGTTGGCGCGCTGCTCAACTATAATACGACGCCCGCCGCAACGATCCAGCTTACAAACGTCCGGCTCTGGCGAAAATCGGAAACGGAAATTCTGGCAGATGGAGTGTTCTCTAGCGATGAACGCCTTTTGATCATCGCCCCGCCGACACGAATGGAGTGGACCTACGCCTCCCAAGCCGGGCGAGCTTCACATCACTGGCCAGCCAACGAAGTGGCCGCCGATCTCGCAGGCGGCGTGGAGTTGGCCGCCGCCGCGCACGCGCTAGGCGGCACGCCTGTCGATCGGGACAATACGACGTTCGAACTGCCCGAAATCACAGATAGCCCGGCACGCGTCCCGTGAACCGCTCGCTGGCGCTCGCAGCTATATGGGATTCGAACCGCAAACGGGCGCCGAAGGTGGACGACGGCTTCCCGATTTCTCGCTTTCTCGATTTCTCGATTTTCCCCAATCCACTCGCTTGCGCTCGCAGCCACAAGAAAGTAAACGTTCAATCCCGACAGGATGACAGCTGAGGGAATCCGGTTTTGGGAGATCGTGTCTTCGCGTGGACTGAAGGGAGAGAGCATTAAGCAACAGGCCGTAAGGTGATGTCAGTCGTCCTTCAATGAGTTGGCTCTCGAACTGGATGTTCTGTCTCAATCGAATACCCCTGCGCGGTCATCGTTACGGTCACGTCGCCGTCGATCCCGCTTACATAGGTCGGGATGCTATGGGCGGAAAAATAGTCACGGATCCGTTTGCTACGGAGAGAGAGCCACAGCGCCTTGGGTGAAGGGACCAATGCGGCCTTGGGATTCACTCGAGCGAAAAATTCGTTCGGGGCGCAGCCCTCCGTCCCATGGTGAGGCACTTTTAGAAGATCGGCTCGCAGATCGAAGTCACTTCTGGCGAGAAAGCTTCCCATCGGGCTATTGAGATCTCCCGTGAATAGCGCCCGGGTTGCCCCATGGCTGAGTCGGACGAGAACGCTTGTGTCATTGGTATCGGTCTTCCCTATCGGCGAGTTGGCGCCATCGAAGAGACAAATGACATCGAGCGCGGCCAACCCACCGTTCGGCAGCGCCACCTCGATCAGGCGATCACCCGCTTTGGGAGTGAAATACGGTATCCTTTTCTCGCGCAAAAGCTCGAGCACCGACTCGGCATGCTTGCGGTCAAACCCCCAGGGCATCTCTGCGTCCGTCAGAGTGGCGTTCGGCGCCGGCAGGTTGCCGGCCACTCGGACAACCTCGATACCCGCGGCGATTAGATCCGGCAGGCGACCGTAGTGGTCCTTGTGAAAATGGCTGATCACTACCAGGTCGATCTTGGTGATCTTGTGCGCTTGAAGGTAGCCAATGGCTCTCCCGGGGGCATCCGCGCCGTCGGCGATGTCGATCAGCGCCTTTCGGCCGTCCGGGAATTCAATCAGGTGGCAATCCGCCTGCGCCTGACCCGGCGACACGTTGATCATGGTCCATCGAGTCGCCGGCACGCTGATCGGCGTCGATTTAGGACCGTTTGCCAACAGAACAGAGCTAGCCAACATCTCCAAGAACAGCAGAACGCGTATCGTGCCAAAACCAAGAAGTCTAAGAAGCGGCATCATTTGCTGAGATTGAGGGCGAGTAATGCACTGGCAAGTCTGCAGGAATGCATCTGTCGATCTACAGCAAATCTCCGTGCCAAAGGTAAACACCATCCTAGTCATTCAAATCGCTGACCCAAAAACTCCCCTGCTCCGCCAAGCTCAGCACGATTCTGCACAGCCATGGCCGCCTGGTGCCTTTCCACTTTCAAATCGCTCCATCCCGCTTTATCGATTTATCGATTTCTCGATTTTCCCAAATCCACTCGCTTGCGCTCGCGTCCACAAGAAAAGAGCTGGAGGGCGCTGCGCCGTCAGCGCCCGAAATGCGGAGGCGGGGTCAGGCGACCCCGCCCTACAGTTTCCGGCGAGCGCGAAACCTTCACTATTGGAAAAGTCGCAATGCGCCGGCGATAGTTTGGTGAAGGTGTCGGCGGCGGTTCGGTGATACCGCACCGATTCTGGCGGTGATAGAAGATTTTTTCACCACCGGATAGAACACACAGTCAAAAACAGTCGGGTGGTCGCAGCCATCGGCCTCATCGAGCAAAACTTGGCCAGGCAAGAGGTTGGCCGCCGGGCGCTTGGTGCTGCCATATATGATATTCACCCGATCAGCCCGACCCGCCGCCACCTCGCTCGGCGAAAGAATGATGGCAGGATGCTCATCGCGATCCTCCGGATTGATGCGCACCCGCACCAAATCCCATTGCCGAAGCACCAGACTCATCGATCAAGCGGCCGCGAGTCGGCGGGGATTGAGTTGATGAGCGCCACCCGTTCATCGGTCATGGCAAGCGCGCCCTCGAGAAAAACGGGGATCGGCTCGGACAGCACCGCGGGCACGAGCTGGACGACCCGCATGCCACGTCGGATAAAGACCGGTTTGGCCTTGAGGGCGTCGTCGACCAGGCGACCGAGAATTCCCTTCGCCTCAGTGACCGTAAGACTTGTTTTCATTGTAGTCTGAAAATAGATCCGTCGATCGGACCGGTGCAAGCAAAACCGATTCCTTCGCGCTCGCGGCCACGAGAATAGGCTTGCTCGCAAGCAGGCGGCGCGCCCACCGGTCGCTCCCCGCTGACGACGTCGACAAGATTTGTGCGCTCTGACAAGTTGGCGCTCATTGGTCAGCGTCCCTGCTCCACGTTGTGGATTTGGCGCAGCCAAATCTTCATTTTCCAGGGCAGCTGGAAAATGGCTGGAAACTGCGCTACACGCTCGTGAGATATGGTTTGTACTCCGGCACGAGCTTCTGAATCTCCAGCTTTACCTGGTTCGCGTCCATGCTCGGCGCTTTCCCGTGAATTGCGAGGAGGCCCTGGCGGATCGTTTCGAGGGGAAGCGGTTCGCCGATAAAGCGCATGATCTTTGGGTGTTCTGTCGGCCCCATGTTCTCCGTGTTGTGGTTGACCTCTTCGAACAGTTTTTCACCCGGCCGAAGGCCCGTGAATTTAATCTCGATGTCGACATCTGGCTTTAGACCGCTCAGCTCGATCAACTGCCGCGCCAGGTCGACGATCTTCACCCGTTTGCCCATATCGAGAACGAAGATCTCCCCGCCCTGCCCAAGGGTTGCGCTCTGGAGCACCAATCCGACCGCTTCCGGAATCGTCATGAAATAGCGGGTGACATCCGGGTGGGTGACCGTCACCGGTCCACCCGCGGCAATCTGCTTTTTGAAGGTCGGGATGACGCTGCCCGACGATCCGAGGACGTTGCCAAACCGTACCGCCATGAACCTCGTCAGTTTCAGTTTCGGTTGCACCGAAACTGTAGCGACCGAGTCGCGGAATTCGAATCCAGGATCACTTGATTCGATCCCTTGCGCTCCATCGGTTTCGATCCCGGCGCGGGTGGAACCACGCCCTCCATTCTCCCCATTTGCCATTTCCGCTTTTCCGTTCTCCGCTTTCCCGCTTTCCCAATTTCCCGCTTTTCCCCCTGCCGCATTCCCGATTTCCCAATTTCCCGCTTTTCCCCCTGCCGCATTCCCGATTTCCCGCTTTTCCGCCCCTCCGTTTCCCATTTCCGCTTTCGCGATTTCAAGATTTCTCGCTTTGCCTGCCGCTCCGTTTGCCGCTTTCCCGCTTTCCCAATTTCCCGCTTTTCCCCCTGCTCCTGCCTCCTGTCTCCCTCCGCTGATCTCCCTCTGCAGCGCCTGGATATACAACTCTGCGAGCCGCTTGGTGGCTCCCATGACATTCGTGGGATTGATCGCCTTGTCGGTCGAAATCAGGACGAACCGTTCAACTGCGAACTGAGCCGACAGTTTCGCGAGCTTTTTCGTCCCTATGGTGTTGTTGCGGAAGGCCTCGTAGGGCTGGTGCTCCATCATCGGCACATGCTTGTGGGCGGCGGCATGAAACACCACCTGAGGCCGGAATCGTTGGAAGACCGCAAACATGCGTTCGTCATCGAAGATGTCGGCGACAAGGGGAATGACCTGGGCGCCACAACCCAGCGCCAGCAGTTCCTGTTCGATGGGAAAGATCTGCACCTCGCAGCGTTCCACGAGCACCAGGCGAAGCGGATGATACCCCGCGATTTGCCGGCACAGCTCGCAGCCAATGCTGCCGCCGGCACCGGTAACCATCACGACCTTGTCCCGAATCAGTTCGCTGATCCGTTCCGTTTCGAGACACACAGGCTCGCGGCCGAGGAGATCCTCGATTTCCACAGGACGGAGTTGCGAAACCTTTACCACCCCATTGACCATCTGTTCCATCGATGGCACGATCTCCACCCGGATACGCGCCTCGTTGAATAATTGAACTACCTCGCGGACACGTCTTCCGCTAGCGCTGGGCATTGCGATTATGGCCTCGTCCGCCTTGGTCTTGCACGTAGCCAAGAGTTCGGGCCGCCCGATGACCGGCACACCGTGGATATGCGTGTTCCATTTTCTCCGGTCGTCATCGAAAAACGCCACCGGCACCATACAAAGATCCCGGCGGAGTTTCATCTCCTTGACCAGGTTGGCACCGACATCCCCCGCCCCTACGATCACGATACGGCGCGGCATCTTGCCGTCTTTCCCTTTTTCTCTCTGTCGCTCGCGCATCATCCGGAATAGGATGCGGACATTGATCAATCCTGCGGTGTCGAGCAAAAAGCTGAGAATGATGATGGATCGCGGCGGAGCGTGGGCTCCACCCGTCGCGTACCAAATAGCCACGGTGGTCAGGCTCGTCGCGGCGCACGCGAAAACGACGCGTCGGGCGTCCGGCAAACTGAAATAGCTGAGCAGACTGCGGAATTGGCCAAAGACCAAAAGGAATGTCAGTTCGAGCGGCAACAACCACTCCAATGCCCGCCAGAAAAGCACCTGCTGTTCAATCGGCGGATGAAACTCGAATCGGATCAGATAAGCCAGCCAGTGGGCCGCGATGATTATCCCGCTATAGGTCACGCCCAGCAACAGCGCCTTCGCGCAATCCACATTGCCGCCAAACGGCACCCAACCCGGGATCGTCACCTCCCAAAAAGGAAAGCTGCTGCCGTTATTTGTCGCGGCGAAAGGCGAACTGCTACCGTTGCCATTGGTCCCAGCGTTTTTCATGTGTACCGAAGAAATTCAGCCAGCGGGCAGCATTTCGAATGAACCTAGAAAATGCATTTGACACCACAGATTTCACAGATGTCACGGATATCCAATCCGTTCCGAATTATTTGGGGTTCACCTACTGGGTGAATGAGCCTTGACCCATGCTCTCCCCACAACTTTCCGTATCTGTGCAATCTGTGTAATCCGTGGTTAATTCAAACTACCGAAATTGGAATGGATCGAAACAACTATACCTTTTGAACTCCCAGGTCGAGACTGAAACCCCCTGAGTCCGCTCGTGAACCCATGGCTATGCCCCGCGGGGTACCGCAGAATTGTCTTAAATCACTTCCACAAGGCGGCTGCCTTGCGTTACCAATTGTACTACCCCCGGCAGGCGCGGCGTAAGCCACGCCCGCAACGCTTCGTTGGAGCAGTTGCCCACACGCAGCCACACGATTACAGGCCCATTCTGTTCTTTCTGGCTGCGCCCGGCAAAATCTTCGTCTTTGGTCATGATCACGGCATTCGTTTGCAACGCCCAAGCCCAGATCGCACGGTCCTCGGCCTCACGCAACCCCGCATCACGCACCGCCTCCGCCACATGGCCCTGTTCCTGCAACCAGCGAACCAACGCGGGCGGCAGCTTGCGCATCGAAGCAAGAACTTCATCTGGCCAGCGACAGAACCGCATGATTCGCCTGTGCGGCGGCATATTCAAGGCAGGCACGAATGTCCTCTGGTTCCAAGTCCGGAAAATCGGCCAGGATCGTTTGTTCAGTCTCCCCCGCAGCGAGCATGTCGAGCACATCTTTGACCCGGATGCGCATGTCCCGGATGCATGGCCGGCCACCGCACTGGTTTGGGTTGAACGTGATCCGATGCAACTGGCTCATGGCTCAATGCTATAGCCGGAAACCCCGTCTGCGCAAGTCCTCTCCTTCCCCGTCACTCTCACTTTCACTCTTCCTCCGGATCAGATCCTTCAACACAGAGACCACGGAGCGCACAGAGCACCAGGCACCCGATCAAAACAGATCATCCTGCAGGTTGAACCACAGAGGCGCCGAGACACAAAGATCGAGCCGTTGCGTTGACCACGGATTTCACGGATAACACGGATTCGAACCAGCACGGATTTTGTTGCTTGGTACTTTATTCAACGGTCCGATGGCTCCTGTTTCCGCTTTCAGCGTTTCAGCTTTCCCGATTTCACGGGTTTCCGCTTTGCTTGCGATTTGTGTCTTGGTGCCATGGTGGTCCAATGCTCAAGCAACCACCAAAACGGCCTGTTTTTCATTACCGGCAAACGCTTCGATTTGCCCGGCGTGGGCAGCCAGCAAAGAGTTAAGATGGCTCGTCGTGCAGTTTCCCGTGCGCAACCACACGACCTTGGGTGGCGCCCCGAGGAGCACGCTTCGTTGTTCGTAGTCCGAATCCTTAGTAACGATGGTGAAATCGTGGTTCTTGGCATACTCCCAGATCACCGCGTCGTCGCTGGCCCCCAAGCCACAATTGTGGACATGAGCCGAACCGGGATACCGGTCCTGCACGGCGCCGACCAAGGATGGCGGCAGGTTCTCGTCGAAAACAGCAGTTTCACCCTACGGCAACCGATACCCACCGCTCACGATCCGCCGCGTAGGCAAGGCAGGCACGAATATCTTCCTCTGTGAGATAGGGGAACTCCTTTACGATTTGTTCGTGGGTCATCCCGGCGGCGAGGTAATCAAGAACATCGTAGACCGTCACACGCAGTCCCCGGATGCACGGTTTGCCGGACCGCTTTCCAGGTTCGACCGTGATGATCTTCCGGTAGTCCATGTTTTTTAGGGTAGCCATTCGACGCACCAAGGCAAGCGGGCTTTCGTGACTCTCCGTGGCCAAACTCCGAAGGATTCTCGTTTCAGCCCTTCAGCTTTTGGCTTCATCCGTGCCCATCCGCGCCATCCATGGTTAAATTGCTTCCCCGAATGATTCTTCCGCTGCTCTGCGTCCTCTGTGCTCTCTGTGTTAAAACAGCTCCGGATCAGATCCTTCAACACAGAGGTCGCTGAGGGCACAGAGCACCAGGCACCCGATCAAAACAGATCATCCTGCAGGTTGAACCACAGAGGCGCCGAGACACAAAAGTCGAGCCGTTGCGTTGACCACGGATTACACGGATTCGAAACGGCCCTGATCTCTTTGCTTGGTGCTTGGTTCAACGGTCCGATGGCTTCCCGTTTCAGCTTTCAACCTTTCACCTTTCAGCTTTTGGCTTCATCCGTGCTCATCCGCGCCATCCGTGGTTAGATTGATTTTCTGAACTGCAGGTCGGAATCATTGACCACGGATTACGCGGATCATACGGATCTCTACTGCTCTCCCAGCAAACGCCGGCATGCCGCAAGGAACTGTGGCGCCTTGTTGGCTGCGGCGTCCCACACGATCGAATCGTCAACGGCGAAGTAGGAGTGCGCGAGCACGTCGCGGAAACCGGCAATCTGTTGCCACGGGACGGTTGGCTCACGATCCGTCAGATCGTTAGGCAATGCCTTCACCGCCTCTCCGATAATTTCGAACTGCCGGATCACCGCGTCGGAAGTCTTCGAGTCGACTTGGAAGCCATGGAAGTCGAGACCTTCAATGTAGCACGCGATCCTCTCGCAGGCGTCCACGGCATCGCGCAGTCTGTCTGCAGGGTCACGCGGCATGCACCAATTCTGGTTCGATGGCCCTTAACAGCCGTTGGCCGCAGGCCGTTCGCGACAATAAATCAACGCGGGCGCCGAGCTGGTTCTCCAAGAGCAGCTTTAGATCCATGAACTGATCGAATCCGGGTGGGCTGGAATATTCGACAAGAAAATCCCAGTCGCTGTCGACACGGGCGTCGCCACGTGCGCGAGAGCCAAAAAGATACAGAGTCTTGACCCCAATTCGGTCCAACTCCGGCCGGAGATGAGCCAGACGGTCGGCAAGAGGCTGGGCGTCACGCATCATGTGGCATACTATTTCGCATCTCATCCATAAGGTCAACGCTGCCGTAACTTTCTCTGCGTCCTCTGTGCTCTCTGTGTTAAAACAGCTCCGGATCAGATCCTTCAACACAGAGGCCGCTGAGCACCGAGCACCTGATCGGAATAGATCCTCCGGCAGCGTGTGCTTGGCGTTTCGATCCACTCTCACGCAAAGCCGCCAAGACGCCAAGGACCGGCAACCGCGGATCCGGGCTGGCCGTTCGACTGGTCTTGCGGCACGTCAAACCCTCCCTCTTTGCGGCTCTGCGCCTCTGCGTGAAACAATCTCCGGCACCCTGTCGATCCTTTCTCACGCAAAGCCGCCAAGACGCCAAGGATTAAACCCGAGCCTTGCATTCCTTTTGTTGGCGTTGCTGCCTTTTTAAAATGATCCGATTCATCCGATCTGCAACCAACCCCAATCCGTTATCGCGCAAAGCACTGCATCGCGAATATCCCGCCACCCAATTCGGCGCTTGATCTTCGTGCTACTTGGCTATGCGCGGCATGCACAACTATGAACAACCGAACCGAAAACGATATCTCCCACGAAATCGTCGATGCCGCTCTTCACATCCACCAAGAACTCGGGCCAGGGCTCCTCGAAACGGTCTACGAGACGATCCTGGCCCGTGAACTAACCCTGCGTGACCTTCATGTCGTCAGACAGCAACCTATTCCGATCATCTACGACAACGTCCGTTTCGATGAAGGCTTTCGCGCCGACCTCGTTGTCGAAGAGAAGATCATCATCGAGTTGAAGTCCGTCGAACAAATCGCACCGGTGCACAAGAAGCAGCTCCTCACTTACCTTCGCCTGAGCGACAAACGCCTAGGGTTGCTTATCAACTTCGGCGAGGCCCTCGTCAAAGATGGCATCCATCGGGTCGTGAATCACCTCCCCGAATGATTCTTCCGCTCTTTGCGGCTTTGCGCCTCTGCGTGAAACAATTCCGGCCCCCTGTCGATCCTTTCTCACGCGAAGCCGCCAAGTCGCCAAGGACTGGTAACCGTGGAAAACTTGCAGGCTACGGCCTAAACTCTGACTTGACGCAGATAATCAGACAAATAATCTGACAGCGTGCATACGACCTTGACAACGTTCCAGCGGCGCTTTGCCGAAGTCCGTGCCGCGGCAGATCGCGGCGAGACCGTCCTGATCCAAGCCGCTGGGGCGGAGTACATGTTCCATCGGCGCCCAAAGAAGGGCAATCCTTTCGCCGATCTCTCCCACCTGTGCGGCGTGATTGCCCTCCCGCGCTCCCGCGCTTCATCTCGTGAAAGAATCCGCAGCCATCTCCGCAAGGACTCTGCTCATTGATACGGGACCGCTGGTGGCCTATCTCGACAAGGCGGATCAACACCACCGGTGGGCAGCTACCGTGTTACCGCGATTGTCCGGCCGGCTGATGACTTGCGAAGCCTGCCTTGCTGAAGCACTGCATTTGGTGGCAAACTCCCGCCGGGCTGTTGAGGCATTGAGAGGACTGGTCGAGCGCATGGAACTGGCGCCCGCCATGGGCGGCGACATGGATGCGGTCTTTTCCGGCTTGGTTGATTTTTCTCCGGAGATGGACTTGGCGGATGGCTGTTTGGTTACGCTCTCCAAGCGAATGAATGCGCTCGTGGTGACGACCGATGAGCGCGATTTCGCCATTTACCGGGTGCCCTATTTGTCGCCGAGGGGTTTGTTCGCGGGGGATCTGTGAATAGGGCCGTCCAAGGAGTTAACACGAATACAGAGTTCGCATTCAGAATCAGTTGTGAAGCGGAAGCCTGAACGCGAAGACCAGTGTTCGCCCAATCTGAGGCCGCCGCGCCAGCGCGACTCGTCCGATGACCGTTGTGATCCGCAGCCGAGGCACGCTGAATATGTGCCCGCAGTTGACCAATGTCGCACGATCCAATCCATCCGCGCCATTGAGCGTCACGTCTAACGCGGTCGCACCGCCCGCCGGCCGTTTCGTGGTGCAATAGAGAACGTTGATCGCCGGTTGACGGATGTCCTGGCACCATTCCTCGCGCGACAAAACCACCGCCGGATGTTCCTCTTGGTCGTCCGCGCGAACCCGGATGCGGACGATGTCCCATTGATGCAGAATCATCAGCGGAGAATCTCCGGACCAAACTCAAATGCGTTCAACTTCTGCAGATCGCGCTCGGTCTCTCCCACCGGGAGATCGCCCACTGGAGCAAACTCGATCGGCTCGATCATCGGGCGCTCGCGAATCTCGAAGATCCGCCCGCCGCGCCGCAGGAGAACGGGCTTGCCGGTCCGGGCCACCTGATCGGTCAGAGGTCCGAGGCGGGCCTTGGCCTTGGAGATTGTCAGCGTCTTCATTCGGTCCAGTATTGGTCTGTTTTCGGTCATGTCAACCAGCTGTAGTCGCAGAATCCGATCCGCTGCAGCTTTTAACACAGAGACCACGGAGCAACACCGAGGCGATCCAGAGTTTCAGCCTTTCAGCTTTTGCCCTTCAGCTTTCCCCGAATGATTCTTCCGCTGCTCTGCGTTCTCTGTGCTCTCTGTGTTAAAACAGCTCCGGATCAGATCCTTCAACACAGAGGTCGCTGAGGGCACAGAGCACCTGATCGGAATACCGAATGATTTATCCGTGTCCATCCGTGTCATCCGTGGTTAAACTGGTTCCCTGTGCTGAAGATCGGAATTATTCACCGCGGATTTCACGGATAACACGGATTCCTGCTTCAGCTTTCGTGCCATTCGAGTGTTTCGTGGTGACGTGCCACTGTTGCTCATTTCTCAGCGTCCTCTGTGCGCTCTGTGTTAAAATAGTTACTGATCAGATCTTCGACACGAAGTTAGCCAACCATTTCCAGGCGAGTTCGCGCAATGCTGCGTTATAGGGCGGGCACTTTCAGTCCCGCCGCCCTCGCGAGAGCCCCCTGGCGATTGTCAAAGGTGAGAAATTCGTTTCGACCCAGGACTAAGGCGGAAGCAACATGAAGGACATCCAAACTACGGGTGCCGAGTGTCTCCGAGTGCAGAGCGCTGAGACGTTCCGCTTCGATCATCACCTCCGCCAGCGGCGGGACGACCACGGCGAGCAGACCCCCAGACAGGTCGGTCAACATCGCATTCAAGGAGGCATCGCGTTGCGCCGGGGTGATTTCCGCCCTGAAGACGCGCAGCCGAAGGGCGTTGCGCAATTCCAACTGGTGCAGCCAAACGAAGGGCAGTGGCAGCGATTGGCCCGCCATCCTGGCCACCGCCCGGCGGGTGTGTGCGTCCGGCGCGTAAAGTGAACAGAGAAAGCCCGTGTCCGCGTAGGCTTTCATCGCTCGCCCCGGGCCTCCGCCACCAGTTCAGTGGCGGTGGTGGGCAGCCGCACCGCGCCGTAAATGGCCTCCATTCTCGCCACGAAATCCGGCCTCGCAACAGATGGCTTCCGCTTCAGCGGCATCAGCATGGCCACGGGCTGGCGGCGGCGGCGGACTTCGACGGACTCGCCCGCCGCAACCCAGGACAGCACGGTTGAGGTGGCATGCTTCAACTCCCGGATCGTGGTTGTTCTCATTTGTGACACAATGATGTGACACACTGGCCAAGTCAATCGGAATAGGCGCACTCTTCCCAGGCGAATGCCGACAAGGACCAGCAACCGCGGGAAGCCTGCCTGGTCGTTCGATTGGTCTTGCAGCACGCCAAACCCTCCCTCTTTGCGGCTCTGCGCCTCTGCGTGAAACAATCTCCGGCACCCTGTCGATCCTTTCTCACGCCAAGCCGCCAAGACGCCAAGGGGTCGAACCCATCCAGCGGCATTTGACCACGGATTTCGCGGATTACACGAATCCGATCCGCTGCAGCTTTTAACACAGAGACCACGGAGCAACACAGAGGCGATCCAGAGTTTCAGCTTTTCAGCTTTTGCCCTTCAGCTTTCCCCGAATGATTCTTCCGCTGCTCTGCGGCTCTGCGCCTCTGCGCGATAAACTCTCCTTCTTGGCCGGACGGTAAGTCCGACAGCTTCCTAGCTCCAGAGCGCCGAAATCGGTGCGGCAAAGAGACTGGGGCCAAAAGGCACGACCGCATCCCCGTCATAGAGAACCAGCCCCAGCGCGAACCGTTTGCCAGCGGCCTCCGCCAATTTCCGTAGTCCGTTGAAATCAGCCGCGGCAACGGTCGCTCTCGCCTTCACTTCAAGGCCGACTGTCTTCCGGTCTTGATCCTCGATGACGATATCGACTTCGTTCTGTTCCTTGTCGCGAAAATGCGAGAACGAGAAGCGCTGTCCGGTCCAACTGGAGAGCTTGAGGACCTCGGAGAGAACAAACGTCTCCAGTAAAGCTCCGAAGGCGCCCCGGTCATCCGCGAGGCGCTGGGGCGACAGGTCCCGCAGCGCCGCCAAAAGCCCGGAATCCAGGAAATGGATCTTCGGCGTTTTGATCAGTCGCTTGAGTTCGTTGTTCGACCACGGCGGCAACAACCGGGTCAGGAAGAGCTGCTCAAAGAGGCCGGCATATTTCTGGGTTGTGACGTGGGTCAGTCCGAGCGGCGCCCCAAGGCCGGAGTAGTTCACGAGTTGCCCGGAATGATGGGCCAGCACGCGCAGCAAGCGCGGCAATTGCTGCACTTTGTCGATTTGGGCGATGTCACGAACGTCGCGCTCCACAATCGCACGCACGTAATCGAGATACCAGTCCCGCCGCCGGTTCCAAGCACTGCGCAGGAGCACCTCTGGATAGCCGCCGGTCAACACGGCCGTCACCAAGTCTTCGCCGAGGACCAAGTCCTTCGGTTTGGGAGCATGGCCACTAAAAGTCTCGTCCAGAAAGTGCGACTGGTGCCGCCGGATTTCCGACATGGACAGTGGCAATAGGTCAACGATGGCCATGCGCCCGGCCAGCGAATCCGCCACGCGCGGGACGGTCAGCAGGTTGGCTGACCCGGTAAGGAGAAAGCGCCCTGGGCGCGGGTCATCGTCAACGGAGCGCTTGATCGCGAGGACCAATTCCGGAGCGCGTTGGATTTCGTCGATGGTCGCCCGATCCAGGCCGCGGACAAAGCCAACCGGATCATCTTTGGCGGCACTCAACACGGTGGGATCATCAAGCGTCAGGAAGGTGGCGCGCTCCTCCGCCACCTTTTTGGCCAAGGTCGTCTTACCAGCCTGGCGTGGGCCGGCGAGCAGCACCACGCGTGTGTCGGCCAATTCGTCCCGGACACGTTTCTCAATCCAACGAGGATACATGGTCAGTGGCTGGCTCAGATCTTAACCGGCCCATTGAAAGTTAAACTCCGACCAATTGAAAATCTAAAGACGACCAATTGAAAGCAAACAACCGTCTAAATGATAATCTGGCGTCCGATCCGGCCTCACGCGAAGCCGCCAAGACGCCAAGGGGTCGAACCCATCCAGCGGCATTTGACCACGGATTACGCGGATAACACGGATCCGATCCGCTGCAGCTTTTAACACAGAGACCACGGAGCAACACCGAGGCGATCCAGAGTTTCAGCCTTTCACCTTTCAGCCTTT
>Ga0182011_10002086_pt1 | contig 17080 bp, 7 predicted proteins | sample 711E1DmetaG_FD_120481 | JGI IMG/M metagenome (GOLD analysis project Ga0182011, IMG submission 120481) | Permafrost microbial communities from Stordalen Mire, Sweden - 711E1D metaG | ecosystem: Environmental > Terrestrial > Soil > Wetlands > Permafrost | place: Sweden: Stordalen | collected... | reverse complement strand
CGAGGACAATTGATTCAAACTCCCCCTTCTACGGCCCCTGCCGTACCTCTACTTTAGCAATCCCTGCGCACCAGTCGAGCGCTCCTGTCTACATGGAAAGATGGGTTCACCGGACGAATACGACAATGAACGTCTCCGCGCGCCTCACTCAGGCTGTAGACGAAAGAAAGCTCGTTGCGTTACAGGGAAACGTCCACGCGCTTGCGCGGCTGGAGTATGACCGTGGGCCGGTGCCCGACTCCCAACCGCTGCGCAGGATCCTCCTGGTCCTGCAGCGAAGTCCCGAGCAAGAGGCAGCACTGCAAGCTCTGCTCGACGAACAGCAGGACAAATCCTCGGCGAACTTTCACACCTGGCTGACGCCGGAGCAGTTCGGCAAACAATTCGGTCCAGCAGATGCTGACATTCAGACTCTGACGCAGTGGCTCAAAGCAAAGGGATTCACGGATATCAAGGTGGGCGCAGGGCAAACTGTGATCGAATTTTCAGGCAACGTCGCCAATGTCCGCAACGCATTCCACACCCAGATTCACCGCTATCTGGTCAATGGCGAAGAGCACCTGGCAAACTCCAGCGATCCGCAGATTCCGGAGGCTCTCAAACCGGCCGTTGCTGGGATCGCCAGCCTGCACGATTTCCGCAAAAAGCCGCTGTACCGGTTGGCAGGCATGTCCAAGCCGTCGAAGGCCCCTCAGGCGGGTCAGCAGGCGGGTCCTGAATACACTTTCAATTGCGTTGATTTTTTGACGAGTATATTCGGCGCGTTTCCTGGCCAGTCCGCATCGTGCTACCCGCTTGGGCCGTACGACTTTGCCACGATCTACAACGTCTTGCCCCTATGGAACGCGGCCACGCCAATCGACGGTACGGGGCAAACGATCGCAATTGTGGCGCGTACAAACATCGACTTGCAGGACGTGAGCGATTTTCGAACTCTTTTCGGCATGCCTGCAAATACCCCACAGGTCATTCTGGACGGGCCAGATCCGGGTCTTGTCCGAGGTGACGAAACCGAAGCTGATCTGGATGTGGAATGGTCAGGGGCCGTGGCCAAGGGAGCGACCATCGAGCTGGTTGTTTCTGAATCAACAGAGACAACCGATGGCGTGGATCTATCTGCTCTTTACATCGTGGATCACAATCTTGCTCCGATAATGAGTGAGAGTTATGGGCAATGCGAGTTCAATATGGGGGCTACCGGCAACCAGTTCTACAACAACCTGTGGCAGCAAGCGGCGGCGCAGGGCATTACGGCTTTTGTGTCTTCCGGCGACAACGGTTCAGCCGGTTGCGACTTCGAGTTGGACCAGGGGCTTCAGCCGCCGCAACCGGCACAGTACGGTTTGCAGGTTAGCGGGATTGCGTCCACGCCCTACAACGTCGCCGTAGGTGGCACGGATTTCAACGATTATTTCACCGCGCCAACCTATTGGAAGGCAACGAGTGACGCCACGACGCACGAATCCGCGATTGGTTATATCCCCGAAACCACCTGGAACGCTTCTTGCGCCAACGCCTTTTTTGAAGATGCTCGTTTCGGACTGAGCACGAATCCCGAAACCAATTGTAATAACTCAGGCATACTCGAACTTGTGGTTGCAAGCGGCGGAAGCGGAGGCAAGAGTAATTGCACCACGCCTAGCGGCACAACGGTATCGACCTGTGGCGGGGGTTACACCAAACCCGGATGGCAGGCAGCACCAGGCGTCCCCACGGACGGAAAACGGGACATACCGGATGTGTCCCTGTTTGCGAGCGGCGGTTTCTTCGACACCTTTTACATCCTCTGTGAAGCAGACATTACCAATGGCGTTCCATGCGATATCAACACCTTCGCAGGGGTCGGCGGCACGTCCGCCTCTTCGCCCGCCTTTGCCGGGCTGCAGGCGCTGACGAATCAAAAGACCGGATCGCGCCAAGGCAACGCCAACTATGTTCTTTATAAATTGGCCGCGAAGCAATCTGCGTCGAGCTGCAATTCGAGCACCGGCCCCGCGTCAACGTGCGTGTTCAATGACATCACTTCGGGAACGATCGCGACGCCGTGTGTTGCTGGCAGCCTGAATTGTACGACCTCAATCACTGGTGATCAGATTGGGCTACTCTCCGGTTATCAAGCCGGTGCGGGCTACGACTTGGCCACAGGTCTCGGCTCTGTGAATGCCAGTAACCTGGTGAACAACTGGAATTCCGCGGGTCGCGCTCTTTCCACGACTTCGCTGACATTGAATGGCGGCAATCCTGTCAAAATCGCCCACGGGACACCCGTGAGTGTCGCGGTCTCGGTGTCTCCCAATTCACCACAACCAAGTGGTTACGCTTCTCTGGCGGCCACGCAGGGAGCAGGGAACACCGGTTTCGACCTTCTGACAGTGGACAACGGCACGGCTTCAGGTACTACGAACATGCTGCCGGGTGGCACGTTGTACAGTGTGCAGGCGCACTATGCGGGCGATGCAAATTACGCGCCAAGCGATTCCAGCCCCGTTACCGTCAGCGTGAGCCCGGAGGCTAGCCAGACCGATGTTCACGTTGCAATTGTGGACGCGCTCACAGGCCAGGTTACGAATTCCAATGCGATCTCAATTCAATACGGGTCGCTTTCGGTTGTGCGGGCGGACATCACCAATAGTTCCGGTGCGTTTTGTCTCAGCCCAACTAGCGAATCTGTGCTCTATGCATGTCCAACCGGTACGGTTTCCTTCACACTCGACGGCAGTCCCTTGACGCCGGGGACCGCGGCTTTGAACAGCCAAGGTTATGCTGAGAACCAGAGCGTACCATTGACGGGGGGGCCCCACAACTTCCAGGGAAGTTACAGCGGCGATAGCAGTTACTTGGCGAGCTCTTCCACGGATTCCATTACGGTGACTCCCGCGCCCACCATCATGGGCGGGGAATCCCAATCTCCCGTGCCCGTGCCTATCGGACCATTTACCTTCGGTGTTATGGCGCGGAGCAGTAATGTCGGCAATTTCCCTGTGCCCCCGAGTGGAACGTTCACCATTTTCGATGGCAACAATCAGCTTCCCTCAACCGTTGGGGATATCGGGAACGGAGTCATCTACCCTGCGCCCAATTCACGATATGTCTGGGTAACAATCAGCGGAAATCTGAATACAACGGTGCCCGGTCCTCCAGGTACTCACATGTTGACGTTGAACTATTCCGGGGATGCAAACTACTCACCCTGCACCTCTGGTCCGTTTCCTGTGGACGAAGTGTACCCTACGCAAACGGCGCTTACATCCTCGGCACCCACTGTCCCGAATGGTCAGCCGGTCACAATAACGGCGCAGATCATTCCGAGTCAGTCTGCCGGTTCCGCACCCACCGGAAATGTGGTGTTCAACATGGATGGCTATGTCTACGCAACCGTAGCGGTAAGCAACAGTCAGGCGCAAATCAACATTCCGCCGAATTCAGCAGGTAGCATGTTTCTGAGCGCGAAGTATAGTGGCGACAACTATTACGCAAGTTCCACGGGGACATTTACCCAGACTTTCGCGCAGATCGGCACCACCACGTTAGTGACCTCCTCAAATCCCACCACAGGGCAGAATGCGAGCGTGACATTCACTGCGCATATCTCTCCTGCCCAGATGGGTTACGCACCGCCCTCAGGCTCGGTGCAATTCACGGCCAACGGTACGAACATCGGCGGGGGCCAGATCGTCGTGAACAACCAATCCCAGATTACGACGAGCTTCACTACTCTGGGGTCATACCAGATACAGGCCACCTACAATGGCGACCAAAACTACCTGCCATCTTCTGGAAACCTCATTGAAAACGTGGTTTCCTCTCCTCCAGATTTCTCCCTTACGTCTTCGGGCGTGACGACCCAAACGATAAGGGCCGGCCAAATCGCGGTCTTCTCCAACGCCATTTCTGTTTCACCGCTGAATGGTTTTACTTCCCAAGTCAATTTGAGCTGTTCCTTGTCTGCCTCGGCGACAACTTGCAGCCTCAGCCCGAGCAGCCTCGCCTCAGGAACGGGTACCGCCACGCTCACGGTGACTACCACTGCGCGAGGCTTCGCCGTCCCCTCTTCTCGAATCCGCCACATCAGTTGGCGACCGCTGATTGCACTGCTCTGTGCAATCCTTCTGTTGATTTCATTCCTTCAGTTCACTGCGCGCGCACGCCGCGAGCGGCTCGCGGGGGCGCTTCCTTTCATGGTCTTGGCCCTTTTCTTGATCCTGCAAGCAGTGGGCTGCGGGGGTGGAGGATCTGGCTCGCCACCACCGCAAGTAGGGACCCCCGCCGGAACCTATGCCGTTACCGTGAGTGGTACTTCTGGCAATACAACTCACTCGACGACGCTCACTCTAATTGTCAACTGACGGGAGTGACGGAAAGCTTCCATGCGCCCGTCCAGATCTGTGACGGGAGAAGAGGTTCAAAGCAGACCATTTACGCAGGAAGGCGAAGTTCGGCGGGCTGGATGTGAACGAGGCACGACAACGACATGCTGAAAGCGGTGATCTCAAAAAACGGATGGGGCTCGTGAAGCTGCGGGAAAGTTGTCGGCAACCCCGGGAGTACGGGGAAGCGAGACCAGCCTTGCAGCAGGAGGAGTTCATCGTTGAACAGATCGTGTCGGCCACAGGAGAGCAGGAAGGGAACAGGTTGACCGAAATATTACGCAGGAGGCGCAAGGACTGGCTTGCAGAATCATCTGCACGATGTCGCCGATGCAATCGGCGGGATTTCGACCCAGAAAACGAGAGAATCTCCTGAATCATCTCGTGTACCCGGCGTGTACCCCGGTTAGGCGTCTTTGCAGTTTTTCTCTATTTTGTCGTTTCGTAGAATCAATAAGTTGCGTGGGATCAATCCCCCCGAGGGGTTCGACTCCCACCCCGGGCACCATTGTTTCCAATCACTTAGCACGATTGCTTAAGAAGAAAGAGGCAGCAATCCGGGCCACACGCCCCAATCAACTTCCTTGTTTACTGGCGCCAGTGATTTGGAATTCGCTGGTGGGACCGCCCGGACTTGAACCGGGATTGCAGGTTTAGGAAACCTGTGCTTTATCCATTTAAGCAACGGCCCCGCAAAATGATTTTAGCACGATTTTCCTGGTCGGATTTTGCGCGCATTGGGAAGTAATTCCACACAATTGACCGCGAAACCCAACTGGGTCGAGAAGGAATTTATCGGAATTTTGGCGGGCGGCGGGACGCTGGATGCGAAGAACAATATGGACTTCAAACTCGTGGCGACGGTGAACATCTCCGTGCTGGCCGCAACGGGGGGATCGGCGGGCGGTATAGTTGGCGGTGCCGCGGGAAAATTGCTGGGTGGTGGCGCGAGCTGCAAGAACGGCGGAATCAAGGTGCCGCTGCAAATTCACGGCACGACCGCGAATCCGCAATTCACGCCCGATATTGGAGGTGCGACTGCCAGCCTGATGAAATCGGAATTGACCTGCGCGGGTGGATCGGTGGAAAGCCTGTCTGGTCTGGCGGGTTCTGCCGGTGGCAAGGGCACGGCAGGCGTCGCGGGCCAATTAGGCGGGTTGTTTGGCGGGAAGAAGAAACCGTAGTGCGGTTTCCTATGGGAAAAGACAACTGGGACAGGTTGCGAAGCCTGTCCCAGTTTTTTACTGAGGCGCTTGACGTTGGGGCGAGTTCCCACTAGCCTCAGGAGTCTGCGCGGATTGGGAATCGATCGCGGCTTTAGCACGAAATACAAGGAGTCAAGGATGAGTCTTATAAGCGTTCGCAAGCGCCCGGAAATCGTTGTGTTTGCTGCTCTCTGTCTGAGTTTGTCCGGTGCCGGGCGGGTGGCGGCCCAGGGCGGAGAGCCGCGGAGCTTCGCGATTCGCGGTGCGAAAGTCGTGCCGGTATCGGGCGCGCCGCTGGAGAACGCCACCGTGCTGGTGTCGCGCGGAGTGATCACGGCGGTGGGAACGAATGTAGCCATTCCCGCGGACGCCTGGGTGATCGAAGGAAAGGGTCTGGCGGTGTATCCGGGGCTGGTGGATGCGTTCACGGACGTGGGCGTAGCAGCAGCGCCGGCGAGCAGCGGAGGCGGCGAGGGCAACGCCAAGCCTCCGATTTCGAAAGGGCCCGAGGACCGGCCGGCGACAACTCCGTGGCGCAATGCCGCGGATGAAATCAATTTGGGAGATGCGCGGATTGAGAGTTGGCGCAGCGCTGGATTCACGACCACGGTCTCTGCTCCCAAGAGCGGAATGTTTCCGGGCCAGGCCGCGGTGCTGAATTTGGCCGGCGAACGAGCGGGGAATCTGGTAGTGAAGGCGCCCGTGGCCGTGCCGGTTTCCTTGCAGGCGCCGGGAGGCTTCCGGAGCTATCCGGGTTCACTGATGGGCGCAATTGCGTATGTGCGGCAGGTCTGGCTGGACGCGAACTGGAGCGCACAGGCGGAGGCCATCTACGAAAAAAATCCGCGCGGGGTGGAACGCCCGAGATACGACCAGAGCACGAACGCGCTGGTCGAAGCGCTCCAGAAACATGCCGTGGTGCTGATTCCGGGGAATAGTTCGCTGGAGATTCGGCGGGCGTTGGTGCTCGGAGAGGAATGGAAAGTCAACAGCGTCATTTACGGCGGGCAGATGGGCTACGAAGTGGCGGCGGAGATTGCGGCCAGGAAGGTGCCAGTGCTGGTGGATTTAAAATGGCCGGAAGCGGCGAAGGATGGCGATCCTGAGGACGTGCCGTCATTGCGGACGCTGAGGTTCCGGGACCGCGCGCCGTCGTCGCCCGCGGCGCTGGAAAAAGCCGGAGTGAAATTCGCATTCTATTCCGGAGGGATAACGGCGGCCAATGACATTTTGCCGGCGGTAAAGAAGTCGATCGATGCGGGATTGAGTCCCGACGCGGCTCTGCGCGCACTGACGCTATCGACGGCAGAGATTTTTGGCGTGGCCGATGTGCTGGGTTCGATCGAGAAGGGCAAGATCGCAAACCTGGTGGTGACGGACGGCGACCTGTTCGACAAGAAAACAAAAGTGAAAATGGTGTTTGTGGACGGGCGGAAGTTTGAAGTGCGCGAACCGCTGCGGCCAAGCGAGCCGCCGAAGGGCGACTTGACGGGGAAGTGGAAATTGTCCACGTCCACCCCGGACGGAGCAGAAGAATTGACAGCGGACCTGTCGATGGAGACGGATGGCACGTTGACCGGGACGGTGAGCAGCCCGCAACGGGGCACGGGAAGCATTTTCAGCGGATACGTAAGCGAGGAGAAATTCAGCTTCACGATCAATCTGCCGATTGAGGGGAATCCGGCGGATGTGCGGTTCACGGGAACGTTTGAGGGCAATTCGATGAAGGGTTCGATCAGCGTGTTGGGTTACACCTTTGAGTTCACCGGCACAAAACCGGGCGCGGCGGCGGGAGGTGCGCGATGAACCGGCGCAGAGTAAGTTTTGGAGTCGCGGTTGTGGCGCTGCTTGGTTTGCTTTCTGGAGCGAACGGAGTGGCCCGCGAGAAAGAGGCGAAGGCCAGTGCAGCGGCGAATCCAGCGACGGCGCTGCTGATTCGCAATGCCACGATTCTCACCGTGACGCACGGGACGCTCGAGAAGGGCGACATCCTTATTAAGGATGGGAAAATCGCGGCCGTGGGCAGCGGCTTGAAGGCGCCAGCGGACGCGCAGGTGATCGATGCCAGCGGGCAATTTGTCATGCCCGGAATTATCGATTGCCACTCGCATATTGCCGTGGATGGAGATGTGAACGAAGGAAGCGTGTCGGTCTCCTCGATGGTGAACATTGCCGATGTGCTGAATTCGGATGATCCCGCGATTTACCGTGACCTGGCGGGCGGCGTCACGGCGGCGAATATTCTGCACGGTTCGGCGAATTCCATCGGCGGGCAGACGGTGGTGATCAAACTGCGCTGGGGGCAGCCGGCGGCGAAACTCCCGTTTGAGGGCGCGCTGCCAGGAATCAAGTTTGCTTTGGGAGAAAATCCCAAACGCTCGAATTTCGGCGGATTCGGTTCGCTGGAGCGGTACCCGGCGACGCGCATGGGTGTGGAAGAGACCATTCGCGCAGCATTCACCGAAGCGCGCGACTACAAGAAAAGCTGGGACGACTACAACAAGCGATTAGCGGCGGGAGAAAAGAATCTGATTCCGCCACGGCGCGATTTGAAACTGGACCCGCTCGTGGAGGTGCTGGAAGGGAAGCGCTACGTGCACGCGCACTGCTACCGCGAAGACGAAATCCTGATGCTCCTGCGCGTGGCGAAGGAGTTCGGGTTCCGCGTGCAGACGCTCCAGCACGCCTTGGAAGGCTACAAGGTGGCGGATGAAATTGCCGCGGCCGGCACAGGGGCTTCGACATTCTCGGATTGGTGGGCCTACAAGGTGGAGGCGTACGACGCGATCCCGTACAACGCTGCGCTGATGACGCGGCGCGGTGTGGTGGTCAGTGTGAATTCGGATGACGCGGCGGAAGCGACGCACCTGAACCAGGAAGCGGCGAAATCCATGCGCTACGGAGGCTTGACGCACGACGAAGCGTTGAAGCTGGTGACGCTGAATCCCGCGATCCAGTTGGGCATCGAGAAGCGCGTGGGGTCGATCGAGGTGGGAAAAGACGCGGACCTGGCGATCTACAACCGCGATCCTTTGAGCGCGTACGCGGTGGTGCAGAAAACGCTGATTGACGGGCGCGTGTACTTTGACCGCGAAAAAGATCTGGCGGGGCGCGCGGCGCTGGAGCAGGAGAAGAAGGAGCTTCTGGAGAAGGCCAGGAAGAGCGCGGAGAAAAAGGCGGACGAAAAGAAAGCCGAAGAGAAAAAGCCGCAGGAAAAGAAGCCGGAAGAAAAGGCCAAGCCGCCGCAAGAGCGGATGGATGAGGGAGGTGCGCAATGAAGCCGAGCTGGATGGAGTTGCGCCTACCAATTCTTTTTGCAGGCTGCTTGTTGATTGCGGGGATGGCGCTTGGTCAAACGGGGCCTACTGCGGCAACGGACACGGCAATCACGCACGCGAAGATTTTCACCTTAGCGGGAGCGCCGATCGAAGACGGTACTGTTGTCATTCACGACGGAAAGATCGCGGCTGTGGGTGCAAACGTAAGCATTCCCGCCGGGGCGAAAGTGATTGATGCGAAGGGGCTGCAGGTCTACCCAGGGCTGTTCGATCCGGTCACACAGATGGGCTTGAGCGAGATCGGCGCCGTGCACGCAACGGTAGACACCACGGAGACGGGCTCCATCAATCCGGATTTGGTTGCCGCGACGGCGGTGCTGCCGTCCAGCGCGCACATCCCGGTGACGCGGGCGGTGGGCATCACGGAGGTGCTCGCGGTTCCGGCGAGCGGCGGATTTGATTCCTCCGGCGCCACCAACCTGATTGGCGGGCAGGCTTCGGCCATCCACTTGGCGGGTTGGACGGCCGCGGAGATGGTGATCCGCAAAAACGCGGCGATGGTGATGGATTGGCCGGAGATTGCGACGCAATCGTTCGATTTTTCGACGTTTTCCAGGAAGGAGAAGCCCTTCAGCGACGCGAAGAAAGACTACGACAAGGCCGTGGACCAGCTAGCGAATTGGATCGAGGAGTCGCGGCATTACGCGCAGGTCGCGGCAACCAGCGGGGCAGTCTACGATCGCGATGTCAAGCTGGAAGCGATGATTCCGGTGGTGCGCGGTGATATGCCCGTGCTGGTTTTCGCGGACAAGGCGCGGGACATCCGCAACGCCGTGGAGTTTTGCCAGAAACAGAATCTGAAGATGATTCTGGCCGGCGGCTCCGAAGCGTGGAAGGTGAAAGACCTGCTGCGCTCGAAGAGTGTGCCGGTGATCTTGCGGCCGACGCTGGACTATCCGATAGAAGATGACGACGCGTACGACCGGCTGATGACGCAGCCCGCGGAACTCCTGGCCGCGGGCGTGAAAATTGCGTTTGGCAGCTTCGACAATAGCTTCGCGAGACGCTTGGGGCAGCAGGCCGCCAATGCCGTCGCCCACGGCCTGGCGTATGAGGATGGGTTAAAGGCGGTCACGCTGTACCCCGCGCAAATCCTGGGGTTGGACGGCGAGCTGGGGACGCTGGAAACGGGCAAGATCGCCAATCTGATCGTGACCAACGGCGACCCGCTGGAGCTGACCACCGAGGTGCGCTATCTCTTCATCAAGGGGCAGCTCACGTCCACGGATAACAAGCAAAAAGATTTATACGAAAGATATCTGAATCGGCCTGCCGCGACCAAGTAAGAGTGGCGGCCAGTCATAGCTCGTCTGCCCCTTGGAGTATGTTGCCAGCGCAGCCCAAGATGCATCATAAGTCCCGAGCAACTTTTTGCCGGGACTTGCGTACCTACTGAGAGATATTATGCGCCGACTCACTCATGTTGTGTTCACACTCACTCTTTCCCTCGCCGCGGCCGGGGGCATCCTCGCGCAGGATGCCAGCAAAATCATCGAGCAATACCTGAAAGCGGCCGGCGGAAATAAGTCCATTTCGCGGATTCAGACAGTTTCCATAGATGGAGCGTTCGGCAACGGGTCAGAAGCGAAACCCGGAACGTACACTTTCCGGGCCAAGCAGCCCAACCGCTTCTACACAGAGATTCAAAGCGAAGGCAAAACGCTGATCGAGTCCTACAACGGCAAGTCCGCCTGGCACCAGGCCGAGACTGGCGAGATCGCCACTCTTTTGGGGCCGCAGGCGTTGGAAATGGAAGCGGCGGCTCAGTATTACAACGCGCGGCTGCAGGCGCTGTCTAAACGGAAGACCGGCGCGGCGTTCAAGGGGCATGCGCAGGTGCACGGCCGGGATGCGCTGCAGGTGGAGCTGACCTATCCCACGGGAGTGCAGTGGGAAGTCTATTTTGATCCGCAAACCCATCTAATCGTGGAAGAGAAGGCCGCGATCGCGGGGATTCCGCAGGACATTTTTTATGACGATTACCGGACTGTGGATGGGGTAAAGCTGCCGTACAAACTGGAAGTGCGCCGCGGGAACGACACCTATGCCGTGAACGTAACGCGCGCGGCAGTGAACGAGATCGTGGGCGAGCGCGTCTTCGACTTTCCGAAGAAGTCCCAGGTGCAGCTCCCGGACTTGAAAAAGCTATTCGCGGAAATTGATGGCAACCAAAAGCAGATCGACAAAATCAAGGAGAATTACGCGGGAACGAATGTCGAGGAAGAGACGGAATTCGACAAGACCGGGAAGGTAACGAAAACAGAAGTGAAGGAGTACACCTTTTTCTACCTGAATGGCGAAGAGGTTTCGACGCTGATGAAGAAAGACGGCAAGCCTCTGAGCGGCGATGAGCAGAAAAAGGAAAACGAAAAGACGCAGAAGCGCATTGAAGAGATTCAAAAGAACGAAAAGAAGAAGGAAGCGAAAGAAGAAAAAGCCAAAGAGGAAGGGAAAGAGGCGAAGAAAGACGATGACCCCGGGATCGAAGTTTTCTTGCGGGTCTCCCAGTTCGTGAACCCGCGCAGGGAGCGCTTCCGCGGCCAGGACGTGCTGGTATTTGATTTCGAGCCGAATCCCGAATACAAGCCCAAAAACATGGAAGAGCGAGTGGTGAAGGAGCTCGCCGGTGTCGTGTGGGTGGACGAAAAGGCGCATGATGTGGCGCGGCTGGAGGCCTATTTTGTGGGTGACGTAAAAATCGGCGGGGGCCTGCTGGCCAATCTGCAAAAGGGTACGAGCTTTTCCTTTGAGCAGGCCTACCTGAACAACGAAGTGTGGCTGCCGACTTATGTGGAAGCGCACGTAGGGGTGCGGGTACTGCTGGTGAAGGGCATCAAGGTGAACGTGGTGAACCGCTATTCCGACTACAAGCGATTCAACGTGGAGACGTTGAGCACGATCAACAAGCCGAAAGAACCCCTCGAGAACGCATCGAAACCTTGATGGAGTGCACCTCTTCCGGGTTGCATAGGATTAGATTCTCTGACAAGCCTGCCCGTTTTTCATCCCCAATAAGAGTTTTACTCGACAGCGCTCTCGCTCAGATGGCGGGCGTGTGGTTGAGGACTTCGCGGACTTTCTCCACGAGCACGGCGGGAGTAAAAGGCTTTTGGAGAAACGCCAGCCCCTTTTCCAGCATGCCGCCGCTGGTGATGACATTTTCGGTGTAGCCAGACATGAAGAGCACGCGGATGCCGGGGCGGTGGGGAGTGATCCGGGAGGCCAGTTCGCGTCCACTGGTGCCGGGCATGACCACATCCGTTAGGAGCAGGTGAATCTCGCGGGCATAAGTGGCGGCGAGTTGTTCGGCGTGCTGGGGATCGCGCGCGGGAATGACGTCGTAGCCGTTTTCGGCCAAAACCGTATGGATTAGGTCGCGAACCGCCTCTTCATCCTCGACGAGGAGAATGGTCTCCGCGCCGCGCTGGGAGAGGGCTCGCGGTTGCGCGACGCCGGGTTCCTCCACGGGGCCGTCGACACGGGGCAGGTAGACCTTAAAGGTGCTGCCCTTGCCGAGCTCGCTGTACACCCAGATGTAGCCGCCGCTTTGTTTGACGATGCCGTAAACGGTAGAGAGACCCAGACCGGTGCCGCGTCCACTTTCCTTTGTAGTGTAGAAGGGCTCGAAGATGTGCACGATGGTCCGGCGATCCATGCCCACACCGGTGTCGGAAACCGCGAGCATGACGTAGCGGCCGGGCTTCACGCTGACATGGTTTTCGGCGTAGCCCGCATCGAGATCGGCGTTAGCAGTCTCCACAACCAGGCGGCCGCCATTGGGCATGGCGTCGCGGGCGTTTACCACCAGATTCATGATGACCTGCTCGATTTGTGCGGGGTCAGCCTTCACTTTGCCAACGTTTTCCGGGACGTGCGTGACCATCTCCACGTTATCGTCCATCAGCCGGCGCAACAGCTTATCCAGATTGAGAACGACGCCATTGAGGTCGATGGTTTTTGGTTGCAGCACCTGGCGCCGGCTGAAGGCGAGCAACTGACGCACGAGGCCTGCGGCGCGGCCCGCGGCGTTTTCGATGCGTTCGATATCCGAGCGAAGTTCTGGCGGAACCGTGGGACGGCTAAGCGCCAGTTCGGTGTATCCGGTGATGATCGTCAGAAGGTTGTTGAAGTCATGAGCGATGCCGCCGGCGAGGCGCCCGACCGCCTCCATTTTACGGGATTGCTGGAGTTGCGTTTCCAACTGCTTGCGTTCCGTGATGTCAACGATGATGCCTTCCATGACCGGGTGGGTATTGCTGCCCTGCACGACCACGGCGGTGTCGTTGAGCCAGACCTCGCGGCCGTCCTTGCGCTTGATCCGGAATTCCGCCTGAAAGGGTGTGCCACTTTTGCTGGCTTCTTCGGCAGCGGCAACGGTCGGCAAATCATCCGCATGAATCAATTGGGACCAGCGCTTGGCGATGCCCAACCACTCTTCGGGCGTGTAGCCGAGAATGGCCTCCACTTGAGGGCTGACGTAAAACCACTGTCCGTCAATGCCGACTTCCGCGATATAGGTGATGGCGTTGACCTGCTCGACGAGCATCTTGTATTTGGCTTCGGCTTCGGCTCGAGCTTTCTCGGCTTCCGCGCGCTGCGAAAGGTCGCGGCAGACACAGGTAGTGCCACCGTCGGGCATGGCGCTGATGTTCAGTTCGACGGGAAGATTGGTGCCGTCAGCCCGGTGCAGCAGTATTTGGGAAGACCATTTGCCCGCCTGGGCCAGCGAGCGCCGCATCTCCGGTTCAAGGCGGTCCATATCCTGAAAGGCGTAGACCGTGCGCCAGGGCTGCCCAATGATGCTCTCCGGACCTGCAAAGCCCAGCATGCGAGCGAATGAAGAGTTCGCGTATGCGTGCAGACCCTTCTCATTCAAAATGCCCATGCCATCGGCGGAGGAATCCATTGCCAAGCTCTGACGGCGAACGGTTTCGGCGGTCTTCTGTTGGCGGAACTGCGTCATGCCGATGCGCAAGGCGTAGCACACAAACGAAAGACCCAAAAGACTGAAGCGGATGAGTCTCCATCCCGGAGCCAATTGGACCGCCAGAAAAAGAATGACCAGCGGGAGAAAGGCAAACATGCAGTTCGTAAGGACGATTTCCGGCAGGGACTTTGCGCGCACGCGCCGGCGCGGGTCGTGCGTCTCGACTGGCTGCCAGGTGGCGGCCCAAAACGCGCCGAAGAGGAAGGGGAGTGTCCAGGCGAAATCGTACCAACTGCCTGTTGGGGTTTGGTGGACGACCTGGAAAGCGGCCGCAGTGTGCGCCCCGATGGCGCTGATCAGAGTATAAAGCGCTAGTCCCCCGAAGAGCTTTCTGGCCTGCGTGGAGACCCCGCGCCGCCACTGCACGACGGCCAGCAGGATGATGCCTGCGTCCACACAGCTCACCACAGTCATTTCGCGTGCCAGCGCATCCCGGGCGCCGAGATTCAGCGCCGGCAGAAAGTACATCCCAAAATAGATTAGGAAAAAGAAAATGCCGATTTGCACGAAATCCAGAGCCTCTTCAAACTCCACGCGCGCATGGGTTTTTTCCTGGTTCAGAAAAATCGCCATCACGAAGAACATGCCGTGCGAATGGAACAGGAAGCGGATCATGGAGCCTGGCGGCGGTTCCGCGTGGAGAAAGAGTTCGTAGTAGGTCCAGCCCAGGTCAGCCACGCCCCACATGCACATTCCAAAGCCGACCAGGGTCCAGAAGGAGTGGCTGAAGCCGGTCAGTTTGCGTGCGGCCCGGAAACACATCATCGCGGCGACGAGACTGGAGAGTATCTGCAAGCCGTTGCCGAGGAGGGAGCCGAAAGCGCTGGCCCCAGAGAACACCACGGTAACGACGTGGCAGATCACCACAGTGAGGGCCAGAAGCAAGAGGGAGCGCGGAAAGGGTCGCGGAGCCAAGAGTATAGTCCTAGTACTATGTCGTCCTACTAGTTTAGCGGACTCCCAATTTGGGAAAACGCTTCCCTGGGCACTTGTGCCCGGCTTGTCATAGACCTGAATGGCAAGTGGCCATGCGTGGCTCGTGCTGGGGCCTCCGCGTATCCCTCTTGGAGTATGCAGAAAAGCAGGGCTATGCCTAACGGCGTGAACAAGATCCGATGATGGACCCAAGATGCCGTTAAGGTTCAGCGGCCCTCGAAGGGGTAGCGGTCTTGGGCTTGGACGGCGGCGGAGATGCGGCGGCGGAGCGCGATGGTATCCACGGCGGGGCGCTTGCCGAAGCGTTTGAGGACGGCCAACTGGGTGATGAGCATGTCGCCTTCGTGAACGCCGGCAATGGCACGCTTGGCTTCGTGGTCCACGCGTTCGGCAGCGTCCGCGATGAAAACGCGAGCGGCGTCGATCATCGCGGAAGAGGCGGCTTCGCCCTTGTTGGCGGCAGCCTTCTGCGCGCGCAGCAGGCAGGACTCCATCGCATAAATCTCCATGACCATGTTGGCGAGGGCGCCGATCAGCTCCTGTTCGTCAGCAAGCTTTTCGCGGAACTTCTGAACCGCGCCGCCCGCCGCCTGCAGAAACATTTTCTTGGCGTTGGCGATGACGCGCGCTTCTTCCGCTAGCACGCCTTCCGGTGTTTCTTCAAGCGACGGGCCGGCGAGGATTTCATCGGCGAGTTTCATGGCCGCCTGAATGAGAGGCAATTGGCCGCCCATGGCGCGCTTCATCAGCATCTGGATGATGAGCATGCGGTTGATTTCGTTGGTGCCTTCAAAGATGCGGTTGATGCGCGAATCGCGATAAGCGCGGCAGACGGCATAATCCTCGTGGAAACCGTAACCGCCGAAGATCTGCACCGCCTCGTCCACCACGAAATCGAGCATTTCGCTGCCATAGACCTTGGCGATGGAGCTTTCGATGGCGTATTCCTCGAGGACCTTCATGGCGCTCTGGGTCTTGTCGCCACTGCCGGAAGCGGCGGTCATGGCGGCTTCGATAATGCCGGCCGTGCGGTAAATCATGGAATCGACGGCGAAGATTCGCACGGCCATTTCGGCAAGCTTTTCCTTCATCAAACCAAATTCGCCGATCTGCTTGCCGAAGGCCTTGCGCTCTTTCGTGTATTTCGAGGCGGTCATAAGCACATACTTGGCACCGCCGAGGCAGGACGCACCGAGAGTGAAGCGCCCCGCATTGAGCACGTTGAAGGCGACAATGTGGCCGCGGCCCACTTCGTGGAGCAGGTTTTCCTTCGGCACTTTGCAATTTTCCAGGAACATCGGCGTGGTGGAGCTGCCGTGGATGCCCATCTTGTGCTCTTCATTGCCGGGCTTGCAGCCGGGGAAATTCTTTTCGACGATAAAGGCGGTGAGTTTTTCGCCGTCCACTTTCGCAAACACGATGAAAAGGTCCGCAAAACCGCCGTTGGTGATCCACATTTTCTGGCCGTTCAGTACGTAGTGGGTTCCATCGGTGCTGAGCTCGGCGCGCGTGAGTAGATTCTGCGCGTCGCTCCCAGCTTGCGGCTCTGAAAGACAGTAGGCGCCGATGAATTCGCCGCTCGCGAGCTTCGGCAAGTACTTCTTCTTTTGCGCTTCGGTGCCGAAATAGACGATGGGGAGGGTGCCAATGCCGGCATGCGCGCCATGCGTGGTGGCGAAACCCCCGTAGATGGAAATCTTCTCGGTCAGGACCGTGCTGGCGATTTTGTCCAGGCCCGCGCCGCCGTACTCTTCGGGCGTGCCGCCGCTCATCAAGCCGAGTTCCGCGGCTTTGCGGGTGAGTTCGGCCATGAGGCCCGGCTTCTTGGCCTCCAGATCCTTAATATGAGGAAAGACTTCCTTGATGACGAACTCTTCGGCCGTTTGTCCGATCAGCTTCTGGTCATCGGTGAGATCCGCCGGTGTGAACACATCCTGCGGGGCCGGGGTTTCCAGCAGAAAACTGCCGCCCTTCGCTGCGGGTTTGGAAAGAACCGAACTCGCCATGGTGCTGCTCCTTGCCGGCGGAAAGCCGTGGGTAAAATTCAAACAACCGTTTGAAAAAAAACCAATTTCGGGATTCTATGCCTGAGGGGCATATTTGCGCAATAGCACCCGGAAGGAGTGTCTTAGCTCCATAATTCTGTCACCCCTTAACGGCAACGTGAAAATGTCACCCTATGAGACAGGAGACATTCACGTTGAGTCAGAAGGAACTGCAGCGAGTGAGCGTAATTACTGCTTGCGT
>Ga0182011_10002084_pt1 | contig 17089 bp, 14 predicted proteins | sample 711E1DmetaG_FD_120481 | JGI IMG/M metagenome (GOLD analysis project Ga0182011, IMG submission 120481) | Permafrost microbial communities from Stordalen Mire, Sweden - 711E1D metaG | ecosystem: Environmental > Terrestrial > Soil > Wetlands > Permafrost | place: Sweden: Stordalen | collected... | reverse complement strand
TGTGGATGGCAAAGTAGATTTGTTTACCGGCGCCACCGACAGCGGCCAGGGCGCCAACACCACGCTGACCATGATTTGCGCGGAAGAATTGGGCGTGAAAATGGACGATATCCGTCTGCACATCGGCGATACGGATCTTTGTCCCGTTGACCTGGGAAATTGGGGCAGCCGCACAACATTGATGAACGGCAACGCGGTAAAACTGGCCGCCGCCGATGCCAAACGCCAGTTGCTCGAGTTCGCTTCCTATAAATTAAAACCCAATATTGTTTACGACCTCAATATCAAAAATTGCTTTGTGCATTTTACCGACCGGCCGGAAAGGGGCATCTCTTACTATGACGTTGTCAGGGATGCCATCCGCGCCAAGGAAGGCAACACTATCATCGGGCGCGGGCACTACACGCCGCACGGTAAAGGGATGGTCTCCCCGGCTTATAGTTTCGGCGTGCAAGCCGTCGAAGTTGAAGTAGACATGGAAACCGGACAGGTCCGCCTCGTTGAAGTAACCACCGCGCATGAGAGCGGCACGGTGGTCAATCCCATCGGACTGGAAGGGCAGCTTGAGGGCGCATTCCACATGGCCGCGGGTTATGCGCTGATGGAAGACATGCAGATGAAAGACGGTAAACTTCAGGCCAACAATTTCCGGGATTATAAACTGCTGCTGGCGCCGGATATGCCGAAAACCAACATTCTGGAAATCGATACTTTCGAACAGGAAGGCCCGTTCGGCGCTAAAGAAGCCGGAGAAGGTTTGACTAATCCCACCGCCGGCGCGATAGCCAACGCTGTCTATAATGCCGTCGGCGTTAGAATCACCAGTTTGCCCATCACGCCGGAAAAAGTGCTGAGGGCATTGGAAGAAAAGAAGCAAAAGGAAAAAGAAGCGTCTGTTACCGACAAGATTAAGGAACCTATCGTTGAGATTTCCTAACACCTGATACGTTGTTAATAGGTGTGAACCAAGAGGAGCCTGACTATGAAGACATATAACATGACAGATGTAGACCTGATTCTGGAATGGGTGGAAACATATTTTGAAATGGCAACCTTGGTGCGCAAAGTTTTAGGTACAAATGATCCCGAAAATCCCCCGATGCTTCCGTCAATTGAGGATGAAATCGAATATCAACGTCTAAGGTACTGGTTTAGCAAAAACCATGATAGATTCGTTCCGATTTGGATCAATTTCCGCGAATCAATTGGTGATGTTGTGGAAATGATGGGCACTTTCGGGGGAGACGAATTTAAGAAAAATCCGTTCCTATATTTTTATAACCCTGATAATTTGATTGATGTGGTTTATAGAATGGGAGGCACAACCTCCGCGGATATTTGGGACCCGGAAAATATAGAGGTAGAAGCTATATTAAATGCCATCAACATGTTTTATTACACAGCGATGCACCTGCGGTATTGGATTGGGGAATTTGCGGATGAGAATTCAACTACTGATCGTTTGATACCATAAATCAGAAAAGCTTTGATGAAGAATCTCAATTAAAAAATTAAAAATATAGACTTGATAGTGTCAGGAGAAAAAGAGATGTCCGTAAATTCCGGGAGGAAAATTTCAAAAGAACGTTTAGCTACAATCGCTTCACTAAAACCCGTTTTTTATCCGCGCTCTATTGCGGTCATCGGGGCTTCACAATACCCCCGGACTATCGGTAATTTGATCATTTGCTCGCTGATCGGAGCCGGATATAAGGGGGCAATTTATCCCGTAAATCCAAATTGTGAAGTGGTGTCTTCTATGAAAACTTACCCATCGGTACTGGCGATACCGGGGGAAGTGGAGATGGCGGTTATTGTCGTTTCCGCCAAAGCGGTGGCCAAAGTGGCGAAAGAATGCGGGCAAAAAGGAGTGCGTGCTTTAATTGTTATCTCCGACGGTTTCAAAGAGTCCGGGCCGGAAGGAGCAGAACGTGAGAATGAAGTCCGCGACATCGTTCGTAGCTATGGCATGAGGATGGTCGGCCCGAATTGCATGGGCGTGATTAATACTGACCACGCGATAAATCTTAATGCTACGTTTTCTCCGACCGACAACGCGCCGGGAGACGTAGCTTTCCTGACGCAGAGCGGCGCAATCGGTGAAGTAAGCCTCGATTATGCCCGCTCGTTGAACATCAAATTAAGTACTTATATCAGTGCCGGAAACCGGGCGGATGTTTCTCCCAACGATGTGCTGCAATACTGGGAACAGGACGCCGCAACCAAAGTTATTTTACTTTACCTGGAAACATTCGGGAATCCCCGTAATTTCGTGCGTATCGCGCAGCGGCTTTCCCGGAAAAAACCAATCATCGTGGTAAAAAGCGGCAAGAGCTCAGCCGGTTCTAAAGCGGCTTCTTCTCATACCGGGGCGTTAACCACTTCCGAAACTGTAACCCAGGAGTTATTCCGTCAAACCGGTCTCGTCCGGGTGGATGGGATAGAAGAACTTTTTAATGTCGCCTCGATGCTCTCAAATCAGCCTTTACCTAAAGGCAAACGTTTGGTGATCGTAACCAACGGCGGCGGCCCCGGTATTCTGGCTACAGATGCCGCTTCCAAATACGGTTTAATGCTCCCGGAGATCTCATCGGAAACAGCTGCGGCCATCAAACCGCATCTCAAACATAGCATCAAAATGAATAATCCGATGGATACCACCGCTGCGGCTGTGCCAGTGGAATTCGAGGGCATTCTTCAGGAACTGGCGGCGGATAAAGGCAGTGATGCGGTCCTCTTTATTTTTGTCCGGCCTGCCATGCTTAAGGTGGAAGAAGTGGAAGCTGCTTTACATCGGGTAGCCGCCCATTTCCGCCGTAATAAAAAGCCGCTGCTGGTTTGTTCAATGGGGCACACCGGCTTACGCGCCGAAATCGACACTACCGGTAAATTTATTCCCAGTTATGTATTCCCTGAAAATGCGGTAGCGGCGCTGGCTAAAGCGGTGGAATATTCCGAGCGGCTGGCCCGGCCGGAAAGCGCACCGGTTAAATTCAGCGATATTAAACGCGAGAAAGCAAATAAAATTATTGCGGCCGCTTTAGCTAAAAAAATTGATGGTCAGAAATGGCTTTCGCCGGAACAAATCTCCGGTTTACTCAAGTGTTACGGTATCGGGTTTGCGGAAACAAAATTTGCTAAAACCGCCGCTGATGCCGCCGCGATCGCCGGGAAAATCGGCTATCCGGTCGTCCTGAAACTTGCTTCCTCGACAATCACCCACAAAACCGATGTCGGGGGAGTGCGGTTGAATCTTAAATCGGAAAATGAAGTCATTGATGCTTATAAATCGATTAAAGAGAAACTGACCGAAATCGGCAAAGAAAATCAGATGGACGGCGTGACGCTCCAAAAAATGGTCGCGGACGGGATTGAAACTATTATCGGTGTGTCCAACGACCCGTCTTTTGGCCCTTTAATCATGTTTGGGATGGGTGGAGTTAACGCTGAAGTACTTAATGATACTGCTTTCAGATTGAATCCGCTTACCGAGCTGGATGCCGAAGAATTAATCGGGGCGGTCAAAGTATCCAAATTGCTTAGTGGCTTTCGGGGGACTCCGACCGGCGACAAAGCGGCGTTAAAAGAGTTGTTATTACGGCTCTCCGTAATGGTTGATGACATTCCCCAGATTACTGAATTGGATTTCAATCCGGTGAAAGTTTTACCGGCCGGGCAGGGGTACTGGGTAGTTGATGCCCGTATTGCGGTGAAATAATCTCGCGAACCCGCCTATCAAAATTTAATGTATGGATCCGTGATTACCGGGTAAAATAAAGTTTTTATTTTATGGTTGTTATTTCTTAGGAACAAACCTTGATGGAATTGCTTTATTTATCATCCAGCCAAAATAATGCCTCAACAGTGGTCTGTAAGAGACTTGCGAGCTTTAGAACTGTCCATGTAGAAGGGATAGATTTACCTAATTCGATATTGACGTAAGCTTGACGGCTAATGCCAACGGCATCGGCTACATTTGCTTGAGTTAAATTTGCGGACTTTCTAATCTGCCGGAGGTTATTCTTGACAGCCATTTCACCTTATTGTAAAGTAAACTTAATACGTGCGTCAATTAAGCATGATATTGTCACAACTCACATCCACGATAATTTATTGAGATTTGTGGTGATTGTGAGATGAATTATAACTGAATATCGAAATTACTCTTCGAGTTGATATACCTAAAGCCGTAAGGTATGGTTTATCGACCGCTGGGGTTCCGGAGGTTCGCGGAAGGAATCCCGAAGGGTATCACCAAAAATGGTGATGCCTCCCGTGTTTGGAAAGGAGAGACGGCTCTGCAAAAGCATAGCTATTGCCATCAAATAGGCTATTGCTAATTTTTGTTGCATAGAGCACCTCCTTAGGGTGCTCTTTTTTTATGTAAAAATTTGGGTACTGTTTTAAGGGAAAAATAACAGTTGAAGGAGTGAAAATATGAAGCAATACAAGATGTGGATAGACGGGAAATGGGTCGAGGCCGAATCAGGTAAGACGTACCCGGTGTTCAATCCGGCGACAGAAGCGGAAATCGCAAGGCTCCCGCTGGGTAGTAAAACTGATGTTGATAGGGCTGTTGAGGCCGCCAAAAAAGCTTTCCTGGCTTGGTCAAAAAAATCCGTGGCTGAACGAGCCGAAATAATGGGCAAAATAGGGGCAGCAATCAGGGAAAACGCTGTGGAACTCGGCAGGCTGGAAAGCATTGATCATGGTTTTCCGTTAAAGATTGCCACTGAATTTGCTACCATGACAGCCCGCACATTTGAATGGGCATCTCAATCAGCCAGTTCTTTCCTTACCGGCGATACTCTTCCGACTGATTGTAATACGCTTTCTTATACCAAGCGGGAACCTGTGGGCGTATGCGCCGTGATTACGCCGTGGAACTTCCCCCTAATGATGATCACCGACAAGCTGCCAGCGATTCTTGCGGCCGGTAATACTTGTGTAATCAAACCGCCGAGTATCGATTCCCTGTCGGCTCTCAAACTTGCTGAGATATTGGAAAAGCTGGACATTCCTCATGGTGTGGTGAATGTTATTACGGGCCCAGGAGGCACCGTAGGCGAAGCTCTTGCATCCCATCGAGATGTTAATATGGTGGCCTTCACGGGCAGCTGCGAAGTCGGTAAAAGAATCATGGAGCTTGCCAGCCAGACTGTTAAACGTCTGCAGCTCGAATTGGGCGGCAAAAACCCGGTGATTATTTTAGACGATGCCGATCTGGATATGGCTGTGGCTTCAGGAGTAAGAGGGCAGACCTTTAATTGCGCTCAGGTGTGCGCTTCTCCGGGCAGATTTTATGTGCATGAAAACCTTTATGACGCCTTTGTGGAGAAGTTCGTGGACGGGATGAAAAAAATAGTCGTTGGAGACCCCGCCAATGAAAAGACCCAGATGGGCCCGGTTGTCAGTGCTGAACATCGCGCCCGTATCGAAGGCTTCATCAAATCAGGGATTGACGAGGGGGCCAAACTTGTCCTCGGTGGAAAGAGACCAACTAAACCGCCGTTGGATAAAGGATACTTCGTGTTACCTACCGTTTTTACTCATGTTAAGCAGAATATGACTATCGCTAGAGAGGAAATATTTGGTCCGGTAGCCTGCATTATGGAACCCTTCTCCTCAGATGATGAAGTAATTGCCAAGGCCAATGATAATACGTTCGGGTTAAAAGCCACCGTTTATTCCCAGGATCGAGCCAGAGTCCTCAGGTTTACCAATGAATTACAGGCCGGTACTGTTTTGGCAAATAATGCTCGCGGGGCCGAATTACCTTGGGGCGGTTTTAAGGAGAGCGGATTAGGGAAAGAACGTTTCAAGTGGGGTTTGTATGAATTTAGTCAACTCAAAGTAGTTTCCATCAACATTGACTAGAGGTCGACATAAAATACTCTAATAATATGATTGATCATATTCGGGAAAAGGTGGGTTTAGCGTTTGAAAATGGGTGCACTACAGAAGATATATAACACAGCAGATGTAGAACTGATTTTAGAATGGGTGGAAAGGTATTTTAGAGTCAGCGATTTAATCAACAAAAGTTTTGGCGGCGATAATTTCGAATCATTATTATGGATGCCGTTACTTGAAGATGAAATTGAGTATCAGCATTTAAGACTGTGGTTTTATAATCACCATAACAAATTCGTTACGATCTGGGATGATTTTTGCCGTTCGCGGGGCATCTCCATCGAAACAGACGGCGATACCGGGGAAATAGAATACCGGGAAAATCCATTTTTTTATTATTATCCGGAAAATTTACAGGATATCGCTTACATGTTGGGCGCCAGAAGCTCCGACGATACCGGACCCATTGCGGTAGAAGACCGGGCGCTTGTCGTCTATCTGAATCAAATGTTCTCGCACACAGCGGTAAATCTAGCCCACTGGGTCGGGGAATTTGCGGAGGCTAAAAACTGAATAATCGTTGAACTATAAAGCACAAAACGGGCAATATAAAATAAATAATAATTTAGTCTAGAATAATTTGGAGTAACGAGTGTTAGAAATTTCTCTTTCAAAAGAATTACAGAATGTTGTTAGTGAAATCGCCGAAATTTCGGGATATATGTGGGAGCGGGGCTGGGCAGAACGCAACGCCGGTAATTTCACTATTGACGTAACTAATTTATTACCGGAAGATATGAAACACACCAACCAGTTTTTAACTGTACCGCTGCCTTTTGCGCAAACGGAATTGGCAGGACGGAGTTTTATCGTGAAAGTGACCGGCGCGGCAATGCGAAATGTCGCCCGTAATCCTAAAAAACATCTGCTGCTGATTAACATAGCGGAAGACCTCAGCGGCTACCAGGTGCTCTGGGGCGGTGAAGGCATCAACAGTAAACCGACCTCGGAGTTTATTTCCCATCTCAAAATTCATCAATATTTACGGCGCAATGACATGCCGATGACTACTTTCCTGCATACCCACCCGCCGCATTTGATTGCCCTCTCACAAATCGAGAAATATCTGAAGGAAGAGATTATCAACCACGTGTTGATTACCATGCATCCGGAAGTGGAAATTGTCATCCCCAACGGAGTAGGCGTTGCGCCCTACCGATGCCCCGGCAGTGAAGAACTGGCGGATGTTACGGTGACCGCTTTACAGAAACATAACGTGATACTCTGGGAAAAACATGGTTGTGCGGCCGTCGCAGCAAATATTGCAGACGCCTTTGATTACATCGATATCATGGAAAAATCGGCAACAATCTTTTTCCTCTGCAAAGGTTCAGGTTACACCCCTCAGGGTATCAGTGAGGAACAGTTGGCGGAAATAACTGGCAAATTTAATATGAAAAAATCGGTTGGTGCTATGCCTTGATTTGGTTGCTGGGAGTCAATTGGAGAGCGTATATAAATCTCTTATAGGCATAGTGTCACAATTTCGCCATATTTTCAATGGTAATTTTATAACTTTGTGATGTCCGGCGGGATAAGATATAAATGAGAAGTCGTTTTTCGAGGCTGAAAATGCCTAAAAGGGGGCCGTAACATGAAATTAAGCGCGCGTAATATCCTGAAGGGTAAGGTCCTAACAATCAAACCGGGGGCAATCAATACCGAAGTGATTCTGGAATTACCCGGTGGGGCGCAGATCGTCTCCGTCATCACCAAAGAATCCGCGGAAAATCTGGGACTGGCAGTTGGCAAGACGGCTTATGCTGTAATTAAGGCATCCAGCGTGATGATTGGCGCAGACTAAACTCAATTTTTGACCTGTGCCCGTAGACCTGTTAAAGTAAATTTATAAGTGAATATGATTACTCTTCGAGTCGATATGCCTGGAGCCTAAAGGTATGGTTTATCGACCGCTGGATTTCTCAGGAAGTCCAAAGGGCGTTGCTAAAAATGGTAACGCCTCCCGTGTTTGGAAAGGAGAGATGTCTCAACAAGCTTTGCTTTTTGGGCGCCTCCGATGGCGCCCTTTTTATTTGCATTAATACTCAATGAACAAAAGGAGAATGAATGAAAAATCGCTTACCACGCAAAATCAGGTGGAGTCTTGGGATCTGCTCAGTGCTGATTGCCCTGTCGCTGATCGCTGCGTCTTGTACTGCAGCAGTAACTTCGACGTCAACCACCACTGCCACCCCAACTTCAACCCCAACTTCAACCCTGACCACCACCACGACTACACCGACGACGACTACTACGACCACAACCGGACCCATCACAACGCTGCCGCCTACAACCACTACTACTGCGGCCTCATCGACGGTGCTTACCATCATAAATGGTAATACTTCCCAAAATTATACACTGGCACAACTCCAGGCTTTGGAAGCTACTGCGGCCTACGGTACGACTAAAAGCGGAACCACAATCACCGGGCCTAATGATTATATCGGGGTGAAATTTACCACCTTGCTGAAAGCGTCCGGCGGCATGACCAGCAGCGAGGCCCTAACCATTACTGCTCAGAACGGCTCGACAGAAGATTTATCTTATGCCCAGATTTACCAGGGGACCGTAAATACTTATACCCTGACCGGCAGCACTGCTGCCGCGGGTCAACAGCCTTTATTCATGGTGATTTATTCGGTGAATGGCAATGCCCTTGATGCCAAGACCGGTCCGGTTGAGACCGGTATCATGACTGAAGACGACCGGGCATCCGATGCTTCGTTATGGCTGCCGATGACCGACCTGATAACAGTCCATCCGGCAACCAGGACGGTAGTCGATTCTACCGGCGCCACGATTACGATACCCTGGACAGTAAACAGAATCGCAGATGCCTGGCATGCCAATAACGAAATAGTCATGCTGCTGGGCGGCGCCAGCAAATTGGTCGCCACTACCACCGTCGTGCAGGGCCTCCCCTGGTTCATCAAATTGGACCCGGCTATTACCACTATCCCTGCGCCCTTCACTTCCACCGCCGGGCAGGTCAACATGGAAATGCTGATTGCCACTAATCCGGATGTTTTATTATGCAGCGCCGGTTCGTTCACCGCTGCTACTATGGCCCAGTTCGCGGCGGCCAATATCCCGGTAGTGCAGATGCCGGCGGCCACTTTTGCCGACCTGCAGACCACTGTAAACATTACCGCCCAGGTTATTGGACCTCAGGCCCTGCCCATTGCCGCCAATTATATCAGTTACCTCAACGGCAATATTCAAACAGTATCTTCTGTTACTTCGGCTATTCCTGCCGCGCAGCGTCCCACCGTGCTGCATACCAGCCAGTACCTCGTGCTCAGTACTGACGGTTCCGGCAGCCTGATCGATGCCTGGATTAACTATGCCGGCGGCGTCGACGTGGCCTCCGCCACAGTTTCCGGTAACCAGAAAGCCATTACCGCGGAACAGATCGCAGCCTGGAACCCCAGTATCATTATTGTCGGTACTGCCCCCAATGCCGCTAATGTCCAGTCAATTTTGAGCGACCCACAGTGGAGCAGCACGACTGCGGTGAAAAATAAGGCGGTTTATGCCAATCCTACCGGTGTCTACCTCTGGGACCGCTACAGCGCCGAAGAGGCTTTACAGATTTTATGGGCAGCAAAACTGCTGTGGCCGACCAAGTTTGCCAATGTTGATATCGTTCAGGAAACCAAAAATTTCTATTCAACGTTTTTCCACTATCAATTGACGGATGCCGATGTCGCGGCAATCTTAGCCGGCAACGGTCCGCCCTCGTAAACTGAACAATTGTGATAAACTGAATGACAGACTGATTCCACAGCCATCTGTGGACGGTCTGTCATTCATTATAATGGAGTTACGATTTGTCCAAAAAGAAAATCATTCTCCTCATTACCATCCCTTTAGTTGTGTTTTATGTTTCTCTTTTCGTGGGCCGATTCATGGTGGACCCCATGACCGTCCTTCGTATTTTGGCATCTAAAGTCTTTCCGATTACACATAACTGGTCTTCAACCGCGGAAGTCATCGTAATCCAGATCAGGTTGCCCCGCGCGATACTGGCGATGTTTGTCGGCGCCGGTCTGTCCATCAGCGGCGCTGCTTATCAGGGCATGTTCCGCAACCCTCTGGTCAGCCCCGATATTTTAGGGGTGTCCGCCGCTGCCGGATTCGGTGCGGCTTTAGCTATTTTGCTTTCCTTGAATATTTGGGAACTCCAATTAGTGGCCTTTGCATTCGGGGTGCTGGGCGTAACCTTAACCTACTTCATTGCCAGGATTTATAAGACAACGCCGACTTTGATGTTGGTGCTATCGGGGGTGATTGTTGCCGCTTTCTTTAGCGCGCTGGTGTCCGGCGCTAAATTAATCGCCGACCCCGAAGCTAAACTTCCTGCCATTACCTACTGGTTATTGGGCAGTTTTAACCGGGCAACCTATAAGAGCCTTTATATCGTGATTCCGATAATTATCCTGGGTTCAGTCGGTCTGATGCTGGTGAGCTGGCGGTTGAATGTGCTTTCCATGGGTGATGACGAAGCCCGTTCAATGGGCGTCAAAACAGAGTCTCTAAAGTTTTTTATTATTGCCTGCACCACGCTGATAACGGCTTCCGCAGTGTCTGTCAGCGGGATAGTGGGCTGGGTGGGGTTAGTGATACCACACGTCGGTCGTATGATTTCCGGCCCGAATCACCGCTGGCTGCTCCCGACCAGTATGGCTTTGGGGGCTGTTTTCCTGCTGGTGGTTGATGATATTGCCCGTACCGCGACGCCGCTGGATATTCCCATCGGCATCCTCACCGGCCTTATCGGCGCGCCGTTTTTTGCTTATCTCCTGCGCCGGACCAAAGGAGGCTGGAAGTAATGGAATCTAGAATCAGGTTACGGGACGGCTCTTTTAATTATGGCGACCATGAAATATTCAGCGGACTAAACCTCGAAATTGCCCCGGGTGAAGTCGTGAGCATTCTAGGGCCTAACGGCTGCGGCAAAACGACTTTGCTGCGCTGTTTGTCTGGCGCCCTCAAACTAAAAAGCGGCAATATACTGTTGAATGAAAAAGATATCACGACCTTCGACACCATTGATTTGGCCCGGAATATCGGTTTTGTTTTTCAGGACCACACCGCTTCGTTTCCATATTCTGTGTTGGAAGTCGTGAGTATGGGCCGTGCGCCTTATCTCAGCCGTTTTGCCGCCCCATCCGCTACTGATATGGCGGTTGCCGAGGCGGCGCTGACTAAAGTTGGGATGCTGCACATCAAAGACAAACCCTACACCGAAATCAGCGGTGGCGAAATGCAGCTCATTCTTATCGCCCGGACGCTGGCCCAGGAACCCCAGGTGATCATGTTCGACGAACCGACTTCGCATCTGGATTTTAAGAACCAGGCGCTTTGTCTGAATATCATTAACAAACTGGCGGCCCAAGGTATTTCCATGATCATGACCACTCATAACCCCAATCAGGCGCTGATGTATCCCAATACCGTCGCCATGATGAATAACGGCAAATTCGTGGCCATCGGCAAAGCCGATGAAGTGATTACGGAAGACACACTTAAAGCCATTTACGGCATCGATGTTAAAGTCTTTTCGGTGCCGGATCCCAACAGTACCGGCCAATTAAAAATGGTCAGTCCGTGGTTTAAAAACCAGGCGTAATATCGGGCAAGCCGCAATCTTTCCGGTCGGATAGACCTCCCTGCCTGTCTATTCCGTCAGTTCATACGGCACTTTACTCAAATCGCCGCCGAATACCGGTTTCAGCGGACGTTTTCCCGCTTTTTCCATCAATGCGTTCCCTTTGGTGCTCAGCAGCAGCCGCGCCCACGCCAGCGCCGCCGGGCGGTTGATGCAGGTTTTCGGGATAGTCAGTCCCAGCCGGATCGGCTCACCCTGCATGGTCACCGAAGTGCCTGGTTTGAGGCCAGGGATAGTCACACTCACCTGCCGGTAATAATCGGAAAACTTTTCGTTCGAAAGATTAATTTCATCGGGCAAATGAATTACTTTTCCGCCCATCGTCCAAGAACTGTAGGAAAATGAGTAGCCTTTATCCCTTTCCGAGATGATGTTGGCGGAGAGGAACTGCTTCCCACTCTTTTCCGCCAACTTTTTAGCCAACCCCGGTATTTTGTAATATTTTTCAGCCAGTTGGAAAACCATCAGTGAACGATAGCCGGCGGGGTCGTTTTCCGGGTCGGACCGCCAAAAGGATACGTCTTCGCGCTGTATAATATCCAACCAGTTTGCTGCGTTCACTTCCCCGGCGTATTTAGACTGGTCGGTGTAGCGCAGGACGAATCCGGTCGCGGCAAAAATAACATACCAATTCGCTAACTCAGGTATCATCAATTTGGGAATATCGGCATAGTCCACCGATAGGTAAATATCGGCTTGTTTGCCCTTATTCAGTTCCCTGACCAGCATCACCCCGCCGCCGGAGACATCGGTGATTTCCGTGTCCGGGTTAAGCAGTTTGAATTCATTGTGCACTGCCTTACACATTCCGGTCAGGCTGCCGGCGTGCATAATGGTTAATCTCCCAGAAAAGTGAGTAGTTTCTATTAATGCCGCTGATTTCATAAGAATACCTCCTGCAAATTCTGCTTTGTAAATATATTTGTACAATAAAATTATTTTTTAAAACCAACTATTAAGTAATCATGTTAGGATGCGCCCCCGTTTCTTGAGAAATGCTGGCATGAATATTTTTCGCTTCTCACCGGTAAACCGATAAATAACCATTCTTTATTCATTATAGATAAAAACAAAAGAAAAGGCGTTTGTCTAAACAATCAACAAATCTAATTCCCTTTCACCAACTGTGGAAACTAATAAGCACCCGACAAAAGGTGCTTATTAGTGAAAAAAGGGTTAAATCTGGAATGTCATGTCACAAAATATTGTTTATCTGATAGATGATCCTCTCCATTGACCGTTATATCTATCGCAGTCTTTTCGCAGGAAGCTAAGAACAACCGGGCATTATCCTAGCTATTAATGGGTGATGGGTCAGGCATCACTCAATCTATTAAATGCCGCCAGTTGCTCTCAGCATCCATTTGGCCTTAAACAGCCATGTATTTTTATTATAAAGTTTACTTTATAATATTGTCAAGAATAATTGCTATTTATGCAGTATTAAATTCGGGCTCATTTGCTTGCTGACTTCGCTAGAGAAGCAGATCCAACAATAATTCACCGATTAAAACAAGGCCTTCATTCCTTGGTTAAAACGCATTTTTAGATATTTGAAGGATATTAAATAATATTTATGGGCGAAAAATGTCTAAACGATATTATATTAATCTGAGTCTGAAAGGACTGGCTGTGGTAAACTATTTCTCGGTATGGAAATCAAGAAGGAACCAGAGGATTGTATGTTGCCAGTAAAAAAGAATTCAATGACGATGCTGCAAGAGAAGGCCAAAAAATTTACCAAACGAAGTAAACCGGACGGTCTCTTGCCAAGAAATTCCAGAATTGGGAAATCTTGCCAAACTGGGGCTATCTTTACGGACTGTGGTTGGACTCATTATCCCTTTCCGCAGGAGGTACTGCGGAAAGATTATCGATCATCTTGAAACTTTGCAAACGACTTCTTTTGCAAACCGCCAACCTTATTCGGCTTTTCAGGCGTCAGAAACTCCTATTTTTACCCCTGACCTTTGCAAAGGCTTTTTATTGCCATCCGTTTTATCCGGCTGGCAATAAAACCCGCACTAACTTCTACTCCGGTGTTATTTGTCAAAGCCAGTGCAGTAGCCGAAAAATTGTTATTATTGGCATTAAAGTTGTCCGCCGAAAACACGCCTACTGGCTCCCCAAAATCGTAGATACTCACCCCACCAGGATCATTGCACAGTTAATGTTATTAATGTCAATCAACCCCAATATCAAAATTTAAAATATCCTCGGTGGTTCCAAGAGATTCGTACACTTTAATGGCGGCGAAATCATCTTTGTCAGCCTGGACAAAAATGACATAGGCACCTGACTCTTCCCCAATTTCCTTCAGTTTACGTATAAGCGGGTATTTTACCCTCAAAGATCATTTTAGCCATGGTCTTCATACTTACCCTAGCAACTTTGCAGCATTAGGATCAGGAATTTGTCTCAGGTTTAGTATCTCGGATACAAAGATGACACTCGGATATTGAGTATATTTTTACCCTCAGCGCGTAGTCAATTGCTCTTTGTAATTCTTTAGTTGAGTTATCTAACTTTTTCTGAAGAATAATTCGTTCTTTTTTTGTTGGTTTACCTTGGGTCTGATTAGACCCTCCCTGTATCGTTCTTAAGTCAAGACTCCGAATATTTTCAAGGTCATTTTTAAGAGCCCAGAAATAATCGTAAACGGTGAAACAGTGCGACTCTAGGATTTCAAAAAGCGGATTCTCCTCCATTTTTAAAAGACCTTCATATTCCTTTGTGTCCCTGGAAATTAGAACAGCCTTCCGCAGTTGATTCAGCAAATTCTCAATGTCATTAAGGTGTCTTGGACTGACTTTATAATGGGCTTTATGCATTTCTTCCAGCTCTTTTATGAACACCTGATAACTTTTGATATGCTCCCGTGGTCGATAAATTCTGAAATAATCTATTGCTTCATGACATTCTTCGTCCTGAGATTCTAACGCCCAAACATCAGCATTTAATAGCACCTCTGCCTCTTTATACGAAAATTTTCGTACTTCGAGGTCTTGTTGTAGACGGATGAAAGCCTGACATATATCGTGCATTCCGCGTTTGTGCCAAGATCGCCATTGGGATATTATTTCCGCTCGTTTTCTTAATGGTACCCCCCAACTTTTCAAAACATTGACGTCAATACCATCGGGAGACCCTGAGCAGGTCAACAGTTTTTCTTCCGTGGATGGTGGCACCACTTTCTTACTCACGTCCACCTGCGGCGCGGTGTCGTTCGTTTGCATAGTATCTGCGATGTGTTCCGCATCCTTAGATAACGATGATTTGTTTTTATTTTCCTCTGTTACAGACGGCTTCGGCTTCGGATTCGACCCTACGCTTTCTTTTTCATCTCGTACTTTACGTTCGACCTTACCCTCAGACGGTTTCGAAACCTTTTTTTCAACCGCTCTCGGGTCACGATCAAAGACGGTACTTATTTTATCGAATGACCAGCCGAGTTGCTCATAGGCAACTCGCATAGCTTTCCCCTCGTCCAGAAGAATTCGGTCGTGTCTTTTCATATCTTCTGGGCTTCTAATGGCCCGAGATTTGAATATCTTGGCTTTATCTAAAATATTTTTAATTTGTTTTTCTTCGTTCAAGAATTACCCCGAAATAGCTTCAATCTGTGTATCTTCTGTGTAACTTCTGTGTATCTTCTGTGCATGTTCTGTGTCAAACGCTAGGCTCGGTTTGTGCTTTGCGTGTGCGCCTGAGTGAATTATACCATGCCAATAGGAGATTAAACATGGCTAGTGCTCATATTAAAAAGGTGTTCAAAATTGGTGGCTCGTTGGCAATTATCTTGCCTATTGAATGGACCAAGGGAAAAATCGAACCGGGTGAAGAGATGGTTCTTATCGGTGATGAAGACCTCCGCATTTTCCCAGTCCATTTGAAAATCTCCAATCAGCACATCAAGGATACGACTGAAAATGCCTAGATCGGACAAAAACCAACCTATCATCACGTTTCATATTGTTGAGGGTGAAATTCCACCGTTTCAGCGCCAACTCGCGAACAAATTTTGGGCAAAACTTATTGCAGATGTGAAACGAAGCGAGGCCGAGAATGACCGCCATGTATCCTAAAACCGACCTTGACGAAATCAAACGCACAATCACACTTCTACATTTACCCGGTGATGTAACGGAATTACGAGCAATCCGGAAAAATGGATATATTGAGGCCGGATATTTCGACGATTTTGACAAAATGGCAAAAGAGGCATACCGGCTCAGTGAAAGCGGGCAAATGGTAGCGGTATATTTAGTCCCCAATGAGGGCGATAAAGCGTTATTGTCAAGAGCAGCAAATCGAATGTATACGGCTAACGATGGTAAAAAAGATACTACAGCGGATAAAGATATCATCAAGATCAATTGGGTACTAATCGATGCTGACGCCAAACGCCCCGCGGGAATCAGTAGCACTGACGCGCAACATGAAGCTGCTATCAAGATGATCTATGACATTCGAGATTATCTTATCGGCCTAGGGTTTAATTCAAATTCGATCATCGTTGCTGATTCTGCAAACGGCGGCCATATACTCGTAAGAGTTGGCTTAAAACCGACCACTGAAAATAAGGCATTAATCAAATCGTGCATTGCAGCATTAAAGGCCAGGTTTGAAACCAGAATTGTAGGCATTGACGAGTCAGTCGTTAATCCTTCCAGAGTATGGAAGATTTACGGCACTATCAGTAAAAAAGGTGACTTTACCGATGAGCGGCCGCATAGAAAAGCGCATCTGCTGGAAGTTCCCGAAAATATTGTAATTGAACGAATTGAATCACTTCAAACGCTGGCAGCAACAGAACCACAACCAGAAGTAACGGCGCCAAAAACGACTTACCAGAGCAAGGGCGACCATCCAGCATTTGACATTGAAACCTGGATGAGCGCTCATGGTATCGAAGTGACTAAAAAGGAACCATATAACGGTGGGACAAAATACATTATTCGGTCATGTCCCTTTGATTCAAACCATAACGGAACGAGCGCCGCAATGTTCAAGATGTCCAATGGCGCAATTGTTTATAAGTGCCAACACGCTAGTTGTTCCGACAATGACTGGCATAAGCTACGGGAAATGCTGGAGCCGGAATATGCGGACCGGAAACGCCAGTACGAACAGCATGAATACATGCAGACCTACCCAGTAACAAAGCATCATCACCTTAACGACGTGGGGAATGCCGAAAGACTCATAGACAAATACGGCAACAAGATTCGGTACAACTATGAACGTAAGTTATGGCTGATTTGGAATGGGAAATTTTGGAAGTGGGACGACGGCAGCGAGATTATGCGCTTGGCACAAAAGACAGCACGTTCTATTTACGGTGAAATTACAGTGGAGGACGACGAGGATACGGCCAAAACAAAGGCCAAATGGGCATCACAAAGTGAGAGTAACCAGCGACTATGCGCCATGATAGCTCAAACTGAACCATTAGCGAGCATCACACTTGACCAGCTCGACCGCGACGAGTGGTTGTTGAAT
>Ga0182011_10002083_pt1 | contig 17092 bp, 15 predicted proteins | sample 711E1DmetaG_FD_120481 | JGI IMG/M metagenome (GOLD analysis project Ga0182011, IMG submission 120481) | Permafrost microbial communities from Stordalen Mire, Sweden - 711E1D metaG | ecosystem: Environmental > Terrestrial > Soil > Wetlands > Permafrost | place: Sweden: Stordalen | collected... | reverse complement strand
GGTCGACTACGCCAGCGAGTATCGCTACCGCTCGCCCATCGCCGACCCCGCCTCCATCGGCCTCCTCATCACCCAGTCCGGCGAGACGGCCGACACCATCGCCGCCCAGCGCGAGCTGCACACCCTCGGCTCCCGCACCATCGCCATCTGCAACGTCGTCGGCGCAGCCGTCTCCCGCGAGGCCCAGGGAACCATCACCACCAACGCCGGCCCGGAGATCGGCGTCGCCAGCACCAAGGCCTTCACCGCCCAGCTCACCGCGCTCTTCCTCCTCGCGCTCCACATGGCGCAACTCCGCGGCACCGTCACCGACGCCGAATCCATCCAGCTCGTAGACGAACTCGGCAAAATTCCCGGCAAGCTCGAAGAGGTGGTGCGCTCGGTGGACGACCAATGCTCCAAGCTCGCCCGCGTCTTCTCCACCTCCAACGACTTCCTCTTCCTTGGCCGCGGCATCCACTACCCCATCGCCCTCGAGGGCGCGCTCAAGCTCAAGGAGATCAGCTACATCCACGCCGAGGGTTACCCCGCCGGAGAGATGAAGCACGGCCCCAACGCCCTCATCGACGAGACCCTCCCCGTCGTCTGCATCGCCACCAAGGACCCCGCCGACCCCACCTCCGTCCTCAAGTACGAGAAGACCCTCAGCAACATTCAGGAGGTCACCGCCCGCTCTGGCCGCGTCATCGCCATCGCCATCCAGGGCGACAGCCAGATCGCCTCCCAGGTCGAGCACACCATCTACATCCCCCCCGCCCCGGAGCTCCTCCTCCCCATCCTCGAGGTCGTCCCCCTGCAACTCCTCGCCTACCACATCGCCGTCCGCCGCGGCTGCGACGTAGACCAGCCCCGCAACCTAGCCAAATCCGTCACCGTGGAATAGATTTAGCTGAACCACTCAATTGATGGACCTTACTTGTCACTGTATTCTCTATTAGATTTTCCAAAAGTTGATAGTATCTTCCTTCAGAGAGATATCTCAATGGAGAAGATTGAAGGAGACATTGTGGACGGCATCAAGGATATCGAGCCAGTACGGAACGATCAGCACTTACCTCAGCAACTACAGGATCTTGCCAAGCCGCTAGCTGAGATTGCTTTAGTGCTCATCGGTTTATCATATCTTGCCGGATTTCTTGTGACTTATACATTTCAAAGCAGGCTTGGCATACATGATGCCAACGCAGAGTTTTTGCGGATTAGCTACATCCACACGGGTCTCTTATGTATCGCGCTGCCGCTCTTCATCGTAGTACCCATCACAGCACACTACTGGATGTGCACAACGCAAGACGACTATATTGACTTATTTAATACGGCACAAAGTGAGGGAAAAACGGTTGGGAAAAGTCACTGGCAATATACAATACAGATTCTCTGTGTCAGCCTCTGTCTGTCAGTCTATGTTCTCTTTGAGCCATATGGTCAGTTTCACGACCATCTATGGCGCGTGGCTGCTCTACTCGTCATGTTGATTATACAAGTTGGACCAGCTAAGAAGTATCTCGGTTTTACTGCAGGAAATGAACGACCAGTAATGCGTACTGTACTTGCCGTACTATCCGTTGGATTATTGGTCCTCGCAGTTCAGGGAACAATACTGTATTTACTAGTGATTTTTCGGAAGGCGCTTTCATACATAATATTCGTCTCAGCATTAACCTACTACTTGACCAATTCTCTGGATTCAAAGATAACATTTTGGTACCCAGGGCAAAAACAAGGCGTCCATCTTACACGCTGGGCAATCGTGATCACACTATCTATTCTTAGTGTTCTTACATTTGCCTACCGCGTATATCCGTATATTCCTGCAGACAAGGGAGGAGGCAACTTTCATTTTAGCCGCGATGCAAAAATATGCATGTTTGCCGAAGGCATGTTACCCACAGCTATACGAGATATATCTGACAAATCGTGTAGCGTACAGCTAAAAATTATCGAGATAACCGATACGACAACTTATGTAGCTCGAAATGACGATCGAGGAAAGAACGAGATGGGAAATAAGCCAAAAGCAGACGACCGTGAGGCTGCTGAAGTTTGGAGCGATGGCTATTTCCCTGATGTTTATGCTATTTCGCGTCTTAAGATTGCTTATATCGAATACAAATTACCAAGATGAATTCAACTATCGGGAGATAGGCGGATGGACTACTCATCCCATCCGGAGCAGAATCTTGGGTGACATCCGCGCTACGGAGCGTCCGCAAGCTGCGCCTTCAGCAAGTCGCTCAAGTACGCCGCAAGCTGGCTCACGTCGAAGTGTCCGTCGTCCCAGGCTCTATCCGCCGCCCGCAGCGCCTCGTAATACGGCTGCCGGTTATCGCGGATGCGCTCTGGAACAATCTTTTTCCCCGGCAGCAGCCGTCCCTGCCGCATACACAGCAGGTAGTAGCACGCCGCGCGCGCAGTCCGGCCATTCCCCTCCACAAAGGGATGAATCCAGTTCATCCGCCACAGCACATACGCCGGAAGCCACGTTGGATGGTCGATGATCGTCCAGTTCTCGTGAACCATCGAGAAAAAGCGATCCATCAACTCCGGCACTTTTTGGTAGTGCGGCGGAATGTGGTTGCCGACATAGATCGGCTCCTCGCGAAAGCGTCCGCCAAACTGTGCGATGTTGGCCACCGCAGCCGCGTTCAGCGCCCACAGCATGTACTTGTCGAACGATTCGATGCCCTTTTCCAGGCCAATCTCAACACAATTCAACAGCAGATCGTACTGACGCAGCAGGTTCTTCTCCTGCACATTTTCAAATAGCTCCGGATTGTCGGCTTTGCGTACGGACATCGGAACGTTCGGGCCCTATGCCCGCAGACGCATACTTTGCGATGCCCGCACCACACTGTCGCGAGTGATGTCCACCGAATGCGGCGCGTTGCCAAAGGCAAAGCTGATTCGCTGCTCACGCAGTTGCTCTTCTGACACCAAGACGCCCCGCGTCTCATCAAGAAGTCTCAAAAGCTCCGCGTCCGCGGGTGCCACATCTTTAAATTGCTTGCGATCCGCCATATGCTTATCCACCCTTGCCAGAGATAACCTTTCCCAAATGCTAACACTTTGTTAGCTGTGAATGACGTGGGAGAAACTCTCTCGCCATCCTGGGAGAGAGCTGGCCGGGTGCCCCGCATCTCGCTTCTGAGATGTGGGATCGGACCTCCGAGCAACCTCGGACACCTGCCTCAACCGCCAACCCCCGGAAGGGCCGCTCCCACCCGCGCTAGAATGTCTCTGATGAGCAAGGCTAAAAAACTCGATCCGCTAGCGCCGCGGCATCTCGACCTCAGCAAAGGTGTGCGCGGCAAGTACTACGACCGCATGAAGGCCGGAACCAACATCGTCCTCATCGCGCCCGACCTGCTCGACACCTTCCCCGATTCCGAGTCCGTCAACGAAGCCCTGCGCGGCCTCAAGAAGATCGCCGCCCGCTCCGTCCGCCCCACGCCCCGCTCCCGAAAGTCCGCCTCCGCCATGCAGTAGCCCAATCCCCCACCCGCCGCGAATCTCCGCAATTTATTTCTCTGCGGAACCCCCAAAAACCCCAGCAAAATCGCGTGTCAAGACCCTCGAGCCTCCTCCGCGCCTCCAACCCATGCAGCAACAGCAACTTAGCCCCCAAAAATACTTGGCATAGTAGTTACCCTCAACCGCGTACAATTAAAGTAGGGGGAAATATGCGTAACTTCGCCGCCTAACTCGCCGCGGATAACCCAAACAGAATCTTGTATTTGATCTCTAACCCGTTTGCATTGACGACTATAACGGCAAAAAGCTGTAAATGCATGATCCTGGCTATTTTATCAAGTGGGGGGTGGGGGGGGTGGGGGCCAATAATCCGCCGATCCGCCCGCAACGGATGATCCACCGGAACCCGCTGCTGCAACGAAACATAGATGAACATCCCATCTTGTACCCGCTCGTCTCCACGCATGGTTGTTAGACGAATCAGCCCATAAACCAGTTGCGAAAACCACCTCCTTTTTCAACAAGTTCCTAAGGCTTCAGTGTGGACATGTCGATGACGAAGCGATACTTCACGTCGCTGCGGACGATGCGATCGTAGGCCTCGCCGAGCTTCGAGATCGAGGTGAGCTCGATGTCGGAGACGATGCCGTGATCGGCGCAGTAGTCCAGCATCTCCTGCGTGTCCTTCATGCCGCCGATGTTGGAGCCGGCCAGCGCGACGCGGAACGAGGTGAGCGAGAAGGGCGCGACGGGAAGCGGCTTCTCCGAGAGGCCGACCAGGCAGAGCGTCCCATCCAGGTGCAGCAGGTCGAGATACGCATTGAGGTCGTGCGGGGCGGAGACGCAGTCGAGGATGAGGTCGAAGCTGGTTTTGTGTTTGGCCATGGCGTCGGCGTCCTTGGAGATGACGACCTCGTCGGCGCCGAGACGCTTGGCGTCGGCGATCTTGCTCTCGGATGTGGTGAATTGCACGACGTGCGCGCCGAAGGAGTGCGCGAACTTGAGTCCCATGTGGCCGAGCCCGCCGAGACCGACGATGCCGACCTTCTTGCCGGGGCCAGCGCCCCAGTGGCGCAGCGGCGAGTAGGTGGTGATGCCGGCGCAGAGCAGCGGCGCGACACCGGCCAACTTGTCGCCGAACTTGGGCGAGATGGTGTGGACGTAGCGCATGTCGCAGACGATGTTGTTGGCGTAACCGCCATGCACCACCACGCCGTCGTAGCCCTTGGCGTTGTAGGTGCCGACGAAACTCTTGACGCAGTAGTTCTCCAGGTCGGCCTTGCAGTTGGCGCAGACGCGGCAGGAGTCCACCAGCACGCCAATGCCGGCGAGGTCGCCCAGCTTGAAGCGGGAGACCTCCGCGCCCACCGCCGTCACGCGGCCGACGATCTCGTGGCCGGGCACCATGGGATACATTGCGTTGCCCCACTCGTTGCGCACCTGGTGGATGTCGGAGTGGCAGATGCCGCAATAGGCGATCTCGACAACCACATCACGCGGGCCGGGGTCGCGGCGCTCAAAGCTGTAAGGAACCAGTGGGGATTTGGGGTCGTGCGCGGCGTATCCATGCGAATTCATTGAAAGCTCCTGTTGGTTAGTGTGACGCGGTTCAAATTACTCGTCGTAGTGGAGGAGGCTGAAGACGTCGTACTCAGGGAATTTGGCGCGGCCTTTGAGGAAGTCGAGCTCGATGGCGAAGGCGAGGCCGGCAATCTCGCCGCCAAGCTGGCGGACGAGCTGGATGGTGGCCTGCATGGTGCCGCCGGTGGCGAGCAGGTCGTCGACCAGGACGACGCGCTGGCCGGACTGGATGGCGTCGAGGTGGATTTCCAGCGAATCCGTCCCGTACTCCAGGTCGTAGCTGACACGGGCGGCGGGCGCGGGCAGCTTCTTGGGCTTGCGCACGGGAACGAAGCCCGCGTTCAGGCGGTAGGCGAGGGCGGGGCCGAAGATGAAGCCGCGCGCCTCGATGCCGAGGACGAGGTCGACCTTCTGGCCAATGTAGTGCTGCGCCAGCGCGTCGATGAGCTGCGCGAAGCCGGACTTGTGCTTGAGCAGGGTGGTGATGTCGTAGAAGAGGATGCCGGGCTTGGGGAAGTCGGGCACGGTGCGGATGAGCTGCTTCAGGGGCTCACAGTCGATTGGTTTGGTTGGGGTCATTACCACGCTCCTTCAATCTGAAATGATTGCAACTCGTCGCCCTCGCTCTCGGCCAGGGGATGGACTTCGATTTTATCGACGCGGCTTCCGCGGGTGCCCTTGTGTAACGCGAGAACAAGCTGCTCGATCTGGGCGGGTGAGCCCGCGGCCATCACCTCGACGTCGCCATCGTCGGTGTTGCGCACCCATCCGCGCAGGCCGATGCGGGCCGCTTCGTATTGCACGAACCAGCGAAAACCGACGCCCTGCACACGGCCTTTGACCAGATATTGCTGGACCATAACTTTTTTCCTGCGGCCACTCATTATGCCCGGCTGAGGTAGGCGCCTTCGGCGGTGTCGACACGAACCCTCTCGCCCTCGTTGATGAAAGGGGGAACCGAAACGACGAGGCCGGTCTCCATGGTGGCCGGCTTGGTGACCGACGACGCGGTGGCCGACTTGATGCCGGGCTCGGTCTTGACGACGGTCATCTCGACGAAGGTGGGCAGCTCGATGCCGACGGCCTTGCCGTCGTAAAAACTCACGCTGATGGACAGGTTGGGCGTGAGGTACTCGACGGCGTCGCCCAGGGTGTCGCGCTTCAGCACGGTCTGCTCGAAGGCGTCGTCCATGAAGTAGAAGTCGTCGCCGTCGTTGTAGAGGTACTGCATCTTGATCTCGTCGACCTTGACGCGGTCGATGGGGTCGGGCGAGCGGAAGCGCTCGACGAACATGGCCCCGGTGCGGACATTTTTGAGTTTGGCCTGGATGAAGGCGCGCAGGTTGCCGGGTGTGCGGTGCTCCACCGAGAAGACAAGGTGGAGCTGATCGTTGTGCTTGATAAGCATGCCCGGGCGCATCTGCGTGGCGGGAATCGACATAAGGTAAACCCCTGATTCTGGCAGTTCTGGTGGACTTTGCCGCGGAGTGCAGCACCTTCCATTGTATCGCAGGCAGTTGGGCCTCCACCTTGCTCGATGTTCTCGTCGTTTGCGATACAAATTATTTTTCGGTTCATTCAACCAAGCCGAGCGACTGAACTATAACAGGGTATGCGCAAATTTATGTTGTACCTATTCGGTGCGCTTGCCTGCTGCACTTGCCAAGCTCAACAACCGTATAAGCTCATCGACGGAGCAGCGATCAAGCTGGTTGGAACAATCCGACTAGAACAGAGAGGCAATAATTCCTATCTCGTAATTCGCTCGGGTAAGTCATACGAAGCCGTGTTTGCTTCCGATGATCGAAGAACAGTTCGTGAGATCGGCATCATTATGGATGGGCAGTGGGATGCTCTTAAGGTTCTTATTGGCCAAAATGTAACGGTATCTGGCATACTCCAGCTTGAGCCTGTATCGCCTTACTATCTCAACGGAACACTGATCCTGGCAAAATCAATCCGACTACAGAATGGTTCTGTATTGTTGCCGCAGACCAAGGTCGTCGCGCCCTTGCCCGCTGATCTTGCGCAATTTCACGTTCAGGTCACGTTCTCTCCGCGTGCATCGGACCGATTCATTTATGAGGCATGGGATTCTGGCGGTCATCTACTTCTGGCTTCCCGTGATTATCTCTATTGCAGGTTGAATGGCCCAGGCGATGTGATGAACTGCGACTGCCCAGATGGGTTTGCCTTCACTGGTACGGGAGAAATCAAAGGAGGGCGGTTCTCTAAAGTCGAAGACCCCCAAGAAGGTTTCAATTTCGCCCAGTTTGAGATTGCAGACACTGTTCGTCACTATGTACGCGAAGCAGTTCAATGCACGAGAAAGGCCGCCATTGTCCCGAAGTGATTAAATGCTGGCGAGCAGGGCGGCGAGGAGGGCGGTTCGGGGGACGAGGTGGTCGATGAGGATGGATTCGCGGGCGGCGTGCGCTCCTTCGCCGACGGCTCCGAGGCCGTCGAGGGTGGGGACGCCGAGCGCGGCGGTGAAGTTGCCGTCGGAGGCGCCTCCAGTTGCGGCTTCGTCGAGCTGGAAGCCGAGGTCGGCGGCGAGCTTGCGGGCCTGTTTGTAGAGCGCGACGGTTCCCGGCTTGCGCTCCATCGGCGGACGGTTGATGCCGCCGGTAATCTCCAACTTGCACGCTGGGTCAGCACAGCGCAGGCTGCGGAAGAGCTTGTCCACGCGTGCCGCGTCGCTGGCGTGAGCGATGCGCACGTCTATATCCGCGAAGGCGTGCTGGGCAATGACGTTGGCGCGCGTTCCGCCGGAGATGACGCCGGGATTGACGGTGAGGCCGCGACGCAGATCTGTGAAGCCGGCGACGGTCTGGAGGAGGCGCGCGAGTTCGAGGATGGCCGAGTGGCCGCTGGCAAAGTCCACGCCGCTGTGCGATGCGACGCCGGTGACTTCGATGCGGTAGCCGCCGACGCCCTTGCGCGCGGTCTTGCAGGCGAGGCCCTGTGCGGGTTCCAGCACCAGAACTGCCTGCGACGCCAGGGCGAGCCGCTCGGTGATGGGGCGCGATACCGGACTGCCGACCTCTTCGTCGCTGTTGAGGAGCAGCGTGATGGGACGGCGGACGCCGAGCTGCGAGAGTGCGCGAATGGCAGCCAGTGCCATCGCGACGCCGGACTTCATGTCGAGGACGCCGGGGCCGAAAAGGCGGCCATCGCGTTCGCGACAGGGCATGATGCGCAGTGTTCCGAGGGGCCAAACGGTGTCCAGATGGCCTAGCAGCAGGATGGGCTTGCGAGCGCTGCGCGCGGGGCCGAAGCGGGCTTCCAGAATGTCGCCGAAGAGCTTCTGGCGGTGGAATTTGACGCGGCCTCCGAGGCCTGCGGCGAGGCTGGCTACGAGACGCGCGGCCTCATCGACGGCGGGCTTGTTGTCGCTGGGCGATTCGATGAGGACGAGATCGCGCAGGGTGGTTGCGAGCCACTTCGACTGGGAGTTCACGGCTGCGAGGAGTGGGTTTCGATCGCTCATGGAATGTATGGATGGTACCGCAGGGGCGAGCTATTCAAGCGTAGAAAGAACCGGAGGAGTTGCGCCAAGTGTGGTAATTTTGCCACACTCCGGAGGTGGTTTCCCGGTTGTAATCTGGACGATAGGGTTGTTGGGATCCCCTTTTTCTGGCGCAGAACGCACATCCCGAGCAGACCATCCGGTCGGAGATCGAGTTTCGCGGCGTTGGATTGCACAGCGGCGCGGAGGTCTCGATGCGGCTGGTGCCCGCGCCTGCCGGGTCGGGGATTGTCTTCCGGCGGACGGACCTGGACGGCTTCGAGATTCCGGCGACCGGGCGCAACGTCGCCAAGGTGAGCTATGCCACCAGCCTGATGCGCGGAAGCGTACTGATCTCGACCACGGAGCACCTGCTCTCGGCGCTGATCGGATTTGGCGTGGACAACGTCATCGTCGAGGTGGACAACCTGGAGATCCCCATCCTGGACGGCAGCGCCCTGCCCTATGTTGAGGCGTTTCAGTCGGTCGGGCTGAAGCAACAGAGGCGGCGGCGCGAGTACCTGCGGATACTGAAGGAGGTCGAGGTGCGCGAGGGCGGCAAGTTTATCGGCGTCTATCCGGGCACGGGCTACGGCATCGACTACACGATCGACTTTCCGCAGCCCATCGGATCGGCGAGGTTTCAGGGCGACCTGGAGAGCGGCGACTATGCGCGGCTGATCGCGCCGGCGCGGACCTTCGGCTTCAAGGAGGACGAGCCGAAGTTGCGCGACATGGGGCTGATCCGCGGCGCGTCGGAGGAGTGCGTCATTATTCTGACCGCCGAGGGCGTGCAGAATGGGCCACTGCGCTTTGCCGACGAGTTTGTGCGGCACAAGGTTCTGGACCTGATCGGCGACCTGGCGCTGGCCGGCCGACGCATTCAGGGTCGGGTGGTTGCGGAGCGCGCGGGCCACGCCATGCACACCGCGCTGGTGCAGCGGCTGATGCGCGACCGCTCGGCGTGGGAGTTGGCGCATGTCTACGATCAGGTCCCCCAGTCCGCGGAACCAGCCCCGGCAGAGGTTGGCGCTGGGGACCTGTCTGAGACTCTAGCCGCCCATGCGTAGCGCTTCTGTGCGGAGGAGAGCGTGAGACGGATCGCTGCCATCGCACTGGGTTCAAACCTCGCCTCGCCGTGGGGCGATCGCGACGCGAACCTGCGCGAGGCGGTGAGGCGCGTGGAGCAACTGGGCCAGGTGCGCGCCGTCTCGTCGTTTTACAACACCGCGCCGGTGGGCACCACGGATCAGCCAAACTTCCTGAACGGTGCGATGCTGCTGGAGACGGAGCAGGAGCCGGTGGAGCTGATGCGCGCGCTGCTGGCGATCGAGCAGGCGATGGGGCGGGACCGGGCTGTTGTCACTGACGCGGAGCAATCCGGCGCGGCCCCGATCAAAGGCCCGCGCATCATCGACCTTGACCTGCTGCTGGTGGACGACGTGGCGTTGGATACCGACGAGCTGACCCTGCCGCATCCGGCGATGGCAGAGCGGCGCTTTGTGCTGGAGCCGCTGGCGGAGATTGCGCCTGCGATGGTCGATCCAGTCTCCGGGCGCACAGTGGCGGAGATGCTGGCGCGGCTGGGAGTTGCCGGTCGCTAGCGCAGATCCGCCATAACGGCGGAGACGGGCGGCCCGGCGGGGTTCATCTTCAGGCCCACGATCTTCAGCGTCCAGGCGTAGTCGCATGGCTTGTCGGCGGGAAGCTTGACCTTGAGGCCGTCGGCGTCCTGGGTGAACTTCAGTTTGCCGGGGCTACCGAGGAGGGTGACGGTCTTGATCTTGCCCTGAGGAACCTGGCCGTCCAGGGCGTTGCCCTTGGCGAGCGATGTGATGACTGCTGTGTCGCCGGGCCAGGATTGCGCGATGGCGTAGAGATTGTCGCCCTTGACGGTGAAGCGGTATTCCACGGGCTTCGGCCCCTGAGCCGTGGCGTCTGCGTCAGGCGGGCGCGGTGGTCGTGGCGTGGCTGTAGCCGGCGCGGCGACTCCCGCGGTGGGGCCCTGTTCCGCTGCGGCTGCGGCGGCTGCTTCCGGCCGCCGCATGGCTCCACTGCGCGGAGGCAGAGGCGTGAAGCCTTCGCCGTCGACGATCCAGTTGTGGGTCCCGTAGACAGCCTCTCCGTTGACGGCGAGCCATTTGCCGACCTCCTTGAGCGCGGTGCGCTGCTGATCGTTGATGGCGCCCGTTCCGGTGGGCGAGAGGTTGAGCAGTAGGTTTCCGTTCATGCTGAGGATGATGCACAGTTCGTTGATGACGGAGCGCGCGCCGCGGAAGGTCTCGACCGGATTGGCGGTGGAGTAGCCCCAGGTGCTGCCGATGGGCTCTTCGGCGTCCCAGATGCCTTTGAGGATCTGCGTCGGGCCGCGCGGGTTGAGCTTCTCGAACTCCAGCACGCTGCCGGCGAGGAAGGCGGAGTCCTTGGTCAGGAAGGTGACCGGCTTGTGCCACTGGAGCGCGCGGTTGTAGTAGTACGCGGCGACCTTCAGCTTGAGCGGATCGTAGTCGCGCGAGTTGATGCCGTTGTCGTACCAGAAGATGTCGGGCTGATACTGGTCGATCAACTCCATGCTCTTGAGCACCCAGTCCTGGAGGAACTCCTGTAGGCGCGCGTCGGAATGGTCGGTCCAATAGAAGTTGGCGAACTTCGGGTCGTCCAGATCGGTCTTCACTCCCGGCGGCGGGTGGATGAAGGTGTAGTGCTCCATGTTGTGGCTGGCGACGCCGAACTTCAGGCCGACCTTGCGCGTGGCGACGGCCATCTCGCCGACCAGGTCGCGGTGCGGGCCAATGTTGGTTGCGTTGAAGGGATTGGTGGCGCTGTTCCACAGCGAGAAGCCGTCATGATGTTCGACGGTGGGCGCGAAGTACTTTGCGCCGGACTCCTTCACCAGCGCGGCGACGTCGTCGGCGTTGAAGTCCTTCGCGGTGAAGAGGGGGATGAAGTCCTTGTAGCCGAACTTGCCCGGCGGCCCGAAGTTCTGCGTGTGCCAGGCGGAGAAGGAGTGGTCAACACCGGCTACAGGTGCTGCGCTGTACATGTACTTCTCGTACCACTCGTTGTGGTAGGCGGGGACGGAGAAGAGGCCCCAATGCATGGTAATGCCGAACTTGGCATCGATGAACCACTGCGGCACGCTGTAGTTGGCGCGGATGGAGTCCCACGTCGGCTGCACCGAGCCGGGGGCGACGGGTGTCTTGGCGGCCGCGGCGGCGACGACGATCTCGGGGGTCACCTGCGGGCCGGACTGCGCGGCGGCAAGGCGGGGCAGCAATGCCAGCAGGAGGAGGGTGAGAATTGCCGGACGCAGAGACGAGGAGATGGACATGGTTCTCTCCAAATGGAACTTAGTTGCGCTTCAGACGCCAAGCGGAGAGGAAGCGGCGAAAAGAAATCGGTGAAGAGACGGGCGGGAGAGGCTATTTGTCTCAGCGTGTGCGATCTGTGGTCTCATCTCGTCTCCGGTGGGACGGGATAAGCGGACGGCGCTCCGGGGAAGGTCAGGACGAGATGCTCGAAGACGACACCGGGGTCGCGGGAGAGCAGGCGGATGGTATGCGGGCCTGCGGCGAGCGGGCCGAGCGGGATGGTGGCGATGGCGGAGTTGCGCAGGACGTTGGCGGACCAGGTTGCGGTGTCGGGGCCGTGGCCGTCGGGGCTGCTGGCATCGAGTTCGATGGGTGGGGCTCTGTCGAGCGAGACAGCGAAGCGCAGGCGGTGGCCAGAATCGACAGCGAAGGTGGGCAACATATGCAGCGCGAGGGTGGCTGGGGCGGAGGTTGTGGTGGTGAAGTCGTAGTCGAGGGAGGGAGCCTGCTGGGGTGGGGGCTGGTTGGCGAGCAGGCCGGGCGCGCCGTAGACGACCGATGCTCCGGAGATGCCGAGGTCGGCTAGGATGTTCCAGTGGGAGGGCTGCGCGTCGGATTTGCGCGTGAAGTGGGCGGCGTTGATGGAGACAGTGCAGTGCTGTTCAACGAAGGTGGATGCGTGGGTAGCATTAGACGGCGTAGGTGGGTTGGCCGCGTGCTGACATGCTGCATCGCCTGCGCCCCAGGATGCAGGCAGGGGTTTGTCAGCGTCGGCGGCGGTTGCGGTGCGTGGCATCTCGAAGACGGGTCGCTCGCGCGGCGCTACAGACATAATGCCGTCCCACTTGCCATTCTGGAGGCTGTTGTACTGTGCGGTAAGGGATTGGATGGTGTCGTATGCCGCCTGGGCGCGTGCGATGTCGGTGGCGAGAGCGGCGTCGTCATGGTTGTGCGCGTCGAGGTAGGTGAGATCGGTGGCGAGGAATTTCTCGTTCTGCGCGGCGGAGGCTTCGACGGGGTAGCCGACGAGTTCGAAGAAGGTGGAGGCGTATTGCGGCGGGAGGTTGCGGGCGACGGCCTGCTTGTCGTCGCGCAGGTGCGACCATTGGGCGAGACGGGGGCTGTTCTGTCCGCGGTTGTCCTGGCCTTCGATGCTGGGAATGCCCCAGGCTTGTGGGTTGAAGGTAGTACGATTGATGCCGTCGTTGTAGCCATTGAAGCCCATAAACTCCGGCTTGCGGATGAAGTTGAGTTGGTAGTAGCGCGTCATTACGTCGGCGATTGCGGGCGCAGAGTTTGCGGGAAATTGCTCCGCGAACCACTGCGTCAGAAACTCCCTCCGGCTCATCGCGGCCATCTTCGGCTCGTCGGTGGCGAGCTGGAGGAAGTAGTCGATGTCGATCTCGGCGGGCTTGAGGTCGCCTACGTTGAGGATCCAGTAGCGGCGGGCGTTGTGGTCGTAGGCCTTGGTCATCTCTTCGTGGATGAGGGCGGGTGGAGTGGTGCAGAGCCAGAGGTAATCGTGCGGCGAGCCCCAGTAGGAGACGTGGTAGTAGACGCCTGACCCGCCTGCGCGCTTCTGCTCGGCGGCGTTGGGCAGCTCACGGATGTAGCCGTAGTTGTCGTCGGTCCAGCCGAGAGTGACGTCGTCGGGGACCTTCATGCCGACGCGGTAGAGGTCGAGCGACTCCTTGTAGAGCCAGATGACCTGCGGAATCTTGGCGAGGTCGGGCGAGACGCGCTTGGCAAACAGCGCGCGCTGGGCGGTCATTGCGTCTTCGACGAGGCGGGCCTTGACCTCGGGCGTTCCGGTGGCTTCAAGGCCGGAGTCGTGTACGCCGCGCAGGCCGACAGTGTAGAAGTTCTCGTACTTGCCATTTTCGACGAGGCGCTTGTCCCAGTAGGCGTTCATGGCGGCGCTGTTGAGCTGGTAGTTCCACGGGCCGTCGCCCTTGGGTGGAGCAGCCTCGTTCCACTCGCCGACGTTGTTGCGCAGCAGCGCCTCGGAGTGCGAACTGCCCATGACGATTCCCCACCGGTCGGCGAGGCGCGCGTTTTCAGGGACGGCGTTGAAGGCCAGCGTGCCGGGGTGCATCGCGGGCCACAGCGAGTTGGCGTGCAGGCGGAGGAGGAGTTCGAAGATGCGCTCGTAGGTGCATGGGCCGATGTTGCCGTGGCCGTTATCGACGGTAGGGTCCATCTTTTTGGAGGCCCACGGACGCAGGCCCCAGTCCTCGTCGTTGAGGAAGATGCCGCGGTACTGCACGGAGGGTTCGGGTTGGATGTGCAGGCCGAGACGGACGTAGACGGCGGTGTGGTGCGGGACGGGAACGTCGGCCCACCAGGTCCAGGGGGAGACGCCCATCTGGCGCGAGAGAGTGAAGAGGGCGAAGGCCGCGCCGCGACGGTCGCTGGCGGCGATGACGAACGCGGAGCGAACGCCAGGGAGTGGGTTGGAGACGATGGTAGTGAGTGCGGACTCCCACTTCCCGGCGATCGCATCGGCTTTGATTGCGCGCGTGGCCACGAGGCGATCGATCTCTGCGGAGTGGTCGAGGACTCCGACCAGGATGAGGTTTGCGGGGAGCGGTGCGGCGAGCGAGGTCAGCAGGCGTGGCTTGACTCCGGTAACGCGCTCCACATCGCTGGCGAAGGCTTCGGCTGCGACGCGCACGGTCTCGGGATTGCTTGGCGCGACGTAGATGGCGGCGGCCTGGCCATTGGAGGCGATGGGGAACTCGGCGGGGGAGGCGGGGTGGTCGAGATCGACCAGCGGGGCCGGCGGCGTGGACTGCGCGAGACAGGCTGTCGTCGAGAAGAGAGCGAAGGCCAGGAGTACTACGAATTTGCGTGCTACGAATTGGCGGAGGAGGAGCAAGGTTGGAGCTTTTCAGGCCATCGCTGCGGCGGAGGCATCAGACTTTTGAACCATAGTCCAGCCGCAAAGGTATGGGCAAGCTGGGCTGGCTGTGGGGCACCCGCGCACAATCGTTTCCATCCGCCCTTGCTACAGACTGCATCTCATGGAAGATGACTGGAACGGTGCGAAGAGACGCAGATGCGAGAGACACTGGATTGGGCACGGTTGGGAGTGGTATGGCAGGGATTCGCACAACGGAGGTTTACGGCGTGGTAAATATCTACTGGGCGGCAGGCTGTTCGATGCTCTGCCTGATGCTGGCATCGCCGCTCATCGGCGCCGGGGCGTCGACTAACACGCCGCCAGAGGTCGGCTCGGCGAAGCAGATTGTGGCCACGATGCTGGCCAATGAGGATGCGGCGGCGCAGCATAAAGGCCGTTACGCCTATCTCTCCAAGGAGCGCTCCGACCGCACCGGAGGCCATCTGTGGACGGAAAAACTGGTCGAGACCTCCGTCGGCAAGGTGCGTATGTTGCTACAGGAGGATGGCCAGCCGCTTAGCGCGGAGCGCATCTCCCAGGAGCGCGGACGGCTCGCCGGCGTGGTTGCCGATCCTGCGGCCTTCCAGAGGAAGGAGCAGGCGCTGAAGGACGATGAGGCGCACGCCAGGACGATGCTCACGCTGCTGCCGAAGGCCTTCCTCTTCGACGATGTGCGCGAGCAGGACGGCGAGATGCTGATCGACTTCCGACCTAACCCGGACTACGAGCCGCAATCGCTGGAAGAGCGCGTGCTGCATGGCATGTCCGGCTCCATGATGATCGACGCGAAGTCGATGCGTCTGCACCATATCGAAGGCCGCATGCCAACGGACGTCAGCATCGGCTTCGGCCTGCTCGCCACCATCCACGCCGGAAGCAGCTTCGCCACCTCGCGCGACCCAACCAGCAACTCCGCCACGCCCGAGTGGAAGACCACGCTGATCGACAGCGCCATTGACGGCAGAGCCATCCTCTTCAAAGCGATCGCCAGGAATGAGCACGCCGAACACAGCAACTTCATCCGCGTGGCCGACGACCTGAGCGTCGCCCAGGCGGTCGCAATCGCAGAGCAGTAGGGTCTGCGACCCACATCTCAAAATCGAGACCCCTTCGACAAGCTCAGGGCAGGCTATGGGGCACCCGCACCTGACATCCGGCTTCCGGTTCAGTAGGTTCCGAGCCTGACGTGCAGTACTGCGCCGGGGGAGCTGAAAAACAGTCCACTGTCCGCCTCGTCGCCGTTCCAGAGGCGGCCAGGCTTCCAGTCGGAGCCCTCGTAGTGACCCTCCTGCACGCGCAGGAACTGGGTCTGTACGGTCTGTGGATGGACCGTGCGGTGGAAGCTGACCTGGGCGTCGATGCCGACGACGAGAAACTCGTCGGGCGCGATGGGCGCGATCAGGACGCGGCCCATCTTGAGGCGCGCGGAGGGGGAGCCACCGTCGTTTGGCACGGCGGAATCGAAGGCCGGGGGAAAGCTGACCAGCGCGGTCCAGTCGCCGAAGGGCAGTTCGATCTGCGCCAGGCCGGGCTCTTCGACCGCGGTCTGCATCTTGCCCTCATATTGAAGCTGCGCGATGACCTCCTCGGAGGGCACCAGCAGGCGGTTGTTCTCGGCCAGGCCCTGGCGTTCCACATCCAGCTTACCGTCTGGGCCGAAGGTGACACGGTCGATGCCGAAGGGCGAGAAGCCGAAGGAGCCCGCGCCCAGGGCCAGAAACTCCAGCCGCCCGGTGCCATCGTTGCCGCGGGTGGCCCCATAGCCGTCGGTCTCGGGGATGAAGAGAGGATTGTCCGGGCGGGTAAACTGCTGCATCACGTTCTTGAAGCCCTGCACGCCGGGCACATGAATGTCTGGCGCGATGACGTCGATGTGGGGTCCGGCGGCCTTCCACATGTCGAGCATGTTCGAGGTGGGTCCGCCGCTGGGATAGTCCACGCCGGGAATCGAACTGACGGGGTAGGCGCGCGGGCTCTTCAGCCAGTTGTTGACGTACATGGGCAGGGCAAACTCCTTCTTGCCGGCCTCGGCCACCTTGTCGATGTAGTTGGCTGTGGCATAGGCGGCGAAGGCCTCGTCGGCGTCGTCGCCGAAGAGCGTCTTCCAGTTGCCGGCGGGTTTGTGCAGGGCCTGAGCGATCTCCGGCGGAACGTTCGCCTCAAACTGCTTCTGCGCCATGGGGGAGAAGTCGCGCACCGCGCCCAGCGCGCCGGGCTCGTTCTCCAGTTGCATCATGATGACGGTGTGCTGCGTGCCGTCGATCTGGCGCAGGTGCGCCATCAGGTGCGCGAAGGCCGCGGCGTCGGCGTTGTAGTTGG
>Ga0182011_10002082_pt1 | contig 17100 bp, 10 predicted proteins | sample 711E1DmetaG_FD_120481 | JGI IMG/M metagenome (GOLD analysis project Ga0182011, IMG submission 120481) | Permafrost microbial communities from Stordalen Mire, Sweden - 711E1D metaG | ecosystem: Environmental > Terrestrial > Soil > Wetlands > Permafrost | place: Sweden: Stordalen | collected... | reverse complement strand
GCGGCTCGGCCACATCGAGCTGGCCAGCCCCTGCTCGCATGTGTGGTTCTTCAAGGGACTGCCTTCGAGGATCGGGCACCTGCTGGACATCTCACTGCGCGATCTGGAAGGCATTCTCTACTTCGAGTCGTATGTCGTGGTCGATGCCGGCGACGCGCCGGTGAAGGAACGCGAGATCATCAAGGACGAAACCAAGTTCCGCGAGCTCGACCAACTCTTCCGGCCCTCTGGTTTCAAAGCCATGATGGGCGCCGAGGCAATCAAGGAACTGCTCAAGCGCGTCAACGTGGACGATCTGGGCATCGAGCTGCGGGAGCGGATGAAGACCGAAACCTCCGTGCAGAAGAAGATCAAGTATGCCAAGAGGCTGAAGGTCGTCGAGGCCTTCCGCAAGAGCAACAACAAGCCGCAGTGGATGATTCTGGATGTGCTGCCGGTCATTCCTCCAGAGCTAAGGCCCCTGGTGCCGCTGGATGGCGGCCGTTTCGCCACCTCCGATCTGAACGACCTCTATCGCCGCGTCATCAACCGCAACAACCGGTTGAAGAAGCTGATGGACCTGCACGCGCCGGAAGTGATCGTGCGCAACGAGAAGCGCATGTTGCAGGAAGCGGTGGACGCTCTCTTCGACAACGGCCGCCGCGGCCGTGTTCTGCGCGGCGCCAACAACCGCCCGCTCAAGTCGCTCAGCGATACGTTGAAGGGCAAGCAGGGCCGCTTCCGCCAGAATCTGCTGGGCAAGCGCGTGGACTACTCCGGGCGCTCGGTCATCGTGGTGGGGCCCGAATTGAAATTGCACCAATGCGGGCTGCCCAAGAAGATGGCGCTCGAGCTCTTCAAGCCGTTCATCTATCACCGCCTGGAGCAGACCGGCCACTGCACCACCATCAAGCAAGCCAAAGAAATGGTCGAAATGCAGGAGCCGGTCGTTTGGGACATCCTCGAGGAGGTCATCAAGGACCATCCGGTGCTGCTCAACCGCGCTCCCACGCTGCACCGGCTGGGCATTCAGGCCTTCGAGCCGGTGCTGGTCGAGGGCAAGGCCATCAAGATTCACCCCCTGGTCTGCACCGCCTTCAACGCCGATTTCGACGGCGACCAGATGGCGGTGCATATTCCTCTGTCGCCCGAGGCGCAGATCGAAGCCAGTGTGCTGATGCTGGCCTCGCACAACATTCTCTCGCCGGCCTCCGGCCACCCCATCACCGTGCCCACCCAGGACATGGTGCTCGGCCTCTATTACCTCACCAAGGCCAAGAAGAGCGCCAGGGGCGAGGGACGCGTTTTTGCCAACACCGAAGAGATCCTGATGGCTCTGGAAGCCAAGGAGGTGGAGACTCTTTCGCCCATTCGCCTGCGCTACACCGGCAAGGTGCTGGACATGACCACCGCCTATGACGACCAGGACCTGACGCACACCGAGGCGGTGGACTTCAACAAGGAGTACATCTCCACCACGGTGGGCCGGGTGATCCTGAACGACTCGCTGCCCCAGGGCATGCCGTTCATCAATGGGATTCTGAAGAAGAAGGGCATCGGCCAGTTGGTGAACTATTGCAACCAGAACCTCGGCCTGGAGGTGACGGTGGGCATGCTGGACAAGATCAAGTCGCTGGGCTTCCACTACGCCACCATCTCCGGGCTCTCGGTCGGCTTGGACGACATGGTGATCCCCGACAGCAAGTACACGGTTGTGGACGAGGCCGACAAGAAGGTGATCGAGGTCCAGAAGCAGTACATGGACGGCGCCATCACCAACGGTGAGCGCTCCAACAAGGTGATTCAGATGTGGTCGTCGGTTACCGACAAGGTGGCCGACGAGATGTTCGGCAACATGAAGAGGGCGGATGAAGAAGGGACCTTCAACCCCATCTACATCATGGCCGACTCGGGCGCCCGCGGCTCCAAGCAGCAGATTCGCCAGCTCTCGGGCATGCGCGGACTGATGGCCAAGCCGTCGGGAGAAGTCATCGAGACGCCCATCACCGCCAACTTCCGCGAGGGACTGACGGTGCTGGAATACTTCATCTCCACGCACGGCGCGCGCAAGGGACTGGCCGATACGGCCTTGAAGACCGCCGACTCCGGCTACCTGACCCGGAGGCTGGTGGACGTGGCCCAGGACGTCATCGTGACCGAGTACGACTGCGGCACGGTCGAGGGCATCTATGTGAGCTCGATCGTCGAGTCCGGCGAGGTCATCGAGGAGTTGCGCGACCGCATCATCGGGCGCGTTTCCCTGGAGCGCATCAAGGACTACGACGGCAACGTGGTGGTGGATGTGAACCAGGGCGTAGACGAGGAGATCGCCTCGGCGGTCCAGGGCGCGGGCGTTGAGAAGGTCAAGATCCGCTCGGTGCTGACCTGCGAGTCGCGCCGCGGCGTTTGCGCGCTGTGCTACGGGCGCAACCTGGGCTCGGGCCGCATGGTGGAGCTGGGCGAGACCTGCGGCGTCATCGCCGCGCAGTCCATCGGCGAGCCGGGCACGCAGTTGACCATGCGCACCTTCCACGTGGGCGGCACGGCCAGCCGCGTGGCAGACAAGTCGCGCCTGGACGCCAAGAACAACGGCTTCGTGCGCTTTATCAACCTGAGCACCGTGGAAAGCAAGGACGGCGCGCTGGTGGCCATGAACCGCTCCGGCTCGCTGGCCATTCAGGACGAGCGCGGGCGCGAGAAAGAGCGCTATGTGGTGGTCTACGGCGCGCGCCTCAAGGTGAAGGACGGAGAGCATGTCAAGCTGGGCCAGTTGCTGGCCGAGTGGGATCCGTACACCTACTCCATCCTGACCGAAATCGGAGGCACGGTGCAGTTCAAGGACCTGCAGGAAGGCATCACGCTCAACGAAGAGGTGGACGAAGTGACCGGCCTCTCGCGCTGGGTGGTGGCCGACGCTCCCGACGAGAAGCGCCAGCCGACCTTCGTGGTCAAGAACGAGAAGGCGCACAAACGCTACCTGCTGCCCCGTGGCGCTCACTTGATGGTCGAGGACGGCGCCCCGGTAGGTCCGGGCGACGTGCTGGCCAAGATTCCCAAGGAGAGCACACGGACGAAGGACATCACCGGCGGCCTGCCCCGCGTGGTGGAGCTCTTCGAGGCGCGCAAGCCGCGCGAGACGGCCATCATCAGCGAGATCGACGGCGTGGTCCGCTTCGGCGAGGTGGCCAAGGGCCAGCGCAAGATATACGTGACCGCGGACAACGGCGACGAGAAGGAATATTCGGTGCCCCGCGGCATCCACGTGAACGTGCAGGAGGGCGAACGGCTTAGCGCCGGAGACCCGCTGATGGATGGGCCGCTGAATCCGCACGACATTCTGGCCGTGCTGGGCGAAAAGGCGCTGCAGGCCTACCTGGTGAACGAGATCCAGGAAGTCTACCGCCTGCAGGGCGTGGCCATCAGCGACAAGCACATCGAAGTGATCGTGAGGCAGATGCTGCGCTGGGTCAGGATCGACGAAGTGGGCGACACCAACTTCCTGCTCGAACAGCAGGTGGACCGCTTCCGCTTCCGCGAGGAGAACGAGCGTGTGCTGGCCAATGGCGGCCGTCCGGCCATCGGCCGTCCGCTCTTGCTGGGCATCACCAAGGCCTCGCTCTCAACCGACAGCTTCATCAGCGCGGCCAGCTTCCAGGAGACGACCCGCGTACTCACCGAGGCCAGCATCAACGGCGCGGTGGACAATCTGCGCGGCTTGAAGGAGAACGTGATTGTCGGACGGCTGATCCCGGCCGGCACGGGCCTGGAGTACTACCGCAACGTCCAGCTCTCTCCGGAGCTGGAGGAAGCGGCGGCCCGTGTGCAGCAGGAGGTCACCGCCGAGATCGAAGCCGCGGAGCGCGAACTGGAACTGATGCGCCAGGAAGGCGAGGCCGAGGAGATGGCCGCCGAGTAGAACTGCTCTCCAGGCAATGCTCCTCTCGCTCAGTGAAGCAATTGACAAAGGCCCGGCGTAAGCCGGGCCTTTCTTATCCGCGCTCTTCCGGAGCGGCTCCGGGAGTCTCCTGCCCGGCCAGCGTCCGCCGGACCTCCTGTTTAATGTGTTTTGCCACGTACATGGCGGCGTCGGAGGCGTTCAGCAGACTGTCTTTCGTCGAGCCGTTTTCCGGGTAGAGGGCGATGCCCACGCTGGCCGCGCCATTCAGGACGTACCCCTCGATGTGGCACGGTTCGTCGAAGCTGCGCTCCAGCCGCAGGGCGATCTCCTCGACTTCAGCGCGGCTGCGCGCCACCGGAACAAGCGCGGCAAACTCGTCGCCGCCCAGCCGCGCCAGAAGGTCGTGGGAACGAAGCTGCCGCTTCATCCGCTCCGCTACCTCCTGCAAATACAGATCGCCGACCTGGTGCCCATACAGGTCGTTTATCTGCTTGAATTCATCGAGGTCGATGTAGATCAGCCCAAAGATGCCGGCCGTCTGGCGCGCCTCATTGATGAGGGCGTCCAGATGCTTGTCCAGGGAGAAGCGGTTGTGGATGTCGGTGAGCAGGTCGAACTCCGAGCGGTGCAACAGATCTGAGTAGAGCCGCCGGGTCTCGATGGCCAGCGTGGCCAGGCCGCATGCCATCGAAAGGGTCTCCGCTTCGATGCCGGTGGGCTTGGAGTGCGGGTCGAAGGCGGCGAAGAGGGCGCCGAGCGGAGGGCCGGAGCGGGCCGGAATCTCATTGCGGGCGATGCGCATGACGGAGAGATCGGGGGGGCAATTTCCCAGCTGCGCTCCTTCGGCGATCTGGCACCAGCAGGGTGCGCCATGGACTTTGAAGGAGACCAGTTCCGTAATTTCTTCGACGATCTCGGCGAGCGAACGGGAGCCGTTGATGTCCTCCAGGATGCGGCTGCGCCGGCTCTCCATGTATGCCAAGGCGGCGGATTGGCGGCGCACCCTGCGCTCGATGAACCAACCCCTGACGCTTACGGCGAAGACCACCGCGAGAAGCAATCCGGTGAGGATAACGAGGTTGCTGACGCTGACCAGGGAGGGCCGCGCAACCATGGCAATATCCTCGGGGGATCGCATCAGGATATCGAACGGCACTTCGCGGTTGAATGGATTGGAGTTCTCCAGGATGCAAATGCCGGTTACGCTGACCCTGGACCCGATGGGAATATGCTTCATGGGGAGCAGTCGCAGATTGCCGATATCCGGATGGCGGTAGATGGCGGAGAACATCTGGCCATCGGAAACCAGAACATATACATCCTGCGCGCTTTCCCGCACCGCCATCACCACTTGTCCTTCAATGGAGATTAGATCGAACAAGTTCTTGCTCGAGGTGAGTTCGCGCCGCGTGACCGGCATGGGCGGAATGGGAGCGTAAACCGCGCTCTGACGGACCTCTCCGCCGTCGAGTGCGAGAAAGCCGTCATGCACCTCGGGGAAGCCGGTCACGTCTGACTCGCTGCCGATACGCAGCGGTTCCTCGATCGTGGTCGTCACCCACAGGCTCTTGGCGCCGCTTTGCAGCACGATGACCGAGCCGGGCTGATAGTAGGTGATGGTACCGTGAACCAGGACTCTGCGGCTGAGATTGTTCACGCGATAATTGGTGATAATCTGGTCCATCTGCGTGACGGGAAGGGACCAGGGACTTGCGACGGCGGGCTTCAGAATCCTGACGTCGTCAAGGTAAGGAACGGAGAGCGCGACTCCCGTTTGTTGCATTTTGCCGTCGAATGCCGCCGTGGCTACCCCTGCGATCTCGACCTCGGCGTCCAGCGTCCCGTCGAGGATATGCGGATCGCTCCGGTTGATGTACACCACGATACTGCCGCCATCCGTAAGCAACTGCATGCGAGTGGTCAACTGATCGGCGCTCAGGACCACGTTGGAGCTTAGGACGCGTCCGCGCACTTTGACCCGCATGCAATCGCGCTTGGAGTGGATCAACTCATCGAAGGTTGCCGGAACGGGTTTAGGCAACGCGCCGTGATTGAGCACGGTGACGCTATCGGCGATCACAATGGGGCGGAAGCTGTCCTGCGCCTTTCCCCGAACCAGGACGCGATCGCCCGGAATCAGCTTGATATCGGCTTTTGCCCACACATAGATGCCCGCATCGCCATCCTGCACAAAGAGCGTGGTTTCGCCCTCCCGCCTGTAGTTGACGGTGGCTTCAAATGCGACTGGGGCCCCCTTGCCGGCCTCGGCATGGCTTAGCACGTGGATGGCGTGCAGGGTGGTGAGCGTGGCGGGCGCCTCTGCCAGGGCAGCCAAGGCCCATCCGAGAACGATCGCGAATGCTGGAACCAACCTCTTCATAGGCGGGAATCCGGTCGATCTGGGGCTTCAACGCGAGGCCCCTGAAAGACTTATCGGCAGGAGTGTCCCAATAAATCACATGAATCCAATAAACAGGCATACAACCTCTGTGGGAGCGGGAGTTCCTGGAGACGGGCTCGAGGTCTCTGACCGCTTGTTTTTGTGCCAAAGTTGGGTGCCCCACCCTCGGCGCGCATTTGTTTTTGTGCCTAGGGTGGGATATCACAGCCCTCCATCGCAAGGCACGACATCACGCGGTCAAAGACCTAGCCGGATGGGGTGGAAATCAGTTGCCTGGCAATGCGCGCGTCTGTAGCGCAACCGCGGTCGATCCCATGCGCTGGAACTGGCCAACCCGGCATTTGGGAAGATAATCCTGTGAGGGGTTCTACACTGGATCAGTACCGAATAATCCTCTCCAGAGCGGTGATCGAAGAAGGAAATGGCAAAACTACGCGTAGGCATTTTGTTTGGCGGGCGCAGCGGCGAGCATGAGGTTTCGCTCCTCTCGGCGGCCTCGATCTTGCAGGCCATCGACCGGGAGAAGTTCGATGTAGTGCCCATCGGCATCAACAAGGCCGGGCACTGGCTGATCTCCGGCGCGGCGCAGGGGCTGCTGGAGGGCAAAGTGTCAGGGCGGTTGGAGGCCGGGAACAAGCTGCGGGCTGGCGATCCGGCGGCCACTCCCGGCGCCCGGGTGCTGGCCGAGGGCCATCCGACGCTGCTGGCGCCGGAGCCGGCTGAACCGAGTCAAGCGGCTGCTCTGAGCCTTGCCGGCCGCTCGGCCATTGACAGCAACGCGGCGCTGGGTGGACAGTCTTTGGACGTGGTTTTTCCGGTGCTGCACGGGACCTTTGGCGAGGATGGAACCATCCAGGGACTCTTCGAGCTGGCGGGGATTGCGTATGTGGGTTCGGGTGTGCTGGGCTCGGCCGCGGGCATGGACAAGGACGTAATGAAGCGGCTCTTCGCCAACGCGAAGTTGCCGATCGTCGGGCACGTTACGCTGCTGAGGGCCGAGTGGGAGAAGCAGCCGCGCAAGGCGATTGCGCAGGTCGAAGCTGCGCTCAAGTACCCGGTCTTTGTGAAGCCGGCGAATCTGGGCTCGTCGGTGGGCATCAGCAAAGTGCACGACCGCCGGGAGCTCGCGCCCGCGCTGACGCTGGCGGCCAAGTACGACCGCAAGCTGGTGGTGGAGCAGGGCGTGGGCGGCAAGAAGGCCAAGGCGCGCGAACTGGAGGTAGCGGTGCTGGGCAACGACGATCCCAAAGCCAGCGTGGTGGGCGAGATCGTTCCCGGCAAGGAGTTCTACGACTACGAGGCCAAGTATTTGTCGGAGGGTTCAGTTCCGGTGATTCCGGCCCCTCTGAGCAAGGCGGAGACGAAGCGGATCCGGGAGATGGCCGTGGCCGCCTTTCGCGCCTGCGACCTCAGCGGCATGGCGCGGGTGGACTTCCTGATGGAGCCGGAGGGCAAGCGCCGCATCTTTGTGAATGAAGTAAACACCCTGCCGGGCTTTACCCGGATCAGCATGTATCCCAAGCTGTGGGAGGCCACCGGGCTGCCCTATAAAGACCTGATTACGCGGCTGATTGCACTGGGCCTGGAACGCCACGCAGAGAAAAGCCGCACGACGTATAGCAGGGAATAGGGGTTAGGGAACAGCCAGCCTCACAGCCCATGCAGACCGCTCACCGCTTCCGGATGTCTTTGCACGGCTTGGAACTGAAGGGTAACTGTCGGTGTCTAAATGAACAGGGAGAAAGAGATGCGGGACAGCAAGGACTCTTTGCATTTGCTGAGGCCCTACTCCCTATTCCCTCAACTGCCGTATCCTGACTTCAAGGAAGATTCTCCATGACCTTGCTCGACGCTCCGAAATTCGATGAAGCCCGCGACCTCCGCAAGCGGGTGATTCTGTACAGCTCCGCCGGCCTGCTCTTTGTGTTGATTGCGGCCTGGTGGCTGACAGCCGGCATGCCCGTGGACCTGCCGTGGAACTGGAACAACCACCTGCACGGGCGGGCGGCTATAAACGCCTTCCTGTCGGCCGTGGAAAAGAACGACCTGCCCAAGGCATACGGCATCTGGACACACGACAAGGATTGGCAGAAGCATCCGGCGCAAAACAGCGCCTACACCTTTGAGCGATTCGAGGAGGACTGGAGCTCGACTAGCCCAGACAACGAATACGGCTCGATTCAGAGCCACAAGATCGTGGCCGCGCGCATGTACGGCAATGTCTTGATGGCGGCCGTGCTCATCAACGGCCGCAAGAGCAAGCCGCTCAATCTGGACTACGATCCCAGATCGCATACGCTGAACTTCTCGCCGCCGGGGGTCGAGCTCTACCTGGGGCCGTAGAGGCAGCAGGTTAGCGCCCAGCTTGCGCTGGGCATGGCGAGTCAGCAAGTCAGCGGGATTTGCAATCATTCAACAATTTGGGCTCCATCCTCTACGCGGCAAAGCGATGAAGAGGAAGCCCTTGCGCTTTATGCGGATGCCGAGCCATCTTTCCGATGAACCCCGCCCCGATGGTTTGCATCGAACAGGCCAGGAGAATCCCATGCCTCAGAGTACGCACGATCGAGCCGCGGAACTTCACAATCTGGCAGCCCACTCCCACGCTGCCGCTGCTGCCGCCCACGGCAAAGCGGATCATCTAACCGCTCACGAACTCAGCAATCAGGCCCACGAACTCTCAGAGAGCGCCCACAGGCATACGACTCAGTTGGCCGCAGAGGCGGAAAACTCCGCGAAGAAGTAAGCAGAAGGAACCACGAGGGAAGAGTTCCCTAGCGCTTTATCCGGCAAGTTCAGGGGCCGCCAGGGCCTCCAGCGTGCTATCCAGGCTGTCCACATCTTCCACATTCAAAGATACTTGCGCAGAGTCGATCTGGCGCAGCAGGCCGCAGAGCGTCTTGCCCGGCCCCACCTCGATGAATAGCTCCGCGCCCGCGCCCGCCAGCGCCTTCATGCACTCTACCCAGCGCACCGTGCCGGTTACCTGGCGGATCAGGGCGTCGCGGGCGGATGCGGCGGTGGTGACCAGGCCGCCGGTGACGTTGGCGGCTACCGGGATGCGGGGATCGGCCAGCGCGAGGGTTCCCAACACTCGCGCCACCTCCTCCTGCGCCGGCTGCATCAGGGCGCAATGAAAGGGAGCGCTCACCGGGAGCATTACGGCGCGGCGGGCGCCTTTGGCCTTGGCCAGCGCCGAGGCCCTCTCGACGGCCGCCAGAGCGCCGGAGATGACCGTTTGGGCGGGTGAGTTCAGGTTGGCGGCGGTTACGGTCAGGCCGGTCTCAGCCGAGGCTTCGCGGCAGGCTTCCGCCACTTGGGCGGGCTCCAGGGAGAGGATGGCGGCCATCGCGCCCTCGCCCGGCGGGACGGCCAACTGCATGGCCCGGCCGCGAGCCTTTACGGCGCGCACGGCATCGGCAAAGGCGAGGGTTCCGGCGGCGACGTGAGCAGACCACTCGCCCAGGGAATGTCCGGCGGCCAGCGCCGGCTCCACGCCCAGCGAGGCCAGGACGCGACTGGCCGCGATGCTGACCGTCAGAATGGCCGGCTGGGTGTTTTCGGTGAGTTTGAGCTGCTCCTCCGGCCCCTCGAAGATCAGCCGCGAAAGCGGGAAGCCGAGGGCCTCGTCGGCCTCGGCAAAGGTCTGGGCGGCGATGGGGTAGCGTTCGGAGAGTTCGCGGCCCATGCCCACGGCCTGCGCACCCTGCCCCGGATAGAGAAAGGCCAGCCTTTTTTGCATTTCAGAGAGAATTGTATCGCTTTACGCCCTGATTCCGAGGTCCCGATCCACTTCGCTCGTCTCCAGTTGATTGTTCGCATCGATCTGGAAAAACCACTCTAGTGTCCCGAGTCTAACGTTCGCTAAACAAAACCCCTGTCATCCTGAGCGAAGTTTGACGCGCTCTTTGCGTCAAACGCAGTCGAAGGACCTGCGGTTCGGGCTTCTGATTTCTTTGGTGAACTTCAGATTCACCACGCTAGATCTCAGCAGCATGGAAAAAGCCACAGGCCATCAGGGTGACAGAATGGATGGGGCGAGAAGTAGACTGGAGGGGCATGGACCTTCCGTCTGAACGCCCCGCAGCTGAGGCTTCTCTGCCGCGGCCCTCGCCGGACCCGGCAGTGACAACCGACCCGGCGCGGGCGGCGGCGCTGTTCGAGGAGTCGGTGTGCGTCATGGCGCGGCTGCGCGCGCCCGGCGGCTGCCCCTGGGACCGCGAACAATCCTACGATTCCATCCGCAAATACACGCTGGAAGAAACCTACGAGGTCTTCGACGCCATCGAGCGCCGCGACTTTCCGCACCTGGCCGAGGAACTGGGCGATCTGCTGCTCCAGGTGCTGTTTTATGCCGAGATGGCGGCCAACGAGGGGCATTTCACCATCGCCGATGTGCTGCGCCATCTGAACAACAAGCTGGTGCGGCGGCATCCGCATGTCTTTGGCGACGAGGCTTCGCGGGCGGCTGGGAACCGGGCTGAGGTGGATGCGGCTGTCGAGGGTTCCGCGGCGGCGGTGCTGCGGAATTGGGAGGAGATCAAGGCAGCCGAAAAGGCATTGCAAGTGGCGGACGCGCCTTCGGCGCAGGGGCCTCCGGCGTCGAGATTGGATACCGTGCAGCGGGCGATGCCCGCGCTGGCCGAGGCGGCCAAGCTGGGCGCCAGGGCGCGGAAGGCCGGCTTCGACTGGACGAACTGGCGCGAACTGCTCCCCAAGCTCGCCGAGGAGACCGCGGAGTTGGAGGCCGAGGCGGCTTCAGACGATCCGGCGCGCAAGCCCGCGGTCGAGACGGAACTGGGCGACCTGCTCTTCACCGTCGTCAACCTGGGCCGTCACCTGGGAGTGGACGCGGAGATGGCCTTGCGCGGCTGCAACCGGCGTTTTAGGGAGCGGTTCCGGGAGATGGAGTTGGCCTCGAATCGGCCTCTGGAGGAGCTTTCCGCGCCGGAGTTGGAGGAGTTGTGGGCGGGGGCGAAGCGGAGGCTGGCCGGGAAGGGGGCGCAGCCATGATTGCGATTCCAGAGACGTCCGGGGCGCGGGTATGCGGTGCGCACGGAACCGGTGGGGCGGCTTACGGCGCGCAAAGAGCCATACGGGCCAACGGGATCGTGGCGTAAAGTACGCTCACTTGTGCCGTCTCCAGTCGAAACGGCGGCCCACGATGCACTTCACGATCCAGTGGTCGGTGGCCGCGGTGGGGCCGATGCCCACGCCGAAGTTGAACTCCCAATCGGGCGAGAGGTTCAGGTCGATGGCGGGAAAGAACTGCTGCTGTTGATCGTGGAGGCTGGCGATCGAGCTCAGGCTGCCGTAGTCGGCGTAGTATTCCAGGCCGCCGGCGGCCTTCTTCGTAAAGTCGTAACTCACTTTTGCTGCAGGCGCAAAGTCGATGCCCAGCTTCACGCCGGGCCCATGCCAGGTGCGTTCCAGTGCCGGGTTCACGGCGAAGTACCAGCGGCCGCTCTGCTTGTCGACGATGGGTCGAATCTCCCAGGTCCAGGTGTCGGGCGAGAAGAGCGCGCGCTGGTAGCCGGCCTCGGTCGAGAGGCTTACGCCCACCGGCCAGCGCCACTTTTCCGGCACACGAACCCTGGGGCGGATGTGATCGCCTACCCACTGGGCGCCCAGCCCGCTCTGCTCGCTGGTGAAAACGTAGAAGCCCACCTCCGACCATTCGTTGAGACCCTGGGTGATCTCGACGGTTTCGTGTTCGGCGCGATCGGTGGGAGCCACGCCGCCGAGGGTCTTGCGCTGGCCGTCGGCGGTGAAGTTCGAGTGCAGCTCGACCATGGTGCTGCGAGGAGCTTGCGTTTCCGCGCCGTAAACCTGAATTTCATAGTTGCCCTGGGCGCGCGCCATGGGGATGGCCGCGCCAGCGGCAAAGAGAAGAGTGAGAAACAGCTTCAAGGGCGCTCCTTGCATCGTGTCCTGAGTTTGAAATTCGCTTAACAAAAAAACGCTGTTGTCACGAGCCAGCGCTGCGAGTTGAAGTACCTGCATTTTCTGCGACATATAAACAAATGCCGCTTTGGGGAATATGAGGCGGCTTCCGACTCGCCATACTGGCTTTTTGATGCATCGCAGCTCCGCAGAGTCCAAAACCTGAACGAGCGGCGGGATCGAAAGGGGCCTGGGTGGGGCATCGATCGGCCGAAAAATTATTTTCCATAACGAATTTAACCCCTTGACATAATTAAGTGGAAAGATGTTTCCTGAAAAGACTGAATCTGCTTATCTCCAGTGGAAGACTCATTCCTAGGGTTTTTCCGCGTTGTCACCAGAGGAGCGACTGAGGCGAAGAACGGGAGCGGGCGGGCCGCGGTAGAGCTTTACCCGGCATCGCGTCCGGCAAGCATCGGCTCCCGGCAGCGTCGAGCGTCTTTCCTCCGTGCGTTTCCAATGCCGGCTTCGGCATGGGGACGCGAAAGTCCTGTTTCTCTTGGGGGGCTCGTGCTCAAACGCGGCTTGGATATCGCACTGGCAGGTTTGTTGCTCATTGTCACACTTCCGTTTCTTGCGGTTGCCGTGATCGTCATCAAATTGGATTCCGAGGGTCCCGCGATCTTTCGCCAGACCCGGATGGGGCGGGGATTCAGAGGTTTTCAGCTATTGAAGCTGCGAACCATGAAGACATCCAGCGGCTCCGCCTACACACTGGGGGCCGACCCGCGCATCACGCGCACGGGGCGGTGGTTGCGCCGCTTCAAATTGGATGAGCTGCCGCAATTGTGGAACGTGTTGCGCGGCGATATGAGTTTGGTCGGTCCGCGTCCCGTCATCCCCGAGTTGACCCTGGAATTCAAGCAGGCCTACGACCGGTTGCTAGCCGTGCGTCCCGGCCTGACCGACCCGGCCGCCCTCAAATATGTCCGCGAGGCCGAGATCCTGGCCTCGGTTCCTGACCCGCTTGAGTACTTCAAGGCGGTTGTGACGCCGGACAAGCTGCGCATCTCCCAGGCCTATCTGGAACAGGCCAACCTGCGGAGCGACGCCGCCGTGATGGCGAGGACGGCTCTGGTCCTGTTTCCTCCCGTCTGGCGGCCACGCTTCGGCCATCCGGATTCCGCCGGGTCGAAGGGAGCTCATGTGCTCTTTTTCCGGGGGGAATCTAAACAAGGCGGGAGGACTCAGCCGGTCCTCTTCGCCGCCTGTACCGCCGCGATGAGCGCCGGGACAACTTCAAAGAGATCGCCGACGATGCCGTAGTCGGCTACCTCGAAGATGGGCGCGCCGGGGTCCTTGTTGATGGCCACGACACACTGCGAGCCTTTCATCCCGGCCAGATGCTGGATGGCTCCGGAGATGCCGACGGCAAGATAAAGTTTGGGCGAGACGGTCTGTCCCGAGCTGCCCACCTGGCGCTCCAGGGGCAGCCAGCCCGAGTCGCAGAGGGGGCGCGAGGCGGCCAGCTCCGCGCCCAGCGCCGTGGCCAGTTCCAGGACGAGAGAAATGTTGGCGGCGTCCCGGATGCCGCGGCCCACGCTGACAATGCGTTGCGCGGAACTGAGATCGACGCTCTGCCTCCCACAGCGAAAGGGCTCGCCGGGGCGGGTGCGGATTGCCGTAGCGGTAATCTCCGGCACGAAGGGGAGAATCGTGGTTGTTCCCGCCTCCGGCAGATCGGTTGGGAAGGCACCCGCCTGGACCGAGACGAAACAAGGCCCATCGCCCCGGTGGAGATACTTCGCGCTCAACTTCCCCTGGAAGAGTTGCCGCGCAAACGTAGGTCCAGCTTCGATGCCCGTAATGTCGCTGATGAGAACCTGACCGAATCTGGTTGCGAGACGAGGAAGATAGTCGCGCACCTGATAGGTGTGCGGAAAGACAATGTAAGAAGGTTCGAGCTTCCGAATCAACTGCTCAAAGGCGAGCACGTAGCCGTCGGATGTGTAGTTCGTGAGCAAGGGATGCTCTACCGCATAAGCTACGGCTGGCGGAGGACCTGAACTCTCGATAAGCACAGTGGTATTCGGGTCGCCGACCGCGGCAGTCTCCAATGGAAGGCCGGTCAGATTGGCTAGCAAGCGCCCAGCAGCCAATGCTTCTAAGGAAATGCGATTGCGACCCGCTTCCTGTACCACCAGAATGCCGCTCATAGGACGCGCGCCTCGTTTGTAAGCTTTTCCACCAGCGCATCGGCGGCTTCCTTGGGCGTACCGCCGAGTATCTGTGTCGATTTCTGTTTACGCGGCAGCGTGACCCGTTCCAGCACGACGACCGGCGCGGCATCCACGGCCAGTTCCGCCGCGGTCACTAAACGCACCTCTTTGGTCTTGGCGCGCTTGATGCCCATCAGCGTGGCGTAGCGCAGCTTGTTGCCGCCGGATTGGATGGTGAGCAGGGCCGGGGCGGGCAGGTCGATGGTCTGGAACCAGCCTTCTTCCAACTCTCGCTTGACCGTGAAGCCGGTCTCGGTCTTTTCGACGTGGAGGATCAGCGTGGCGTGGGGCAGGTCCAGCAGTTCGGCCACGATGACGCCGGTTTGGCCGAGGCCGAGGTCTTCAGACTGCAAACCGGTGAGAACGAGATCGGGATTTTCGGGCTGGATTGCAGCGGCCAGCAGGCGGGCTACTCCGAGGGCGTCGTATAGTCCGAGATCGTCGCATAGGATGTGGATGGCGCGGTCTGCGCCCTTTGCCAGGGCCTCGCGCAGGATTGCGCCGACGCGCTCCGGGCCGGCGCTGACAACGACAACTTCGCAGCCGTGCTGTTCGCGGAGTTGCAGCGCCTCTTCGAGGGCGTAGGCATCGGGCTCGTTGAGCGCGAAGTGGAGATCGGTCTCTTCAATCCATTTGCCGGCGGCGTCGATGCGCACCTGCGCATCGCGCTCCGGGACTTGCTTGATGGCCACGACGATCTTCATGCGCGATCGCTCTCGTTCTTCAACTTACACCGCCCGGAGGCAATCCGCGAGCGGCCAACAGGGCAATGTCGAGCAGTTCAGGCGCGGCGCCGCCGGCGGCTGCAAGGGCATCACGAAACATGGTGTTGCAGAAGGGGCAGGCGGCGGCGATGATCTGCGCTCCGGTGGCGGCGAGTTCCTGGGCGCGGTTGTGGCTGATGCGCTCGCCGGTTTCTTCACCCAGGAAGACGAGACCGCCGCCGGCCCCGCAACAGAAGCTGCGTTCGCGGTTGCGCGGGGCTTCAACGAGTTCGCCGGCCAGCGACACAATGCTCCGGGGGGCGTCGTAGACGTTGCGATAGCGGCCCAGGTAGCAGGGGTCATGGTAGACGATCTTCTCCGGGCCGGAGCGTTTTCCGGAGAGCTTGTCGGCGAAGCGGGCCAGAAACTCGCTGTGATGCTCGATTGCGGGCGGCGCGCCGTACTCCCGCCAGTCTTCCTGGATGGTGCGTACGCAGTGGGGGCAGATGGAGACGATCTTCTTCACCTTGTTTTGGGCCATGGTTTCCAGGTTGGCCTCGGCCAGTTGCCGGAAGAGCAGATCGTTGCCCAGGCGGCGGGCGGCGTCGCCGGTGCATTTCTCCTTGCGCAGGACGCCGTAGCTCGTGCCCAGGAAGTTCATCACGCGGACGAGGGCCAGAACGATCTCGCGGCCACGGGGGTCGTAAGCGCCCATGCAGCCGAGCCATAAACAATATTCTTGACTCCCGTCGAAGAGAGGCAGGGCATTCTTCTCGATGAACCGGTCACGCTCCGTGGGGCTGAGGCCCAGCGCGTTCGAGCCGCGTTCCAGGGCCAGGAAGAGCCTGGAGCCGTGCTGGTCTTCCCAAGTGCCTGTGTTGACCGCTCCCCGGCTCAGGCCGATGAGGATGGGCAGGTGCTCGACGCCCACAGGGCACTGGAACTCGCAGGCCCCGCAGGTGGTGCACTGGAATACGGCTTGTTGGGAGTTGTACTTGCCCAGCAGGGGTTCCGCGGAGGCCGGGCCGTACTCGTTCAGGTAGCCGCGCAGGCCGAGGATGATCTCTTTGGGGTTGAGCAGCTTGCCGGTCGCGGAGGCGGGGCAGTGCTCGGTGCAGCGGCCGCACTCCACGCAGGAGTAAGCCTGGAGGCTGACCAGCCGGGTGAGGTCCGTGCCCGCAACCAGGCCGAAGTCGTCCTCCCCGGCGAGCGGAGGAATCCGGCTGAAGCCGCCGCGGGAGAGGAAGACAGTGACCGGGCTAAGGAGCAGATGCAGGTGCTTGGTATGTGGGATGAGCGGGAGAAAGACGAGCAGGGCCAGGGAGTGAGACCACCACAGGATGCGGGCTGCGGGAGAGGCGCCGGCGACACAGAACGACGCCAGGTAGGTGGCCATCAGGACGAAGATCAACAGGGCAATGACGCCCGACTCCCAGGAGAGCTTTGCGCCGAGCCATTGGGGCCGAATGAGAAAGCGGCGGACGAAGAGGGCGAGGATGCTGACGGAGCAGACAATGGCGAAGGCGGCGGCGAAGTAGTCATAGAGGCGGCCGATTGAGCCTGTGGGGGAGAGAAAGCCGAATCCCAGAATAACGGCGCAGTGGTTGATGGTGATCAGGGCAAAGGCGCAGAAGGCCCAGAAGACGAAGGCGTGCGCCAGGCCGGGAAGAGGCCGCTCGCGGATGAGCTTGGCCTGGCAGAGCACCTCCCAGACGAACTCCCGGATGCGCTTGCCGATGGGGAAGAGACGAAAGCCGGGCTCCGGCTTCGATTTCAGAATTTTTGCGAGGACGAGGCTGAAACGGCGCCAGAAAGCAGCCACCGAGGCCAAGGCCAGCGCGGCAAAGAGCAGCTTCTCAAGGAAGGAGAAGTGTTGCGGCTCGGCCAGGGTGGGCAGAAAAAGAATCATAGGCGAAACGTGCGACGATACAGGGCAAAGATACAAGATGGGGCGAT
>Ga0182011_10002081_pt1 | contig 17101 bp, 17 predicted proteins | sample 711E1DmetaG_FD_120481 | JGI IMG/M metagenome (GOLD analysis project Ga0182011, IMG submission 120481) | Permafrost microbial communities from Stordalen Mire, Sweden - 711E1D metaG | ecosystem: Environmental > Terrestrial > Soil > Wetlands > Permafrost | place: Sweden: Stordalen | collected... | reverse complement strand
TAGAAATCTGAATTGGCTGTGGCTTACGATATTATTGCTTCCAATTACGCCCCTGATATTGAGTAACAAAAATAATGAACAGTAAGTAGCTGGACGCAAATAATGCCAGACCCCAGGGATTTTTTACGCAAAGACAAGGTATATGTTAAAAGTTATGCCCGCAATAAGCGTGGTAGCGGAAGTGGTGGCAGTAAGGATAATGTCACTCCAGGTTGTATTATTGTTGCCATAGTTGCTATTATCCTGGTGGCAACGTATGTGATACCGCCAGTAACAAAATGGGTAGGCGAAAATATTGTATTAATCGGGGTGGTTCTAGCAATCATCGTTATTGTAGGCATTGTTGCTTTATATAAAAGAATAAAAAATAAATGAATTGGACTTAACCAATGAAGCTGGATAATACGCCCTGACTACTACCTTCGAGCAGAAGTGTATATAGCTCCTTCTATGATGAGAATAGAATATATTAAATCTAAATAAACGGGTTTTGGTGGGTAAAGTGTTCGGAATAGTGTTTGCCACCCCAGGCATTAGATAATTTGGCTCCACTTGAATATGCGCTGGCAGTGGCTAAGGTCCATGACCTGCAGAACTAGCATTAAGTCTGGTACGGAAAAGGGGATGCCCCCATTCACCGGAAGACTCTAATTATACATGGACTAATTTACGGGGGTGAGGTCAAACCGGCATGCTATAAAGGCGCAAACCTGTAATATTATACACATACACTGGTATTATTTTTTATATATTATATTTATGCCACCAGAATAAGTAAGGAGGTGAAGGATCAGCGCTCAGCAGCTAGATAAACTCTCAGTACCATCACCTTTAAATAATACGTCATCCTTTATTACTGCCTAACCTATAAAATTGAAAGGGCCCCGTATATACGGGGCCCTTTGTGTTAATGAAAATTCGCTGCTACCGGCTATGTACGGTCAGGCGGCAGTCTTTTTCTCGCTGTGTTGCTCCCTGAGTACCCTCTTCAATATTTTTCCTGTAGCACTGGTAGGAAGGGCTGTCATAATTATCACGCGTTTGGGTATCTTATAGCCCGCCATGTTATCTTTACAGAACGCGATTATTTCTTCTTCAGAGGGCGTCTCTCCCGGTCTTGGCACGATGAAAGCAGTCACTGCCTCGATCCATTTAGGATCGGGTAGGCCGAGCACCGCAACCTGCATGACCTTGGGATGCCTGGTTATCATGCCTTCCACTTCCTGCGATGATACGTTTTCGCCACCGCTCTTTATCATGTCCTTTTTCCTGTCGACATAGTAAACGTTTCCCTTATCATCCTTATAGCCCAGATCGCCCGTATGCAGCCACCCACTCGAAAGCGCGGCTTCGGTTTGCTTCTCCTTCTTCCAGTAACCGAGCATAACGGCGGGTCCCCGCATTACCAATTCCCCGATGAAGCCCGAAGCTACCTCACGGTCCTGCTCATCGAACACCTTAACCGAGACGGCTGTATCCTGTATACCTATAGAGCTGATGTTCTGCTCAAAACTCTCGGGCGTTGAGGTTGTACCGACAGGGCTGCTCTCGGTCTGGCCCCAATAATTTCTCCAGAGGATATCCGGCTTGATCTTCTTCCAGGCTTCAAGCACAGACGGGGGCATGACCGCACCGAAGGATATACATTTCTTGAGAGACGAAAGGTCGAATTTACCGAAGTTAGGCATCATGGGCAATATTGCATAGAGGGTAGGCGGGTAGACCCACATGCTTAGCTTCTCGTCCTGCGTTTTCTGCAGGATATTATTCGGATCCGGGGTGTAGCCTATAACAGCCTTCCCACCGAAGGTGATCGAACCGTTCAGAACTGTTGTCCCTGCTACATGGAAAAGCGGGATATCTATAATCACGGAGTCCTCCCGCCTGAAGTCGACATCGCAGGCCAGGTGTAAAATGCTCATATAATAGTTCAAGTGGCTGGTCATTACGCCCTTGGGGAAGCTTTCTGTCCCGGTGGTATAGATCAATGTCGCCATGTCGTTGGAATCTATAATGACCTCCGGCTCGGTAGTCGGGTATGCCCCCGTGAAAAAGTTGGCTGTATTCACCCATTTTTCCGGTATGGGCGCTTTGCCAAAATCAAAGCAGCCGAAAATCTCCACACTCTTCAGTTTGTGTTTGATCTCCAGGACGGTATTTGCCAGAGAATCCTCCACAAAGAAAGCCCTGGGCTCTCCATCGTTGATGATGTAATCGATTTCATCACCTTTTAACATGAAATTTATGGGCGCCGATATTGCCCCGATTTTGGCCAGGCCGAAACGGCAATAGATATAGTGCAGGCTGTTGTGACTCATCAGTGCCACCCTGTCGCCCTTCTTGATTCCCAGGGCGGCGAATGCATTGGCAGCCATACAGCTCCGCTCATTCAGTACTTTGAATGAAATCCGCGCATCCCCAGCAACCAATGCAATCCTGTCCACAAATCTCTCTGCCGACCGCGTGACCAGGTCACCGATGACCGCTCTCCTTAACAGGTTCTCTTGTAACTTATCCAGGCTCATCATACCTCCCCATATATTTATTTATTTCACATCGGGTTGATGTGATTAGGTCCAGGACTTACTTGATAATCCCGCATAACTTCTGGGCATCTCTTTTACGTGACTCCAGCGGTTCACCTTTGGCAAACTCGTACATAGATAGTTTGCACGCCTGGCCGGAACCGCCCCCATGCGCTGCAGAGTGGCACAATGCCCCTGCACCGTATGTAAGGTTCTCTATCAGGCGCACGATCCTCACCTTGTTTTCCGCGGACGCACCTTTTGCTCCTTTATAGAATCTATTAAGATAGGGGGAAATTTCGGGGTTTTTAAATTCCTTTTCGCTCGGGAGAGTGGTAATAATACCCCCGGTTATATCTTCGGCCAGCCTTACGAGCTCATACACCACTTTCGAAGTTATATACTTGGTATTGTTCCCAAGCAGCATATCCGGTATCATGCCCACACCGTCATACCACTTTGACTTAACACATGCTGCAATACCGCAGGAATACATCATCTCGTTATACATAATCATGTCAGTGATTTTTTCACGTATGTGGGACACGTTTGCCGTCCCGTTGTATTCTGCAAATGTCTGCACCGCACCAATGAGTATGTCGGTCCACCCGGTTTTGCAGCCTCCGGTGGTTGGCCGATGTGCGCCTCCGATCAGGTTGACCAGCATGCCTGTGAACTCAACCTCCCCACACATAAATACCCGCTCCCATGGGACGAAGACATCGTCGAAGATAACCACAGTCTCGTGGAATCCGAACTTCATGTTGCCAATGTCCCATTCCAGGCCTTCCTGGCGGCGGTCATCCTGTGAATAGCGGGCTGATATGTTTTTTATTCCCTTGGCATTGCCCGGCACCGCACACGAGACTGCGTAAGCTTCCGCCCCGGGTCCATGTGTAATGCATGGCAACACGAGTTTCTCGTAGGAAACGACAGAGCCTGTCTGGCACAGCTTGGCACCGCGCAGCACAATTCCCTCTTTGTTTTTATCCACGACGCGCAGGTACATATCAGGGTCTTCCTGCATATGGGCCGGTACCTTCCGGTCGCCCTTGGGATCGGTTAACGCCGGGCATCCGATCAGATCATTCTTCTGGAAGTACTTAATATACTCCACGGCATTGTCATAGTAGTGTGTGCCTTTAGATTTATCTATCTCGCGCGTTGTAAGCAAAATAGCTGGAAATGAGTTCTGCACGCACCTGAAAGAGCACATCCCTATTCGCCGATTGGCAAAACGCGTGATGTCCACTTTCTTGATGTTGTCTTCCACCGTCTGTGGCACGTGGGTCCAGCGGCTAATAATATCGCCGGTGAGATGCGATTTGCACTGCAATATCTCTTGCAGGTCTTTCTCGTGTTGCATATCGTAGGTTTCAGCAATGGCATTTATCATCGGCCTTACTTTGGGATGATTAATAACGTCCGCTCCCGCGACCTTCCCGCCGTCGATATAAAGCTGGAAATTCATGTTCACCATGTCCTGGACATACTGCTTACCCGTTTTCAACACGTCGCCTGCCTCCGTCAAAATGTACTGTCTGGTAGGAATAAATGGTGGAGATGCTCACTATACAATTCAGTGTCCATGCTGTCAAGTATCTCTTGGGCACTTGTGCAGTCATAGCCATACAGGACTTTTTATTCCATTGTGCCGGGCGTGCTGCTACAATATATTATGTAAGGATATCATGGTTAAAGACATACTGCGTACTTGTAAGTTCCTCAGAGGATACCTGCCTTTGATGGGTATCATTGTGCTCTTATTCTATACAGGCTGCGCCGTCTCTCCACTTACGAATTCCGGCGTCCCTGCACGAAATGACTCACAGTCCGTCCTGGCCTCCAATCCCAACAGCGCACAGCAACCTGGTAACAGCGCCGCCCAATCTTCTATAGGAAATATTCAAGCAAACGGTATTACCAGCTCCAGCGCAATTATCATGTGGTCAACCGATAAACCCGCATCAGGCCTTGTACAGTGGGGCAAAACAACCGATTATGAATTCAGTTCACAGGCAGACGGGGAACCTGCCGTGCAACAATCGGTAAGTCTGACGGGTCTCAGGCCCGATACCACATACCATTACAGGGTTACGCTTACTGAGCAGAGCGGAGCGCAGGTAACCAGCCCGGACCAGACTTTCAGCACTTTAGAGCAGCTTAACAGCAGGCCCCTTGTAATCTCCCGCATCGGCATGTTGAAAATCACCGATACTGCGGCCATTGTTGCATGGACTACCGATACGCCTGCTACCGGCCAGGTTGAATATGGCAAGACCAGCCTGTACGGAGCCTTAACAACGATAAACGGTGGCTATATCTATGATCATGCCCTTGAAGTGAAGCAACTGTCACCAGGTATTACTTATCACTACCGGGTACTGTCCCTTGATAAAAATGGAAACGAGGCGGTAAGCCCGGACCAGTTATTTTCAACAGTTGACCCGTCAGATAGAACAGCGCCTGTTATTTCCGATATCAGCGTAACCGATATTACCTATGTAAATGCAACGATTAACTGGGTTACCAGTGAACTTGCTTCCAGCCAGGTTGCATATGATACTAACGTGTCATATTCCAATGTTACGCCGCTGGACACAATGCTGTTATTCAATCATACCGTTACTTTAGACAATCTTAGCAACAGTAAAGCTTATCATTTCAGGATCACGTCAACGGACCCCGCCGGTAACGTTTCCACCTCTCCTGATACAATATTTGTTACTTCGGAGGCCCCGCGTGTAATGGGTGTCATGAGCTTCGACCATAGCAAGTGTAAATGCAGCGCATCCTCAGCAAGATAGGAGCGACAATCAACCGATCACCTAATAGCCGTAGATACACTGAAGAGAAGCCTTCTACGGGCACTGCTCAGATCCTTAATTGACCGGGCTCAAAAGAACAGCCATACTTAACGTAACATTGGGCCTATCAACGACTTTAAACCCTTCAGCCAGGGCAATTGAAAGCGTGGCATCGAATGCATCTCTGGACACGTGTAATTTTGGTTCCACTATCAGTAGCTTACCCGCAGCCTTCAACGATCCGCGCACGTCTTGAAAAAATCTATTCTTGTTACGCACTTCATGTACCATCCAGAAAGCCAGGGCAAAATCAGCGTTTTCAGTGATTCCGAGGCTATCTGAAGTACACTGCTGAAATCTCATAACTTTAATGAGACCGGCGCGCTCGGCCTTCCGCCTGACGGCATCCAGCATTTTTTCCTGCAGATCCACACACACAACCTTGCCGCTGCTGCCTACCATACCGGCGAGCGGCAAAGAGAAATATCCCATACCGCATCCGATGTCCAGGGCTGTATCTCCCTCCCTTACCAAACCATGAAGTATATTTTCCGGGTTTTGTATTATGCGGCGCAAAGGGTTATCAAAGGTGAAACACAACCACCACGGGCATGTACTCGTTCTCCACAACAGCTTATCCAAAAATGACATGAGGTAGTATAGCTGAATTTATTGTAAACGGACAAACATCGATGTGTATGGCAAGTCATGCGTATGTTGGCAGATACAAACTTGTGTCTCCAACATCCTGCGGCAACGGTATTTACCTTGCATATTTCAGCGGAACCCGCGGGAAGGATTGTTTGGCGAAGCTAAAGGCAATAAAATAGGTCCACATTTAAGCCCATTATATTACAGGTTACTCGGGCTTCGTATCGCCACCCTAGCTTTGTACGGATGGCTTATCCGTCGTATAAATTTCCTGCGTTTCCAGTTAATTATGAAGCTATTGAAAAAAGTCGACGATTCCACTAATTTTGCCTGATTCTGCTAGACTAAGCAGTATTCTGGTGTCATGCTTGAAATACATAATCTGACAAAAATATACCGCACCGGTAGCGTGGAATTTAGAGCACTGGACGACGTGTCCTTTACAGTGCCCACGGGCGATATGGTCTGCATAATGGGCAAAAGCGGGTCAGGCAAGTCCACACTACTCAGACAACTGGGACTTTTGGACCGGCCCACATCCGGCGAAATAATCCTGGATGATATTTCAGTCGCAAAACTTAGTGATGATATAACGTCAACTTTGCGTCTCGAACGCCTCGGATATATATTCCAGGAATATGCCCTGCTGGCTGAGCTGACAGCCCATGAAAATGTTTTCCTTCCGGGCATGATGCTATCAAATGAAGGCATTGATTATGAGAAGAGGGCCAAAGATCTATTAGAAATGGTGGGGCTGAAGGAAAAGATGCATCACTACCCCAAGGAATTATCAGGAGGTCAGCAACAGAGAGTTGCCATTGCCCGGGCCCTGATCAACAATCCTCAAGTGATTTTTGCCGATGAGGCCTGCGCCAATCTTGATACTATTTCCAGCAAATTGGTCATGGATACCCTGGTCAATCTCAATAAAGATATGAAAGTTACAATCGTCTTTGTCTCTCACGATCCGGATGACAAGCAATATGCACGGAATTTGGTTGTGCTCAGCGACGGCAAACTTATGCCTGATGAACAACTATGAAAAACCAACGCATCAGGAACGTCGTAAAATCGCTAAAGGTAGCAGTCTTTTTAGCTTATAAAGGTATTGTCAGAGCTAATATAGGCGTGACCCTTTTAACCATTTTTATCTTGATATTGGTGGCCTTAAATCTAATGTTCGTTCCCGGATTGATCAACGGCATAGTCGCCAGCGCCAATGATAAATTAATCAACACGTATTCCAGTCATCTTGTTATAGAAGCCCAGGGCATCAAAGACCAGGGCTACAAGATCACTCACGTCAAGAATCTTATGACCGCAATACAGTCGATAAACGGTGTGGAAGCAGTCACCGCCAGGAATGCGGTTGGAACCAACATCAGTTTCAAAGACAAGTCGAATGATGACAGGAAAATCAATTGCATGACGTACGGCATCATGCCCGAGCAGGAGATGAAGGTCTTTGAAGTGAGTGACTGGCTGGTGGAAGGCAGCTATTTGGATGACAGAGACCGCGACAAAATTTTACTGGGCATCCAGTTGGCCGGCACTGACCAAACTAATGTTGAACTGTATTCTCATTCACTTCGTCATGTGCATGCCGGCGACAAGGTGACCATCACTTATAACAGCGGCTATGTGAAACAGTATACCGTAAAAGGGATATTCCGCACGGGATTCATACAGACCGACCTGCAGGCCTTCATCACGCAGCTTGAATATGAGTCAATAATACCAGGGACCCACGATACGGCAACGGAACTTCATGTGAGGCTGGATAAAGACGCAGACCCCCTTGAAATAATGAGGCGCATAGCCATGTTCAACAGCGACGTGGACTTCCAGACATGGCAGGAAAACGCCGGCATTGTGAACAGCATGACGACCAGCTTTCAACTTATCAATGGCATACTTGACGTGGTGAATGCCCTGGTTGCGGGCATCACTATTTTCATTATTACCTACGTTGATGTGATAAATAAACGGAGGCAAATCGGCATACAGCGTGCCATAGGGATAAAGAACAATGCCATTATTTTCGCCTATTTACTGCGCGCCCTATGCTATGTGATCGTAGGCCTGGTTGTTGCCAGGCTGCTCTTCAGATTCGCAATAGTGCCTTTTGAAGCCAGCCACCCTTTCTATTTCCCGTTCGGCGCCGTTTATCTTGCGCTTGAAATACCACTGCTGGTCCGCACCACCGTATTGCTTGTGATAGTTTCGCTTGTGGCCGCCTTCATACCGGTGATGCTTATAACACGTATCAAGATCTTGGATGCGATCTGGGGCTAGCTATAAAATAAAAGATACCTCTGTTTCAAGAAAGTTGGCGTGCCTAGCTTGCCGCCAACGGGTGTATAATAAGTGATCAAAGCAATTCGAAAATAATTCACACGGATTTTTCAGCAGTATTCAGTAGAAGAGTTTGGGAGGTGTAACGTGAAAATCAGCGCCCGCAATGTCCTCAGTGGCAAGATCAAATCAATCAAGCCGGGAGCAGTTAACGACGAGATTGTCGTGAAACTACCTAGTGGGGACGAGATAGTCGCCATAATCACAAAAGAATCAAGCAAAGGTTTGAAACTAAGTAAAAATAAGAAGGTCTATGCAATTATTAAGGCCAGCAACGTCATGATAGGTATCGACTGAAGAGCTTTCTTATAAATATTGATATATATATTAATCTTTAAAATAAGATGGCAATATCCTGAGTGCCTCATCCCCATTTTTTCGAGCGGCAGTATAATTCCCTATCTTTGCTACCAATAGTATCATTTTGCACATCAGGAAATTAGCATGCCCGGAACTTATATAGTAATTCCAACATATAACGAGGCCGAGAATATCAGGGGCATGCTGAACGCGATACAAAGCCTGAACAGCGATTATCATGTAATAATTGTTGATGATAATAGCCCTGACGGCACTGCTTCGGTTGTCCTGGAAATGCAACGGCCTTCCGCCTTTATTCACGTGCTGAGGCGTCCAGCTAAATCAGGCATTGGATCTGCCGTTATGGACGGTATAAAGGAGGCACTCTCATTTGCTCTTGATATAACCTCTATATCTGTCTAACTTACGGGGCTCATATCATATGTTGAATCTGGCTAAAGGAGAAAAATGCTGAAAAAAATCAGCCTGATATTGATTCTGTTATTTTCAATGGTTACATTTATCCCGATTGCCCTGGGATGCGCCAGCCAGAAAGAAGTCAATATGCCAATAGTTTTATTAACTGACTATGGCAGCGAAGACTACCGTATCTCCCAACTGAACGGGATCATCTATAGTAATAATCCCAAAGCCAGATTGATAGATGCCTCTTATAGTGTTCCAGCATTTGATATAGCTACCGGGGCTTTCATTCTGGACATAGCTGCAAAGGAATTCCCGGAGAATGTAGTCTTTATTAGCATCGTTGCCCCGTATACTCAGCCGGAAACAAAATACCTTGTACTTACAACTAACAAGAACCAGATCTTTGTCCTGCCTGACAACGGACTGCTCACTTACGTTGCCAGGAACACAGGGATAAAGACCATCTATCAGATAACCAAACAGGAACTATTTGATAAGCCTATAAAAGAGCTTGTTGCCGAACGCGTACAGGGTAAGATAGGTGCGCTTATTGCTTCAGGTTATCGCCCGCAGGATGTTGGAATCCCTGTGACCACTTTCCAAACTCTGGATATTCAAGAGCCTTCGATTACAGACCACAGGCTTATGAGTACAATAATCTACATTGACCGTTATGGTAATGCTATTACCAATATATCAGAAAAAACCGCAAATGAATTTGGCCTGAAGCTGGGAGATCTAGTCAATGTAGAGATCCCTCAGGGCACAATTTCCGCTAAATTCGGCATAATCTACTCGGATGTTCCTAAAGGTGAGTCCATCGTGCTTGTTAGCAATAGTCTCGGTGTGGTCCAGCTATCAATTAACCTGGGCAATTTCGCAAGCACATACGGCGTAAAAGCCGGGACAAAGATTGAAATAGACAAATAGCGCATTCCAAAGTGCATGAATCATGATATGAATCACGGACGAAAAGAATTTATCGCTATTCCAGTTAATTAGCTTCCCGTTAGCCCTTCCGTTTTTTTGAATGCTTGCGTAGAAAATTTAAGATTATCTTGCTGCTTTCTCCTGCGTTATCTGTTATAAATCCGTGCCCGGCATTGCCAATCACAGCTAATTCAGCATTGGGTATCCTGGACGCAAGAATCCTTGAGTTCTCAGGTGGGATCAGCCGGTCTTCTGTACCGCATATAACCAGAGTTGGCGCTTTAAGCTCCGGCAAGCGGTCATAGCTGCTGTAAGTAAGAAGAAAATTAGCCTGGCTCATATATGCTTCAGGAGGAGTTGGATGTTCTGTGGTAACGGCAATATAGCGTTTAACAGCACCTGGATTTTTCTCAATAAACTGCCCATTCCATAACCATGGGATAGTAGCAAGTGCTTTTTCCTCATTCGTGAGTTTGGCCGCCTCTGGGTTAAAAAGAAAGTCCGCCGCTTTCTTGGTAGCCGGAATGGCATTAACCCCTCCGCAGGTGGTGCAACCCAGGACCAGGCTGTTTACCCGCCCGGGGTAGCTGAGGGCAAACCCCTGTGCAATCAAACCGCCCATGGATACACCAAAAATGTCTGTAGTATCAACGCCTATTACATCAAGCAAACCGGAAACATCTCCCACCATCATCTCTGCGGTGTACGGTACGTTAGGCTTATCGCTCCGTCCTGTACCGCGGTTATCGAATACAATCACCCTGCGTTCTTTAGCCAGCTTATCAAGGATGGCAAACCAATGACCGGAGTTGGACCCATATCCCATGATAAGAAGTAATGGCTCCCCCTTGCCATGGACCTCGTAATAAATGTTGATATCCCCAACTTTTGTTACCGGCACGTTTAACCTCCCTTACGCTGATTATTACCCGTATATTATATAGAATTTCAACCAGTAATTATGCGAAAGCGACATTCTATTTCTCCAGTCTTTCCCATTTTTCGAGAATAGCCTGAGCAACTCACTTTGCTACCGATAGCCCTTCCAAGGTAGCCGCACTTCTGGCTATTCTCCATGCGAATACAGGCAAGTTCTTGATATGAATGTCTGTTGTTTGGTCATTCTCCAGAATACTAATATTCTGCATTAGGTTCTCCTTTATCGAACCCACGCGATTATAATTGCCCTGTATAGCCGTTTTCATTTTACTTATGTTCAGTAAGCCAATAATGAATATACGCTCCAATTGTTAATTTCTTATTTAGATGTTAGGCTTCAGGTGAATTAATACTTATGGTTGAAACGCTCGAAGAATTAAGTCCTACAGCAATTGGCAATGTGACCAGTAGGAAGCGCAGTATTATCACAGCGTACAAGGTATAATATTTCTATGTTTATAAAAAGGGGAACCAGCCGGCAGGCTCAACTGGATGACCTGGGCAAAGAGGAAGCAGATCGTCGTGTCAGTGTTTTTAAGCACTGCGAATGCCCGCATACTGATCACCATTCACATTTGGGACAGCCCTGCACTGAAGAACCTGGCACAATCAAGTATTATTGCAAAGGCAAGGAAGGCGGGATGCTGCGTATCTGCGATAAATGTCGGATTGAAATGTTGACCTCTCACCATCAGATCTTTTAATTAGCGCTCTATCTTGCCCGGTTGATACCAGGAATATGCATACGCAAAAAGTTGCTACTTATTACAGAGTCAGCACGGACAACCAAGAACGAGAGATGGTTCTACTAACCTACTTGAACAAACATAGGTCCAAGGTTACCGCCTCTTTGGCTCTGCAAACCTGAGGAATCTGAAGCCTGCGTCGAAATACTTTCGACGTCTTAAATGACCGTAATTACTGTCCCATTGTCCAGATTGTAAGTCGTGTTGAAGTCGTTTCAATCCGCGTTCGACGGCGGCGGGAGAGGTCAGAGCAAAACCTGATGTGTTCTGCCTTATTTGAGCATCAAAATACATCTCCGGCTTTGCCCACGCTGCACACATATTCCTATCGGCCAAATCCGGTGGCAGAGGGAACTTCTTGATTAGTGTTTGCCATTTACCGGTCCCGGAAATAATATCAGTGACTTCATCTATTGGCGGAAACACCTTATTAACATGCTGGGCAATTTCTGGAAAGTACTCATTAAACCAGAATTGCTCGCTTTTTCGAGGGTCCATGGTAAATACCACAATAGGCCCGTTGGGGCAAATACGATACATTTCTCTTGCAGCACATGGAATATCGTAGAAATGATGAAGAGCCAGGATTATGATAACCCCATCTACTGAATTGCTCTTAAGAGGAATTGCTTCCGCTGAACCGGACAGTCAGTGCACTCGCGGGTTGGGAATTGCTTGTCTGCGCATTTCCATTGATGGTTCGACAGCTTCGAGTTTGTAGCCAAGGTCTGCGAGGGCATTGCTGTAGTTTCCCGTCCCTGCGCCGACATCAGCAATTGTTGAGCCTGATGGCAGCTCAAGCAACTCCTTGATGACCGCTAGAACGCGATGATCAGCAGTCCGGTTTTGGTTATAGTTACTGCCGATTGAGTCGTAAGTAGTCGAGTTCACATCTTCCTCTTTGAGTACTGCCGGTACATAAAGAGCACTACTTGATGTGCCCTCAACTATTATATCATTGGTTAAGTTAGAGCCGGACCTATTGTGAATTATATTTGGAAATGACGGCATGTAGTTATCGTCATACGAACATCCGTATGTTTGCCATTTCATGAATATATTTCTTGTTAAGAAGGACCCATTTATAAGCCTGAAGTACGATCGGGAAGTTATTGAAGCATAGAGAAAGGATTATAATGTGGCCAACCTATATAATTCTTTTTGGAGTCTGAGTCTAAACTTGACCTGCTATAAGGCAAATTGCTAACGGATGCGGTCAAAATTATTTATAAAATATATTACACAGTATAAGTATTATGCAGAACTCCATTCCACCCATTGGCGCATTTGATGCGTTCCGCAATTCCGATAATTGGGATGCAGAAGAGGCTCGCTATTGGATCAGTGTTCTTAATCAGCGGGCAGCAGCTCCGAACCAAATAGCTTTGCGTTCTTTTATCATTGAACAAAGTGATATACAACCTGGAGAAACAGTGCTTGAGATGGGCTGTGGAACAGGACGGCTCCTTTCTGAATTAGCTAAAGCTACAGGCGCTGCTGGCAGGGTAATTGGATTGGAACCTCAATCATTATTCGCAAAAGAAGCAGAAAGTTTTATTCTGGAAAAGAAACAATCTGCTATAGCAAGGGTGCTCTGCGGAAGTGCTGAAGATATTCCTTTACCCGACGCATCGATCAACATCTGCATTGCTCAGACGGTTCTAATACATATTCCAGCTGAGAAGCTCCAGCGAGTGTTCGAAGAAGTGAAACGAGTACTGAAACCTGGCGGCAGGTTCATCAGTGTAGATCAAGATGGTGATACCTGGATCATAGACCATCCAGATCGAGTGGTGACACGCAAAGTCGTTCAGTTTAACTGCGATTACCGATATGCTGATGGGTGGACCGGACGATACCTCCGGCGGCTATTTCGACAAAATGGTTTCCAGGAGGTCCGGGTACAAGCATGGACACATGTGGATACAGAAAGTGGATCCTACCTTCATCAAATGGCACAGAGGATCGCACAAGCAGCAACTGAACACGAGATTCTCTCTCAAGATGAATGTAAAAAGTGGTTGAACGAGCTGGATCAACAAACACAGAAAGGCAATTTCTTCTCAAGCATTTGTTTTTATTGTTGCCAAGGTAGAATAACAGTCTAATAAGAACCTGCAAGTACTACCTGGTTATTCCCACTTGCAGCGGTATTCTTAGCTGAATTTAATTGCGTCTTTAATTTTTCCTCATTGGCTATTGCATTTTTGAACCTACCCAAGATTTTGCAGCTTCATACCACAGCGGTGCGTTGTAATGTAAATTAATATCATGACCGGCAAGCGGCAATGTAAAGAAATCCAATTTCGGCGAAGCCGGAAAATATCTTTCCTCCCCGGCCTTTACTTTATCCAATGTCAATTGTTCGGAAGGCGTCGAGTAGAGGCGATCCAGTTCCCCCATGACGAGAAGTACCGGTACGCGGATTTCATCTGTATGTTGGAGCGCTATGAATGCAGAGTTTTCCGCCACTGGTGTGGTTACCTTTGTTTCCTCATCTATTTTTAACACTTCCGGGTCCGCCTGTTCAAGATTATAGAAAATTGCGCCGCGCGTTCCGGGACGCGAGGTATACGACGGCGTTGGAATGCCTTTGAAAATAGGATCATCGCAGCCCTCTGAATTCTGCATCGCTGCGTTAAAATTCTTCAGCCCCGTCTGCCATCCCGGGAATGACTGATAATGAAGCACGCCGGTGATAATCAGCCCGTCTGCATCACTGAAAGTCTCCGCTTCCTGAATAATGACACAAGACCCGAGCGAATGCCCAACGAGGATAATTTTATGGTAAGGTTGGCCGCCTATACTTCCCGAACGAAGACCATCGACAAGTTGGTGAATTACACAGCCTTGAACATCAGGTGACACATATGTGTCAGGCTTTGAACTTTCGCCGCTTCCCATCCGGTCCAGATTAAGGCTGGAATAGCCTGCTTTAGCCACGGTTTGAACAAACGAGTATATCTCCGGTTTGTACGGGAAATCCCAGTATGTATGCCCATAGGTGGACCCCGGAACTGTGATAAAGACCACATCCTTGCCGTCCTTTGGCCTTGTCAGCCATGTGGCAACCGTATAGTCCGCCTTACCTCCGGGGGACAGCCATACGGGAACCTGGATCTTTTCTGTGCTGAACAGCGCCGCTTTGTTTTCACCGGAGGGAGCAGTAGAGGAAGGGACAGAAACGGCCGCAGGAGATCCCGTGACCGGAATATTTGCCGTTGTCGTACAAGCACCTGCCAGGGCTGTGTATGCAATCAAAATGGCAGATATTATTGCAATTGACCTGCACATAACCACATACCTCCTTTTTCAGCTTTATTATTCACGTAGTCTAAGCAGCTAGCTTGCGCCAGTTCTTCTACGGGTTAATTCTTTATCATCAGCCAATTTCCGATTGATCTCAGGATTACTCCTTGACAGATACGTACGCAGATGACTCGGATACGAGATTGGGATCAAATGCTTTTTTAATCTTTTTCTCGTAGGTGAGGAAATCCATGCAATATTTTGCTGCAGCTTTTTGCGCTCTCTCCTCGAACGTTAATGCCCCTTCAAACGAACCCATAGCAAGGCGCCACTCGGGCAACTTTTCATCCGCCTGTGCCAGTATCTCTTTTACGGCATTGACTGAATTTTTATCTAATTGATCATAAACAATCACACACTCAATATGTCCACACGAGTCAACAAATGCAGATGCCCATGGTGATTCACCGGATTCGCCGATCAATCCTGATTTCTCGTATTTATCATAAAGATCTTCAGTTGTTCTTTTTCCCGCCTCAGCGCATGCATCCCAACTCTCCTGTACAGCTACTGCTGAAAGGAAAGAACCCGATATTCTGAATATTCTCTGAGTTCCCTGGCAGGTAAGCGAATTAAAGAACACGGCGCTTTCCGTCCTGCTGTCCAGAGGTATTATATGTCCTTCAACCTTTTCAATTATTGCTTCAAAGCATTTTTTCCTGTACTCCATTTCCCTGGGAGAACCGGCATCCAGTAATACGGTCGCTGAAAAACGCAGCATCTCGCGTGCTTCCGGTGGCGAATTTTTAACTGCATTCCAGAAGTCATCGTTCGATTCGGTAGTTACCATAGCAACAACTGAAGCTGAATTCCTCTGAGCGCTATGTCCAATAGCTTCCTCGACCAATAAAAGAAAAAAATCTGTCAGTTTATCGCGAGAAGGGAAAATTACGAAATAATTGGCAAAACACGAAGGTATATTGCAGCCATAAATATTGGGCTTCCCCTCTCCCATGATTCTGGGTGGGCCGTAATATGGCGCCAACCGTACGGCGGCTTTGGTTATTACACCTAGGCCACCATTGGCCCCCGATATGCCTCTCATTATGCCTCTCAGGCTTGGGCCGCTACCATCGCCGGAAAACCATCCTGCTCCTGTACCTAGAGATCCCAGTTTCAATATCTCTCCATCCGGCAGAACCCATTCGACGCCAAGGGGGACCCGCCCGGCATAATCAGAGCTGATACTGGTAGGGCCACATCCGAAATAGGCTGTAGAACTTGCCAAAACACCTGCACTCGGGCCGCATCCAACTGTGTGCGGTCTGAGGCCTTCTTTCATCGTTGCGATGAACAGTTTTTGTACAGAAACATAAGGCTCAACCACGGCATACTTATTATTAGTATCTATCTCAATTATTTTATCCATGCGGCGCAAGTCAAGCGGTAAAAAGGGTTCTCTTGAGGAAATGGCAGCAAAGTCCCATCCGGAACTGTGTGCCTTATACTTTATGCGGAATTTATTACATATTTTAACGATTGCCTGTACTTCCTCAGTACTTCCCGGCATAACCACAGCTAATGGTCTGGCGGCGTATCGATCATCAAAGTGCAGCTCATTTCCCCTCACAAAACAATAGCCATCCAGTATGGCGGACTCTTCGGAGATGTTTTCCGGACCCACGATATCTTCAAGCGCATGGTAAGCTTCTCTTATTAAAGCCATTTAATTGCTCCTTACAGTGCTCTTTGAACAAGATCCGTGATGACGAAAATCCATAATTTATTTTGTGTTGAAATAGTCATACCACATATCGGCATCCAAAAGCGGGAATTCGCCCATATAAACATCTTTATCACCCTGTACGACGCCCATGGCACAGGGAGAACCGCAGACCACGGGCGCACCGTAAGTCTTGGTACCGGAGAATGTGTATTTGCCCAGGAACGTCTCAAAGGTGCCTCCCCTGAAAGCTTTCATCATGACGTCGGGATCAGTGGTACCCGTAAGCTGCGCACATTCAAAATACTGTGACAGTTGCGTGATTATGGCTGAGAACGTTCCCCATTCTGTCATAGGCTTACTATATTTCACCTGGTACCTGTCGCAGATCCTCTGTGTCATATCCAGGTACTTTTGTGCCACTGTCACCTTCTTAAGCTCCAGGGGGTC
>Ga0182011_10002079_pt1 | contig 17106 bp, 10 predicted proteins | sample 711E1DmetaG_FD_120481 | JGI IMG/M metagenome (GOLD analysis project Ga0182011, IMG submission 120481) | Permafrost microbial communities from Stordalen Mire, Sweden - 711E1D metaG | ecosystem: Environmental > Terrestrial > Soil > Wetlands > Permafrost | place: Sweden: Stordalen | collected... | reverse complement strand
TGTCCTGCGCGAACTTCGCGACCCGGGCGGCGGGTTGTACTCGGCACAGGACGCGGACAGCCAGGGCGCGGAGGGCCGCTACTACCTCTGGTCGGCCGAGGAGCTGACCTCGGTGCTCGGGCCAGCTCTGGGAGCGGAGGCGGCCGACTTCTATGGGGTCACGCCGGAGGGGAACTTCGAAGGCCGAACGGTCCTGCACTGCGCCCGCCGTGGCGAGCTGCTCCGGCCTCCGCCGATCGAGACCGCTCGGTCGCAGCTGTTCGCCGCGCGGGCCGGCCGCGTCCGGCCGGGCCTCGACGACAAGATCATCACCGAATGGAACGCCATGATGTGCTCCACCCTGGTCGAGGCTGCCGCCGCCACCGGCAGGGACGACTGGTCCAACACCGCGGAGCAGATCGCCACGTTTCTGTTGGAGCATCTACGGCGTGCCGATGGAAGAGTGCTGCGCTCCTGGTGCCAAGGGCGTGCGAGCCTGCCGGGCTACGCCGCGGACTACGCGTGGCTGGCCGACTGCTGCACCCGCCTCGGCGAGCTGACCGGCAACCCCCGCTGGACGACGGAGGCCGTGACCATCGCCCGGCAGCTCCTCCGGCTCTTCACCGACGAGGGACACGGAGGCCTGTACACGACCGGCGCCGACGCGGCACCGCTGGTCGTGCGACCTCGTGATCTCCATGACGGCGCGACGCCTGCGGCGGGCTCGGTCGCGGCCGTAGCTCTCGCTCGCCTCGGCGCCCTTGTCTGTGACGACGAGCTCTCCGCAGCAGCCGAGCGGATCGTCGACGCAGTGGGAGCTGAGCTGCTGGCCGCGCCCTCGAGCTTCGCAGAAATGCTCCTGGCTGCTGCATTGGTCGAGGACGGACCGGTCGAGATCGTCGTCACCGGTGAGCGGGCGGACCTTGTCCGAGCGGCTCGTCGGCGTTTCCTGCCTGGAGCTGTGCTGGCCTGGCGCTCGCCGGCAGCCAAGCTGCCTGCCGGCCTCGGCGCGGCCGTGCCCTTTGAGAGCCCACTTCTCGCGGGTCGTGAGGACGGCTTTGGGTATGTCTGTCGGCGCGGCGCATGTCTCGCTCCGGTCGACAGCGTCGACGCCCTCCTGTCGGCCCTGGACACCGCGGTCGGATCACCGTGAGCCGCCGCAGCGTGAAGCTCCCCTCGCATCGGGGCCGCAGACCGGGCGCGGCCCGAGCAAACCGAACCGGAGACGTGCTCCGATGCCTCTTGCTCGCACGAGGCCCGGAATGGGTGGCCGTCGAGGTCTCCACCGGCGCTCTGGTGCGGAGTCGGGCCTCTGGCTGGCCGGTTGCCGCGATGGACTCGAGCCTTGGCCTCGGCGCGTCCGCCGACGGTCGTGCGGAGAAACCCCGCACGGGCCCGGAGCTGGATGTCGTCGAGATCGAGCTCGCAGAAGACGACGAGCCGTCCGACCCGGCGCGCCCGGAGGCCGTCATGGTCCGGCACGCACCTGAACGTGTCGGAACCCCTCGGCGGCGGGCCGCGCGCAGGATCCTCGACGAGTTGCTCCCCGTCGATTCGAAACGACCGCTGCTCGGATCACTGGGGCCCTCGATCTCCTACGAGGACCTCGACGGCTCGCGACCTTCGGTCGCGGTCGTCGCCCCCGACCGGGCACCCGTCTTCGCCTGCGACGCGGTAGGCACGTGGTGCCAATTCAGTCTCGGGGGCCGCAAGCACCGTCTGCCCGTGGTCGACGAACGCGTCCTCGAGGCCGACAGCCGGACCCGGGACGGCACTCTCGCAAGCGATGTCGTCGAGAGGGCAATCGGCGGAGCCCCCAGGTACCTCGTCGTCGCCCTCGGGGCGCCGCGTCGAGGACAAGCGCCCAAGCTTGTTCTCGGCGTGCTCCCGCGGCCGTGACGACGGCGTCGAACGGGCCGCGCTGAAGGCCGCCGGCCACGACGTGCGGCCCGGCTCATTCAAGACAGTGCGGAGAGGACCTCAGATCGGAAGCGTGCTGGCTGCGAGCTCCTCGGCCATCGCCCAGCCGAAGGCCACGAGGCTGTCGCGGCGCTGGCAGTCCACCGCAGTGAACAGGCCTGCGAGAGCCTCGGTTCCGCGTGGCGGCTCCAGAGGGTCGTAATCGATGAGCCCAGCAGCGTCGCCATTGCCCTTGAGCACGAACGTCCTGTCGTCGAGGTGCCTGTCCGCGCCGAATCGCTTGGCGAGCCGGCGACCCCAGGCACGCTCCTCACCTGTCGCCCGATGGTCGGGGCGAGGGACGACATCCTCGAGCCCCGCGAACGCGCGGAAGCCAGAGGCTCGGGCGAGCCTGGTCCCCACCAGGACGTCCTCATCGGGAAAAGCGAGAACGGCGCGGCGATAGAGGTCACGCATCGCGGCATCGAGAGAAGTGGCCGAGCTGGGTCCCCGGGTGAACGCCGCCACACCGACCAACAGGCTCGGTGTGCCGCCTATCCGCTCGAGGGTCGAGAGCGCGTAGCCCTGAAGCTTCGATTGCTCGCGAACCTGGGTGACGAGCACCCAGTCCTCCCGCTGCTTCGACAGGAAACCAACCTCCCAGCCGTCCCTCTCCGCCGCGGAGAGATCAGCCATTTCGGCGAGCTCCGCGTCAGTGAGCGCCGTACAGTCCTTCGTAGCGACCTCGATGTCGATGGCCATGACCGTCTCATGCTCCCGTGCGTCGCTCTCACCGTGCCGCCTCGGCCTACCTGAGACACGGCTTGAGGCCGCACCCGACAGATACTGGCCGCTCGTGGCGACGCCGAACCTAAACGTGCCGGCTGTGCGCACACGTCCCGGCTCGGACCATCAACAGTGTACGGGATCGAACCTATGACCTGCCACGTGGTGCCCTGCTTGAGACTCACAGCGCTATGGCAGACGTGCCCAAGAGCTCCTTGAGAGCGCCGACGAGCCCACCTCGGGGATCGACGTTGAACTGCGGCGGGAGCCTCAGCACCTTCTCTCCGACGCGCAGGTGAACGACGCAGGTGCCGGGATGCTCGCTCACGAGATCGCGGATCTGGCGCACGAGGGAGTCGGTCAGCCGGTTCAGCGGCAGCACGACCTCAACGGGGGCGTCGCTGCCGGGTGCGCTGAGCTCGAGGCGTCGCACATCCCTGCAGATGAGCTTCGGCTGGTCCTCACGCAAGTCGAGCCGGCCACGCACCGCGACGATCGCGTCCTGCTCGAGAAGCCCGCCGTACTCGAGCATCGTCTTCGGGAAGACCATCACCTCGATCGCCGCCTCGAGGTCCTCGAGCACGAACGTCGCCATGAGCTCGCCGCGCCGCGTGTAACGCCGGACGAGGGCGGTGACGACGCCTCCGGTCGTGATCGTGACGTTCTCGGTCCAACCTCCCGGGCCGGTGACACCGCCAACTGCTCCCGGGGCGTCTCCCCCCGGAGCGGCCGAGTCGAGCAGGTCACGAATGGTGACCTCGGTCACGTTGCGCAACGCTCGCTCGAGCCCCATCAGGGGATGGTCGCTCACATACAGGCCGAGCATCTCCTTCTCGAAGGCCAGCCGCTCGGCCTTGTCGAACTCGAGGTCCGGAATCGCCACCCAGGTGCCGTCGAGGCTTGCCTGCGAGCTACCTCCGGCCGCGGCGTTCTCGCCTTGGTCGTCAAAGAGCGAGAACAGGGTCGCGATCCCCTGTTCCTGTTCGCGCCGGCGGACAAGTGCCCGCTCGACGATTCCCTCGAAAGCCAGACAGAGTCCCTTGCGCGGATGGCCGAGCGAGTCGAAGCCTCCCGCCTTCACGAGCGACTCGACAGCTCGCTTGTTGAGCGCGCTCGAATCGACCCGGCGACAGAAGTCGTAGAAGTCGACGAAAGGGCCCTCACGCTCGCGGGCGGCGACGATGTGCTCGACAATGGCCTCCCCGACATTGCGGACCGCGGAAAGGCCGAAGACGATCACCTGCCGGCCACTCGGGGCCGAGGCCTCGGCTGTGGAGCGGATCGTGGTGAAGTTCGAGGACGACGCATTCACGTCCGGCACGCGAACCTCGATCCCGAGCGTGCGGCACTCGGCAAGGTAGACGGCGGTCTTGTCCTTGTCGCCCTTCACCGACGACAGCAGTGCGGCCAGATACTCGACGGGGTGGTTCGCCTTCAGCCACGCCGTCTGATACGCGACAAGGCCGTAGCCGTACGAGTGGGACTTGTTGAAGGCATAGTCGGCGAACGGCTCGATGATGTCGAACAACCGCTTGCCCAGTGCCTCGTCGTAACCCTCCTGGACACAACCGGCAATGAATTTCTTCCGCTCCGCTGCGATCAGCTCGCGATTCTTCTTGCCACATGCCTTTCGCAGATTGTCGGCTTCCTCGAGGGAGTAGCCGGAGAACCTCTGCGCGACCCGCATGACCGATTCCTGGTAGAGCATCAGGCCGTAGGTGTCCCCGAGGATCGCTTCCATGTCCGGGTGGAGATAGGTGACGGGCTTGCGGCCGTTCTTCAGGTCCGGGTAGTCACGGTGCATGTTGGCTGCCATCGGGCCCGGCCGGTACAAAGCGACGAGCGCCGCGACGTCATCGAAGCTCGTCGGAGCCAACGATCGCAGCGTCGAGCGCATGGCGGCACCCTCGAGCTGGAACACACCGATGGAGTCACCTCGCCGCAGCATCTCGAAGGTCGTCTCGTCGTCGAGCGGCACGGCGTCTATGTCGGGACGAGACCCGGTCGCCTGTTTGATGAGGTCGAGGGCCATCTCGATGACAGAGAGGTTGCGCAGCCCGAGAAAGTCCATCTTCAGAAGGCCGAGATCCTCGACACCGTGCATCTCGTACTGGGTGACGATCGGGGCGTCGCCCGGATCGGCGCCGGGCTCGGGCTTGCGCTGGACGGGGAGGTACTCGGTCAGCGGCTCGTGGGTGATCACCACGGCGGCGGCGTGGATGCCGTCTTGGCGGCGGAGCCCCTCGAGGCCCTTCGCGACGTCGATCACCAGCTTGGCGTCCGGGTCCTGCTCGTACATCTCGCGAAGCTCGGCTGCGGCCATGTAGCCGTCCTCGTGACCCTCGACGCGCTCGAGGCAGGCCCGCAACGGGGTGTCGCGGCCCATGACCAGCGGAGGCATCGCCTTCGCGATCCGGTCGCCGAGGGCATAGGGAAAGCCGAGGACTCGGGCACCGTCACGCACCGCGGCCCGGGCCTTGATCGTCGAGAACGTGATTATCTGAGCCACGTGGTCCGAGCCGTAACGCTCGGCGACGTACCGGATCATCTCGCCGCGGTGGCGCTCGTCGAAATCCATGTCTATGTCGGGCATCTGCTTTCGGCCCGGGTTCAAGAAACGCTCGAAGAGCAGGTCATAGCGGATCGGGTCGATGTCGACGATGCGCAGGCAGTAGGCGACGCAACATCCTGCCGCCGAGCCACGACCTGGACCGACGCGGATCCCCACCTCCCTCGCGTAGCGGATGATGTCCCAGACGACGAGGAAGTAAGCCGAGAACCCCATCTCGGAGATGACGCTCAGCTCGAAATCGAGCCGCGCGGCCACTTCCGGAGGGATCTGCTGGCCATAACGCGCCACAGCGCCCTCGTGGGTCAAGTGCGCCAGATAGCCAGCCGCCGACTGCTCGTAGCTGTCCCGTTGGAAGGCCTCAGGGACCGGGAACTGCGGGAGTGCCGGCTTGCCCAGCTCGAGCTCGACCTTCGCCCTCTCGGCTATCCACAACGTGTTGTCGCACGCGGCCGGCACCTCAGCGAAGAGACTTCGCATCTCCTCCGCGCTCTTCAGATAGTGCTCCTGGCCCTCGAACTTGAAACGCTTCGGGTCGTGGATCGTGGCACCGGTCTGCACGCACAGCAGGGCGTCATGGGCGACCGCGTCCTCGCGCCTGCAGTAATGGCTGTCGTTCGTGGCGATGAGCGGGGCGTCGATGGCCCGGGCGATCCGGATGAGGCCAGGATTCGTCTTCCGCTGCGCATCGAGCCCATGATCCTGCAACTCGACGAAGAGGCTCTGCCTGCCGAAGATGTCCTGAAGGCGCCCGGCAAGGGCCAGCGCGGCGTCGAAGTCCTCGGCGAGGAGGGCTTGGGCCACCACGCCACCCAGGCACCCGGTTGTGGCAATGAGGCCGTCGTGATGGCGCTCGAGCAGCTCCCAGTCCACGCGAGGCTTGTAGTAGTAACCCTCGAGGTAGGCGGCCGAAGAGAGCTTGATGAGGTTCCGGTAGCCCTGCGTGGTCTCGGCAAGGACGGTCAGGTGGTAGTAGAGCCTCTCCCCGCGCTCCCCCTCGCCGCCGGTGTCGTCGATACGGCCCCGCCGCACCGGGCGCTCGAAACGGGACTGCGCGGCCATGTAGGCCTCGGTGCCGATGATCGGCGTTATGCCACGCTCCCGGCACTCCTTGTAGAACTCGAGGACGCCGTACATGTTGCCGTGATCGGTGATCGCCAGAGAGGGCTGGCCGTCCGCCACCGCGGCGGCAACCAGATCTCCGATCCGCGCCGCCCCGTCGAGCATCGAGTACTCGGTGTGGGTGTGCAGATGGACGAACGACGCGCCACCGTGTGCTGTGCCCCCGGACGCCTCGACCACTCCTGACCCACTCCCTGTCCACAGGCTCGGTCCACAGCCTGTGGACGAACTACAAGCCTGTCATTAGCCCTAGCGCACGATAGCGCGCCGGATCCGCCACCGGAGGGGCTGCCGGCCGCGCAACTTGGGTAGACAGGGCCGTACGCGCTGGAGTCACCCGGTCGTCCGGCAGCGAGAGTCCTGGAGGAATAGTCCGGGGTGTTCTCGTTGCGGATTGCCACTTTGCGTGAGTTGCGCGACGCTGTATGTATGGAGCGTTCCGATCTCGATTCATTGCTGCAACGCCTAGCTGCGGCTGAAGGCTCCGATCTGCACCTGAAGGTGGGGTCCCCGCCGCGAATGCGGGTCAACGGCCAGCTCACTCGTGTCACCGATGCGCCGGTCATCAGCGCGGACGACATGGTACTGATCGCCAAAGAAGTCATGCAGCCACGGACGTGGAACCATTTCGAGGAGACCAACGAGGCCGACTTCGCGTATTCCATTCAGGACCTGGGGCGCTTCCGGGTCAACGCCTACCGGCAGCGCAGCACGATCGGGATGGTCTTCCGGCTGGTCCGTTCTCATGCCCGGTCTTTCGCTGAGCTGTGCCTGCCCGAGGCCGTCCGGCGCCTCGCCGAGGAACAACGCGGTCTCATCCTCGTGACGGGACCGACCGGGTGCGGCAAGACCACCACACAGGCCGCCATGGTCGACCACATCAACCGGACGCGCGAGTGCCACATCGTCACGATCGAGGACCCGATAGAGGTTCTGCACCATGACGAGCTCTCCGCAGTCAGCCAGCGAGAGGTCGGCTTCGACACCGCGAGCTTCCTCGTAGCGCTGCGCGGGGCGCTTCGGGCAGACCCGGACGTGATCCTCGTCGGCGAGATGCGCGACACCGAGACCGTCGAGACCGCCCTCAGCGCGGCCGAGACCGGGCACCTCGTGCTCGCCACGCTCCACACCATCGACTGTGTGGAGACCATCAACCGAATCATCGACTTCTTCCCGCCCGCCCAGCAGCGACAGGCGCGCCTCAGTCTCGCCGGAGCGCTGAAGGGGACGGTCTGCCAACGGCTCGTCCCGACCGCCGACGGCTCGGGGAGGGTGCCTGCGCTCGAGATCATGATCATCAACGGGCGGATCCAGCAATGCATCATCGAGCCCGGCAAAGGTGACATCACCTCGATCATCCGCGAAGGCGAGTACTACGGGATGCAAACCTTCGACCAGGCGCTTGTCTCCCTGCTCGAGCAGGGCACGATCGACTTGCGTGCCGCGACCGAGGCGGCCTCGAACCCGCACGACCTCCGAGTCGCCCTCCAAAAGCGCGGCCTGGTCGGTTCTGCTACCCGTAGCTGAACCGCGTTCGCCTCGCCGATCTGGTGCGAGGCAGGCCGCGAAGGAGCCTCGTGAGCCTTTGGGCCCGCGGGCGACCTGACACGGCTGTCACAAGCTGGCCCACGCGTGGATGACTGGCGCCCCGAAGAGCACCGTGATCACGGTTCCGGCGGCGAGGAACGGACCGAAGGGAATCTGCGTTCGGCGATTCACCTTGTGCATCGCGAGCAGGACGGCAGCGGGTACTCCCGCCACTATGAAGCTGATCAGGAAGCCGACGATCACCTCGCGATAGCCCATCCATCCGAGGAACCCTCCGCACAGGCCCGCCAGCCGCACGTCGCCGAAGCCGATGCCCTTGGGCACCGCGAAAAACAGCGTGAAGAACGCGGCAAAGGCGACTGCGCCCCCGATGAGCGCGCCCAGCAACGCGGACCAGCGGTGGGTGCCGGCCGAGGCGAGGACGAGCAGCGGCGCGCCGAGCACAGCGGTCGAGTACACCAGCGTCGAGGGAATCCTCATGTGCTCGACGTCGATCGCGGAGATGCCGACAACTGCAGCTGCGAGCACGCAGTACGCGGGCAGGGCCCACGCCGAGGTCAACCGCCAGGCAAGCAGTACGAACAGGATCCCGATCCCGAGCTCGAGCAGCGCGTCACGAGGTGGGATGCGCGCGCCACAAGCCCGGCAGCGGCCTCGGAGCACGACATAGGAGACGACCGGGATGTTGTCGTAGGCCCGAACGGGCGCTGAACAGGCGACACAGTGGGAGGGGGGCGACACGATCGACTCCTGGCGGGGGAGCCGGTCGACGACCACGCCGATGAACGAGCCGATGACAAGACCGAAGACGCCGGCCGCCACCTCTAGGATCGCTGACATCCGACCTCGGTGGCCTTCTCCTCAAGACTGGTTCGCGCAGGCGCGAACGTAGCGATCACATGCACGGCGTTCCTCCTGCCCTGCTTGTCCCGGGGCGATGCCTTGCGTACCCTATCCGAGCTACAATGAACGCGTAGCGCGCGGTCCCAACCGCTTAGCGCGCCCGCGCGCAGCTCGCCGGGAGGGATTGACGCGCATGCCGGTCGGACGTCGGAATGAACGGATAAAGAAACCTCCGCGCGCGCCCGATGGTATTAGGGGATGAGTACCACCGAACAGAGCACGCCGACCGCCGCGCGACGGCAGGTGTCACCCTCCAAGGCGGAGGTTGCCGAGGCGCGTGCCCTTTCGAAAGAGGCCGGTCTCGACTATGTGGACCTGGACCGCTACCCGCTCAATGCGGCAGCGACGTCCTTGCTGCCCCAACAGGCCTCCCGCCGTCACCATGCACTCGCAGTCGGCTGGAAGTACGGCACGCCGGTCGTAGCGGTGTCGCGTCCGGACGACATCATGGTGATGGACGACCTCCGGACGATCATCGGACGGGACATCCACGCCGTTGTCGCCTGCGAGTCCCAGATCGACGCCTACATCGAGCGCGTGTACGCCCGGGCAGAGGGGTCAGCCCCCGCTCACGGTCGCGCGACACGCGCCACCTCCGAGAGCGCCATGAAGACTCCGTCCGCTTCACCGTCAGCGCCTGTGGAGTCTCCGGCTCCGCCTGCGGCGCCGGCTCCTCCTTCACCCCCCGCGCCGCCAGCGCCTGAGACTGTCCCGCCGACACCTGGCGCAGAGTCACCTCGTCCAGCCTCGGACTTTGAGCCCGAGCCGGAACTGGACATACTTGCCGAGGTCCCGCCCGCGCCGCACTCATCTGAGCTGGGCGAGACCTCTGAGGAGGGGTCCGAAGCCGCCGCCGCTCTCAGGGCTGTGTCCGAATTCATCGGCGCTTCCACCGACGGTGGAGCAGGCGGCCTGTCCAAAGGGGATGTAGACACCCCGAAGCGGGCGACGCCTGAACTCTCCGAGCTTCTCGTGAGCTCTGGCCAGGTCACCCGCGAGGAGATGGAAGCCGCGTTGCGCGAGAAGGCGGCGACGGGAAGGTCTCTCGGCGACATCCTGAGCGAGCTCGGCCTCGTCTCGGAGGAGGACCTGATCCGCGCAGGGGCCGCCGAGGCCGGCTTGGAGTTCGTCGATCTCAACGAACAGCCACTCGACCCCGAGGCGACGAAGCTGATCCCCGAGGCGCTTGCCCGCCGCCACCGGGTGCTCGCGCTCAGCTACCGCGGCGACACACCGGTGATCGGCATGGCTAACCCGTCGGACGTGTTCGCCGTCGACGACCTACGCACCCTGCTCGGCAACGACCTGCACATCGTGGTTTGCAGCGCAGGCCAGATAGCCGAGTACCTGTCGCGTGTCTACCGCCATGACCGCGAGACGACCCTCGCCGCCCAGACCGCCGCATCGCAGACCTCGGCCGGTGACGAGACCAGGGTCACCGAGATCACCGATCTTCACTCCGTGGTCGAGGACGCTCCGATCGTCAAGTACGTCAACCTGATCCTCCGCCAGGCCCTGCAAGAGCGCGCCTCGGACATCCACATCGAGCCAAGCGCCGACGATCTCCGAATCCGGTTCCGGATCGACGGCGTGCTGCATGAGATCACCCGTTCTCCAAAGGCGATACAAGGTGGTGTGACCACGCGCCTCAAGGTCATGGCCAGCCTTGACATTGCCGAGCACCGTGTTCCCCAGGACGGCCGCATCACCCTCACCGCCGGCCGACGCGAGATCGACCTGCGGGTGGCGACGCTCCCGACGGTGCACGGGGAGAAGATCGTGCTTCGAGTGCTCGACAAGTCGAGCGCGACCCTCAACCTCTCGGAGCTCGGCTTCCTGCCCTCTGTCGAGAAGCGCTATCAAATCGCGTACCGGAAGCCGTACGGGACCATTCTCGTGACGGGACCTACCGGGTCAGGCAAGTCCACGACGCTGTACGCGACCTTGAACGCACTCAACTCGCCCGAGCGCAACCTCATCACGGTCGAGGACCCGGTCGAGTACCAGCTCCGTGGCGTCAGCCAGGTGCAGGTGAACCCCAAGGCCGGTCTCCACTTCGCGAATGCCCTGCGCTCCATCCTTCGTTCCGACCCGGACGTGGTGCTCGTGGGCGAGATCCGCGACCGCGAGACTGCGGTCATCGCGGTCGAGGCCGCGCTGACCGGCCACCTCGTGCTCTCGAGCCTCCACACAAACGATGCAGCCGGCACGCCCATGCGACTCGTCGAAATGGGGGTGGAGCCGTTCCTCGTGGGCTCCGCCCTCGACTGCGTCCTGGCTCAGCGCCTCTCCCGCCAACTCTGCGAGAACTGCCAGGAGGACTATTCTCCGACCGTCGAGGACCTCGAGCTGATCGGCTTCACCGAAGAGGACCAACCGCCGAACGGGAGTCCGCGGTTCCGGAGAGCGGTCGGATGCCAGGCCTGCAGCCGGACCGGCTACCGCGGCCGCATCGCTCTTCAGGAGCTCCTGCTCGTTGACGAGGAAATGGAACGCGCGATCATTGCGCACAGCTCCAACGACGACATCCAACGCCTAGCCCTCGAACAGGGGATGGTTCCATTGCGGCACGACGGACTGCGCAAGGCAGCACTCGGCATCACAAGCGTCGAAGAAATCTTGAGGGTGGTCCTATGAGTGCCGAGCGCCGGTCTCCGACCGAGTGGTCCAAGCGGCTCGCCGAGACACTCGTCGGCGCCGGCCTTATTCCCGACGCCACCGCCATCGCCATGCTTTCAGAGGCGGCCTCGCGCGGCCGGCCGGTCGCTGCGGTACTGGCCGACCGGGGACTCGTGGAGCCCGCGGTATCGCTCGCCGAGCTCGCCCGGATCTCCGGCATTCCGTCGGTGGACATCTCCGAGAGGCGGCCCATGGACGAGGCGTTCCGCTTGGTGCCAGAGCTGTTCGCTCGGGAGCTGACGGCGATCGGGTACAAGCTCGAGGGCCAACGCCTGACTCTTGCGTGCGCCGAGCCGCTCGGCGTCGCCCAACAACGCGAGATCTCCGCGTTCCTCGGCGTCGAGGTAGCCGGATGCCTCCTGGCCGACCCGGTCGCCATCGAGCATCTCATGAACGCCGATTACCCCCACCTGTCCTCTGATGACAAGAAGGCGGCGACCGCTCCGCCAGGCGGGCCACAAGTGACCAGCTCGATGATGAACGCGCCGGCGCAGGCCCCCGAGCCTGCCATGGCCGCCGCCCAGCTCACACACGGCGTGTCTTCCAACGGTTCGCCCGAGCCGAGCTACGACGCGGACGACTGGCAGGGCGACTACGCGCCCGACGTCAGGCGCGCGACGCTGCCGGAGGCTTCGGGCGGCAGGCCGAACATGGAGCCGCTCACGCCGACGTTGAACCCAGACGGCACTTTGGACATCGACGAACTGCTTACCTACGCAGTGCGCAACGGCGCCTCGGACCTCCACCTCGCGAACCAGCTCCCTCCCGCGATCCGCATCGACGGCTCACTGCGGCCGATCGAAGGCCTCGCTCGCGTCGACAACGAGCAAATTCGTGAGATGGTGTACCGGATCCTGACCCAGGGCCTCCGTGAGCGGTTCGAGGCGGAGCGAGAGCTCGACACCGCCCATACGATCATGGGCGTCGGCCGGTTCCGGGTCAATGTCTTCTTGCAGCGAGGCTCGATCGGGGCCGTCATGCGTGCAATTCCGCACGAGATACCGCCGTTCGACACGCTCGGCCTGCCGGAGATCGTTCCCTCGCTGGCCGAGCTGCGCCGTGGCCTCGTGCTCGTGACGGGACCGACCGGATCGGGCAAGTCGACAACTCTCGCGTCACTGGTCAACATCATCAACCAGTCGAAGCCCCTTCACATCATGACCATTGAGGACCCGATCGAGTTCCTCCACACGCACAGCCGGTCAATTGTCAACCAGCGCGAGGTCGGTTCCGACACCAAGTCGTTTCCCGAGGCGCTCCGTCACGTGCTGCGCCAAGACCCGGACGTGATCCTCATCGGTGAGATGCGCGACACCGAGACCATCGCCACAGCCCTCACGGCGGCCGAGACCGGCCACCTCGTGTTCGCGACCTTGCACACCCAGGACGCCCCCCAGACGGTGGACCGGGTCATCGACGTCTTCCCGAGCGGCCAGCAGGACCAGATCCGGATCCAGCTTGCCGGTTCCCTGGAGGCGGTCGTCACCCAGCAACTCGTGCTGAGCGCCAGCGGCTACGGCCGCACGCCGGTCGCGGAGGTGATGATCTGCAACCCCGCGATCCGCAACCTCATCCGCAGCTCCAAGACGCACCAGATCTACTCCCTGATCCAGACAGGGGCCGCGGCGGGAATGCAGACCATGGACCAGGGACTCGCTCGGGCGGTCCAAGCGGGCACCATCACAGAAGCGATGGCCTTCGACCGCTGCCACGATCCGAACGAGCTTCGCGACTACATGAGGCAGCGATGACTTCGATCGCCCCTCTCCTGGAGGACTGAGCGATGCCAACGACGTTCGACTACAAGGTCCGCGATGCCGACGGCAAGCTGGTCAAAGGTCAGCTGGATGGGGACAGCATCCCCCTCGTCGCAGCGCGCCTTCGGGACATGGGATACGCGCCAGTCGAGATCAAACCCGTTTCGATCAACTTGAACCGCGAAATCAACATCCCTGGCATCACCGACCGCGTCGCGCTAAAAGATGTCGCGCTCATGAGCCGGCAGCTGGCGACCATGGTGGCGGCGGGGCTCACCCTCGTGCGGGCGCTGGGCGTGCTCGCCGACCAGATCGAGTCCAAACCGCTTCGCGATGCAATGCTCCAGGTGCGCCAGGACGTCGAACAAGGCTCGTCTCTGTCGACCTCGCTCGAGAAGCTCCCCAAGATATTCCCGCCGCTCTACATCGCGATGGTCCGAGCCGGAGAGGTCGGTGGCCAGTTGGACACCGTGCTCCTCAAGCTCTCGTCCACCCTCGAGAGCCAGGTCGAGCTCCGTCAGAAGGTGCGTTCGGCAATGGCGTACCCCGCCATCGTGATGTGCGCTGTCATCGTGATCGTCACGGCGATGATGATCTTCATCGTCCCGATCTTCAAACACCTGTTCACGTCGTTGAACGGGACCCTGCCCCTCCCGACCCGGATCGTCATCGGAATCTCCAACATCGTGGCCAGCATCTGGCTGCTCGCGGTGATTGCGACCATCATCGTGGTCGTGGTTGTGATGCGCCGGTGGATCGCGACACCGAGCGGCCGGAGGAGGTGGGACGCGTTCAAGCTTCGCCCGCCGGTGTTCGGACCCCTTGCCCACAAGGTCGCGCTTGCCCGGTTCTGCACCACATTCTCCTCCCTGCTGTCGGCTGGCGTGCCGGTCATCGAAGCGCTTGACATCGTCTCGGTCAACGCGGGCAACCAAATTGTCGCCGACGCACTCATCGGAGCCCAGGAGGGCGTCCGTGAGGGCAAGAACCTCTCGACCATTCTCGCCCAGTACCCGGTCATGCCGATCATGGTGACCCAGATGATCGAGACCGGCGAGGAGTCAGGTGCGCTCGACGACATGCTCGAAAAAGTCGCGACCTTCTACGACAACGAGGTGAACGCGACCGTCGACAGCCTGACCTCGATCCTCGAGCCGTTGATCATCGTGTTCATGGGTGCATGCATCGGGGCCATCGTCGTGAGCCTGTACCTCCCGATGTTCGACTACGTCAAGCTGCTGCAGCAGCCGGGGGCATAACGTCCTGGGCACATCGTGGGCAGCAAAAAGGGCGCCTTCGTGGGCAGCGGTGCTCCTCACGCTCAAGAAGTGTCCCGAGAAAGCCGATATGAAAGACCTTGTGCGCGCTGTGTCTTGTCCCAACATGCTTCGGCCGGCTTACCATGAGCTTTGAATGCCAGCCCTCCGGGAAGCCAACCGCTAGCATGTTCCGCGAAGTCCGCAGCACTGTGGGTTCATTCTCGGTGTCAGGAGCACGTTGATGCCTACGCGACGCGTGAGTGTCCAAATCAGCAGCAGCGCGGTCCGCATGGCCGAAGTGGTCGTGGGGCGTGGACGGCCTGAGCTCCTACGTATCGGACAAGTCAGTCTCCCTCCACGGGCCGTCATTGATGGTGTGATCCTCGACCATGCCGCGGTCCGCACTGCGCTGGAGCGCTGCATCAAAGACGGTGGCTTCTCGCCTGGAGACGTGCACCTGGGGATCGCCGGACTTCGTGCGATAACGCGCGAGCTCGAGATGCCGCTCGTGCCTGACTCGGAGATCGACTCCGCAGTACGGCTACAGGCGCTCGATGTCATCCCGTTCGCGATCGACAAGGCGCTCATCTCCGCACGTCCCTTGGAGGAGACCGTCGGCTCCGGCGGCATGCCCGAGCGACGCGTGCTTGTCGCGGCGGCTCATCGCGACCTCGTGGATCCACTTGTCGAGATCGTGACGGCCGCCGGGCTGACGCCGGTCAGCATCGAACCAACCTCTTCGGCAATGATCCGGGCCCTTTTCGACCCGGAGACCGCGATCGCGGGGCCTGAAGCGATCGTCGCGGTTGGCGGCGGGCTCACGAAGGTAGCCGTTCACGAGAACGGGGTTCCCCACTTCGTTCGGACGATTGCAGAAGGTGGCGACGCCGTCACCGCCGCGATCGCGGGCGCACTCGACCTGCCGGTGTCCGATGCCGAAGCGATAAAGCAGGAACTGGACGGATCTGTACCCCACATTCATGTTGCGCTCGGTGCTGCACGAGACGCATCCATGTCGCTGATCGGCGAGCTACGAAGCTCGATTGACTACTACGCGACCTTGACCGGCCGTAGTCCCGTCCGCCGGGTCGTCGTCACCGGGGGCGGGTCTCGTCTTTCCGGCTTCGTCGATCAGCTGCAACAGCAGCTTCGGCTGCCTGTGGTGCAAGGCAGCGTGCTGAGTCGGATCGACTGCTCGCGACTTCACCTGCCCCCTGAAGAGCTCGGCCGTCTCGACCCGGCAATCGCCGTGGTCGTTGGCCTTGCGATGCCGGGCTCGAAGGATGTCAAGGAGCTCGATCTGCTCCCACCCGAAGTGATCCTCGGGCGCAAGCGCAAACGACTGGAGCGCTCGCTCGTCGCTGTGGGCATCGTCCTGGTTCTCGCGATGGCCGGCCTCGGCGTGCTCCGCTTCCTCAAGGTGCGCAGCGCCGAGAATCAAGTGACAAGTCTCCAGGCACAGATCGTGGACATCAATGCCCAGATCCCCAGGTACAACAAGGTTGAACAGGAACACGCCACGATCCTCGGCCTCGCGGCCATCAGCAGTCCCATCGTGACCGACGAGGTGTACTGGCCGGGTGTGCTCACGGCCCTGGCCAAAGCCACACCAAGGGGAGGCACGATCGGCAGTTTCGCCGCCAGCACCGTTCCTCGCTCGGTTCCGACGCCGACAGCCGGCACACCGCCGCTCACACCGTCCGAGATCCAGATCGCGACGGTTAGCATTTCTCTCGCGTCGCCGACCGGGTACCCGTACTTCCGCAGCTGGTATTACTCCGTCAACGGCTCGGGCAAACTGACCGTGAACGGATTCAGCGGGATCACACAGGTTGGCACGAAGCAGGTCACTTACACCGCCACAGTGGGAGTCACGGCGGAAGTCACGTCAATCCGGTACAACAAGTTCCAGGTGCCAAAATGAATCGGATGCAGGGTATCAACTTCGACTTGCTGAAGTCCAAGGTCGTGCTCATCGTCACGGGCGTCGTGATCGTCCTGCTCATCGTCTGGTGGTTCGCGTGGATGACGCCCGAGAGCAGCAAGCTCACCACCGTCCAGGCGCAGGTGGCCAGCGACACTTCAACCGTGAGTCGGTTGAACATGGACCTCATAGCGCTCAAGGCGGAAAAGAAGCTCGTGTTGCACGAGCTCCCCTATCTCAAGATGGTGACCACGGCCATCCCTCCAATCGAGGATCCCGGTGGTATCGTCAATTCGATCAACACCCTCGCGAAGAAGACGGGCTGTGATCTGTTGTCTGTCACCCCGGCGAACAGCCCGAGCCCGAGCGGCGTCGTTGGCCTTTCAGTTGTACAAGTCTCCTTCACGGTCTCGGGAGTCCACAAGAATCTGTTTGCGTTCTTGACGGACTTCTACACCATGGTACGGCTGATGACAATCAACAGTGTCAATCTCGCTCCGGGGGGTTCGGCCCCGAACATCTTGGCCGTGAATGACGGACAGGCGTACTCCATGAGCGTGAGCGCAACGGCCTACACGACTGCGTGATTCCTGGAGCGGCAGCCCGACCGACACGAGAACCTGTTGCGGGATTGCGATTCTGTCACCTGACTCGACAATGGACCAAGACGGTGACTTCTTG
>Ga0182011_10002078_pt1 | contig 17113 bp, 10 predicted proteins | sample 711E1DmetaG_FD_120481 | JGI IMG/M metagenome (GOLD analysis project Ga0182011, IMG submission 120481) | Permafrost microbial communities from Stordalen Mire, Sweden - 711E1D metaG | ecosystem: Environmental > Terrestrial > Soil > Wetlands > Permafrost | place: Sweden: Stordalen | collected... | reverse complement strand
GGACAGAATGATAAAGTTCCTGTTGAAGATTTTGCTCAATTGGCTGGTTTAAGCAGAGATACGAAATATGATTATAGCATGGAAAAGATCGTTAAGTTGATCGATGATTATTGCACATTCCCTTCGATTGAAAAAATAAAATTGTTTAAACTGATCATATTTAATTATTTAATCGGCAATGAAGATTCGCATCTTAAAAACTTTTCCATTATTACCGATGATAATCAAATAAGGTTATCTCCTTGTTACGATTTGGTTAATTCCACAATTATTTTAAATGAACAAGATGAAGAAATTGCTTTGCCTTTGAAAGGAAAGGAGAAGCATTTAACTCGTAATGTTTTGGTTAATTACTTTGGGATAGAAAGATGCGAACTTACTGAAAAGAGCATTGAAAAAGTTCTGGAGACAATCTCTTTAGCAATTCCTAAATGGAAGACTTTGATCGAGATTAGTTTTTTATCAAAAGAAATGAAAGGCAAATACCTCGATTTATTGGATGGACGCTTAACTACCCTGAAAATTTAATAAGTTAACCACTGGAAGTCACACTGATAGAGCAAGAGTCAGTGTGAGATAATTGACTATTAATTCGTTGACCCACTTTGTCCCCTACCAGCCAGTTATAGTACCCTGCTACCATCTCATAAATAGTATCCTTCTTCCTTGAATTTTGTTTTTTTTGCTCAATAGCAGATTTGTTCAAAATGCCTGAAATTTTCTCTTTAACAAGTTCAATATGAGGTACAGCCAAAACTCCAGAAATTGATATAAGGACTAAAACATATAGGATTAATATTTTTTTACTAAGAGTTGACTTTCTATCATTAAGGATAGGAGGCTATGGATATTTCTCTTTGGTTGAGTTTTTATCTGCTTCAGCAACAAGGAGATTTTGTTTCAGTTGGTTGAACTCTTCCTGGGAAATTGCCCCTTCACCAGGAATGTAAAAGGATAACTAACAGATATTCAAATGTCAGCGTAAAATTTGTGACAGATTAGTGTAAAAAGAATGTAAAAAGTAAGATGGTTTTCACACAGACCAAATGAAAAAGCCTGGCACGAAAGTGCCGGGCTTTATTTTTTTGAAGTGTTAAAAGCTTGCTTTAATAAACTGAAGAAAAATAAAGCCCGAAATGAGCAAAGCGAATGACAAACTTTTTCTTTTCATCGCGGAAGTCTGGCTCCTTCGCTAAAATAGTTCCCGATAAATCGGGACAGGCTCACCGGGCTATTTCTTAACGCTCGGCCCCCTTCTCGAAGTCCGTGAGGCCGACTTTAGAAGGCCGAACAATCTTCTCACTTTAGCAATATCAACAGTTAATACACAACCTCCATTATTCTACTATTCATACCTCAGTGCCTCAACAGGATTTTTACTTGCTGCTTTATACGATTGAAAGCTAACTGTGAGCAAAGCAATTAGCAAAGCAAAAATGCCTGCCAAAGCAAATACCACCCAGGTTAAGTCAATACGGTAAGCAAAATTTTGGAGCCATTTATTCATGGCATACCAGGCAATCGGGCATGCAATTATAATTGAGATCATAACCCATATAATATATTCTCCTGACAGCAAGTAGAATATTTCAGTGGCCTTTGCCCCATTTATTTTCCTTATACCTATCTCTTTTGTCCTTCGTTCTGTCATAAAGGAGGATAATCCAATAAGACCCAGACATGAAATTATAATTGCGAGCAGAGAGAAATAGCTAAAAATTTTACCCATTCTTCTTTCCGTCCGGTACAGGTTATCATAATCATCATCAAGAAAATGAAAATCAATTGGTAGTCCGGGATCATATGATTTAAAAGTTGTCTTGATAAAATCAACAGTTGAAATTATTTTGTCGGGTTTCATTTTGATATAGAAATTGTTAGACGAACCAATTTGCATAATAAGTGGTCCAATTTTGTAATGCAACGATTGAATGTGAAAATCTTTTACAACTCCGATAATATTAAGTTTTGATCCACGGGAAGTTGTTATTATTTCCCCAATGGGATTCCTAAAACCGAGTATCTTTGCTGCTTCTTCATTTATCACTATTGCAGTATTATCAGTTGAAAATTCAGAAGAAAAGAAACGCCCCTCCTTAAGCTCAAGTTTATAGGTTTTGGCATAATCCACGTCGGCACCAAGCACATGAAAATATACATCATCACCTTCCTTTTTTCCTGCCCAGGAAAAACCGTTCCTGGTAACTTCATTGTAAAATGGATTCCATGCCCTGGTTACACAGAGTATATCCGGATTGTTTATGAGCTCTTTTTTTAAAGATTCAAGCTTAGGATCTGAGGGGCGTGTGGGGAACATAAAATAACCTATGTTGTCTTTACTAAATCCAAGGTTCTTATTTTGTATATATTTAAGCTGCATTTTAACTATTAAAGTGCATATAATAAGCAGGATAGAAAGTGAAAACTGAAAAATAACCAGAACTCTTCTGAATCCGGCGTTTCCAGGATTTCTATTAATAACACTCTTAATTACATCCAATGGCTTCAAAGAAGACAGATAGAAAGCCGGGTAGCTTCCGGCCAGTAAACCGCAAAACAATATAACAGAGATTAATCCGATATATAAACCGGCACTTTGATAGTTCACACTCAACTGCTTTCCTATAAGGGTATTAAAGCCGGGCAGTAGCAATTCAACAAAAATCATTGCAATTACATGGGCCACCAGTACAATCAGAAGAGATTCTCCCAGGAACTGGAAGACTATTTTTCGTTTGTTTGCTCCTGCCACTTTACGTACTCCAATTTCCCTGGCCCTCCTAGATGATTGAGCTGTTGAAAGGTTAAGGAAGTTTATACATGCAATAATAAGGATGAAAACAGCTATCATACTTAGAATACGGACATAAGTAATATCACCTGTTCCATAGCTATCTGCAAAATATTTCCCTAAAGAATATAAATGAACTTTTTTGATGTTTTGAAGAAAAATCTCCGAATTCGATTCCTTATTATGTCTCTTAATAAAGTCATGAATTTTTGCCTCAACTATTTTACTTTCTGTCCCTTTCTTAAGTTCAATGTAAGTATTAAACCTCTCATTCCAACTATCTGTATGAGCTGCTAATAAAGATAACCATTCAACAGGGATCAAAATATTAAATTGGATATGGCTATTTTCAGGCATACTCTTGACAACACCTGTTACAGTTACATTGAAACCTCGTGATGCCACCGTTTTGCCCAATGCTTCTTCGTTACCAAAATATTTTTTTGCTGTTTCTTCAGTAATTACAATACTATGCGGGTCATCTAAAGCTGTGTTAATATCACCACGGATAAACCTGATACCGAACATTTTTAGGAAGTCCTTATCCGTCGAGATTACAGTCTCTTCTATGAATTCACCTTTCTTTTGAAGAGTCAATGGATTAGGACATAATCTTACTGCTCTTATAATTTCAGGATATTCTTCTTTCAGAGCAGGGGCTAATGCGCCGGGAGTTGGCACTATCATGGAGCTTCCTCCGCCGGAAAGATTCTGGTTTTCGATGACACGATACAGCTCATCTGCATTTTCGAAATGCCTGTCGTAGCTCCACTCATCCTGAACCCACAAAAGAATTAAAATTGCTGTGGCCATGCCTATGGCCATACCGGATATATTCAGAATTGAGTATAGGTAATACCTTCTGATATTACGGATGGCAATTTTGAAGTAGTTCTTAATCATAGTTACCTTGTGTTGGCTGCTAGGTATTTGTTGCTGGGTGCTGGGATAACCACAACTTAATTACTTGTGAGTCATTGCGAGCGAAGCGAGGCAATCTCCTTCTCTCCTTTTAATCTCTTCATATTTCTACCCCCCAACCCCCCAATTGGGGGGCTTTAGTAATTCTAAGTCCCCAAATTGGGGGATTTAGGGGGTAATTTACTCATATCTCAGTGCCTCCACCGGATTTTTACTTGCCGCCTTATACGATTGAAAGCCTACCGTAAGCAATGCGATAAACAGAACAATCAGGCCAACCACAGCAAAAATCCATGGATTTAAAGTTATCCGGTATGCATAGCTTTGCAACCATTTATTTATGCCAAACCAGGCAATCGGGCTTGCGATTAGTATTGAAATCAATACCAATACAAGATATTCTTTTGATAGCAACAAGAATATCTTAATTGCTTTAGCTCCATTCACTTTCCTTATCCCTATCTCTTTTGTGCGGATTTCAATCATGAATAATGACAATCCTATAAGTCCCATACACGATATTATAATAGCCAGAAAGGAGGAGTAACCAAGAATTTTGCCTATTCTCTGTTCTGTCCGGTATAGCTTATCGTAATCGTCATCAAGAAATTTAAACTGCAACGGATAATCAAGGTTATGTGATTTAAAAATCTTCTTTACATAATCAACGGTTGAGGTAATATGACCGGGTTTCATTCTGATATAGCAATTCCCATTCATTCCGTTCAATTTCAGCATGGCAAGTGGTTCAATTTTAGTGTGTAATGATTTAATATGAAAATCTTTTACTACTCCTATAATTCTGAATTTATCTCCACCGCTAGTTAGTATCTTTCCAACTGGTTCTTTAAAGCCAATGAGCTTTGACGCTGTTTCATTGATCACCAGTGCAGTAGTGTCCCCTGGAAAATCAGGAGAAAAGAAACGTCCGTCCTTTAACTCAAGTTGAAATGTTTTTGCAAAATCCGCATCAGTATAAAGAGCGCTGAAATAAAACTCACCATTGACCTTGTTGCCTTCCCAGTCAAAACTTTGTGCGGTACCATCAGCATCGAAAACATCCGGAGCTTCTATTGTTGTGCTCAATATATCAGGATTGCTGGCAAGTTCTGCTTTTAAAGTTTCGTTACGAATACCATTGAATCTGAAATGACCTATGTTATTGATATCAAGGCCAAGATTTCCATGCTGCAAAAATTTAAGCTGACTACCTACAATCAGAGTGAATATGATAAGCAGGAAAGATAAAGAAAACTGGAGAACAACAATGACTCTCCTGAAACCTGCATTCCCGGGTTTATTTATTATACCATTTATAATATTCAAAGGCTTTAAAGAAGACAAATACAGTGCTGGATAACTGCCGGCCAATAACGTGCAAACCAATACAACTGTGATCAGACAAAAATATAAGCCCGCGTTCTGGTAATCAACGAACAATTGTTTTCCTGTCAGATTATTAAAGCCATGCAGAAACAATTCTACCAGAATCATGGCAATTACATGAGCCGCCAATACGATCAACAGAGTTTCTCCTAAGAACTGGAGGATTATTTTTGTTTTACTTGCACCTGCTATTTTCCGCATTCCAATTTCCTTTACCCTTCTGGTGGATTGCGCGGTTGCCAGGCTCATAAAATTTATGCATGCAATTACGAGTATAAAAATAGCAACGACGCCCAGAATCCTTACGTATGTGACATCACCCATACCGGGAAGATCGAAAGCATATTTACCTGAAGAGTACAAATGAATCTTTTTTACGTTTTGAAGGAAGATCTCAGGTTTATAAACCGGATCTTTCAAATTTCTCTGGACAATATCTTTAATTTTATTGTCGACAAATTTACTGTCAGTCCCTGCTTTAAGCTCTATATAGGAATAACAACTGCCATGAGCACCCCAGTCATTCATATTTAAACCCATTCCTTTTAGATATTCAAAAGGAACCAAAAAATCAAATTTCAGGTGACTATTATGAGGTAAACTCTTTACAACACCTGCAACTGTAAATATGAAACCTGATGGCTTCAATGTTTTCCCAACCGGATCATCGTTACCAAAGTATTTATGGGCCATCTCTTCTGTCAGAACTATATTCTGAGGCCCATTAAAAACGCTGTTTATATCACCACGTTTAAATTCGATATCAAACATTTTTAAAAAGTCCTTGTCAGCAAAAGCAACTACTTCGGATATATATTCATCGCCTTTTTGCAATGTAACAGGAAAGGTCAGGTATTTTGTGGACCATAATATTTCAGGATATTGCTCTTTTAAAGCAGCTGCCAGCGCTGTCGGGGGTTTGGCTTCCTGAAACAGGTGACCATCAATACTTACAGTTTTTTCAAGCACACGATACAAATTATTGGCATCTTTGAAATGTCTGTCATAGCTCCATTCATCCTGCACCCATAAAAGAATGAGAATTGAGCAGGCCATGCCTATTGCCATGCCGCTTATATTCAGAATTGAATATGTTGAATACCTTCTGATATTCCTGATAGCGATTTTGAAGTAGTTTTTAATCATAGTTACTAGGTGCTGGTTGCTTGGGTACTGGGTACTGGGTTCTGGGTTCTGGGTTCTGACACCTAGCACCCAGCAACCAGGACCTTTTCCAATTACCATACCAATAATTTTTACTCTTTGAAAATTAATCATTTATATAATTAAATCAAAAGAAAATTATATATATTTGTCTAATGTAGGTACATATAATGTCCATTATATAGACAAGACGGAAGTAGGAATACGGAAGTAGGAAACTCCTTACTCCTTACTTCGGACTTCGGACTTCGGACTTGAATAACAAGTATTACAAAATGAATGGCAAATTACTTATCGTCGACGATCATAAACAGGTTCTGAAAGCACTAATCCAGCTGCTCGAACCTGAATTTGATATCATCACCGGAATTTCAAATCCAAATCAGATCATAAGTTATATAAACAAAGAGGAATATGATGTAATCCTCCTCGACATGAACTTTTCAGCCGGGGTCAATACAGGCAATGAAGGTTTATATTGGCTCAATAGAATACTAAAATCGGATCCCTTGGCAGCCGTTGTCATGATAACTGCATATTCAGACGTAAATCTGGCTGTCAGGGCGATTAAAGAAGGCGCCACCGATTTTGTAGTAAAACCATGGGACAACAATAAACTCATAACTTCCCTGAAGGCAGCATTTAAGCTCCGGCAAACGAAAATTGAGAATAAAAAGCTCCGCGACAGACAAAAACAGATAAACAAAGGCATTATTAATCAATCTGATCCTCTGATCGGGAAATCTCAGCCAATAGAAAATGTTTTACAGGTAATAAAAAAGGTAGCCCGGACAGACGCTAATGTTTTAGTGATAGGCGAGAATGGGACAGGAAAAGAATTAATTGTAAAAGAAATCCATAATAATTCGCGCAGAGCCGACGAAGCATTTATCAGCATTGACATTGGCACAATCACCGAGACATTATTCGAGAGTGAAATGTTCGGACATGTTAAAGGTGCATTTACTGACGCCAAAGAAGATAAAACCGGCTGGTTTGAGACAGCTTCCGGAGGCACTCTTTTTCTGGATGAAATAGGCAATCTCTCTCTTACAATGCAATCCAAACTTCTTACAGCCATTCAAAACCGGGTAATCCATAAGGTCGGATCAAAGACTCCAATACCTTTTGATATACGCCTGATTTGCGCAACAAATAAGAACCTGGGAGAATTGGTCTCAAATAACCTTTTCCGCGAAGATTTATATTACCGGATTAATACAATTGTGATTGAAATACCTCCTTTGCGCGATCGTGGTGAAGATATTGTTCTACTTGCAGAGCATTTCTTAAAGGAGTACGCAAACAAATATGAGAAATTTTATTTGAAATTTAACAGCAAAACTCTGGATAAACTCATGAAATATAGCTGGCCGGGAAACGTGAGGGAGTTACGCCATACAATAGAAAAAGCCGTAATATTATGTGATTCTGACATTTTAATGCCTGAAGATTTCATAATCTCTCATTCAACACAACAATCATTTCTTCATCAAAAGCCACCGACATTTGCCGAAATAGAAAAACAGGCCTTGCAAATTGCACTGAATAACAATAATGGAAGTGTCTTAAAAGCATCAAAAGAATTGGAAATAGCAAGACAGACTATGTACAACAAAATGCAAAAGTATAACCTATGAAAGCTACAAATATGTTATTAAATAAACTCTTCATCAATGTACTTATTCGTGTAACTTTTATTGTATTAACCAGTGTAGCATTAGGAATAGTGTTACAGCATCTTGACCGTGGATACTATTATACCCTGACAGGTATGATATTCCTGATCGTGTTTCAGGCCTATATGCTGGTAAATCAGGTTAATAAAACAAATGAAGATCTGGAAAAATTCTTTTCATCGGTTCAGGATCATGACTCTTCCGTTCGATTTTCTGAAAATACAAAGAATAACTCATTCGGAAAATTGCATGATAGAATGAATAATATAAATACGATCATTCAGAATGTTAAAATTGAAAATGAGAGAACAAGTCAGTTCTTACAAAGTGTGGTCGCCCATGTTGATATTGGACTTTTGTCGTTTGATATGAATGGCAGGATAGAAATTTATAACAGGGCTGCTAAAAGGTATTTAAACGTTCAACAACCTCAGCAATTATCGTCTTTAAAAACTATGAACGATGAAATATTTAAAATTATAAATACCATAAAACCCGGGCAGGAGATATTGCATAAAATGAAAATAGACAATCTTTTACAAAGTATTTTAGTAAAAGCCACTGAACTGAAATTTGAAAGCAATGTAATAAAACTGGTTTCTTTTCAGGATATTACCAATGAACTCGATAAAAAAGAATTGGATTCCTGGCAAAGATTAATCCGGGTGTTAACCCATGAAATCATGAATTCCATAAGTCCGATCACATCTCTTACAACAGTGATTTCCGGGTACTTTAAAAAGAAGGACGATGGAAACCCGGTTCCATTGAATAATATTGATCGTCAAATAGTTTCTAAAACACTTTCCGGTTTGAATACCATTGAAGAAACAGGAAAAGGATTACTGGGTTTTGTTGATAAATACAGAAGCTTAACATCCTTGCCAAAACCCGATTTAAGTAAATTCACTATTGAGAGCCTGTTCCGGAAGTGCAAACTCCTGATGGAATCAAATATTTCAAATAACATAAAAATTACTGCAAGTGTTAATCCTGAAGATATTGCAATAACAGCAGACTATGCCCAGGTTGAACAGCTTCTTATTAATCTGATTAAAAACGCTATAGAAGCTTTATCCGTAAAAAAGAACGGAACGATTCACTTGAAAGCATTCTACACTGAAAATGATACAATAATTCAAGTTGAGGATAATGGAATTGGAATATCCAGCGATATTATTGAAGATATTTTTGTACCATTTTATACAACCAAAGAAAATGGTTCAGGAATAGGATTAAGCCTGTCAAAGCAAATAATGCAAAATCATAATGGCACAATATCAGTGAACTCAGCTCGCGATGAAGGATCTGAGTTTACCTTAAAATTTCCGATTCCTGCAAATGTTGCTCTATCTATGACGTGATGTATTAAAACTCTGAGATCAGCGAAAACCACCTGGCTGCAGATGATCCCCAAACTTCTTTATAGGTAGCAGTATTGAACTGGGGCCAGTATGGTATATCTTCATTGGCCCGGGTCTGCATACCTACAGGTATCTCACCAACCATTTCCCCGGGTAAAGCATTATAGAGTTGCGGATAATTACTGCCTTCTCCCCAGATATATGATTGTCCAAAAGGATTTTTCCCGACAATCCAGAACAATTGCTGTTCTGCAATATTTATCAGCTCATTGTCTTTCAGGAATTTACCACATAATGCAGCTGCTTTTCCGGTTGACAGGATAACGGCAGTATTACCTTTAAATGAGAACCAAACCGGGAAAACCCGGAGATAATGATCATCATCCAGTTTGACCCCGTTCTCAATCTGCTCTTTAAAATCCTTTGAGACATCCTTCCTGACCCATATCTGCGTTATATAAAAATTTACTGAATCCCGTATTTCGTCTTTGTTGTAAACGCCACTCGGAACCATTCCGTATGGTTTAACATATTGCATGATAGTTTTCAGGTAATCACCATATAGCCTGATGGAATTCTCCCAAGTTTTATAATCCGGATGTGTGGGCTGTGTCATGCATAACTCCGTCAACGCCTGCATATAAACCTGGTCGCGTGATTGATGGTTGAAATGGACTATGGATTTCTTATTCAGATCGCGGTAGAAGAAACCTCTGATCTTGTTTTTATCATTCAATGGCTCTGAACGCTGACACTGGATGGTATACTTTATAAAGTCAGCTGCTTTATCAGCATATAATTTTTCTCCTGTCAACCTGAAAAGCAAACTGGCGGCCCACGATACTGTTGCCATGTACTGACTTTGTGAAGCCATATACGCATGTCCTCCGGGAATTCTTTCATTATATCCCAGTTTTTCGAAACGATCAAGGGCAAAGCCAAAATCTTTCCTGGCAACTTTGCAGAGATGTTGTTTAAGCATTGTATCATCCTCTATTGTCATCGAAGCATAAGCTTCAATGGCTGAAAACAGGAAGTTCTCAAAACCGCTGTTGTTTACCCTGGCCTGACGTTTTCCTGAATCATCAATAGTGCCTATGAAACCATCGGTCCATAAATTTGTACCCCATGTCTGTACCCGGTAGCCATCACCGAGGCGTGTTTTAAGGATAAAATCAAGTCCCCATTTAGCCTCTTCCATCAGTCTCAGATACAAATCAGTATTGTTCTTCTCCTTAGCCCTGTTTGCCATTTCCAACATTGAAAACGCAATCTCTCCTGTTTGTATTGATTGCTGCGACATATCAGCGGCATCATGCCAGCCACCGTTCACAGGGAAAGTATGTCCATTATATTCACAATTAAGGTCAGTATGGCAATCGCCATGTTTCCCGGGTACAGGATAACCGCAACGTTCGCAAAACATGAAATTCAGAACGCGCCATGCCGAGTTGTCCCATATGTTACTGTTAATATAGAATGGCAGGGTGGTAACATTCCCGACCCTGATCATATATTGCCCATCCTTTTTGAAATTTGTAAAATCAATGGTTTCAAAATCACCAATATACGTTTTACCTTTATTGATTTTTCCTGTATAAGCCACCTGAGAGGTTATATAATCGACTAGCTGGAACTTTCCATCATTATTATTCACCTGTACAATTGCTGATTTTTCACTTTCCGTCCGGTATCCCGTAGTCGAATATATGATCCTGTTCTCAGCAGGCTTCCATCCGCTGACAACTTCCGGATTTTCAATTGTCTGCAGCTCTACAGCATCGATATCAAACTTCAAAGAATCACCCATTGTTTGCTCTTTCCCAAAGACTTCTATGGCAAAAGATATTTTAGTTACTTTGTCCCGTGCCAGCTCCGGCATCTCAACATAACATTCATTCCACTGACCGTTGACCAGATTTATTTCATGAAATCCTTCACGTCCGTACTGATCAGGTACCTTAACCTTACCATCGTTCTCCACATAAAGATTCAGATATACACTGCGGGCACCTTCACAATCAGGATAGATATAAAAATGGATCCGGTTATATTTCTCCCAGTTCATACCGCCTACTTCAAAGCTTGCCATGGAAGTCCCTCTGCCAATTCCCCAGCTGAGAAACTCATTGACAACAGTTGGAGCAACTAATTTCAGACTATGGGTTCCGGAAATTCTCCTTTCCGAGGTCTGATACATATCACCTATCCCTTTATGCGACCATTTTTTCATATCTTCCATATCGCTAAGCATATCGGAAACCAATACTTTTTTTGTGAGTCCGAACGTTTCAAGCGACTTGGTACGGTCAAGAGGCAAAGGACTATGAACATATCCGGTATTACGGATATCGGATTTCAGCTTCTCATCTGTCTGAGAAAATAAAAAACAGCAACTGCAAAAAAACAGCAACGTTGTAATGGTTAATTTATTCATGCTTATAGTTTGATTTAAATAATAATTGTGATTAATACTCCCGGGTAATCGATCCGAGGTTTTCAAATTTAGGTTTTTTTATGACGATAAAAACCTGACACAAAAGTGACAGGCTTTTTTTTACCTTTACATAATATATAATTATCTCGAATGACCAACTACAACCGTATCTCATCAATCGATATTATGAGGGGTCTGACACTGGTACTGATGCTGTTCGTTAATGACCTGAATATGAATGTAGCCCCTGCATGGCTCGGTCACCGCCCCGCTGATTTTGACGGAATGGGACTCGCCGACTGGGTATTCCCCGGATTCCTTTTTATCGTGGGAATGGCTATCCCTTTTGCATTTTCAAAGAGATTCTCATCGGGTCAATCTCTCTACGATATCAGCAGGCATATTGTCACCAGGTCTTTGAGCCTGATCATAATTGGTGTCCTCATGCTTAATACTGGCAGAGTCAATCCTGAACTGACAGGGATAAGCAAAAACCTTTGGGCTATCTTAATGTACCTTGGCGTATTCCTTTTCTGGAACGATTATCCCGATAAGGAAAATAAATTCTTTACAATTATAGCACTCAAATTTACCGGACTCGCAATTTTTGTTTTCCTGATCTTTAAATTCAGATCGGGCCAATTCGAAAATAATGGTTCACTGGTCACGTCATGGTGGGGTATACTGGGGCTTATAGGCTGGGGATATCTTGTATCAGCTTTCACTTATGTTTTATGCCGCGATTCAATTCTCAAAACATCTTTATTCGCTTTATTTTTTCTTGTTATGAATATGCTTTCAGATTGGAAATTGCTCGGCTTTCTGGACCCTATCAAACCAGTCTTCGGAATAATTATTGACGGAAATGTACCCTTTATTGTTCTCTCCGGTCTGATCGGCGGACTGATAATTAAAAAAATACCGGTTATAGATTTCAAAAAGGTCATTTCAATCTTTACAGGACTGGGAGTGCTTTATATCATTTCAGGATTTATCCTCAGAAAGTGGTTTATAATCTCAAAAATTCAGGCTACTCCAAGCTGGGGAATGATATGCAACGGGATCAGCTTCATTATATTCATATTATTATACTGGATAGCAGACGTCAGGAACAAAATAAACTGGGCATCATTTTTACAACCTGCCGGGGAGAACTCCCTTACTACATATATTGCACCCGATATACTTTATTACCTGATCTGGAGCTCGGGTTTTCCTTTACTTATTTATAAGCAATCACATGAGCCTCTGATCGTAATTGCAGGATCAATAATATGGGCCCTGTTAATGGTTGGATTAACTTCTCTTCTGGTAAGGCTTAAAATTAAATTGAAAATTTAGTGAGTTCCCTGTTCCGTGCTCATTGAATAGGGATAGGCGCCTTCTGAGACACCACGGTTCTTTTCAGGTTGAGAGCCCATTCTGAAAATAATTGCTCCCCCTTTCAGCAATTCACCATGCCTGAAATAATTATTATTTATCTTCTTGCCGTTAAATTTAATATCCTGAATATAAACATTGTCCTTTGAGTTGCCTGGAGCATCAATTACCAGTTTTTTTCCGTTTTCGAAAGTAAGTGTCGCTTTATTGAATAACGGAGAACCAATAACATATTCATCGGTTCCTGGTGTAACAGGATAAAAACCCAGAGCAGAGAATACATACCAGGCAGAAGTCTGGCCATTATCTTCATCGCCACAATAACCGTCGGGAGTATAATTATACAGTTTATCCATAACATCACGTGCGTGGTACTGTGCTTTCCATGGTTGTCCGGCATAATTATACAGGTAGATCATATGCTGAATAGGCTGATTACCATGAGCATAATTTCCCATGTTGGCGATTTGCATCTCCCGTATCTCATGAATCACAACGCCATAGTAGGAATAGTCAAAGACAGGAGGTACCGTAAAAACAGAATCAAGTTTTGCAATGAAATTTTCCTTCCCTCCCATCAGGTTTACAAGCCCTGCAACATCCTGAAATACACACCATGTATAATGCCAACTATTTCCTTCCGTGAATGCATCGCCCCATTTATAAGGACTGAATGGCGACTGGAAGGTACCATCAATGTTACGGCCCCTCATCAATTTCCTGCCATTATCGAAAACGTTTTTATAGTTCATCGCTCTCTTTGCATACAGATCAATCTCATCTTTCGGTTTGCCAGTTTCCTTCGCAATCTGCCAGATACAAAAATCCGCATAGGCATACTCAAGGGTTCGTGCTGCATTCTCATTAATACCAACATTATAAGGCACATATCCGAGATTATTGTAATAATCTGCTCCAAGCCGCCCGACAGATGATACCGGCCCCGGGCCCTTTGTATTTTTTATAATAGCCTTGTAAAGTGTTTCAATGTCATAGCCTCGTATTCCTTTATTATATGCATCGGCAATCAAAGATGCGGAGTTGGAGCCTATCATACAATCACGGTGGCCGGGACTTGCCCACTCCGGAAGCCATCCGCTCTCCTTGTATGCATTAACCAGTCCCTCCATAATCTTAGCGTCCACATCCGGGTACATTAGGGTAACAAAAGGGAAAAGCGCCCTGAAGGTATCCCAGAATCCATTATCGGTATACATATAACCCGGCAGAACTTCACCGTTATACGGACTGTAATGTACAATCTCATTCTTCTCATTAATCTCGAAGAACTGTCGGGGAAATAATATCATCCTGTACAGGCAGGAATAGAACGTTCGTTGCTGATCGGGAGTGCCTCCTTCAACATCAACCCGGCCAAGCTGTTTATTCCAGGCTTCCTTTCCTTCTTTTTTTAAAGTTTCAAAATCTTTCACACCTGTTTCGCGGGTGAGATTCAGTAAGGCCTGTTCCTGACTTATGAAAGAAGAAGCAACCCGGACATTAATCTTCTCCCCTTTTTTAGTCTTAAATCCGAGAACAGCTCCTGCGTGATCACCTTTTTCCTCAAGAGCATTCAGATTTAATGTATCGCCATGCCATGTATTTGCTGACGCGAAATCATGATCAAAGACCGCTACGAAGTAATTATGAAAATTTGCGGGTACTCCTCCATGATTGTTGCAGCAATATCCGATGACTTTACGTTCAGCAGGAATTACTTTCACCATTGACCCTTTATTAAAGCCATCCAATAAAATATATGAAGAATCATTTTCAGGGAAAGTAAAACGGAACATAGCTGCTCTCTCGGTGGGTGTAACCTCGGCAGTTACATCATAATCAGCCAGGTAGACACTATAATAATAAGGTTTTGCCACCTCTGCCTTATGTGAGAACCACGATGCTCTTTCATTTTCACCGATTCGAATTTTGCCTGTCATTGCCATTAAAGAAAAAGCAGCATAATCATTGATCCAGGGACTTGGCTGATGGGTCTGCTTTATTCCCATAATCTTATTATCGTTATAAGTATAACTCCATCCATTTCCCATGTTCCGGGTCTGAGGCGTCCAGAAGTTCATTCCCCATGGCAGAGCTATTGCAGGATAAGTGTTACCATTCGACAATTTATATTCCGAATCGGTACCCATAAGAGGATTTACCAGGTCTGCCGGGTCCTTTTCTGATGTCTTATTATGTTGCTGAATAAAGAAAGCTATAATTACCAGTACCAGTGCAGTCAGTCCTGCAATAAATCTTCTCTTCGATGTTCCGGAGGTGAATTTCCTAAAACGCCTGTCTGAATGATCTTCAAAATTCATATTGAATATATTTAATATAAAAGTTCATTTTTTTGCCGATTTGTCCATCGTAGATTGAAAGATGGTCCTTTGTGTTACTTAGTGCTTTCCTTTGTGATCCTTTGTGTTTAAATGATTTATCTTTACCACAAAGGGACACAAAGGATTGCACAAAGGTTCTCAAAGGGGAAATAGCAAATATTTCATTTAAACATTTCATTTCGATTCACCTGCCAATACTAGCTTTTCAATTTTCTGAAAGACAATCTCTGGTGTCAGCCAGTTCATACAGGCAAAATCCCCTCTTTTGCATTCTCCTTTTCCATAAATAGTGCATGGACGGCAAGTAAGCTCTTCAACAGGGATACGTATAGAAAAGTTATCTGGTTGCATCCATGCCGCAAAACCGCATAAAGGATCCGTTCCTCCCCATATTGATATGACTTTAATCCCTACCAGGGCTGCCATATGCATATTGGAAGAGTCCATAGCAATCATAAGGTCGAGCCTGCTCATAAAAACCAATTCCTCTTCAAGGCTAAGCTTTCCGGCAAGGCTGGTTGAGCCTGGTATTTTTGTCTGCAACGAAGTCAGCTTTTCAGAGTCTTCATCACCACCAAAGAACCAGAATCTGCATTTATGTTTTTCTGAAATCAAAGCCAGTAGCCGGATCATATTATCTTCAGGCCACATCTTCAGTTTATGTTTTGCATAGGGTGCCACTCCAATATTCAATCCACCTTGCATTTTATTTATGAATTCTGCTTTTAATGTTATACCAGGAGACGGAACAATCCATTTATCTTTAGATGGAATTACAGGATAACCAGCTTTTGTAAAAACATCACAATACCTTTCCACCGAATGCTCCAGCCTGATTTTTTTCTTTCCTTTAATCAATGACCTCTTCTCGACTCTTCCTTTATCTATTATTGCTACCGGGACACCGGTAAGTCTGAATAAAAGTCGTAAAATCTTAGACCTTAAAACATCATGCAGATCAATTACATAATCAATTTCAGACTGCCTCCTAATGTCTTTAAAAAGTCGGATTAATCCTGGAAATCCTTTGTGCCTTTTTTTTAAATCAGGAAAAAAAAGATCTAGTCCCCCGATTGAAGAAAAAAATGGTTTATAGGCAGGTCTGGTTAGAAGCAACAGTTCAACATCAGGATATTGCTCCCTCATTCCTTTTAAAACAGGAGTTGTAAGAGCTACATCACCCATAGCTGAAGTTCTGATAACAAGGAGACGCATTTCAGTATTTTTCGTAGGATTTTTCTTCGATAAGCCCCGATGAGGTTTTAATGTTGATTTCTCTTTTCAATTCCGATCTCCTGTCGTTTTTTACATATACCGACCGGGCAGTTGAAATAAAATCAACCCCAAAATCTTTTTTTCTCTCAAGGTCGCGGATATGATCTTCGATATCCCACAATTCGCAATTTACATCATACAGCGACTTATATAAAGAATCAGAGGTGCCAATGATTGAGGATGAAGCTTCAAAAAGCTCATTGTATTCTTTCTGAAGATTTGCCAACTTAGCTTTGTCCTTTATCCTTTCTAGCTTTATCTGGATTATCGTAAGCTTATCAATTATCTCGCCGTTTGATACTTCGATTTTCATATTGAGATTTATATGAGTTCAAAATTAGCATCTTTCTTCCTTTACTTTTGTCTTTTTACTT
>Ga0182011_10002077_pt1 | contig 17114 bp, 12 predicted proteins | sample 711E1DmetaG_FD_120481 | JGI IMG/M metagenome (GOLD analysis project Ga0182011, IMG submission 120481) | Permafrost microbial communities from Stordalen Mire, Sweden - 711E1D metaG | ecosystem: Environmental > Terrestrial > Soil > Wetlands > Permafrost | place: Sweden: Stordalen | collected... | reverse complement strand
GGCCCGCTCGGGCGAGAGCGCATAGCTGCTGGCAGGCGCAAACCAGTTTACCGGCATGTAGCCCCAATGATATTCCTCAGATGTCGCCGCATCGAATTCCTGCACCGGCTGGAGTTCAACGGCGTTGACGCCCAGCCGCGCCAGATGGAATTCCGGACTCTCCACCCATTTCCGCAAGCCGGTGAAGCCCCGGCGTTCATCCCCCCGGAGTTTCAGCGGTGCGAGCGCCGTGAGGTCGCGCACGTGCGCCTCCGCAATCACCAGGTCCTGCCAGGCGGGCGCGCAAAAGCTGCGGTCCGGCCGGGCGAGGGCGGCGCGATCAATGACGATTCCCGGGCCTTCGCGGCCCACGGTTGCCAGGGCATAGGGATCGAGAATGCGTTGGTCCTGGTCGAACGAACCAAAGACGTTTTTCGGACCGTCAACCGTGTACCAATAATACCAGCCGTGCAGGTTGCCGTCGAGGCGCGCCTCCCATGCGCCGTCGCTCCGCCGGTCCATGTCGTAAACGGCGGCGGCCTCCGAGCCCTTGAGGTTGGCGCTCAGGTGCAGCCGCACCAGGCGGGCCCGCGGCGCAAACAGCCGGAACGTGGTCTCGTCGCCCCCGACAAGCGCGCCCATCGGAACATGGCTCTTCAACTGGAAAAAATATTCTCCGGGACGCAGCGGCACCTGCTCGGAAGCGGCATCGTCCGTCCAGATCACCACCAGCGCCTCGGTCAAGTCGACGGAAGCCGTCATCGTAAACCGGAACAAGTGCCTCCCGGTGCGTGCCGGATCGATCGCGTAATTATAATTGCCCAGGTCGTCGCGCACCGCGTTGACCGCCTGCGCCGGCACGGCCAGCCATCGGTGTTCGCTGGTGACGAACTTGAACCGCTGGGGCGGCTGGGAGAAAAAGCGTCCGGCGGGCGCCGCAAAGAGCAGGACGCGTTCACCGTCCAACGACGCCGGCAGCAACCGCCAATCGGGATTCCCTACCGCCTGCTGCCAGCCGTTGAAATCGCCCGCCAGGTACACCGCGGCCTTCGCGGGATCGATCTCCGGATGATGGGCAAGCTGGAGGAAGAAGAAGATCTCGTGAAACGCATTCACAAAGAACCCGCTCTCGCAGCCAAACGTGTGGTCGGGCACGCGGGTCAGTCGCGCGAGGGCGGGGCCGCCGCCACCGAGCGAAAGCGGCGGAATCGCGGCGTCCGTCCAATCGCGGGTCAGTTCAATGACCCCGCTATCCGGCCCATCCAACCACGCCTGGGCGATCCGTTGTTCACGCATGCTCATTCGGGACCCCAAACATCATCGCGCCGGCCACAGAACGCCAAGCACGAAGTGGGTTACGACGCCACGAAGGGACTTCTCTGGCTGCGGTGTTATGCATTTTTGTTAAGCACGTCTACCATGAACCCTCGCCCCACTGCTCTGCTTTCGACCGCTCTGATCGCGCTGCTGGCGGGCTGCGCCAGCTCGCCGACAACTTCCTCGTCAACAAGCGACAACTCGGGAGCCTCCCCGACGATGACTGCCACAACGGACAGTCCGGAAACCACCCTCCAAAAGGGGATGACGGCCGACGCGGTAAAAGCCATCATGGGGGACCCCGTCGAAATCCGGCCCATGAAATCTCCCGCCGGCAATGCGGAGATCTGGGTTTATCGCCGCTCGACTCGAGGCGCCACGCTGCAAGTCCAGGTCGGAACGAAGTCAACGCCGATTACAACGACAAACTCCACGGGGCAGAGCATGGTATTGCAGACGATCGATGAACCCATCCTTCGACAGCAGACCGAGATCATCGATGAAACAATCTACCTGCTGATATTCAACGGCAATTTCCAGCAGCTGAATCGATCCGTCCAGAAGCACTTGCAATACGAGTAACGGTGGTGGCGCAAGTGGCATGGGCATCTTGCCCATGTCCGGCGACCTCGCACAAACCCACGTGCAGGATGCCCGTGCCACGACGGACATCCAGACGCTATCGACCATCGTGGAACACGTCCTCTGGTCGGAAGCCCCTATGATCATCCATCAAATGGAGGCACGCCGAGTGTTTCCATTGCGGCCGGCGCGGAATCCGGTTCTCTTCGTCACCATTCTCATGCGGATCCTGGTCGCCATGTCCGGCGGCGTCGACAGCAGCGTCGCGGCGCTTCTCCTCAAGCAGCAGGGTTGCGAGGTCGTCGGCGCCTACATGAAGAACTGGATCAACGAGGACAAGCTCCCCGGCGATTGTCCATGGATGCACGACATTGGCGATGCGCGCGCCGTGGCGGAACAGATCGGCATCGAATTTCGCGTCGTCAACCTGATGCGGGACTATCGCCGCCTCGTCGTCGACTACCTGCTCGACGGCTATGCGTGCGGGCTCACGCCCAACCCGGACGTCATGTGCAACCGCGAGATCAAGTTCGGGGTTTTTCGCGCCTATGCGCAGGCGGAGGGATTCGCCGCCGTGGCGACCGGGCATTACGCGCGGCGGGCGGAGGTGGAAGCCACCGTTGGCGACACGGCGGGGTCGGGAGACCCCGCCCTGCAATGTCGATCGAATGTAGGGCGGGGTCTCCCGACCCCGCCTCCAGATGCGCCGCTTTGCCCCACCCCGCCCACCTGCGCCCTGCTGGAGGGCATCGACAAGAACAAGGACCAGTCCTACTTCCTGGCGCTGTTGTCCCAGGAACAGCTCCGCGCCGCGCGCTTCCCGATCGGCCATCTGCGAAAGCCAGAGTTGCGCACCATCGCCGCCGACCATGGGCTCGTCACCGCGCGAAAGAAGGACAGCCAGGGCATTTGTTTCATCGGCGAAGTAAAGATGCAGGATTTTCTCCGCGCCTATGTGCCGGATGCCCCCGGTCCCGTCGTGCGGGCGACGGATGGGAAGGAGATTGGCCGTCACCGGGGCCTGCACTATTATACCACCGGACAGCGCAAGGGGATCGGCATTCCCTCCAACACGGACTTCAAAGCCTACGTGGTGGTCGGCAAACGAATCGCCGACAATTCCCTGCTCGTCGCGTTCGACACGCCGGATGCGCCCGGCCTTTTCGTCCCGGAGATTCGCGTGCGGGCCTTGAGCTGGATCGGCGAACCTGTGACGGAGGCGCGTGCCCTGGAGGGCAGGGTCCGCTACCGGGACCCACGCATCCCGCTCGAATTTTTTCCCCAGGTGGACGGCACCGCGACGATCCGTTTTCGCACGCCGCAACGCGCCCTGGCGTCCGGCCAGATCCTCGCGCTCTACGAGGGCGAGCAGTTGCTCGGCGGCGCGGTGTATATTTAGCAGGAGCCAGTCGGACTTCGTCCTCCATGTTTCTTGTAGCCGGCCTCGCTGAGGCCGGTCCGGGGTCGGCGACCCCGGCGACAATGGCTTTGCACGCCTCTGGACGGCGGCGGTCTCTCGCCGCCAAATGCCGCATGGCGCTGAGGGACCAGCGCCCTCCATCGGCGGAATGCCCAAATGGCGCTGACGGCCTATAAAAAACGCGGCGAGGGCGCCGCGTCTCAATTAAAAATGCGGGCTGACCTGACGGCGCCGCCCCCTATCTCGCCGTGGCGAACGCCAGGCGCACGCCGAGACCGAGCAGGATCACGCCCATGGCGCGTTCAAACCAATGCCCGCACCGGAGAAACGTGGCGCGCACCCGATCGTGCGAGAAGAAGAGCGACACGAGGGTAAACCAGCCCATGGTAGCGACCGCCATCCACACGCCGTAAACGCCCTGGATGAGCACGGGCGTGCGGGGATTGATGACCACTGAAAAGAGCGACACGAAGAAGAGCGTCGCCTTCGGATTGAGGGCGTTGGTGAGGAAGCCGGTGACAAATGCCGCCCGGCGGTCGGGCGCCCCCGGCGCCTGGTCCGCCGCCGTCCCGGGGTCCGAGGCCCGGTTGGCAAATGGCCTGGCACGAAATGCCTTCTGCCCGATCCAGGCGAGATAGATTGCGCCGAGCCATTTGAGAACATTGAATGCAAGGATCGAACTCCGCACCAGCAACCCGATGCCGAGGAGCGAGTAGGTCACGTGCAGGAATATGCCGGTGCCGATGCCAAGGCTCGTCCAGATCGCAGGCCTCCGGCCAAAGATCACGCTCTGCCGGAGCACCATCGCAAAATCCGGTCCCGGGCTTGCCACCGCCACGAGATGGACCAAGGCAACGAGAAGGAATTCTGACCAGTAATTGGCCATGGCGGATTCGCCCGGTGGCCAGGCTACAGATCGGGGGGCACCGTGGCCAGCGCTTCCTCGAATGTCGTGATGCCATCCTTTACCTTCAGCATGCTGTCCTGATGCAGCGTCCTCATGCCGTGGCGGATCGCGATGCGTTTCAGTTCGGCGGTCTCGATCTTCTTGTTGATGCCGCCGACGAGTTCGTCGCTGATCTCCATGAGTTCGTGGATGCCCACCCGACCCTTGAACCCGGTGCGATTGCACCGCGGGCAGCCATCTGGCTTGGCCTTGAAGATCTGGCCGCTCCAGCCGATCGCCTTCTCAATCAATTCCTTCTCGCGGCCTTGCGGCTCAATCGGCTGCTTGCAGTTCTTGCACACCCGCCGCATGAGCCGCTGCGCACAAACGCAGAGGAGTGAGGCTGAAATCATGAACGGCTCGACCCCCATGTCAGTCAAACGGGCAACGGCACTGGGCGCATCGTTGGTGTGCATCGTGCTCAGCAGCAAGTGGCCGGTCAACGCAGCTTCGACCGCGATCTCGGCCGTCTCCCGGTCGCGGATTTCGCCCACCAGAATCACATCCGGGTCCTGCCGCAGAAATGCCCGCAACGCCGTGGCAAAGGTCAACCCGATCTGGCGGTGCATCTGCATCTGGTTGACGCCCGCCAGCGTGTATTCGATCGGATCCTCCGCGGTCCGGATGACCAGATCCACGCCATTGATCTCGTTGAGCGCAGAATAGAGCGTCATCGATTTGCCCGAACCGGTCGGGCCGCAATGCAGGATCATGCCGTACGGCTGGCGGATGACGCGCCGATAGACCGCCAGATTCGCCTCCGTGAAACCAAGCGCCGCCAAGGGAAGCGTGCTCTTCTGCTTATCGAGGATACGCAAAACCATGCCCTCCCCGAAATTCAACGGCGCCGTGGACACGCGCAAATCGATGTCGATGCTCTTCTTGGTGAATTGCTTGAAAATGATGCGCCCGTCCTGCGGCAGGCGGCGTTCCGCAATGTCCAAATTGCTCATGATCTTGAAGCGCGCCACCAGCGCACCCGCCACCTTGCCGGGCAGGCGCAGCTTCTCCTGGCACAAGCCGTCAATGCGATAGCGCACGATCAACTCCTTCTCCCAAGGCTCGACGTGGATATCACTCGTCCCCGCGAAATAGGCATCCTCGATGATGCGGTTTGCCAGATCGATGATCGGCCCGGACTCCTCGTTGGCAAGATCCTCGTCCTTGATATCCTCGCCGACGCCAAATTCGGCTCCGAGCTGCTCGACGACGTCGGTAAACTGGGCCTCGACCTGCTGGCTCCTGTTGAACTTCTCGCGGATTTCCTTCTCCCGGCCCAGAAGACGGAGGACCTTCTTGCCGGTCATTTCGTGAATCTTCGTCGCCACCGTTACCTCAAACGGATTCGCGAAGGCCACCAGCAGGTATTCGCCCACCTGGCCCACCGGGAGCGCGAGATTCTGCTGGCAGAAGTCCTCCGGAATACGCTCGAACGTGGTCGGCCCCACCTGGTAGCGCTGCACGTTGTAGGGCGCCAGCCCGTGAGCGCGCGCCCGCGCCACGAGCAATTGGAAATCGGTGATCCGATATTCGTCCTGCAAGAGCTTGTCGAGTGCGGTGCCGGTGAGATCTCCGGGGGTGGCAAGAATAGTCTCCTGCTGCGCCGGAGAAAGACGGTTCATCTCCTCAAGCTTGGCGACAATCTGTTGCTGGATTTTGCCGAGTGCCATGGGGATCAGGCGCCTTTCGCCACTGGCGCGGGCTGAGCAACCTTCGCGGTGCCGCTGCCGATCTTTTCCAGGAAATCCGAGACGACCTCCAGCGTCGTTCCGTACCAGAGGATGTTTCCACCCAGCTGTTTCTCCCAGTGGGACCGCACCGCCGTGCTCAAATAGTAGGCGCTCGCCACGAAGTAGAAGTCCTCCTCCTTGTCAAACGGCACCGTCCATGTGGCCCAGCACGATCCCAGATCGACATCCTTCCGGAATTCATCGGGTACTTCGTAACTCCGCAGATCGATCAGGCCGATCCCGTCGGTCTCGATCAGGTGTTGCAGCAAATCGGCCTCTCCCAGCACCTTCTTTTCGTACATCAGCACGCCCAGCAGGGTGGCCTGGTGTTCTGCATCACTCTGGAGCAACTCAAGCAGACGCTCATTCGCCGCCATCAAATCATCGATCTTCACCAAGTTGGCCTCCACCAACGCCGCGCCCAGCGTCCGATTGGCGCGCATGAGCAATGACCGGTGTTCCGACATGAGACGGGAGATTGTTCAAATCGCCGGCGAAGGCGACTCCTTTTCGCGGACGCGCTGCGCGCGCACCCCCTTCGACAGCTCTCGTTTCAGCTCGGGGATCCCGGCGCCGGTCACACACGACACCTCGAGAATCTTGGCCCGGCAGTGACGCTTGAACCGGACGAGGTTGGCCGCCGCGCCCTCCAGGTCCATCTTGTTGGCCATGATCAAGCGCGGTTTCTTCGCCAGGGCCGGATTGTAGAGCGCCAGCTCGCGCCGCAACGTCGCGTAGTCGTCCCTGGGGTCGCGGTCGTCGCAACCGGCCATGTCGAGCAGGATCACCAGCAGGCGGCAGCGCTCAATGTGGCGCAAGAACCGGTGTCCTAACCCGCGATCCTCACTAGCCCCGGCGATCAGTCCAGGGATGTCCGCGATCTGCAGCCGATGCGGCCGGCGGGGATCCTCGCTGGCGTCGCAGACGCCGATCTGCGGTTGCAACGTGGTGAACGGATAGGACGCAGTCCGCGGTCGCGCGTTCGTCAAGCGGGCGATCAGCGAAGATTTTCCCGCGTTGGGAAACCCAACAAGACCCACATCGGCAATGCTCTTCAGCACAAGCCGGTACACCCCGTGCTCACCCGGCTGACCCGGGTTGGCGTTCCGCGGGGCGCGATTCGTCGACGACTTGAAACGCGTGTTCCCCCACCCGCCGTTGCCTCCCTTGCTCAGAACGACGCTCTGCCCGTCCGCTATGATCTCCGTCGCCGTCTGCCCTGTTTCCTCGTTGATGACCACGGTGCCCAGAGGAAGTTTGAGCACGACAGACTTGCCGTCGCCGCCGTGGCAGTCCTTGCCCATCCCGTGCCCACCATGACCGGCCTTCCATTGGGGGTGGTATTTGCAGTCAATGAGATTGTTCGTGTCGTCGTCGCCGACCAGGACCACGTCGCCTCCCCGCCCGCCATCGCCGCCGTTGGGTCCGCCCCACGGCTCGAATTTTTCGCGGCGGAAGCTGGCGCAACCGCGCCCGCCGTCCCCAGCCTGTACCTTGATGACACATTCGTCGACAAACATGCCAGATACTGTGCACAAAGCCCCGGCCTTGCCAATCCCCGGTTGACACCACTTCGGGCCGAGCCTTATCTCGCCCTCTTTCGCCCATGATTTCCTGGATTCAAAAGAACTTCCAACACCATTTTCGCATCGTTTTCGGCGTTGTGCTGGTGGTCACCATCATCTCGTTCATTTTCACGATCGGCGCCGCCCCCGGCATCGGCCGTGCCGGAACCAAGACTTATTCCCAGTTATTCTTCGGCCACGATCTAACCAAGCAGGGCACGAGCGACAGCCTTTTTGGCGATGCCGCGCTCAGCATCCAGCTCCAGATCGGCTACATGGGCGGCGAAAGTTCCCAGGTGCATGATTATGGGCTGCAACGCACCGCCGCCCTCGCCCTGGCGGACCAGCTCAAGCTGCCGGCTCCAACTCGCGACGAGCTCGCCAACTACATTCGCGGCTTGCAGGCATTCGCCGGCTCCGATGGCCAGTTTGACGCGAATCGCTACGCCTCATTTCGCGACAACCTGAAAGCGAATCCACGCCTTTCCGAGGCCGACATTTCCCGGGTCTTGGGCGACGACGTCCGGGTCGCCCAGCTGCGGCGCATCATCGGCGGCCCGGGTTACGTGCTGACCGGCGAGGTCAGGGAGCAGCTGATCCGCGCGGACTCCTCCTGGACGATCGCCGTTGCCTCGACCGAGTACGCCGATTTCAAACCGGAAATTCCCGTCGCCGAGGATGCCCTCAAGCACTATTTCGAGGAGAATTCCTTCCGCTACACCGTCCCGCCGCGCGTGGGCGTCGACTTCGTGGAGTACCGCACCAGCGACTTCGTCGGCGCGATTTCGCCGACGCCAGCCGAGATCCGTGCGTTCTACGACGAGAACCCGGCGCGTTTCCCGAAGCCGCCAGAGCCGAAGTCGGCCCAGTCCGACGCAGCCAAACCGTCCAATCCTGACGCCGATTTTGCGACGGTCAGCGCCCAGGTCGAACAAACGCTCAAAACCGAACGCGCGTCGCGCACAACCGCGAAAGCCGCCGCCGACCTCACCGTCGCCATTTACGAACAGAAGCTCCAGCCGCATACGCCGGCCTTCAACGATTTCATCGCCCAAAACAAACTCGCTCTCAAAGCCGTCCCTCCGTTTCAGGCGGAGACGGTTCCTCCCGATCTTGGCTGGAACGAGCAAATCGTCGAGCAGGCGATGAATCTCAAGTCGGACCGTCCCGTGTCCGATGCGCTATCCACGGCCAACGGCAGTCTGGTGCTGTTCTGGCGTGAGACGCTGCCGTCGTATCAGCCGGAACTCGCCCAGGTCCGCGACCGTGTCGTCGCCGATTTCCGTGAGAATGAACGCCGCAATAGTTTCGTCGCCATGGGCCCGACGCTTCGCGCCCAGCTGGAAGCACGCCTCAAGGCAGGTGATCCGTTTGAGAAGGCTGCCGCCGCCGTGACCGGTCCGATCAAGCTCACCGTAAAAGAATATCCGGCGTTCGTCCGTCGCCAACCGCCGAAGGAACTCGAACGATCGCCGGTGCTGGCCGCGCTGGAACGCCTGAATCAAGGACAGGTGTCTGATCTGATCCCGACCACCGAAAAGAGTTTCTTCGTGTACATCCGCGAGAAGAAGAATCCCGATCTGGCCGAGACCAGCCCGCAATTCAGCACCATGCAGACTGCGATCGCCCAGCAATCGACCACCGTCGCCAGCGGCCTCATCTTGCACGAAGTCGTCGCAGAAGAACTGAAAAAAAGCGGGCTGCCGGCAGCCCGTTGACCGGGGAGCCGCCGGGCTCCGGTCGGAACCGTTGATCCCTCTCTACTGCCGTCAGTCCAATATCCTCCAACACGGCGCGCTCCGTCGTGCAGGCTCCATGGTGTCATGACCGCCTTGTTTCTCCGCCCCTGTTCGTCCCTCATCGCCGCCAGTCTGCTCGCCGGTCTCTGCCTCCCGGTCCGGGCCCAAGACGCGCTGCCGCCAGCCACTCCAGCTACGGCTCTGCCCCCAACCGCCGCGACCGCGAGCGCACCGCTGACCCTGGATGAATGTGTCCAGCGCGCGCTGCAGCACGGCTTTGACATCGAAATCCAGCGGTACAACCCGTCCATGGCGAAAGATGCGGTCGATATCGCCCGCGGTGGCTTCGATCCGACGCTCTCGCTCAATGGCACGCAAAGTCACTCCAACACCGGGCCGGAGGGTCCTTTCGTCGGGATCAAGAACGATGCTCGCGACGCACGCTTCTCCGTCAATGAGCTGCTCAAGACCGGCACGACCGTTAACGTCAGCACTGATCTCAGTCGCTCCGCGACGAATCCCGCTTCGTTCACCAGTTTCTACAACCCGGTCTACAACTCGGATCTCACCGTGACCGTCATCCAGCCGCTCTTGCGCGGCGCCGGCATCGCGGTGACAACGGCGGTGCTCAACCGGGCCAAGATCGGCTTGACCCGCGCCGGCTTCGACTTCCAGGCCCAGGCGCTCAATATTGTGCAACAGACAGAGTCCGACTACTACGCCTTGGTCTATGCCCGGGAACAGCTCCGCGTCTACCGGGTCTCCCTCGACTTGGCCAACAAGCTGCTCGAAGAGGCGCAAGCAAAGAAGACGGTTGGCACCGCGACCGACATCGACGTCCTGCAGGCCCAGGTCAATGTCGAGAACACCCGCAGCAATGTGATCTCCGCCGAAAAAGCGGTGAAGGACAGTTCCGACGCCCTGCTTGCTCTCATCGGCCGGTTCGAACTCGACACGATGTTGGGCGACACGAAATTCGAAGACCTGCCCGCCCAGCTGCCAGTGACCGAATCCTCCTACCAGCTCGCGCTTCACCACCAGCCTGATTACATTTCAGCCAAGATGCAGCTCGACCAGATGCAGCTCGATCTCGCCGTCGCCAAGAACGCCCTCAAGCCGACGGTCAATGTGGATGGCATTCTCGGATTCAACGGCAACCGCGGCAGCACCTATGACGCCTTCAATAGCATGGCGAATCGCGACGGCAATTCGTGGGAGGTCGATCTCACGGTGAGCTATCCGTGGGGACGCGTCAGCGACAAGGGCCGCTACCGTCAGAGTCTATCCCTCCTCAATCAGCAGACGCTGGCGATCCACCAGTTGGAACAAAGCATCTTGGTGCAGGTTCGTTCCGCCGTGAGGGCCGTCGAAACCAACAGTGAGAAAGTGAAGATCGCTGCGCTGGCCGCTCAATTCAGCGCCCGGGAATATGATCTGGAGAACGCCCGCTTCACCGCCGGACTTGTCACGAGCCGGGATGTCTTGCAGACGCAATCGGACCTGGAGACGGCGCGGGTCGCCGAGTTGCAGGCGCGGATCACCCTCCAGAATTCGATCTCGGCTCTGCACCGGATGGAAGGCAGCTCGCTCGACCGTTACCATATCACGCTGCCGAACTAGAGTCCCTGAATTGCGAGCCATGTTGCGATCAGGTCAAGTTCTCCGGCAGCGGCGAATAGCGGATTGCAGATCCGTGATGCGGGGCTTCAGCCCGCTCTCGAGCCATCCCGGGCGCGGGCTGAAGCCCCGCGTTGCGTTTACTGAGATCTGGTCTGAGGCTGCGACTCGCTGGAAATATCCGGGCTGACCTCGTGCGTAGACTCATCCGTCTCGTTCTCTGGACGTGGTTCCTCGCTGCACTGATCGTAGGCCGCTTCGATCTGCTGCGGAATCTGCCGGGCGCGGTCTTGCCGGGCCTCCTGTGCGGGCTGGCCGTCCTCCTCCTCGCCGCGTGCTTCGGCTTCCCCTCCCTCCGTGCGTGGCTGAAAACGGTCGATCTCCGGGTGCTCGTGCTGTTGCACGTCTCGCGCTTGATCGGTTATGCTTCTCTCGTCCTTTATCACCGGGGCCAGCTGCCCTACGCTCTGGCCGTGCCCGGCGGCTGGGGTGACATCATCGTGGCCGTGCTCGCCTTGGCCGTGGTTTTTCTCCCGATGCGCGCTGCGCTGCGCCAGCGCGCCTGTATCATCTGGAATACGTTCGGTTTCGTGGACATCCTGTTGCTCGTGGCCACCGCGGTCCGCCTCGGATTCACGCAGCCCTGGCAGCTCGGGGCGTGGCGGCGCCTGCCCTGTTGCATGCTGCCAACCTTTCTCGTGCCGCTGATCATCGCGACGCACGTCATCATCTACGTGCGTTTGCGTGTTCCGACCGACACCGCAAGTCCCCCCGCTGATCGGCCGGCGGACGCATAGCCGGGATAGCGATCTGTGCCACTATAGCGGGAACAGCCCCTGCAAATCGCCTTCGCCCGCGGGCCGGACCGTGTGCGGCGGCAATTGAGTGCGAAACCACGTTAACTGCTTCCTGACGAGCGCCCGCGTGTTCTTCCCAATCGCCGCCGCCAGCTCGTCTTCGCGCATCCGTCCCTCAAGGCAGGCGATCGTCTCCCGATAACCGATCGCCTTGGCGGCGCTCGGATTCGTCTTCAGTCCGACCCTCACCAACCGCCGCACCTCTTCCACTAATCCAGCCGCCAGCATCTTGCGGACTCGGACATCGATGCGCGCGTCAAGCTCCGCCCGGGACCGGTCCAGCTGCACCACCCGCAACTGCCAATCGGCAAAAAGCGGCGGCTGCCGGGCGAACGCCGCCGCGAGCTCCGCCAGCGTTCGCTGCGAAGCCAGACACCGTTCCAAGCCGCGGACCACCCGTCGCGGATTATGGACATCCAACGCGCCCAATCCCGCGGGATTAAGCGCCCGAAGCTCCGCCACGAGCGCCGCCAGTCCCTCCTGTTCCAGCCGGGCCGCCACCATCCGGCGCACGTCGCCAGGGACCTCCACGTCGTCTGCCACCGGCGCGAAAAACGCCTTGAGATAGAACCCGCTGCCCCCGCTGACCAGCACCCGCCGCGCGCGCGCCCGGATGTCGTCGCACACCGCCCGCGCCGCGGCCACGTAGCGCGCCACGTCCCATGTCTCGGTCACGTCGAGGATGTCGATCAGATGGTGGGGCACGCGCCTCCGCTCCGCCGCTGTCGGCTTCGCTGTCCCAATGTCCATACCGCGGTAAAACACCAACGAATCGCACGACACGATCTCCGCCCCAAACGTTTCCGCCCAGCGCAAGGCCCATTCGGTTTTTCCGACCGCCGTGGGTCCGGTGAGCACGTAAAGGACACGATCCATTCCCTGCCTGTCTGTCCGGAAAAAATGCGGCGCGCAACTCCTCCGCACCGGATTCCCTGGTCAGATCGCGGTTCCGGCCGGACGGGTCCTGGAGCAATGGTTTCTGATCTCGCCACGGGGGAGCGGAGAATGACGGTGCGGGATTAGCCAAAATGATGATACGACCGTATCACGGATTTGGCACAGCGCAGTCGCGCTAAACCGAAAAACCATGGCCATGGGGGCAGGGCGCATTGGGATTTTACGTGCCTTTCCCGTCCGTTCCCTGCAAAATCAGACATTCTCCTGTCTCCATGAACAAGGCCCATCTCACAGTCATTCGCAACGCGTTCCTTTCGGGACTGCTGATGCTCGCGCCCCTGGCGATCACCTGGATTGTCTTCAACGCATTGTTTGAGTGGGTCGGTGGCAGTTTCCGGCCGATCTTCCTGCCGCTGCTTCCCGGATCGCTGGCCCAGTTCACCATCCTCTGGAACATCCTCGCGACCGTCATCGTCCTCGTGATGATCACCGTCCTGGGATACCTCTCCCGCTACGTCTTCGGGCAATATTTCGGCGGGCTGGCCGAGCGCTTCATTCAGAACATCCCTGGCGTCAATACGGTCTACAACACGGTGAAGCAGATCGTGGACACGTTCTCCACCCAGAATCGCAACCTGTTCTCCAAGGTCGTGCTCGTTCAATTCCCTCGTGCGGGCGTCTACACCATCGGGTTTCTCACCAACCGGACCCAGGGTGAGCCACAGGCCAGGATCGCCAGGGAACTCTGGACCGTTTTCGTCCCGACCACTCCCAATCCGACGAGCGGCTTTCTGCTGCTGCTCCCTCCAGAGGAAATTGTCGAGCTGGATATATCGGTGGGCGACGGCATGAAGATGGTGATCTCGGGCGGAACCGTGATCCCCCCCGCGCCGGGCGCAAGCCGCCCTCCCGCAAAATCCCCGCCGCCGTTGGCGCCCTAGCCCGGATGTTTCATGCAAAGAATGACCCGGTGGTGCAGACTGTGTTTTGGAGACGCGACGCCCTCGTCGCGTGTGTCCATCGAAGACGCGACGGGGGCGTCGCGTCTCCATGAAATATCCGGCCTGGCCGGGAATCTTTGATACCCCGCTAATGCCTGGCCGGCCGATCCAGACCGAAGCGTTCGTGCTCACCCGGAAACCGCCGGCTGACCGTTTTCAACAGCTCACGGTTTTCTCCGCTTATCATGGCAACCTCCTTTGCCTGCGCCGGCTCGCCACAAAGTCCGCTGCGACCTCCGCAATTCTCGACCTGTTCGACGAAACCGACCTTTGGCTCGAATCTTCGAACGAAGGCCGGACTTGGTTCATCAAGGAGGCCCGTGTGCTGGCGCGCCATGAGGCGATCGGCCGCAGCTACGACACCCTGCGCCTGGCCTCGGCCTTCGCGGCCATCATTGCGCGCAATCCCGTGCATGAAGAAAGCCGGGAAGGCGTCTACGGCCTGTTGCGGCAGACGTTCACCGCCTTCGGCTCCACCCCCCGCTCCGATCTCGTTTACCTGAAGGCGTTGTACTGTTTCGCGCGCAACGAAGGTTATCCCGTCAAACAGGAATGGTGGCAGGGATTGCCGGCCGCCGTGCGCGCCTCCGCGGCGGACATGCTGAACCAGCCGGTGGCGGACCAGACCGTCGCACCGGCAGCCGTCGCCCATCTGACTTCCCAGCTCGAAGATTACCTGCGCACGCACACGGAAATCCTGCTGGATTGAATTTGCTTCCCCTTCGCCTGCTTCGTGGCTTCGTGATGGATCCTGCATGGAATTCTCCCTCGATGGCCGCACGTGCGCGTTGAGCGTCGGCGAGTTTGCCGGTTTTACGCTCGGCCCGCGCGACGCCGGCCGGGGCGGCCCGTCGGGCCCCTGGCGCGCGCAACTCGGCCAGGAATGGCATGCGCAGCTGCGAAAGCGGACCGAAGCGGAGATAAGCAAAAAAAAACTGGGCTCGATTCGGGCGGATGCGGCCTTCGAAGTGCCGCTGACCCTCCCGTATATCCACCGCGGCTGGACATTGACACTCAACGGTCGCATCGACCAACTCCTCACCCTCTTCGCCCTTCCCGCCGGGAGCGGCGCCGCGCACCCGCCGGCGGTGTCGGTCATCATCAGGGAGATCAAGACGGTGGCCGGTCCGCTGCCGGCAGACGAAGACACGTTGCGCACGGAATATCCCGAGTATTTCCTTCAGGTCATCACGTATCTGGCATTGGTCCGCACTGCACCCCGGCAGACCACTCGCCAGGTTCCCGGCGATCTCGCCCCCGAAGAACCTGGCTGGTCGACGCCCGGCCTGGAGTTCGCGGGCGGCTCCGCCTTGCGGGCCGAACTCGTTTTTGTGGAGCTCGGCACTGGTATCACCCAGACCGTCGTGCTCACGGCGGACGACGAGCATTGCTTCCGCATCCAACTTGAGAGGCTGGTTGATTTCCTTGAACTGCAACTCCGTGCGCGCGAGCGGCTGCGAGGCTTGCAGTTCCGCCCAGCCTTTGCTGTGCTGCGTCCCGGACAGGAATCCGTTCAGGACGAATTGCTCGCCGCGTTTGGCGGGAACGATGAACGCCGGGGAACCCCGGCCGCAGGCTGCAGTCCGGCCGATCAAGACGGCGGTTTCCAACGCCCCGCCACGCTGCTTTTCGAAGCTCCGACCGGCTACGGCAAGACAGGAGTGTTGCTCGAATTCGCGCTCGGCCGCCTCCGCGCCGGCCGTTTTGCGCGCCTGCTCTATCTGACGAGCAAATCCACCGGTCAGCTGCAAGTCATGCGGACGCTGGCCGCGATGACCGTCTCTGATTCCTCTTCCATCTTCCCTCTTCCATCTTCACTCGCCGCTCCGGCGGCGGTCGCCGCCTGGCAGGTGCGCCCCAAAGGGGAGCACTGCGTGAATACCATTTTCCATTGCGTGCGCAATGTCTGCCCCTATCTCGCGGACCTGCCGTCCCGCTGGTCGCAAAGCGGGCTCGCCCGCTTCTATCTGTTCGAGGGCCTGCCGCGGGATCTCGACTCCCTCCGGGCCGCCGGTCGCGATGCACAGGTGTGTCCCTATGAAATCACCCGAGCCGCCCTGCCTTTCAACGATGTCTGGGTTGGCGACTACAACTACGTGTTCTCACCGGACAGCCGCGGGGTGTTCTTCGAGCGGCCCGGATTTAGCCCGGCGGAAACGCTGCTGATCGTCGACGAAGCGCATAATCTTCCGTCCCGGGTCGCCGATGCCTATTCTCACGTCGCACGGGCCGGCGACGCCGAGGTCGTGCTCGCGGAATTGCACCGCACCCGCGCCGCGGCGTCGCTGCTGCTCGCCTGGGAGCACTGGACACGGCTCCTGTCGGGGCTGCGCCACACCGACGGGCTCGACCTGGCGACGGAAGACGATGTGCGCGACGCCGTCGACCGTCTGGCTGCGTTGATCGCCGCCATCCCACTCGACTATGCCGCGCTCGGGCCCGTCATTGCGGAGCAACTCTGGCGGATTCCGATCCTCCGCGACTGGCTCGCCAGAGACTTCAACGCCCTGCCGGGGCAAAAACCGGAAAGCGGAAATCAAACCTCAACCGTCTCGACCCTTTTGTGGTGCCCGCGCGCCGCCGAACTTCACTTCACTTGTCTCGACGCTGCGCCCTTGATCGGTCGTACCCTGCGCGCTTTTGGCGGGGTCATCCTTGCGTCCGCCACCCTGCAGCCTCCCGAGGTGTTTGCGGCGAACTGCGGCCTCGACGACGCGCCCGCCGAACTCGCGCAACCGGAACGTGTCGCCCCTCCCGCCGCGCTCGGCAAACTTTCGCGGCGTGCCCGCAAGGCGCTGCGGGAACTCACGTCGGGCGCCGAATTGTTAAAAGTCGAAGAAGCGAAGGAGCAGGCGCATCCCCGTCTCTTGCGCGCTCTGGCGCCGTGGCGGGACCAGGCCTACGCGGTTGGCGTCGACACCCGCGTCGACACCACTTTTCACCACCGGACCCATTTCTTCGAAGTTACCGCGGCAACCGTCGCAGCGCTGCACGAGACGGCGCGCCGAGCCATCGAGCCTGTCGCCATGGAGGCCGGGCTGGCGGCCCGCTCGATCGCGGTTTTCTTCCCCAGCTACGCCTACGCGGAGAACATCGCCCGGACGCTGGAATCCACCGCCGCTTTCCGGGTTGCGGTGCAACCCCGCGCGGCCGATCTCGCGACTCAGGCCGCATGGGTGGAAGCATCGTTGGCGCAGGCGGACGCGCTTTTCCTCGTGCTTGGAAGCAGTTTCGCCGAAAGCATCGATTTGCTCGGCGGCCGCGTCACCCATGCGATGGTCGTCGGCCCGGCCCTGCCCGAGGTCAACGCGATCCAACGTTCGCGGCTGGCGACCCTGGAAGGCGCCGGGCTCGGCCGCCCCGCCGCGTTCCGCCGCGTGTACCAGATTCCCGGGATGCAGAAGGTCAATCAGGCGCTCGGACGTCTCGTGCGCGCGCCGGGTCAACGGGCCCGCGTGCTGCTG
>Ga0182011_10002075_pt1 | contig 17117 bp, 19 predicted proteins | sample 711E1DmetaG_FD_120481 | JGI IMG/M metagenome (GOLD analysis project Ga0182011, IMG submission 120481) | Permafrost microbial communities from Stordalen Mire, Sweden - 711E1D metaG | ecosystem: Environmental > Terrestrial > Soil > Wetlands > Permafrost | place: Sweden: Stordalen | collected... | reverse complement strand
TGGTGGTTCCTGTCCGGGAAACGTCCGGCGATCCCGGCATGCCCGGTGGCTTCCCGGCGGGAATGGTCTCTTTTCCTCGGGACGGTGATTGTCGGGGGCCTGCTGGCACCGTTCCTCCAGCTTCTCTCCCTGCCGTTTACGCCGGCCGCAACGGCCTCCCTGCTGCTGAACTTCGAGATCGCATCAACCGTGCTCGTCGCGTTCCTCGTCTTTCACGAACCGGAAGACCGGATGATAGGCGCCGCGATTGCAGTCATCCTGGGAGGCAGTCTCCTGCTGAGCTGGAACGGGGGGGCGGTCTCCGGTTTCTCGCCCGGCGCTCTCGGGATCATCATTTCCGCGTTCTTCTGGGGACTGGACAACAATTTCATGGCCCATATCACTGCGTTTCCCCCGGAACTGATCGCGGTCGCGAAGGCCGGGCTCGGCGGGTGCATTGCATGGGGACTCATCCTCCTGCTCCACGAGCCCCTGCCCCCGTGGGATCTTGCCGTTCTCGCCCTGCTGACCGGTTTCGTCTCGTTCGGCCTTGGGCTCGTCCTCTTCATCCAGGCGCTGCGGGCGATGGGTGCTGCCCGGGCCGGGGCTGTGTATGCAGCAGCCCCGTTCATCGGGTGTATCATCTCGCTTCTTATATTCAGCGAACCGCTTGGGCCCCGGTTCTGGATCGCGCTCCCGCTATTTTGCGTGGGTGTGCTGATCGTCATCTGGGATCACGGGAGCCGGCATGACGGGGCGTGAGGCAAATCTCCGGGTTCCGGGATCTCGTCCGGGGAACGTGTCCTCCTCCCGGAGACCCGAATTATCCGGAGCCCGGAACAGCCTCCTTTTGCCAGTCCGAAATAAGGATCCTGTCAATGATTTCTATCCCCATCTCCCGCAACCACTCTCCATGCCCGGACCTTATCGTTAAACGTCACCGCTGCATTCGCCGGGCTCGTTGAAGGAAGGGTAACCGAAGCGGTTCCCGAAACCTCAGCAAGCCGGTGGTAGAGGCGGCCGGCCGTGCTCCCGTTCAGTGCTATAAGCCGGATGGATGGGTGTACCCGGACGAAGCTGATAATATCGTTGGGAATCGGGTTCCGGATCCTGTTGTCGGCGCTGCCCGGCCGCAAGCAGGTGGCGACCACGTCCCAGAGTGCAACCCTCTCCTGCGTGAGGCGAAGGGTACGTTCAGGATAGGGTAATAGAGCCGGGATAGCGAAGAGCTCCTCCATGACCGCCCAGAACCGGTTCCTCGGGTTCCCGTAGTACTCCCCGCGTTCAAGAGACATAATGCTGGGAAAACTGCCCAGAATAAGAACCCGCGGCCCGGAGCCGGTCACCGGAAGAAGCCCGCGGGGCATATCCGGTATCTGCGGGGAAGGACCGGTCATACGGGAAAATCAGGTATCCTTGAAATAGAGATGGCAGTGGCAGTGCCCCATGTTTGCCACTTCATCCTTGTGATAGATGCATGGACACTCGATTGCACGGTCTTTTTCCTCGTCCCCGCTCCTGAGCCGGCAGGGGCAGTAAGGGTGTCCGAACTTGGTCCTGTTGCGTACCAGGCCCCTGATGACGGTACCGAGTTGTTTTTCATCCCTGTTGAGGATCCAGCCATGTTTCTGTGCATAGCCTCTGGCCCACTTGAGCATATCCGCTTCATCCGGTGCAGTGTCAGTCGTCATGGTATCGGTTCGGGCTGTTTTGTCAGCTAAATGTATACATCAGGGACGTTAGTCTTTGCGATCGTATCGCTGTCCGTAATAGTGGTTTTGAGGTTATCGTTTTTTTGTCTTTGGTTTTGCAGCCCGGCCGGACGATCCGGGCCCCTTCTTCTGAACCGCTGCAGGGCGTGCGGCCACGGTCGTGATACGGCGGGCAACGCGGTTGTAGGTTACCATCACGTCGCCCTTGCTGAAGCGGTACACGTCCTTGTCAAGAGACTCTCTGGTCTCCTTGTCCCAGAGGCGCATCGAGTCCATGCTGATCTCGTCCCCGAGGCGGATCGTGCTGCCCTGCCTGCCGAACTCAATCTTGAAGTCCACGAGCAGGATGCCCTGCTTTGTGAGCAGGAGGGAGAGCAGGCGGTTGATCTCAAGGGCGATCTTCTTCATCTTTCTGAGCTCGGCAGGGGTGGCGAGTTTGAGGGCAACGATCAGGTCGTCGTTGAGCATCGGGTCATGGCGGGAGTCGTCCTTGAAATCTATCACAATGACCGGAGGATCGAGTTTTGTCCCCTCTTTGAACGGATAGTTCCTGACAATGGAACCGGCCGCCACGTTCCGGACAATCACTTCGAGCGGGATCATCGAAAGCGTCCGGACCGCCATGCGGTGGTCATCCAGCATCCGCAGGTAATGGGTCTTCACCCCGTGCTTTTCGAGGTACTCGAAGAAAAAGGCGGAGACCGTGGCATTGTAACTCCCCTTGTTTTTCAGCGTGTCCTTTTTCCCGCCGTCAAATGCGGTGATGTCGTCCCGGAACTCGACGATGAGGGTGTTACTGGTATCGGTGCGGTACACCGACTTGGCCTTGCCTGCGTAGAGAAGTTTTCCCTGTTTCATGGTCCGCTGCTCCTTCCATACACTGTTTGTGCGAGCCGGTTTATTAGGGGTTCTAAACCGGGATCGTACCACCCTTTCTCAATATAGTGCGGGTAGATGCAGAGCCGCTCACGGAGCCCCCGTGAGCCAACGAGTTTTTTTAAGTCCTCTACTGCCGGCCACGGGTGTTCCGGGTTGACGTAGTCGATGGTGAGCGGCGAAACGCCGCCGAGGTCATCGACACCGCATTCAATCAGTGAGGAGGCATCGATGAGGTTGGGCGGGATCTGGATGGCGATACCCTCCGGGAGGATGTCGCGTGCCATCCGGATCGTTACGCAGATCTCGTCAGTCCCCGGGACCGGGCATGCGGCCATCGGGGTGCCGGGCTTGGGGCAGAAGTTCTGGATGATGATCTCCTGGATGTGGCCGTAGCGCCGGTGGATGTCACGGATCGCGAAGAGCGAGTCCTCCCGGTCTGCCATCGTTTCCCCGATGCCAAGCAAAAGGCCGGTGGTAAATGGGATCTTCAGTTTTCCGGCATCCTCCATCATGGCAAGCCGGACCTCCGGTTTCTTACCCTTCGAGTCCCGGTGGGCTGGTACCTCTGCAGTGGTCTCAAGCATCAGCCCCATGCTGGCGTTGACCGGACGCAGGCGCTCCAGTTCCTCATAGCTCATGATGCCGGCATTCGTATGGGGGAGCACCCCGCAGGTAATACTCTTTCTGCACATCGCCTCGCAGTAGTCGAGAATGGTTGGGTACCCGGCGGCCCGGATGAGGGCAGAAAATCCCGGTTCCTCCTCCGGGCGCTCGCCAAACGTGAAGAGGGCCTCGGTGCATCCCAGCATCGCACCATGCTTCAGGGTCTGTTCAACCTCTACCGGTGCCATCAGGCACCCCGGCTGGACCTGCGTCCGGAAACAGCAGTACCCGCACCGGTTGCGGCAGACCGTGGTGAGCGGGAGAAATACATTTTTCGAGAACGTGACAGGCCGGTCCTGCATGAAAAGAAATGATCGTCTTCTCTCTTGAATGTTGACCCCGTGCTGTCTGCATATCAGGGAAACCGAACGGAAACCCTGATGTAGCCGGGCAGGTAATAGTTCTGGTTACCACAGTGTAGCGTTTAAAGACAATGTCACAACAGGGAAATGGGAAGGATACCGGGCCGGACTGTTCCTGCGGTCCGGAAGGGCAGCGTGCGGAGGATGCAAAGACCATAGCAGCGCTCGAGGAAAAAATTGCGTTCCTCCAGAAGAAGCTGCAGATCGTCGGCAGTGTCACGCGCCACGATGTGCTTAACCAGCTGACCGCGATTGTCGGGTACAACGAGCTGCTCGGGATGATGGTGGAGGACCCGAAATTCCGGAATTTTATCGACAAGGAGAAGCTCTCCCTTTCCAAGATACGGCGCCAGTTCCAGTTTGCCAAGGACTACCAGAATATCGCCGTCGATCCCCCCCGCTGGCAGAACCTCCGGAACCTTACGAGCCGTGTCAGCGAGGACTTCGATGTAGTAAAGGTCAGGATCATCGCAGATACCGGGGCCGCTTCCGTTCTTGCGGATCCGCTTTTTGACCGGGTGTTCCACCACCTGTTCGACAATGCCCTGCGCCACGGGGAAACGGTGACCGAGATCAGGATATCCCTGCGGGAAACCGGCACTTCCGGCCTTCTTCTCGTGGAAAACAACGGGGCCAGTATTCAAGCATCCGACAAGGAGAAGATTTTTGAACGCGGCTATGGCAAAGGGACCGGCTGGGGCCTCTTCCTCGCCCGGGAAATCCTCGCGGTTTCGGGCATGACCATCACCGAAACCGGTGAACAGGGAAAAGGGGTGAGGTTCGAAATTACCCTCCCCCCCGGGTCCTTCCGCTTGGACGGCGGGGATTCCCCGGCTCAGTAGGGCGATCTGTCGTTTATTCCACAACCACGACAACCGGGATCTTTTTTTTATCAAGGTCAGCACAATTCCGGCGGTCACCCGCTACCGGAGGGATTTTGTTCACCGGATTCCCACTCTTCCCGTAATGCAGGAGATCGTCCGTCAGCTCATCCACCTCTGCTTCGGCCTTGGCATCGCCGCGCTGGTACTCTTCCTTGACCACACCGTTATTATCGCAGTTATGGCGGGAGGCCTTTTTTTTGGAGTAGTCCTCGTTGACCTCATCCTCCGCGGGTACCGGATCCCGGGCATCTCCCCGCTCGTGCAGTACGGCGACCGGTGCGATCCCCTGCCGGGGAAGGGGGCGTTCTTCTTTGCCGTGAGCGCCCTTGCCTGCATCATCCTGTTTCCGGTCTCCGCAGTCGTGCCGGCGCTCGTTGCCCTCGCAGTCCTCGACAGCATAACCACGCTTGTCGGGACGCGGTATGGAAGGCACCGCATCCGCAACGGGAAGTCCTGGGAGGGGACCCTTGCCGGCATCGCGGTGACCTTCCCTGACCTTCTCCCCCTCCTCACCCCTCCCGGTGCAGCGGCGGTATCTGTCGTCGCAGGGGTTATCGAACTCTTCTCTCCCGTTGACGATAACCTGGTGATACCCGTCGGGGTTTGTATTGTGCTTGCGCTGGTGCCGGTCCTCGTGTGAAATGATGGATGCGATCAAGAAGTGGCTGTCTGAACAGTGCCTGACGCTGTCGGGGGCTCCGGCAAATGTTGCTTCGAAGAACTCTGATGAGTTCTGCTCCTCCTCCTGATTCTTACGAACCAGTCGGAGTTCGAAGTCGGAGAGGTTTCTCAAAACCTCTACGATGAGAAGGGAGGCAAAGCCGACCTTCGAAGAACTCTGATGAGTTCTTCTCATCCTCGAGGTTCTGATGAACCACTCGGGCTCCGCCCCCGCCGCTGGGGCATTGCGAAGGTGCTTGCACCTTCCCGAGCCCTCGTCGCTCCTGCTGATGGGCACCCCCCACAATGCGATAGTTTCTCAAGAAGGTTGGCGATACCTTGAAGCAAAAACGAGTTTTCTCCAGAACCCAAAGACGTGGAAAATGATAGGGATCAAGGGGATGCCCCCCCCGGGCCGCCTCCCCCTATGGGGAGTCGATGGTTCCCGGAGGGAACCTGAGGTTTGAGAAGAACGCATCAGCGTTCTTCGGTATGAGAGTGGGGGGCACACTCATATATCCATGAGAAGATTCACTCCGCAGACAGCCCTGCTGTCTTTTCCATCTTCTTCGGGTCTACCGCGATACAGATATCGACCTCTTTTTGTTTCGGGTTCGTGAACCGCTTGTCGTACACCTCGAAATCGAACGTGTACGTCCGGGGGAGGCCGGATAACCAGACCAAACTCCAGACAGCGAGGACCTCGTCGGGCATCCGGCCTTTGGCATTGAAGACCGCGTAGGTCTGGGCAGGGATCTTTCTCCTCACCATACCTTCAGGAACAGCCCCGGCCCGGGTCACCCCGCACCCGATCATGTACGAGTATTCCCCCCGCCAGTCGCTTTCGTAATCCGAGTACACGGCATACATGGTGGGCGGTACGGCCCGGTTCTTGATCTTCGCAGCTGCGTTCTGCTGCAGGAAATCAGTCCAAGTCGCGGGAATATCCTTCGTGCTCCTGCCGTCCGCGTTGGAAGTGCGCCGGGAGACGCCGATGACGGTCTTTGCTGGAATCCTGCGGATGGTAAAAGGAATATCGATATCGAACATTCCGGGAATTTAGGTACCCTGAGAAAATAAACCGCACGATTTCTAACCGACTCGGATCAGTACCTTTTTTTTATCGCCCGGCATACCACGATACACCATGTGTCCTCCGGCCCTCATCCCGTACAAGCCAAAAAACCCGAAGACCCGGCTCTCCACCCTGCTCTCATCAGAAGAGCGGGAGCAGTTCGCTGCTGCGATGCTCGAGGATGTCAAGGTTGCCGTGAAGGACGCGATGTGCAGCCCGGTCCTTGTCTGCACCGAGCTCTTCGATTCCGAGGACGTCCAGGTCGTTATCACTGATACCGACCTGAACGGGACCCTGAATGTCATCCTCCCCCAGAACGTCGGTCCCACGATGATCATCATGGCCGACCTCCCGCTCGCCGATACTGCTTCCATCCGGCGGGTGATCTCCACGCAGCAGGATATCGCGATCGTGCCCGGGCGCGGGGGCGGGACGAACGTGATCTTCATGAAGGAGCCGCAGAAGTTCCATGTCGATTATTACGGCACGAGTTTTTCAAAGCACATGAAGATCGCAAAGGAAGCCGGCCTCTCCGTCGATGTTATCGACTCCTTCCGGCTGCATACCGATATCGATGAACCGGAGGACCTCGTGGAGCTGCTCATCCACGGGACGGGAAAGAGCAGGGCATATCTCGAAGAGCTGGGGTTTACCCTGTCCGTGGACAAGGGCCGTGTGGGAGTTGAACGCAGGCGATAGGCTTATCGTTCTGTCCTGCAGATGGCATGATATGAGCACGCAGCCGGGAGATTCTCTTATTGAACTCCTGTATGACCCGAAACCCGATTTCAACCGGATCATTGACACGTTTATATCCCGGTTTAACGCGGTATACGGTAATCCTGCCGCCGGCCGGTGGGATATCTCAAAAGAGGACTGGCAGCGGTACGAGTTCCTCGGTGACCGCGTCCTGAACCTTATTGTTGCCCAGTCCCTTTTTACCCGGCGGGAAACATCCCTGAACGAAGGGGACATGACCCGGATCCTGGGCAGCGCGGTCTCGAACCGGGCGCTCTATACCCTTACCCGCAGGTACGACAAGGTGGTGTTCAACCGGTTGATCCCGCAATCGATCGGGGAGCAGGAAACTTACGGGGAGCGGATCACGGGAGGGGCTTTTGAAGCGTTCATCGGAGCCCTGTACTGCGAGGTCGGGCTTGACGATGTGACGTTCTTTGTCAATGCCATCATGAAGGATGTCATCGATGAGCACAATCCCCGCGAGAACGCCATCGGCCTCCTGCAGGAATATTTCCAGAAACGCGGCGGACACCTGCCCGTTTACCAGGAGACCTCCCGGGCCGGACCGGATCACCGGCCATATTTCTCGGTCAGGGTTCGAATCGCTGACGGCAGGACATTTGAAGGTTCCGGGCCAACGCTTCCGGATGCCCGCAGGAATGCTGCACAGAAAGCACTGGACGGTCTTTGGGAAAAGGAATGATGCTGTGCCCGCCGATCCTGTTCATACGGGCATGGCGTTTACCGGATCGCTCCCGATGAGGAACACCCGCAGAAAAAAGGACCGGACCACCCATGTTCGAACGTTTTTTTGAAAAAGAAACGGCCGGGACTCTGAAGGGGATGACCGTCGAATGGCAGTGCCCGCACTGTTCCGGAAAAAACTTCAGGATCCTCACGAAAAGCGAGCGTGACTCCGGTGAATACCACACATCCTGCCGTTACTGCAGGACACGGTGCCGTGTATTGTTTACCCCGCCGTCTCACCCTATTGAAGGCGAAGCTGAGTTCATGGAACGGCTGGCTGACGAGGATTTTTCAGCAGAAGAACAGCAGGACCTGATCCGGGACTTCGCCGAGATCGAGTACATGCGGTCCGAGAACCCCGGCAACCGGGAAATCACCGGCAAACGGCGGCTGCTCGAGGAGAAGATCACGTTCTTCAAGCGCCGCATGCGGTTGTGAACGGCATTTTTTCCCTGCGGGGATTCTTCGTTTCTCACGGAAGGCCAGGCGAATTCTCTCCTTTTAACCACCTCAGAACCCCATCCCGTGACGGTCATCCCAGTACCCTGCATCTTTTGTCACCAGCAGGATCGCGATGACGAATACATAAAGGAAAAACAAGACAAGACAGATACCCTGGCAGCCAGGACCGGGAGTGCCGGGGGGCTCGTCACTTCACGACGAGGACCTTACAGGGTGCCGATCGTATGACCTGTTCTGCAACACTGCCGAGGAGCAGCCGTTCAAGGCCGCGTTTTCCCTGCGTACCGATAACGATCAGATCGATACCGTTCCCGGTAGCGAACCTGACAATCTCGGCAGCCGGTTTTCCTTCGAGGATCACCGTTTCCAGGGTTACCCCTTCTGCCATGGTTCGGATGCGGGCAAGCGCAGCCTCGGCCTCCCGCTGGATCACGCCCCAGGTATCGCCTATCACCACGTCAGCGGACGCGGATTCGAATGCACTGAGATCCATCACATAAACCGCAAAAACAGACGATCCATAGAGGCGGCCGATCCGCAGGGCTTCTTCTACGGCAGCCTTGTTTTTTTCCGAGCCGTCAGTTGCGATCAGGATCTTCTCAAATAACCGGTTGGACATGTAGGGGACCTCATGGTTTTTGGCACTGCGATTATTTTGTCCTCTTTCCTGATACCTGTTGCGGGGTTACCTCCCGAGCGGATCCTCCAGTCCCGTGCCCGTGATGGATATCGTGCACGTACTTTTCCCCGCCGCGTGCACACAGTACGGCTGCGATAAGCGAGAGGATAGCACCGATGATAAATGTGGTGGCAAGGGAGGGCATGAATGCATGGGCGAGGGTGGTCGGGAACCATGTAACCCCGGTCAGGAGGGTAAGGGTGGCGGGCGGGATCGTCCCGGTTACGGATAGTGGCAGTCCTGTGAGGATCATCTGGACGGGGTTGTAGCCAAGGAACGCGGCAAACAGGGCACCGGTTGGCGGGATGCTGCTCATTGCGGATATGAGCTGGGCTGCCCCGGCGCTCGTGAGGGACGCGGAGAGTGCGGCAGGGAATTCTTTTGTCAGCCCGACAACAATGATGGTGAAGAACATTCCCATGCTGATGACAAATCCCGAGTTCATCAGGGTCGCCATCATGCCGGATGCGATGCCCCGGTCCTCCGGAGGGACGGAGTTCATGATTGCTGCGGAGTTCGGCGAGGCGAACATGCCGTTCCCGATGCCCATGACAAAGAGTGCAACAGCAAAGGGCAGGTAGTCGAAATCATACGGCAGCAGGGCAAGGATGACAAACGAGATTGCCACAAGGAGCATCCCGCAGGTGCTGATCCAGCGGGCGCCGTACCGATCCGAGAAGAAACCGGAGACCGGCCCCATGATCACGAAACCGAGGGTCAGGGGGAGCATGTATACTCCTGCCCAGAACGGCGTGGACTCGTAGCTGTAGCCGTGCAGCGGGAGCCAGATGCCCTGCAGGAGCATGATGAGGACGATCATTACACCGCCCCTCGCAATGGCAGAGAGAAAACCTGCGGCATTGCCGTACGCGAAGTTATGGATCCGGAAGAGGTCGATGGAGAACATGGGGTCCTCCACCCTGCGCTCGATGAAGGGAAATGCAATAAGCAGCAGGAGACCCGCAACCATCGATGCGATAACCCACGGGTTTCCCCAGCCCATGGCATCGCTCCCGTACGGGATCAGCGCATACGTGATCCCGACGAGGAAGATCGTCAGGCCCCCGATAAAGGTCAGGTTGCCCCAGACATCGATCTTCCGCTCCCTGACCGGGTATGCCGGTTCTTTGAGTTTCATGAACGCCCAGATGGTGCCGATCACCCCGAACGGGACGCTGATGAGGAAGACGTAGCGCCAGTGCCAGACCGCAAGGATGCCGCCGATCAAAAGGCCGATAAACTGCCCGGAGAGGGCCGCGACCATGTTCAGGCCGAGGGCCTTTCCCCTCTCGTCCGGCGGGAAGGCGTCGGTGAGGATCGCGGCACTGTTGGAGAAGATGAACGCAGCCCCGACCGCCTGCAGGAGCCGGAAACCGATCAGTTCAATGGCGCCGGCATCCCCGGTATCCGGGGTGAGGAAGAGGAGGACTGACCCTGCCGTGAAGATGGCAAACCCGATATTGTAGAGCCGCACCCGCCCGTACATGTCAGAGAGCCTGCCGAAACTGAGCAGGAGGGTCGCGGTGACGAGCCCGTACCCCATCATCATCCAGAGGAGGTACTGGAAGGAAGTCAGGGGATTGATATGTATGCCGTTGAAGATGGCAGGGAGGGAGATGAGGATGATACTCCCGTTGACCGTGGCCATGAACGTGGCGATGGTCGTGTTCGACAGGGCTACCCACTTGTAGTGGAGGCCTTTTTCCGGAGTGCGGGTATCCGGGGTCGCGTTCCCCGTCGATGTCAGAGTGTCCAAGGCAGTCACCAGGGTATGGAATCAGTAAGGAAACCCGCCGCTTGAGGGCAGGAAGACAGGAGAATACTCTCGCTGTAGTCGTATGTATAATGGATACCGTACTGGATAGTTAATTTTTTTGTCGAACATGAGCGGCACCAGGGCTCTCATGTTATAAGGGGAAAAATTACTTTTTGGTCCGGCCCTTCGCAAAGACGCCCATGAAGAGACATTCGTTCGCGGCAATGGACTCTACGCCGATTTGATCGTCAGAAACCGGGAGCCCGATCCCCCGGATTATCGCGGCGGGCGTGCACTCGTCCGCCTCGCCCATCACGAGCTCTGCCGCAGAGGCAATGTTGTCTGCTACTGCCCGTTTCGTTACCTCGAGTTTCCGGCCGAACAGGTCGCTCCTGCCCCGGTCATCGATCACGGACGGGATACCGGCACAGCCAATGGCAACGCCGCTGCACCCGAGGCGCATCGCGTGCGTGCGGCTGTCGGCGATGATCACCGCGATCTTTGCCCCGCTGGCCTGCTCAACTGCCTGTTTGATCGCAAGGGCACTGGCATCGGGATCTGCAGGGAGCGGGGTCACGCAGCCAGGCGGGGCATTGGAAGCATCCACCCCGGCATTGGGGAGGAGCGTCCCGCCTTTCATGCAGAGCAGGAAACCGGGTATTCCGCCGACGATAGAGTCGCTCTCCCGCAGCACGACCTCTGCTGTGGCAGGGTCCATCCGGTGCTGTTCGGCCAGTCTTCGTGCATGGGCCGATGGCGTAATTTCCGCAAGCCGTATCACATTGCCTTCCGATGTGGCGACGGCAGTCTCAGCAAGGACAAGGATATCGCCGTCATAAAACCCGCCACAGGTCGTTTTGGCAGCAGCAATGACCCGATCAGCAATGGGATCACCGCTCCGGATAATGCCGGTTGAAAGTCCGAAAACTTCGAACGATCTGTTCATCGCCGTTTCACCAGGCGTTCGAAGACGCGGACGGTGTCGACGGTCTCCCTGACGTCATGCGTCCTCACCAAGGCAGCGCCTTTCTGGAGCAGGGTCATAGTGACCGCGAGGCTGCCGCCAAGCCGGTCCTGCGGTTCCCGGTTGAGGAGGTTCCCGATGAAACTCTTCCGGGACACGGCGGCAAGAAGCGGGCGGTCGTACCGGAGGAACTCGTCAAAACAACGGCTGAGTTCCCAGTCATCGTCGACCGACCGGAAGGGTGTCCACAGGCCGATACCGGGGTCGAGGATATAGTTGTCGATACCCGCCGCAGCGCAGCGCTGTTTCACGGTGGCAAGCGCCTTATGGGTTGCAGCGACCCCCACCGCATCGCCCGGCTGATAACCTGTTGCCATTACCATTGCGGGCAGGCCGGCATCCGCCACCTTTTTGACATAGGCTGCCGAGCAGAATCCGGCGATGTCGTTGACTGCATGGATCTCGTGTTTCATGCAGATATCCAGCACCCACGGGTTCATGGTATCGACCGAGATGGTAAACCCGGTTCCCTTAAGTTCCGTCAGTGCTTCATCAATGCGTTCCGCCTCCTCTTTCCCGCTGATGGCCTGGGTATTGGGAGCGGTGCTCCGGGCACCGAGATCGAGAATATCGGCACCGGCTTCCATCATCTCTACGGCCTTTGCATGGATATCCTTGGTCGGGATATACGAGTCAACGTAAAATGACTCGGGGGAGCAGTTGATGACGCCCATCACCCGTACCGGGGCATCCCCGCCGATGGCAATTTTGTTTATTGTGCACTGCCGCATGTTCTCACCTTCGCAGCCCGGAACGTGTTCTCCATCAGGGTGGCGATCGTCATCGGGCCGACCCCGCCGGGGACGGGGGTTATGGCTCCGGCGATCTCCTTAACCGCGGCAAAGTCCACATCGCCGACCAGTTTCCCGTCCAGCTGGTTGATGCCCACATCGATGACAACGGCGCCGGGCTTCACCATTTCAGGCTGTATGAAATGGGCCTTCCCGATGGCAGAGACAAGGATATCCGCCCGCTTCAGTTCCTCAGTAAGGTTCTGCGTCCTGCTGTGGCAGATCGTGACCGTGGCGTCCGCGTTCAGGAGGAGGGCGGCCATCGGCCGGCCAACGTCAATACTCCGTCCCGCAATCATGGCCCTCACGCCTGCAACCGGAATCTTATATTCTGCCAGGAGCCTCATAATCCCCGTGGGGGTGCACGAGGTGAACCGGGGTTTTCCTGAGAAAAGGAGTCCCATATTCTCCGGGTGGTACCCGTCAACATCTTTTGCCGGGCTCAGCGCTTCGATCACCCGCTCGGCGTCCACCTGTTTCGGGAGGGGAAGCTGGACGAGGATGCCGTCGATCTCCGGGTCCGCGTTCAGCTGCAGGACTTTTTCCAGAACCTTTTCCGTTGTCGTATCGCCGGGCAGTTCGATCCTTACAGAACCGATCCCCACCTGCTCGCACGCCCGGTGTTTCATGCGTACGTACATCTTCGACGCCGGGTCGTTTCCCACGATAACGGTAGCAAGGTGCGGGTGGAGGTCGTCATCCTCGATCTGCTCTTTGAGGAGCTCCAGAAGCATCTCCGAGCATTTTTTGCCGTCGAGGATTGTGACCATGGTCCCGCCTCAGAAAAATTATTCGGGGTAGAGCGTGAACTTCGACGCCAGTGCTTCGACTTTCCCGTGCACGTCCTTGATGGTCTTCTCGTTACTGATGTCCTTGATTACGGCGGCGATCCACGTACCGATGAGGCGCATCTCGGCCTCCTTCATACCCCGTGACGTGACGGCGGGTGTGCCGATACGCAGGCCGCTCGTGACGAACGGGCTCTTGGTCTCGTTCGGGATGGTGTTCTTGTTGACCGTGATCGCGGCTTTCCCGAGTGCAGTCTCTGCTTCGAGGCCGGTGATGCCCTGGTCCGTGAGGTCGAGGAGCATGAGGTGGTTGTCGGTACCACCCGAGACGAGCCGGAGGCCGTTGTTCATCAGGGTCTCGGCAAGGACCTTTGCATTCTTTATGATCTGTTTGTTGTATTCTTTGAATGAAGGTCTGAGGGCTTCCTCGAAACAGACCGCCTTTGCCGTGATCGTGTGCATCAGGGGGCCGCCCTGCATGCCGGGGAAGACCGCCTTGTCGATCAGCTGTGCATACTCTTCGTTGCACATGATCGCGCCGCCGCGGGGCCCGCGGAGGGTCTTGTGGGTGGTGGTGGTGGTGAAGTTGACCACGCCGACCGAGGTCGGGTGCTGGCCCGTGGCGACAAGGCCGGCAATGTGGGCGATATCTGCCATACAGTAAGCACCGACATCGTCTGCGATCTCCTGGAATGCCCTGAAGTCGATGGTACGGGGGTAGGCCGAGGCACCGCAGACAATGATCTGCGGTTTTTCCTTCTTTGCCATCTCCGCAACAGTACCGTAGTCGAGCATCTCGGTCTTCTCGTCAACGCCGTACTGCGCCACCTGGTAGAACTTCCCCGTGAAGCTGACCGGCGAGCCGTGAGAAAGGTGGCCGCCCTGGTTGAGCTTCATGCTCAGGATCTTCTCTCCCAGTTTCATGTACGCAAAATAGACCGCCATGTTTGCCTGGGTACCCGAGTGGGGCTGGACGTTGGCATGCTGCGCCCCGAAGAGCTTCTTCAGCCGGTCGCGGGCCAGGTTCTCGGCCATATCGTGGAACTCGCATCCGCCATAGTACCGCTTGCCGGGGTAGCCCTCGGCATATTTATTGGTCATGATCGATCCCATGGCTTCGAGTACCGCACGGGAAACTACGTTCTCTGAAGCGATCAGCTCCAGGCCATTGACCTGCCGGAGCCGCTCCTTCTCGATGATATCTGCAATTGTTGGATCCGTTTTGGACAGATACGACATATGGAGAAGGGTAGGTGCTTAAGAGGTAATACTCTTTTGCGGTGGGGGAGAGAAGTTTTTTTGTTAGAGCGGGGAAACTGCGGGAATCCTGTCGAAGATTTCAGGTAAAAAGTAAATTGAAAGCGTCACGAGAACTGAGAAATTAGGTTCATATAGAATAAGTCACAGCATCTTTACAACAATCACGACAATATCTCTTCCATAAAATAAATGACCTCTGAAATTTCACAGTTAAAAGATAATTTTAAATGTATGTTGAACGCGATGGTGTGTTTAAACCGGTTGGAAAAGGTTGTCTAATTATTGAATTCGAAAACGAAGATTTGACAACTTCTGAAAATGAAAAAATTGTTGATGAACTAATTTCCGATGTAAAAAAGATACGGGGAGAAATAATTTCACAATCCATCGATATTGAATATTTATTGAATGAACTAATTGGTGTTTTCTTCTTTGGAGAACCCAGCGAAGATTTTAACATTTTTATTACTTCTATTCTTCAAAAAGAATTCTTTACCTTTGCAGAGAAAAGGAACGTTCTCAATTATTTATTGACAAATCATCCTGAACGGTTTTTTAATATTGGCGATAAAAAAAGAAAAGAAATTGTCACGCTGATTCGAGAAATAATGGAGTATCGGAATAGATTTGCACATCAAGATATTACGATAAATTTCAAAGAAAAGAAGGCTTACATCCTCGATAAAAAAGGAAATAATTTGTTATCTCAAAAAGCAATTGATGATTTTCATGAAAAGTTACATCTTCTTGCTATAGGATTATCAACTTTAATGCTAACTCGAATGTACCATACAGCCGGAAAAACGTTCGATGATATGAAAAAAGATATTGATAATAATCTGAATGACTAAAATTTAATTTCCTTTTTGATGTCTCCACAATCAACATTGATGTTATTTAGAAAAAAAAGGAATCATCCATCAATTAATAAAATGTCACGAAACTGGTCTGTCATATTTGCTAATATAAACATGATTTCAAATTTTAACAAGAGCAAGTTAAGCATTTTTTTTTCAGATTTCCGCTTGTAATTTTTCTTTTTGTATATACCCTTCATATCAGAAAATTTTGTGAGATCAAATTCGGCGATATCATAGTGTAATTCATGTACAAAATTATTACGTAGACGATTTAATGTTTTTAAATCGCTCGCAAGTGTTGAATCAATGGTTCCAAGAGCGTGTAGAACTTGGATTTTTTGGAAATAATAATATTCTAGGATTTCTTTCGAATTTGTAATCTTTTTTCTAATTATTGCGTCTAACATCACTTCAGAGTATAGATGCATAACTAAAACTAAATGAAGAGGCTCATGAATTGAGAAAAGGGATTTAATCAGATTAGTAACAAGAACTTTCGATTTCTTTGGTAGCATTCCTAAAAAAAGGTTTTTTGAATATTCTTGATGAAATTTTATCATTGTTCTATTTGTTAAGGTCTGGGACAATCTTATCAAAAGATTGTTTCAATAAAAGACGAGCACTTATTTGTGTTACCATACATTGAATTAAAACAAATAATTCAAAAACCTATTTCAATAGTTGTTCTTGACTAAAAAATATCAAAGATAATTTTCTGCTTTTTCACAGTTGACGCTGTATTATCTGATGGATTCTTCTCCTGCTTCAGGTCTGATGACCTTCCGCAAGTCAAAGAATCCTGATGAATTCTCCTCCTCCTCGCGGTTCTGATGAACCTGTCGGGAAGTCGAAGATCTCTGAAGAGATCTTCTCCTCGTCGGGGTTCTCCCCGAACCCCTCCGATCAGAAACCTTTTTTCCTTATCAGGCGATCATTGTTATTAATACGGAGTGTGCCGCACATTAGTATAAGGACTAACAAATGGCGCAGTCTGATGCAAAGATCAAATATCTTGAACACGAACTTGATCAACAGGAGAAGCTGATTACCATGATGGAAACCTCATTATCTGCTGCAACGGAGGACCGGATTGCAGCGCTGGAAAAGAAGGTCAGGGAAATGGAGGCACTCGTCAAGGGCCTGACGCAGGAGCTGCTCGACCTTAAGTCGGTTGCCATGAAGATGACCAAGCAGAGCGAGGAACGCAGCCGGCAGGAGCTGAAGCGCGGAACCATAGTAGCAGGTACACCGGCCCAGCAGGCAGCGCCTTCCGCCGCGGTCCCTTCCGGCGGGAGCACGATCATCCGGCCCAAGGGAGCACGGCAGGCAGAAGCGCCGGCAGCGCCCGAGGAACCCGCGATGGACATGATCATGCAGACCGACGGGACCATGAAACTCGAACCCCGGCGCGGGGGCAAGGATTACATTGTTGCATCAGCCGGGTACGGAAAGAAGAAAGGTACGGCAGGAAAGGGCAAACAGAGCGACCTTATCTATGCCACCGAAGAGACCAAATCGGATCCTGCAAAGAAGTAAGGAGCCGGATCTTTGCATATCACAGAACTTGAAATAGATAATTTCAAGTCTTTTTCAAAAAAGACAAAAATTCCCTTTTTAGAGGGATTCAGTGTCATTTCCGGGCCGAACGGCTCCGGCAAGAGCAATATCATCGACTCCATCCTTTTTGTGCTGGCGCTCTCGAGCTCCCGCAACCTCCGGGCCGAGAAGCTGACCGACTTGATCAACCTCAACTCCGGCAGGAACACCGCGGAAGTTGCCCTCGAATTCTCCGACG
>Ga0182011_10002074_pt1 | contig 17133 bp, 15 predicted proteins | sample 711E1DmetaG_FD_120481 | JGI IMG/M metagenome (GOLD analysis project Ga0182011, IMG submission 120481) | Permafrost microbial communities from Stordalen Mire, Sweden - 711E1D metaG | ecosystem: Environmental > Terrestrial > Soil > Wetlands > Permafrost | place: Sweden: Stordalen | collected... | reverse complement strand
CTGGCAATGACAAGGATCGTCCGCACTCGCCGAATTTCAATCATCTGAAGACGCCGTTTCTGGATCGGTTGCGCGACGCCGGAGTTGAGCCCAATGATGTTGACTACGTCCTAATGACGCATCTACATATCGACCATGTTGGCTGGAACACACGGCTGGAGGGCGGGCGATGGGTGCCGACATTCCCTAACGCACAGTATGTTTTTTCTCGAGCGGAGCATGACTATTTTGCCGATCCAAAAAACCTTATCGAACGAAACCAAACCAGCTTCATGGTCCAGAAGGACAGTGTCGATCCTGTGATCGAGGCGGGGTTGGCGCAGATGATTGACATTGATGGCAGCGAGCCAATCGCGGGCTTTACCTTTTTCCCGACCCCGGGCCATACGCCCGCGCACGCTTCCATCGTTTTTCGCTCCGGCGATGACGTAGCCTTGTTCGCTGGCGACGTCCTGCATCATCCGCTACAGGTCTACCGGCCAGACTGGAACTCGCTATATGACTTGTCCAAGGAAGATGCAATTAAGTCTCGCAAATGGGCATTGCAGTACGCAGTGGACAACAAGGCCACGCTCTTCAGCTCGCATTTTCCCGCAACCTCGGCAGGTCGCGTGGACTGGGATGGGACGCGATTTCAATGGAGCTTCCTCTAAATCTCGCCCCTCAGCGGGGGCAAATGGACTGCATTGACCGCCGAAGTCGGCGATGTTGGGCAACACTTACGATGATGCAACCGTGGTAAAAAAGAGGCTGAGACAGGAATGCGGTTTGGCGATCTAAAAGAGACGGTGACGATGGCGTTGGGAACGCTGCGCGCAAACAAGATGCGTAGCGGATTGACGATCCTCGGCATCGTCATCGGCGTAATGACGGTCATCACCATCTCGTCGGTGGTCAACGGCCTGAACCAGAGCGTCGAAGGACTGGTGCAATCGCTGGGCTCGAACGTTCTGTTCGTCTTTCGCTTTCCGGTGTTTGGCAAGCAACCGACTAGCGAGATGCTGACCCGCAAGCAGTTGACCTACGACGATGCCATGGCAATGCGCGCGTTGCCCCATGTGGTGGCCGTCTCGCCCGCGCTACAGTACAGCAACAACACCGCTCCCGGAAGCAATGGCGTGACGGCGATCAAAGCTGGCGGCAAGTCGATGCAGGGCACCATCCTGACCGGCATTACTCCAGAAGAGGCGAATGTACACGATCTGGACATCGCCGAGGGTCGCTTTGTCACCGACGAGGATGAGGCGCGCGCGGCGCACGTCGTCGGGCTGGGCCACGACACCGCCCAGCAACTCTTTCCTGGGCAGGACCCCATCGGCAAGGATGTCCAAGTGGCTGGGATGGTCTTCACCGTGGTCAGCGTCATTGCGAAGGAGAAGCAGGCCTTTGGCGGCGGCGCCAACCCGGACGACAATCAGGCCTTCTTCCCCATTTCGACGTTTCACTCCATGCATCCCGAGGAGCTCGACTACTGGATCACGCTGAAGTATGACGATCCGAAGTTCCGCGCGACGGTCGAGGACGAGCTGACCGAGTTGCTGCGCCGACGGCGCAAGGTCCACAACGAGCAGCCGGACAACTTTGCCATCTTTGGCACCGACTCGCTGACGCGCCTGTGGACGGAGGTTACTGGCGGGCTCTTCGCGCTGCTGTTCTCGCTGTCGAGCGTGGCGCTGATGGTGGGCGGCGTGGGCGTGATGAACATCATGCTGGTCAGCGTCACCGAGCGAACGCGCGAGATCGGCGTGCGTAAGGCGATTGGTGCGTCGAAGCACACGATTCTGGCCCAGTTCACGCTGGAGGCGATCACGCTGTGCGCCGTGGGCGGCGTCATCGGCGTAGTGCTGGGCAGCGCCATCGCCTTCGGACTGCACTTCCTGCTGCCGACCGTCCTGTCGCCTTTGTGGGCGTTGGCGGCGTTTCTGTCGTCGTGCGCCATTGGCCTGATCTTTGGTATCTATCCGGCATGGAAGGCCGCCAACCTCGACCCCATCGAAGCCCTGCGCTACGAGTAACTCCAGCGGGAGCTATGACAGCAGTACTAGCGCGGTTCCCGAATTTGTGTAGACCAGATTTTTTGTCATTCCGTAGCGAAGCGGAGGAATCTGTTTTTTGTCGTTCGACTACGGCATACACCATTACGGGAACCGCGCTAAACCGACCACGGATCATCACGGATTAAAGACAGATTGGATTTGTTTTATCCGTGAAAATCCGCGCTGATCCGTGGTCGGTTTAGCTTTTCGCGCTATTTTCGATGCGGACGTTCCCTGTGCTTGCGGCCTATCAGAGCATTTTCCTTGTTGCTGTAATGTGTGCATCGTGCGATCCCACCCTTGCGGCAAGAACAAGTACGCCGCAAGGATGGGGCACCTACTGATGGACAATTTCAAGTGGTCAGAGACCTTAGGAAACATTAACGCTTCTCGCGATTGTCCTACGATTCGTTCGTCGTGGTTGGCGGAAACCGCCTCATCACTGCCATACTGAAAGAGGCCGAACTGCCTCGCCGTGCATCCGGGGCTGGCATGAGACCCAGAGCAGAGACCAGAGCGGAGATTCGCTGCTCGCAAGAGCGTTTTCCAAGAGCGAGCCGCACGGATTCCGACAAGCGAATTCCAAGGTGCGAATTCCGAGGTGCGAAGGGATGGATCAACGGATGGCGGACACAAAAGTACCGCAGGCGGACATTGACACAACGTCGTTCGATAAGACACTGGCCAGCGCGCACTCCACGATGATGTTCAGCGAGGTCATCTCGCTGGCCTTGGACAGCTTCTGCGCCAGCAAGACGCGATTCATGCTGACCATGCTGGGCATGATTATTGGCTCGGCCTCCATCATTCTGGTCGTGACGGTAGGGATGACCGGCAAACAGTACGCGCTGGACACAATCTCCAACATCGGGCCCAACAAGATCGAGATGCAGTACTCAGGCGGCAGCACCATCGGCCCCGACAACACCACCACGCCCGACTATATGACGCGCGAGGACATGGAGGCAGTACATAATTCCGTCCCCGGCATCGTCGCCTACTCGCCCATGCTGGAGGACCACGACCCAATCAGCGTCGGCGACGGAGTCACCCAGGAGACGATGCTGCTCGGCGTATCGCCGCAATATAAGGAGGTACGCGATCTAGTTGTTCTCGCCGGACGGTTCTTCGACGATCAGGACGCCCGCTCGCACACCAAGGTTACGGTGATGCATCTTCCGTTGGCCATCAAGCTCTACGGCAGCGCGCAGGCCGCTGTCGACAAAACCATCTCCATCCGTGGCATTCCGCTCACCATTATCGGGGTCTTTAAGGAGAACACCGACACCTACGGTCAATCCGAGATCCACGAGCAGACCATTCTGATCCCCTACGAGGTTGCCCGCTACTTCACCGGCAGCGACAACCTGAAGGAGATCTTCTTCAAGATGGCCGACTCCAACATGGTTAAGCCTGGGGCTGAGCAGATTACCGCACTGATCAAGAGCCGCCATCTCCCCAACAGCATCTATCACGCTGAGACCATGACCGAAATCCTTGACACCATGAACTCGGTCGCCAACGATCTGACCCTAGTGCTCGTCTTCGCCGCGCTCATCACGCTGATCGTTGGCGGAGTCGGCATCATGAACAGCATGTTGGCCAACGTGCAGGCACGCACCCGAGAGATCGGCATTCGCAAGGCGATGGGAGCCACCCGCCGCGAGATTCGCCTACAGTTCCTCACCGAATCGGTCTTTCTATCGCTATCGGGCGGTATCATCGGCACCCTCATCGGCGTCGGCATTCCGCTGCTGATTGGCTGGTTGACGCCCTACAAGATTCCTGTGGGCTGGCTGGCGGCTCCTATCGCGCTATCCACCTCGGTCATCGTCGGCGTCATCTTCGGCACCGTCCCGGCAAACCGCGCCGCACGGCTCGACCCGGTCGAGACGCTGAAGTACGAGTAAGGCAGTGGAGAAGCCTAACACCGATTTCACCGACAAGCACCGATCAAAAACGAATGCGGGTTCAAGGCTAGGGCCTCTATAGTTGGACTTCGCCCGGAAGCCGCAAAGGGAAACGACCCGGGCCTAAAGGCACGTGGCAAAAGTCCAACCTACTTGGAAATTCTTCTTGGGGGCTAGAGCATTTTCAGTGATGCTGTAATGTATCGCACTGCGAGCAAAATGCGGGGATTCTTCGCTACGCTCAGAATGACAATATCATCCTACATTACAGCAACCATGAAAATGCTCTAAAGCCCGCGGTCATTTTGCAACAGTTACGGCACGGCTGAAGCCGTGCCCTTTCAAAACTGGACTTACACCACGGGCTGCTAAAGGCCTTTGCTCCCTTCGATAGAGCCTATTTGCAACTGTATAGGTACTTGCGAAATTCGGAATACTGCAAGGTGGCTTTATCTGCCGATTTTGCAAGTTCAATAAAACACGATGCCAGATTTTTGCGGGCCTGTTGTTTCTGGTGCCAACGGCGAATTTTGCAAGTCCCTCTGTAGTACAAAACAATCGCCCGGATCCATCGAGGAGCCGGGCGATTGTTTAAAGCAGGAATTAGCGATTTGTACTCCACCGCCGAAAGCAAGGAGCCGAGTGAAGTTGCAACCGAGCTACTCTACTCGGTCCAGCGCTTGAAGACCAGCGAGCCGTTGGTGCCGCCGAATCCGAAGGAGTTCGATAGCGCGTAGTCGATCTTGGCGTGCTGCGGCTTGAGCGGAACGTAGTTCAGGCGGCAGACCGGATCAACCTCTTCGAGATTCATCGTCGGCGGAGCGATCTGGTTGACTAGGGCTAGGACCGTGATGCCAGCCTCCAAGCCGCCCGCGCCGCCGAGAAGGTGGCCAGTCATCGACTTGGTGGAGCTGACCAGAAGGGTATGGTTCAACGCTCGCTCGCCAAAGACGTTCTCAATGGCCTTCGACTCCAGCGAATCGCCGACCGGGGTACCGGTGGCGTGAGCGTTGACGTAGTCAATCTGGTCGGGAGAGATTCCGGCGACCTTGATGGCGGCGTTCATGGCGCGACGGCAGCCTTCGCCCTCGGGAGCCATTCCGGTCATGTGGAAGGCGTCCGACGACATGCCATAGCCGACGATCTCGGCCAGAATCTTTGCGCCGCGTGCCTTTGCCGACTCCAGCTCTTCGAGAATCAGAATACCCGCTCCCTCGCCGACAACGAATCCGTCGCGGTCCTTGTCCCAAGGACGGCAGGCGTGGGTAGGATCGTCGTTGCGCGTGGACAGCGCCTTCATGGCGGCGAATCCGCCAACGCCCATTGGAGTGATTGCACCCTCTGTGCCTCCGGCGATCATCGCGTCGGCGTCGCCGCGTTCGATGATGCGGAAGGCGTCGCCGATGGAGTGCGCCGAGCTGGCGCAAGCGGTTGCGGTAGCCTCGTTCGGGCCGCGCGCGCCAAAGCGGATCGAGACATGCCCGGCGGCGAGGTTGACGATGGCTCCCGGAATGAAGAAGGGCGAAATCTTACGCGGGCCGCCGGCCAACATCGCCGAATGCTCGCGCTCAATGACGTCGAAGCCGCCGATGCCGCTGCCGATGTGGACGCCCACGCGATCCCGGTTGCTCTCGTCGATCTTCAGGCCAGAGCAATCCATCGCCTCCTGCGCGGCGGCGATGGCGAAGTGAATAAAGCGGCCCATCTTGCGGGCCTCTTTTTTATCGATGAACAGCAGCGGATCGAAGTCCTTGACCTCCGCGGCGATGCGAACGGAGTGGCCTTCTAGGTCGAAGGCCTTGATGGTTGCCATTCCGCTGCGGCCTGCAAGCAGGCCCTCCCAGACTTCCGGCGCGGTTTTGCCGACCCCACAAATGAGGCCGATCCCAGTGACGACGACACGGCGTCGCCAGCTCTGCTGCTCCATCGATTGCGTAGTTCCCATTATTACTTTGCCGCCTTCTGGTTCTTTTCAATGTAGTCGACAGCATCCTTGACGGTCTTGATCTTCTCGGCGTCTTCGTCGGGGATCTGAATGTCGAAGGCCTCTTCGAACTGCATGACGAGTTCTACGACGTCGAGCGAATCCGCACCGAGATCTTCCTGAAAGCTGGCTCCTGCGGTGACTTCGGCTTCATCCACCTGAAGCTGCTCGACGATAATCTGCTTTACCTTTTCCTCAACTGCTGCCATTTGGTTCTCCTGTGGTCTTTCGATTCAAAAACAAAATTCGGCGATGCAAAAACAAATTCGTGCGATGCAAAATCCAAAGCGACAATTCACAAACCGATGCAGTTCGGACCGGAGCGCAAGACGCGCCGAGCCCGGTGCACAAGACTCAAGAATACCGAGCGCCTAGCCGAGTGTAAAGCATCGGGAGGAGCAAATGTTGGTTCGCGGGAGGGAAATCGCCTAGTCCTCCTCGGATGTTGCTGCTAGGGAAGGGGCAATCCCCGGACTTTCTTCAAATTCCAGCAGGTTTGCTGTCGGCGAGACCGCGTCCAGATTGGAGACATTTTTCAGCGAGCGATTGATCGTCGTCGTCTTGCTCCTGATCTTGCCGAGCGTTTTTTGTACCGTGCCAACCTGCTTCTCGACCTTCTCCATCAGCGTGCCAAAGTTGTTGAATTCGTTCTTGGCCTTCGACAGCACCTTCCAGACCTCGTCGCCCTTCTGCTGGATGGCCAGCGTGTGGAAGCCCATCTGGAAGCTGGTGAGAATGGCCATAAACGTCGATGGGCCAGCCACGGTGACGCGGTATGTGCTCTGTAGCTCCGACTGTAGCCCCGGCCGACGAACCACCTCGGCGTAGAGTCCCTCGGTGGGCAGAACCATAATCGCCTGCGGCATAGTCGTCGGCGGGTCGATATATTTATCGCTAATCTTTTTGCCCTGCGTGCGGATGGCGCGCTCAAAAGCCTTGCCCGCGGCTGCAATCTCCTCCACCGTGCCGTGCTCGTTGGCCTCTTCCAGCAGCTCCCAGTCGGATCGCGGAAACTTGGCGTCAATCGGCAACAGAACAAAGCTACCCGTCTCGCCGTTGGGGAACTTCAGTGCGTAATCGACCGCCTCACCCGTACCCGGCTTGATGTTGTACTGCTTGACGTACTGCTCAGGAGAAAACATCTGTTCGAGCTGCTGCCCAACCAGAAACTCGCCAATGCCGCCGCGCGACTTCACGTTGGAGAACATCTTCTTCAGGTCGCCGACGCCGGTCGCCAGCTCCTTCATCTCGCCCAGTCCCTTCTGCACCTCGCCAAGGTGCGTCGTCACTTGCCCGAAGGACTGCGTTAGCCGCTCGTTCAGTGTCGATTGCAGCTTCTCATCGACCGTCACGCGCATCTCTTCCAGCTTGGCGGTATTGTCTTTGTTGAGCGTGGCCAGCGACTGCTCGACCGACGCGCGCAGCTTATCCTGGTGCGCAGCGTTGCTCGTCATCAGCTCAATCAGCTTGGCGTTGAGAGATTCCTGAAGTGCCGACTGCTTGCCCGAAAGCTCGTTCTTGAAGTCGGCAAAGCCCTGCGAGATCGAGCGCATCTTCTGCTCAACGTCGCTGCGCAGCCGGTCGGCGGCGGATGTATTATCCACGCCAAACTTTGCCAGTTCGCGCGTCAGCGTCTCACCCAACGTCGAGATATTGCCAATCACCTCGTTGCGCAGCGCCAGTGCCGACGCCTCATTTTCCTTCCGCGTGCGACTGGCCTCGTTCGGAATGTCGCTACGCATCTGCGCCAAGGCTTCGCGGGTGTAGGCGTCCAGCCGGGTCAGCTGGTCGGCAAGTTCGCCCAGCCGCGGATCAGGTTCAACCGCAACCGGCTTGCGCACATACAGCGCAACCACAGCCAGCAGTACCACGAGTTGCACGACGAGCAGCACAATCAGCATTCGACTTTCCTTCGCCTACCAGAATAGCACCACTGTGCTTCAGATTTGAACACAAAGTTATGCCGACGCTTGCGGGCCAGCGGAGGCTAGAACGCGGTCGGCGATAGTGGCTGCGGCGCGCGTGGGGGCGATGTCGTGGACGCGCAGGATGTGTGCTCCGGCTAGGATTGACGCGGTGTTGGCGGCTAGCGTTGCGTCTTCTAGCGCTTGGCTTTGGCTCGACGCCTGCACAGAATTCGGCAAGGTCTGCGCGAGGGTGTGGCGGAGAAAGGCCTTGCGCGAGAGCCCGATCAGCAGCGGGAATCCGAGCGTGTGCAGGTCGTTGAGATGGACCAGCAGCGGGTAGTTCTCGTCGTGGGCCTTGCCGAAGCCGAAGCCGGGATCAAGAGCAATGGCGTCGCGTGCAATTCCCGCAGCCAGCGCGGCCTCGGCGCGTTCCTTCAACTCACGCTGGACCAGCGGCGTAACTTCATCGGCAGCGAGTGAAGGCAAATCACGCCATTCCCGCGGACGTCCGCGCGTATGCATTAGGACAGCTCCGCAGTGGAGCGCGGCGCAGGCTACCGCCATTGCGTCGTCCCACAGCAAGCCGCTCACGTCGTTGACGATCTCCGCACCTGCCTCGACAGCCCGCCGCGCCGTCTCCGCGTGATACGTGTCGATGGAAATGATCGTGTCGGGCCGCGCCGCAAGAATCGCGCGCAACACGGGCAATACCCGCGCCTGCTCCTCTTCGAGCGAAATAGGCGCGGCGTTGGGCCGCGTCGATTCGCCGCCTAGATCGATGAGGTCGGCACCCTCATCCAACATCTGCAACGCGTGGTCAACCCCTGCGCGCGGATCGAGGAAGCGCCCGCCGTCGGAGAAGGAGTCAGGCGTCGCGTTCAATATCCCCATCACCAACGTGCGCTCGCCCAGCCGGAGTGTGCGGCTGCGAAGTTTCCAGTTGAAACACGGACGATGATTGATGGGCATGAGACTCCTCGCGTGATTATTCGCTTGGGCAAAAGCAAAGACAAGAGCAAATGCGGGGATCCTTCATTGCGTTCAGGATGACAGAATCAATCACTGATGTTACGCAGTCTTGGCCCGAGGCGGGAAAAGCTGCACGGAAATCGGCACTTGCTAACAACGGTTGCTTTTCACTAGGTCTCTGACCGCATAATTTTGTTCTTTCTGTTCACTCCCAGGTGCCCAAATGCGAGGCACCTGGGGCACCCGTAATTGGTACAACTTCAAGCGGTCAGAGACCTAGTGTCCTGAGTCAGAAGTTCGTTGAAGTATAGTTCGGGCCTTCAGCCCTTTGTCTTTGTACGGAACGCAACCCTAGGCCTACGGCCTAGGCTGGTATAGAGCGGGCCTTTGGCCCTTGTTTTTGTGCTGCGAATTAACGGCTCAGGACAATTCAATCACAACGAACGGCTTCCACTGCGCGCTGCCGCGTAACATCAGTTATTTAGCGACGACTCAGGCGAAAATAACGGTCTTGTTGGCGTAGGTCAGCACACGGTAGTCAAGGTGCCACTGCACAGCGCGCGACAGCACCAGCCGCTCCAGATCGCGGCCCTTCTGGATGAGGCTGGGCAACTGGTCGTTCTGCGAGATGCGCGCCACGTCCTGCTCGATGATGGGCCCCTCGTCCAGCTCCGCCGTGACGTAGTGGCTGGTTGCGCCAATCAGCTTCACCCCGCGTGCAAACGCCGCGTGGTAGGGCTTTGCCCCGCTAAACGCGGGCAGAAACGAGTGGTGCACGTTGATGATGCGTCGCGGGTAGGTCTCGACGAACTTCGTCGAGAGAACCTGCATGTAGCGCGCCAGAACGACCAAGTCAATCTTATGCTTGGCCAGCAGAGCAAGCTGCTGCGCCTCCACTTGCGACTTGTTCTCGCGCGTCACCGGCAGGTAGTGGAACGGAACTCCGTGGAACTCGGCCAGCGCTCGTGCGGTCTCGTGGTTGCTGACGATCAGCGCAATGTTGCAGCGAAACTCGTCGGCCTGATGGCGCAGCAGCAGGTCGGCGAGGCAGTGTTGGTACTGCGAGACGAAGATCGCAACGTTCTGCTTGACGGCGGCGAACTCGATGCGCCAGTTCATCTGAAACTCGTGCGCAATGGGCTCAAAGGCCGCGCGGAATGCGGCTTCCGTGAAACCCGCCACATCGGTGGCAAACTCGACGCGCATGAAGAACAGCCCCAGCTCAACGTCCTGATGCTGGTCGGCGTTCAAGATGTTGACGTCGTACCGCGCAATCAGAAAGTTGATAATTGCGGCGACGATTCCCTTGCGATCAGGGCAGTCAATGAGCAGAATTGCGATCTTTGGACTCGGATTTGGATTGGGATTCGGCATGATGGTTGGCGTAAACAATGCGCAAAGTCAGCTTACCTGATCGGGAGCGCAAGTTGCATCCGCCCTTCGCGACTCAGGACACTAGATCTAGATCTTCGTTGGTCGGCACGACGCACATTGGCAGACCGCGCGCAGGTAGGCCCAGGAGTAGATGCCGGAGTTGTGGCCGTCGTTCCACTTGATGTTGATGGCGTAGTTGCCGATGGGCGTGACCTGGTCGGGACGGGGCGGGGCTTGGTAGAGGGCGAGCGGGTCGGGCGACTTCGGCTTGGGCTCGCCGATGGTGCGGCCCTCGGACTCGCGTTCGGAGTTGCAGGTGGCGCAGGGGCAGGCGTCGCGCAGCCAGCGAAAGTCCCACGCGCTGGAGTGGCCGTCGCGCCAATCGATCTCGACCCCGGTGCCTTCGGACTTTTTGACGCGCACCTTGAGCGGCGTAACCGCGTCGACGGGAAGGCTCTCAGCCTGATGCGTGGCGGCTTGAGCCGAGTCGCGCAGAACCTCTTCGGCGGTGACAAAGCGGATTCCTTCGTGGCTCATTGCTTTGTGGCTCCTAGATTTGCGGCTCGTGACTCGATGTTCTTTGCGTCGTGGCGGTCGTAGCGCAGTTTGAGGACCAGAATGCTGACCGAGATTCCCAGCGTTATAACGTTTGATGCAATGACCGGCATCGACCAAATGGCGATGCCGTAGATCAGCCAGAAAAAGACTCCGATGCTGAAGAGCAGAAAGGTGGGCAGCGAGATCTCTCGCGCCGAGTGCAGGCGAATGACGCGTACCAATTGTGGCACGAAGGCCGCCGTGGTACAGAAGGCCGCCGCGTAGCCAAGGTCGAGAATCTGCGTTGGGGTGAGCGGCGTGTGGACAAGGTTCATTGTTACTGTCTCCAGAAAAAGTAGGCGGCCATCGTGCAGCCGGTGACGACGACAATCGAACGCAGGTTAGTCCGCAAGGCCCAGACAGAGGTGAGCTGACCGGGCCAAAGCGCGATCATGTTGGTGGCGTTGGCCTGAATCGGCGGAACGCCGATGGCAATCATCGCGGGAAATGAAATAAAAGAGCCGCCACTGGCCATTGCGTTCATCCCGCCTGCGATAAACGAGGCCGCAACCAGCCAGAGGTACGGTGCGTGCGCGCTGAGGCTGGAAATCATCCTCTCATCATTGTAGTGGTAGTGGGCCTTTGGCTTTGATTATGAAGTGGTGGATTCGGCGGTGAGGATCTTTTGCTTGCGGGCGAGGCCCCAGCGGTAGCCAGCGAGGCTGCCGTCCTGCGCCACGGCCCGGTGGCAGGGGATGGCGAGAGCGACGGGATTGGCGGCGCAGGCAGAGGCGACGGCGCGGGCGGCGGTGGGCGATCCTAGCTCGCGGGCGAGGGCCGAGTAGCTGCGCGTCTGCCCGCGCGGAATCTGCTGGAGCGTTCGCCAGACGCGCTGCTGGAAGGCCGTGGCGCGGACGTCGAGCGGAAAGGTAGCGGCCAGCGGATGTTCAGTGGTCTGGCTGACGACGAAGGCGAGAGCGTCGGCGAGCCAGCCGGTGTTGCCCTTGGCGGGTGCAAGCTGCGCGCGGTCGAAGCGCTGGCGGAGGTCGGCGGTAAGCTCCGCGTCGTCGCGGCCAAAGAGGATGGCGCAGATGCCGGTGGCTGTGGCTGCAACCAGCATTCGTCCGAGCGGGCTGGGAGCCGTGGCGTAGCGGATGAGCTGGCCCGCTCCGCCTGCTCGCATCGTGCGCGGAGTCATGCCAAGCGTGTCGGCGCTGGACTCGTAGAGGCGACTGGAGGAGCCAAAGCCTGCGTCGTAGATGGCGTCGGTGATGCGTTTGGGCGCGGCAGGTTTGGGCTTGGCGGACTTGGGATATACGGGGGGGGTGTCGGCTTGGGATTTTGCAGGGCGGATGGCTTCTTTGAAGCGAGCGACGCGCTGGGCTCGGGCAAACTCACCGGGACTGACGCCGAGAACGCGACGGAATCCGCGCAAAAGCGTGAGACGGCCGACGCCGGTGGCTTCGGCGAGGTCGGCGAGACGGGTGCGCTCGGTGGCGTGGGCGGCGAGGTAGTCGGTGGCAGCGGCGATGACGGCGGCCTGCGGGTCTGGGCGCGGAGCGGCGAGGTCGGGCTGGCAGCGCTTGCAGGCGCGAAAGCCAGCCTCTTCGGCGAGGGATGCGGTGGGGAAGAAGCGAACGTTCTTGCGCGTGGGGCGGCGGCTGGGGCAGCTTGGGCGGCAGTAGATCTTGGTCGATTGAACGGCGTAGACGAACTGGCCGTCGGCGCTTGCGTCGCGCTCGAGGACCTGCTGCCACTGCCGTCCGGGAAAGACGCTGGGCACGGCGGCAAGGGGCTGGGTGGGTTGCAACGACTTGGACTGGTTCGGTTTGGGCTGATTCGGCTTCGACATGGATTGCCCTCTTCTGTCAGTATCTTCGATTGTTGCGCTCTGTGCGACACTCCGCTTTGTTCTGGGAAGTGGGGGTGGGGATTTCGGCAATCCGAATTGCAGAACGTATACAGCGAGGTACCCCTTTGCCTGTCATTTGCATCCTATTTGGCAGAAGTTCGTGCTCTGTAGGGGATGCCCCCGCACTTGGGAGCGAGTTCACGCAAAGGAGAACTGGCTTGGCAGAGAAAAAGAAAGTGGCGGTGAAGACGGAAGAGGCGAAAGTTGCCTCGGCTTCAGGCAAGAAAACAGCGGATCAAAAGACAGCCGCTAAGAAAATCACAGCAAAAGAGACAGCGACGAATAAGATTGCGGTTGCGCCTCAGGTTGCGAAGAAGACGCCAGTTCATGGTGAGATCGCGAGGCTTGCCTTTCAGCTCTGGATTGAGCGCGGGCGACCCCATGGAAGCGACCGGCATGACTGGCTGCGCGCCGAGCAGCAACTAAAGAAAGGCGAGTAGAAGACGGCGTGAAGCGGATTCTGGGTAGGATAGCGACAGGGCTGATCGTGGCGCTAATGGCGCTGTATATCGGAGACTGGGCGCTGTGGCGTGTGCGCACGTCGCGTGGCGGCGGCATGGGCATCGTCACGGTGAACAGCATTATTGTGATTCCGCTGAAGGACAACAAAGAGGAGTACGACTGGGGAGGGACGACGAATGTGAGCTGTAGCCGGTCGATCTTTCCTCATGCAGGTGGCGGCGCTTGCTGGTGGCTGGCGCGGCACCGCAACGACTTCGAGCGTTGAACTAAATCCAGCTTTACTTGGTGCGGTCGTGGTGGAAGCTGGCGACTGGGCAACGGGCTTCGGCCAGTACGCGATGCAGAGTTCCCTCTGGGGCAAGACGCCCGAGTAGCGGAGAGTGAGCGGCCCCGAGGATGACCAGGTCTGCGCTGGCGGCAGTGGCGGCGGCCAGAATCTCGTGACTGGGACGGCCCCAGCGAAGTTGTGCGTCGACCAGACCCTTCTGGAATGCCTCGGCGGGGACCAGAGAGCGCAGCTTGTCTGCGCAGGTCTCCGACTGCGACTTTGTGGGTTGCGATGGTTGTGTGTAGGCGCGGTCGTCGTGGGCCGGGACGTGCAGCAGCGTGAGATGCCCGTGGACTCGCTCGGTCCACTGGAGGGCGATGTTGGCGGCCTTCGCCGAGTTGGCGTTGAGGCTGGCGGCGAACAGGATCGACTGCACGGGACGGCCCGAGGCGGCGGCGCGGCGAGCGCGTGGCCCAACCGTGGCCACCGGAATGGAGACCGAGCGCAGGACGGTGTCGGCAACCGATCCGACCAGCCAGCGCTCCATGCCGCGAAGGCAGGCGGTGCCGAGAATGAGCATGTCGGCGTGGCTCTGGCGGACGGCGGCGAGAATGGCGTCGGCAGGCGAGCCGTCGACGACTTGAATCTCGCGATGGACCTCAGGAGGGAAGAAGCGGGCGGCGATGGATTTCAGCTCTTCGGTGGCGGCGGCGATGGCTCCGCGCGGGTCGTAGTAGGGTTCGCAGCCGAGGTCAAGTGTGAAGCCATGAATGGTGGAGAGGACATGCAACAGCGTGACAGTGGCCCCGCTCTCGACGGCCAGAGACGAGGCGAACGGAAGAAGCCAGCCGGTGTCGGTAAGATTGGTTGCGACCAGAATGGAACGCAGTGGAACATGCGTGTTCATGGGTTTCCTCTCGGTGGGAATTGTATACCTTGGGCTTTGTTCGTGGAGGAACTGGGACGATTCGGCGGTCTGTACGTCCGGGCGACCGGGTGCTTTGCACCGTTCCCGACTGCTGCGCGGTGATATTAGTGCGTGCGACAGGCTAGAATATAGCGCATGGAAGCGACCGAGATGCAGGAATTTTCCAAGCAGATGAAAGAGGGCGGGGAGGAATCGCTGACGACGATCTCGCTGGCAATCTCGATCCTCGCGGTGCTGGTGGCTATGGTGACGGTGCTGGGACATCGCAGCCACACGGAAGCGGTGTTGATGCAGTCGCGCGCCAACGATCAGTGGAGTTTTTATCAGGCGAAAAAGATTCGTCAAGACAATTTGTTGGTGGTGATCGATGAGATGTCGCTGATGCCGACGACCGATGCGAAGGCGACGGTGGCCAAGCTGACGGATTACAAGGCGCACATTGCCAAGTGGAATGCGGACCTAGCCGAGGCTCAGGACAAGGCGCATGAGTTCGAGCGCGAGGTGGCGAAGGCCGAGGGACGCGCCGGTAGATTCGACCTGGGCGAAGCGTTGTTGCAGATCGCCGTGGTGCTGTCGTCGATTACGCTGTTTACGCGGCGACGCAGTTTCTTTGTCGGCGGAGTGGGCCTGGGCGTGGTGGGGTTGATGATTGCCGCTTCGGCGTGGCTGGTGCGGTAAGCGAACGCGGGAAGACGGGCGAACACGGGAAGGCAAACTGCGGTGCAGCGGCGCTGATAATCTTGTAGCAGCAGAATTGGAGCGAGCGATGGCTGGTGCTACGAAGAACGGCGCGACGCCGTGGGTTACGGTGGGGGTTTGCGGCGGAGTTGCCGCGTACAAGGCAGCGCTGCTGGTGCGTGAGTTGCAAAAGCGCGGCGCGGACGTTCATGTGGTGATGACGCGGGCGGCAGAGGAGTTTGTGCGGCCGCTGACGTTCTCTTCCCTGACCGGGCATCGCACGATTACCAGCATGTGGGGCGGATGGGGAGAGCAGACGAGCGCGCCGACGGGACTCGACGACGAGGGAATGATTGAGCACATCTCGGAGGCGCAGGGTGCAAACGTGTTGGTGATTGCGCCCGCGACGGCGCATGTGATCGCAAAGATGGCGCACGGGCTGGCCGATGATTTTCTGTCGACGATGGTGCTGGCAACGACCGCACCGGTGATTGTGGCTCCTGCGATGAACGTGAATATGTGGAACCACCCGGCGACGCAGGCGAATGTGGCCGTGCTGCGCGAGCGCGGAGTGACGATTGTGGAGCCGGAGAGCGGACTGCTGGCTTGTAAAACGATTGGTACGGGGCGACTGGCCGACGCCGAGGTCATTGCGCAAGCGGTGATGGATTTGCTGGCCGATACGACGCACAAGAGGAAGCAGGACGCGGTGCGGGACTTGGTCGGCGAGACGATTCTGGTGACGGCGGGAGGCACTCGCGAGGCGATTGACCCGGTACGGTTTCTGGGAAATCGTTCGAGCGGGAAGATGGGTTACGCGATTGCCGAGGCCGCGCGGGCTCGGGGCGCAGAGGTGATTCTGGTGAGCGCGCCGACGGCGTTGGAGCCGCCCGAGGGCTGTACGCTTGTACCCGTGACTAGCGCCGAAGAGATGCGCATCGCGGTGATGGAACACTTGGAGCAGGCGACCGTGGTGGTGGGAGCAGCGGCAGTGGCGGACTTCCGCATGGAGACGGCGAGCGCGGAGAAGCTGCGACGAAATGGCGCGCTGCATCTGGAGTTGGTCCCGACGGAGGACATTATTCGCGGAGTGGCTGCGGCAAAACGCGCAGGGACGCTGGTGGTTGCCTTCGCCGCAGAGATGAATGTGGATGTGGAACATGCGCGGGAGAAGATGCAGGCCAAGGGAGCTGACGCAATTGTGCTGAACGATGTTTCGCGCGCGGGGATTGGGTTCGACTCGGAGCGGAATGCGGCGACGTTCATTACGGCAAAGCGTGAGGCGGAGATTGCCGAGGGGACAAAGCGCGAAGTGGCCGAGCAGATTTTGGATAAGGTGCTGGGGCTGCGCACGGCGACGAAGCAATGAGAATTCTGCATGTGATTGGGACGATCGATCCGGCGGCGGGTGGGCCGACCGAGGTGGTGCGTGTGCTGATCGAAAACCGGCCGGAGGGATCGAGCGCGGAGGTGGTGACGCTGGACGATCCGGCGGCGGCCTTTGTGCGCGAGGCGGGATTCCCGGTTCACGCGCTGGGGCCGGTGGCGTCGGTGTACGGCTATACGACGCGGCTGGTGCCGTGGCTGCTGGCCAATCGAGCGCGATTCGATGGCGTGGTGGTGCATGGCATGTGGCAGTATTGCGGGCTTGCTGTGTGGCGAGCGATGAAAGGGAGCGTTCCATACGCGGTCTTCCCGCATGGAATGCTTGATCCTTACTTCAAGCGCGCGTTTCCGATGAAGCATTTGAAGAAGTGGATCTACTGGGCGCTGGTGGAGTACTGGGTTCTGCGCGGGGCTCGGCGTGTGCTGTTTACCTGCGAGGCGGAGGCGGAGCTGGCGAAAGAGAGTTTCTGGCTGCACCGCTGGCGCGCGCAGGTGGTGCCCTTCGGAACGACTCCGCCCACCGGTGATGAGGCTGTGCAGCGGGAGGCGTTTTACGCAGCGTGTCCGGCGGTGCGGGGACGGCGGTTTCTGCTGTTCCTTGGGCGAATCCATCCCAAGAAGGGTTGCGACTTGCTGATAGACGCGTTTGTGAAGCTGGCGGCGAGTGACGTGGGGCTCGACCTTGTAATGGCAGGGCCGGACGCACAGAACTGGCGCGCGGAGTTGGAGCAAAGCGCGACGGCAGCGGGCGTTGCGGCGCAAATTCATTGGCCGGGAATGCT
>Ga0182011_10002073_pt1 | contig 17135 bp, 11 predicted proteins | sample 711E1DmetaG_FD_120481 | JGI IMG/M metagenome (GOLD analysis project Ga0182011, IMG submission 120481) | Permafrost microbial communities from Stordalen Mire, Sweden - 711E1D metaG | ecosystem: Environmental > Terrestrial > Soil > Wetlands > Permafrost | place: Sweden: Stordalen | collected... | reverse complement strand
TGATGAGCTGGGCGATGCCGGGCAGGTAGTTGTTGTCCAGGTCGAGGCCGCCGGAGAGAAGCTCGCTCAGGGCGGCATTGTTCGAGCTGTTGACGAGGTCGACGACGTACGTCGGCCCAACAGTGAGGCCGTAGCCAGCGGGCGCGGCTGCGCCGGCCCACCAGTTCGGGTTCTTGACCCAGACCATGCGGTCCTGGGCGGCCGTCTTGTACGTGTACGGGCCGGAGCCAACACCGTTCATGTTGACGACGTTCAGGAACGAGCCGTCGTCGGCCTTGTCGTAGGCCTGCCAGATCGCCGCGGGGACCATCGGGAAGTTATATAGATCCGAGGCGAACTCCTGATAAGAAGGAGTTCCCTTGAACGTGACGACGACGTTGTTGCCGGAGGCCGTCACGGTATTGACCATGTCGAACAGGTTGGAACCAAGGGTCGTCTTCTGATCCTTGTAGATGTTCAGAGAGAAGGCCACGTCGGCGGCCGTGAGGGCCGACCCGTCGGACCACTTCACGCCCTGGCGAACGGCGATCGTGTACGTCGTCTTGGCGCTATCCCAGCCGGCATCCATCGTGTTGGTGGCGAGCCACGGGGTATAGCTGTCCTTGATCGGGTCGTACAGGAAGAGGGTCTCGTACTGGAGGCCCACGACGCCCATCGCGGAGCCGCCGTTGAACGGGTTCCACGTGGAAGGAGCGCCCCACTGCTTGCCGCTGGTGTACAGGGTCTCGTTGCGCGGGTAGACGGTAGCGTCCGTCGGCGGCAGGCCGGACGGGCTCGCAGCCGGCGTCGGCGTCACGGCGGGCGTCGGCGTCACGGCGGTCGGCTGCGTCGCAGCTGTCGGGGTCGGAGCGGGCGTCGGCGTCGGGGCCGGCGTGGCGCTGGATGAGCCGCATGCTGCGCCCACGATGGCCGCTACGGCGAGCAGAGCTAGAAACCTGGACTTGCCTATTTGCATCCCATTCCTCACTTCCCCATGGGTAAGCGTTCTAGCGCGAGGATTGCTTGGTCCTCAACAACGCTGAACGCACCTATGGTAATGGACCAAAACCAATTCAACCTGCCTCCGGTAGCGGAGGGCCAAGGGCATCGTCAGGATGACGGTAGTCCACCTCGGGGTTCACCTGGCGCCGGCGAATTCGGTCGGTTCTCCTCCTGCCAAACAAGCCGTACCAGATGACCGCCTCCTAGCTGGAAGCGTGTCTCTCTCCTCACCTCCTATGCTGGAGCGCCTGGGTTGCCCGGACTCCTCCGGGTTCGGGTTCAGGGCCGTCCTCAGGCGCGACTCGACGCGGCTTTCGCTCAACCCCGCCGGGTGACGGAGCGTCCGCTGCATGCATTCAGTGCAGCATCCAACAAACTACGTGGGTTGTCAACCGAATACCGGCGCATCTACAGGCGTTGCCGCAGTGCCTTCCGCTGCTTGAATAGCCTTGTTCGGAGCCGGCTGACGCTCCAGCGGCACGGCTGCGGGATCATCGAGCGTCGGGGCCAAAGCGAGCTCCGCGGCGCCGAGGAGCAAGGCGTTGCCGCCCAATCGGACGGTCACCAGATCCACCATCAACCGCGGTGCCAGCATCGCCCGAGTTTCGATCTCGCGCAGGATCGGCCCGCGGACGTACGGATAGACGCGGGCATACAAACCGCCCAGAGACACCCTGTTCGGGTTGAAGATGTTCACCAACCCGGCGATGCCGATGCCAAGGCCTCGACCCGATTCGGCCAGAGCGGAAAGGGCCACGCTGTCACCCCGTTCGGCCGCAGCGATCAGGTCATCGAAGGCAGACGTGCCGCCGAGCGGGTCCCGGCCGGACCGGCGAAGCAGGGCCTCCTCGCCCACGACGGCCTCAAGACATCCTCGGGCGCCGCAGTGGCAGAGTTCCCCGTTGGGGTCGACGGTCATGTGACCGACCTCGCCCGCGTAGCCGGCCGAGCCATCGAGCAAGCGACCATTGACCACGATGCCGGCGCCGAGTCCCCCCTCGCCCCATATGCAAATGAAGTCCGTGGTTCCCCTGCCGGACCCTCGGAGATGTTCCGCCGACGCCGCCAGATCCGCGTCATTGCCAACAAATACCGGCACGTCGAGTTCCTTGAACTCGTCCCTGATGAGCCGCCCCATAGGGATATCGCGCCAACCCAGGGCCGGCGCCTCGTGCAGGTAACCATCCTGGGCTCTGATAAGGCCAGGGACCGAGACTCCGATGGCGACGATTCGGGGCCCGTTCTCCAGCCCGGCGAGGAGCGGCCGAACAATGCTGCCCACGTCCTCCATGACCTTCTCGGGCGTGCTGTTGCACAGCGATCGGTCGCGACGAGTGGAGGCGATGACCTTGCCGCCGAGGCCGATGACCGCCGCTCCAATCCAGTCTGTCGCCAGGTCGATGGCGAGAGCGCCCGGCCCATCCTCCCGGAGCTCCACGACTGGCGACGGCCGTCCGGGGGCCTGAGGGATCAGCTTCGACCGACGGCGCTCGCGCACGAAGCCGCGCGCCACCAGCTCCGAAACCAGCGAAGCGACGGTGCTTCTGTCCAGCCGCAACCGCGCCGCCAGTTCGGACCTGGACAGCGGCAGGCTGGTATGCAGCTCGCGCAGCACTCTGCTCAGGTTGCGGCGCCTGATCTCGGCTTGCGCGCCCTCGATTTCGCTGTGGATCACCACCGGCTGGCGTTTCCTTCATGAGGGCCGAACCGACATCGGCCGCGGGCCGCATCGGTGGGGATTACCGACCGTTTGGTGAAGCCTACAACAAACTGGCCGCAGCGTACCCTCGATTCCACAACTCCCACCGATGCGCTGGTAGCATTGATATGGTTCGAGTGGTCGGCGAAGGCTCCGAACGCACCAGTCCCGGCAGGCGGACGCCTGCATACACGAAAGGGCCCCATGGACTCAGCCAACGAGCAAACACGACCGGCCTCACCTTCGGCGCCGGCAACCAGTTCGGCCGCGGTGGGCCTCCCCAACATCCCGTGGGAGGATCGTCCGGCCGGGTCCCGAGCCGTGGTCTGGCGCTCGAGCCGCAACCCGATCATTCGACGCGACCTGATCGAGAGGTCCAACAGCATCTTCAACTCGGCCGTGGTGCCGTTCGGCGACGGGTTCTCGGGCGTCTTCCGGATCGACGACACGGAGCGCCGCATGGACCTGCACGCCGGCCGCAGCGCCGATGGTGTCAACTGGACCATCGAGCCCGAGACGATTCGCTGGGAGGCGACCGACGACCGCGTCGCCGAGATCCAGAAGCCCTTCGTCCACGCCTACGACCCACGCGTGACCTGGCTCGAGGATCGCTACTACGTGACCTGGTGCAACGGCTACCACGGCCCGACGATCGGGGTCGGCTATACCTACGACTTCGAGAAGTTCCATCAGCTCGACAACGCCTTCCTGCCGTTCAATCGCAACGGGGTCCTCTTCCCGCGCCGCGTCAACGGCCAGTACCTGATGCTGTCGCGGCCGAGCGACGACGGCCACACGCCCTTCGGCGACATCTACCTATCGGAGAGCCCGGATCTGATCCACTGGGGCCGCCACCGCCACGTCATGGGCACGATGCCCTGGACCTGGCAGTCGACCAAGGTGGGCGCCGGTCCCACTCCGATCGAGACGCCGGAAGGCTGGCTCCTCGTCTATCACGGCGTACTGACGTCCTGCAACGGCTTCGTCTACTCGATGGGAGCCGCTCTGCTCGACCTGGAGGAGCCCTGGAAGGTGATCGCCCGGGGCCGGGACTACCTGCTCTCGCCTCAGGTTCCGTACGAGCAGGTGGGCGATGTCCAGAATGTCGTGTTCCCCTGCGCTGCCTTGCTGGACGGACCGACCGGCCGCCTGACGATCTACTACGGCGGTGCCGACACGGTCGTCTGCCTGGCCCACGGCTACCTGCGGGATGTCCTCGATTTCGTCCGAGAGGGAAGCTAGAGACACGATCGCGCGCCCGGACGGATCGAAGGGAACGGCGATCGGCGAAGCCTGGATCGTGGCTGCCCCTCGCCAGCGTTCAGGGATCTGGTGAGCCGGGAGGGATTCGAACCCTCAACCTAATGATTAAGAGTCATTTGCTCTACCGTTGAGCTACCGGCCCACGGCCGCGAAGGATACAGCAACACGGGTCACCCCGGCAGACGGGCCTCGCGGCCCAGGTCCCATCCGCTTCAAGTTGGATGTGCGGCGTCGAATCTCCGCGGTGCGACACCGGCGAGACCCGGGTCACGTCCTCCGGCCGCCCAAATGGCAGGCTCTTCGGAGGGACTAACGAGAATGGACTAGCCCACCCGGGGAATGCAGAAGGGTGCGGCCAAGACCCGCCCGGAGGCTACGATAGGCACCTGCGATCGGTAACCCCGGCAGGTGGTCGGAGGCCCGAAGCGCCCCGACAGCAGCGCGGGTGCAAGGCTTGGCAGTCGAGGATCTCCAGCTGCTCGAGCAGCTGGATACGGGCATCGTCGTCATAGACGGAGCGGGCATCGTCGTCCGCTGGAATGCGCACGCTCAGCGTATTCTCGGCCTGTCGGCGGATGCAGCCATTGGCCGCCCCTGGGTCGAGCTGCTCACTGTCGTACGCGGCACTGACATCGCCGGCAGCCAGGTTCGTGCGGCGGCGATGAAGCCGGGCGGGTGGCACGGCCTGACGCAGCTGCGGGTGGCGCCGGCCGGCAAGGTTTGGGTGCGTGCCCATGTTCAAGCTTTGAAGGCATCGCCCGCCGGTGAGCAGCCGGAAATCATGGCCATCTTCTGGGCGAGCCCCGGACCGGCAGCCGGGGTCGACGAACGCAACCTGGATCGCATGCCCTATCGCGACTTCTTGCGACGCTCTCCCGAGGCGCTGTTTCTTGTCAACCTGGACGCGATCGTCATCGAAGCGAGCGACGCCGGTGCCGCAATGTTCGGGTCGACGGCAGTCGAGATCGTCGGTCAATCGCTCACCTCGTACCTGCCGGGCTGGACCGATGAAGCCACCGAAGCCGCGCGCCGGGAGGTCCTCAGAGCGGGGTCCATCGTGCGCGAGGCCGTCATGGCGCCGTCCTCCGGCGATCCCCATCCAGTGGAAGTCATCACCACCCTGGTCACGCCGACCGATGGAGGCCTCGCCCTGGTGCGACTCCGCGACCTGACCCAGGTGCGCCAGTTCGACGCAGTGCTCCGCAACCTCGACGACCTGGCGGAACTGGCCAGGTCGACCTGGGACATCGAAGCTGTGACCGCTCGCGCCCTGGAGATCGTCGCCGGCGTCTGGCATGCAGACATATCGATCTTGGCCGTAGCGTCTACCGGGACCGTTCGATGCGATGCGAGGCCGAGCATTTCGAAGCAGGTTCGCGCCAGGCTGGCGCGCCCGACCCCGGAGCCGGCCCTGGCCGGGCTCGCGCTGAAGGTTGACGCGCCGCTCGACCTCGACCTTTCGCGAGACGACATCGAACCCGACATAGCCGAACGCCTGCGGGCCTATGGTTGCCAGAGCCTCCGCGCCACGCCGCTGTGGTTCGGCGACCGCCCGGTAGGCTCTCTCCTGCTGTTCTGGACCGGACCCGCTCCCGAGACCCGCGACGCTCACCAGCTGGAGCTGACGGCGCGTTTGATCGGCATCGCCATCGGGAACGCCGAGTTGCGCGCCGAGATGATCCACGAGACGGAACGCCGCGCCAGCCTCGAGGGCCCGGCTCGCATCGGTGCCATCGTCGTCAACCAGATGACCGACGGCATCGTCACCACCGACATCGAGCGAGTCGTGACGGCGGTGAACCCGGCCGCCGAGAGCTTGTACGGCTTTCGCGCAGAAGACGCCGTCGGTCGCCCGGTCGACGAGGTGATACAGCAGGTCGGGCTCGACGGCAACCCAATAGAGAAGGACTGGATCGATGCCGTCAAGGCGGACGGATACTGGCAGGGGCGAGTCGTCCAGAGGCCCCTGATCGGATCCTCCACCGACCGAAACATCGTGGTGGACCTGTCCACGACCCTTCTCCACGATGAAGCCCACCGGCCCACCGGAGCGGTCGGACTCAGCCGCGAAGTCACCGCCTCTTCGCATCTGGATTCCGACGCCCAAGCCCTGGCGGCCCTGGCCGTGGCCACCAGTCGCGCACGCACCCGCCAGGAAGTTGCGAATGCCGTGCTGGAGCGGCTGTGCGAAGTGACGATGGCCGACTTCGGCGTGATCGGCCTGTGGGCCGGGAGGGGCAACCAGCAGATCGAGGCGAGTCGTGGCCTCAACGAGGACGTCATGGAGGTAATTCGAGTCCTCGACCTTCCGCAGCTGAGCAACGCCCTCGAGATCGCCATTCCGATCGTTTCAGTCGAAACCGTCGGCGAGTGGCTCGAGGGCACGGAGGCCGCGGCCGCGATGGCACGCAATGGGATAACCACCGGTTTCCTGGTGTCCATGCGTGTGCGCGATGATCCGGTCGGCTTCATAGGGCTCGGGTCGCGGCGGCCGTCGTGGACGAGACCGCGCGACGAAGTCATCCTGCAGATTGCCAGCCAGACTGCCAACGCCATGGAGAATGCCCGGCTGATGGAGCGGCTCGAGCAGGGCCTCGAGCAGGAGCGCCGCCTCACCGCCCAGCTCGAGACCCTCATGGGCCTGACCCAGCTGCCGCAGGGAAACACATCGGGGGAGGCCATCGCCCAGGTACTTCTCGATCGGATCATAGGGGCCCTCGAGGCGGACGGGGGCTTCGTGCTGCGCGAGTCGGACAACCGATTCCGCGTGGTCGCCTCACGCCACCTGCCCGGGCAGATGCGAGAGGTCTTCGAGTCGCGCCCAGCCGATGAATTCCAGTTCTGGCGCAGGCTCGAGTCGGCCGAGAACGGCGGGGCATTCCGCGAGCCCTTCAACAGGCCGTCCGAAGCAGAGCCCCCGATCCAGGAGCTGATCGCCAGCGGCATCGCAACACAAGCGGTCTTCCCGGTTCGCGAAGGCGATCGCCTGGTCGGGGCCTTCGTCTGCTACTTCTCCCGGCCGGTCGAGGGCCCGGAACAGGGAGACGATCGCAATATCGAAGCCGTCGGCCGAATCATCTCGATCGCCTACGCCAACGTCCAGATGGGCGAAGGCCTGGCCGAGGCCGCCGAACACGAACGCCGCCTGACGGCCGAACTGCGAGCCCTCCAGGAGCTGACTCTCCTTGGCGCCTCGACGGACGACCTGGCCCGCCTGGCCGAGGAAACGATTGAAGAGGTGGTGCTCGCGACGGGCGCGGCGGGGGGTGGCTACATCCTGGTCGACCAATCGTCGGCGAAGGTCGATCCGGTCAAGTGGGTGGGCTTGCCGAGCCCCAGCTGGGTGGATGCGCCCGAGCCGCTTCAGGCTCCGGCCGACTGGCCGCCCTTCTCGAAGCTCCAGTCGGAGAATGGCATCTGGCTCTCGCGCCGGCACGGCGCCGACGAAGAACACCCGACCGAACGCGCCCAGGCTGTGCTGCCACTGCGCGTCGACGATCAGCTGGCGGGTGTCCTCCATCTCGAGTGGTCGGAAGCGCCTCGCCTGGAACAGTACGACGTCCACTTCCTCGAACCTATCGCCCGCATCTGCAGCATCTCGCTGGCCAACTTCCGGCTCCGCTCGGAGCTGCTCCAGCGAGCCGCGGCCCAGCAAGCGCTCAGCCACCGCCTCGATACCCTCGACGAGCTGACCCGCATCGGCGAGGAAGCGAGCTCCTTCGAAGAGCTTGCCCACCGCACGGTCAGCCTCGTGCAGGAAGCGCTCGGCGCCAGCGGGGTCTGCTACCTGCTGATCGAACCCGGCCACCACTTCGAGACCCACGCGGTCGCCGGTGAGACCGGCGCGTTCCGGCTCTGGCTGAAAGGAGCGCCGGCCAAGGACGCACCGGGTGGCAGCCTGCTCCTGGCGGGCAGCGGCAGCGTCCTGGGCGATTTCGTCGCCAGCCAGGTCAACGAGCGCGTCCTGCCGCTGGCCCGCGCGACCGGCTTTCGCTCCTTCGGTGCGATCCCGATTCGAACCGGCGAGGAGCTCGCCGGCGCCCTGCTCTGCTTCTTCGACAGGCCAGCCGCCAGCCTGCCGCTGAACGAAGCGGACCTTGACTCCGTGGCCAGAATCGCGGGCATCGCCCTTGCGAACTACCGCCTGCGCGAGCGGCTGGTTTCGTCCGAGACCCGCTATCGCACCCTCTTCGAAGAGACGCCGGACGCCTTGCTGGTCTCCGCTCTGGACGGTACGGTCCTGGACGCCAACGAGGCCGCCGTCCGCTTGTACCGCGTCAACAGGGGCGAGGTTCTTGGCCGCTACTTCGGCCAGCTCATCACCGCCGATGAGCGAGAGATGGCTCGCCGCCGGCAGATCGTGTGGGCTCAGGGTGGCGGCACCTTCCGAGACCGAGGCCGCAGAGCAGACAGCTCCGAGTTTCCGGTGCAGATCGAGATTCGAGTTGTCGAATTGGGTGGGCAGCGCCGCTTCCTGCATCTGGTGCGAGACCTGTCGGACCAGGAAAGCCTCCAGCGAGAACTGCTCCAGGCCCAGAAGATGGAGGCTCTGGGCCAGCTCGTGTCGGGCGTCGCTCACGAGCTGAACAACCCGCTGGCCGCGATCATTGCCTTCAGCCAGTTGATGCGCAGCGACGAACGGCTGCCCGAAGACATGAGGCACGACGCCGGCCTGCTGGTTCAGGAGGCAGACCGAACCAGGCGCATCGTCCAGAACCTCCTCGATTTCGCGCGGGCTCGACCACCGGAACGGGCGCCCACCGGGATCGCCACGCTTGTCCAGAGTGTGCTCGAGCTGCAGTCCTATGCCCTCAATGCCAACCAGATCCTGGTCAAGGTCGACATCCCCGCTCCATTGCCTGAAGTCGATCTGGACCGCGCCCAGATGCAGCAGGTCCTCCTCAACCTGACGATCAACGCCATCCAGGCCATGCACGGTCGCGACCGCAAGACGCCCGCACACCTGTGGATCAGTGCCGCACTGGTCAAGACACGCTCTTCGTCGGGCGCTTCGCGGATAGAGAGGGCGCTCGACGACCCCGCGCGAATCCGGATCACCATCCGGGACGATGGTCCTGGAGTCCCTGAGCGCGTTCGGCCTCGACTGTTCGATCCGTTCTTCACGACCAAGGCACCCGGCGAAGGCACCGGCCTTGGCCTGTCCGTGTCGTTCGGAATCGTGACCGCCCACGGCGGTCATCTGTGGCACGAGCCCGGGCCGGGGGGGGTCGGCAGCATATTCGTGATCGAGTTGCCTGTCACGGCTCGACCGATCGACGAGAGACGGCCGCCGGCGGCCCCCGAGCCGCACGCCCCACGAAGAGCCACCCAGACGGCAAGGCCACAGCCAACGGAACCCCGCGCCGGGCACACCGCACGACGGCCGGTGCCGCGAGCGGTTGCCGCGTCGGCGGGTCCGGTAGCCGTGGCAGCTGGTCCCGTGGCGGCAGCTGGTCCCGTGGCGGCGGCCGAGCCCGCGGCGGCCGCGTCGAAGGAAGCGCAAGCGCCCATGGAACCGGAAATCGGACCTGCGCCTGCCCCGGCAGCGGCTCCGGCGACCGCCACGCAATCGACTTCCGTGTCGCCTGCGGACGCCGGGTCGGCTGCCACTCCGCGTCGGCCCAATATCCTCGCCATCGACGACGAGCCGTCGATCAGAGCGTTCCTGCGAAAGGCGCTCGCGGCAGCCGGGATGGACTGCCAGCCGGTTCAGGACGGAGCCGCCGCCCTCGAGGTACTCCGCGACACCGCCTTCGACATGATGCTCATCGACCACCGCATGGCCGGCATGAGCGGCACCGAGTTCTACGAGGCCGCCGTGAGCTTCCGGCCTGAACTGACCGAGCGGGCAGTCTTCATGAGCGGCGACGTCCTCAATCCGGACTTGAGGGGGTTCGCCACGCAACGGGGCATTCGTCTTCTGGCAAAGCCCTTCGACATCGACGCGGTGATCCGAGTCGTGCGCGAGGTCCTCGCCGCCGGGGATGCCGAGGGTCCTTCGAGTCGGTAGCGCGGCTGCCTGTCTCGGCGCCTATCCCCGCCTGCCGGCCCGCGAAGAGGCCCCGCCGGACCCGGCCATCAGATCGAGAAGTCGATCGGCGGCGGCGTAGGGATCGAGCTCGTGCGCGGCAACCTCACGCAACAATGCCGCGGCGATCGGCGCGGCCTCGAACGACCTGGCCCGCTCGTAAAGCCGGTCAGAGAGGACGGCCCAGATCTGCGCCTCGGCCCGAGCCAGGCGTGTCGACGAGGCTTCCGTCACGCCGACCGCCGATCGGTGACGGTCGAGGGCGGCCAGCAACTCGGGCACTCCCTCGCCCGTTGAAGCCGTCGTCACCAGCACTTCCGGCTGCTTGGGCGCCGGCCGTCCCGGACGCCCCTCGCGGGGAGCGTCGGAGAGCATCGCGCGGAGCTGCCCCGCGGTCCGGTGCGCACCGGGGCGATCGCCCTTGTTCACGACGACGATGTCCGCCACCTCGAGCAGACCCGCCTTTATGGCCTGTATCTCGTCGCCCATCTCGGGAGCCTCGACCACGACCGTCGTGTCGGCCGTGGCCGCCACTTCCACCTCGCTCTGACCCGTGCCCACGGTCTCGATCAAGACCACGTCGAAGCCCACGGCGTCGAAGACCGCGGCAGCGGCGGTGGTCGCCGACGAGAGCCCACCGGCATGACCGCGCGAAGCCATGGATCGGATGAAGACACCGTCGTCCGTGGCGTAGGCCTGCATCCGGACGCGGTCGCCCAGAACGGCGCCGCCGGTGATCGGACTCGATGGGTCGACCGCCACGACCGCCACGGGACGGCCGGCGCGGCGAAGCTCGGCGATCAGCGCCGCCACGAGGGTGCTCTTGCCGGCGCCGGGCGGTCCCGTGATGCCGATCAGCTGGGCCCGCCCGGCAGCCGGATAGAGGCGCCGCAGGGCGGCCTCGGCGATCGGCGACCGGTTCTCGACCGCGGTCAACAACCTGGCCAGAGCGCGACGGTCGCCCGCGAGGGCGGCGTCACAGAGGGAATCCGTCCGCCGCGCAACCGCGACTTCGCCAACCGCGGGAGCGCCGGTCTCGGTCACGCCGGTCGGGCTAGTCCCGCGGCCGGGCGTTGGCGCGCAGGAAGTCGGCCACCTCGGCGATCGTCGTCCCGGGCCCGAAGACCGCGGCCACGCCACTCTCCTTGAGGGCGGGCACATCGTCGTCCGGGATGATGCCGCCGGCGGTGACTAGGACGTCGGTCATGCCGCGCTCGCGCAGCAGGGCGCAGACTCGCGGCACGAGCGTCATGTGCGCGCCCGACAGGATGGACAGCCCAACGACATCGACGTCCTCCTGCAGGGCGGCCGTCACGATCATCTCGGGCGTCTGGCGCAGGCCGGTGTAGACGACTTCGAAGCCTTCGTCGCGAAGACCGCGAGCGAGCACTTTGGCACCGCGATCGTGCCCGTCGAGCCCGGGCTTGGCGATGAGAACCTTGAGCGGTCGATCAGGCATGGGTCGAATGATAAGGGGCCAGAGCGTAGCTCAGCCCGGCAGCGAGCTGACCAGCCCGATCGCGTACAGGTTCGAGAGGTCGCTCATGCTCGTCAGCGCCTCGTGATGTCCGGCTGCGCGAATGCGCGCGATACACACAGAACACAGGTAGGCGCGAGTCCCGTTGGGATCTTCGACGACATGCCTGTCGGAGAAGAAGACGCTGCCTACCGCGGTCTCTTCACCACACCCGACACACGGTTCCTCGTGGGGATTGGCTTCGAGCTTCTGGCTCATCTCGTCCTCCCACGGCCCTCGGCCGCTCTTGCGTGTCGATTGAGGCCATCCGGCCATGTCTGGACGCCGCCCGCCGGATCATATCCTCGGGACGGCCCGATCCAGGTGAGACATGAACTCGTCGCGCGTCTCCTTGGTCGTGCGGAAAGTGCCGAGCACGCTGCTCGTGACCATGGTAGCGCCGCCCTTCTGAACGCCGCGCATCGCCAGGCAGAGGTGTTCTGCTTCTATGACCACGCCGACACCGTATGGGTTCAGACGCTCCTGCAGGAAGTCGCCGATCTGCTGGGTCATCCGCTCCTGCACCTGCAGCCGCCGGGCATACATCTCGACGATCCGCGGAATCTTCGAAAGGCCGATCACGCGACCGCGCGGCAGGTACCCGACCGCGACCGCACCGAAGAACGGCAGCATGTGGTGCTCGCACAGCGAGTGGAACGGAATCCCCTTGATGACGACCATCTCGCTGTAGCCGACGTCGAAGACGGCGCCGTTGATGAGCCGGTCGGGATCGACGCGGTAGCCGCAGGTCAGCTCGAGCCACATCTTGTGCATGCGCTCGGGTGTCCGAAGCAGGCCCTCGCGGTCCGGATCCTCGCCGATCTCGAGCAGGATCTCGCGAACGGCCCGCTCAACGCTGCGGGGCTCGCCGGCCGTCTCCCCGGCCGCCGTCTCCCCAGCCGCCGGCTTCTCGGCGGCCTCAACGCGGTCCTCTTCTTCGCCGCGCTCGATGTCCTCGACCAGCCGGCGGACGTGCGCCTGCAGGTCGAGCTTGTCGCGGTCGAACGATTGATCGGTCGGCATCGCTTGCTCCTTCGTCCGAATCCTACGCCGTGCCGGCGCACTACCGGTCATCGAGCGCGCATCGCGAGTCGGGGCATAGCCGGAGCCGTAGCATAGGGAGATGGCCAGGCGACCCCGGGGCAGTTCACGCCGCCGTGCCGTGTCGGACACACCGGCGCGGTTCGAGGAGCTCGTGCAGCGCGCGCTCGACACCATTCCGGAGCCGTTCGCTCGCGCGCTGGACGAGGTGGCCATCGTCATTGCCGACGAACCTTCTCGACAGCAGCGCCTCGATGCGGGCCTCCGTCGCGACGAGGGCCTGTACGGGCTGTACGAGGGAGTGCCCCGGACCGAATACGCCGCCGACTGGGCCTTCGTGCCCAACAAGATCACGCTCTTCCAGACCGCTCTCGAGGAGGACTTCCCCGATCCGGCCGAGCTCGAGCACGAGGTCTGGGTGACGGTCGTCCACGAGCTGGCCCACCACCTGGGAATCGCCGATGAGCGGCTGCACGACCTCGGCGTGGACTGACCTCGTCCGGGCGGTGAGGCGGCCGCCGGGCCGATCGCCGGGTCGCCGGCGGCGGGCTCTCGCCAAAGAAACATGCAACCTGGAGCGCCCCTCGCGCATCGATACAGGTAGAGGCACCGGCCGGCGACTGAAGCCGCCGGCTTGGAGGGAGGCAGATGGACCGAGCACTCGTCGAGAGAGCCCGATCGAAGGCGTCGGTGGCGTGAGCGCCGCCGGCGTCCGAGACCGTCATGCCTTCGACGTCCTCGTACGTGATCGGATCGATGCCGTGTACCGAACATCGCTGGCAATCCTCGGCGGCCAGGCCGACGCGGCCGACGCCACGCAGGAGACATTCGTCTCGGCCTGGACGCATTGGGACGCGCTGCGCGACCCCGACAGCTTCGACGCCTGGCTGGGCCGCATCAACCTGAACGCCTGCCGGGCCCAGCTTCGCCGTCGAGGCCGGACGAGGGTCCGCGAGATCCGGCTGCCCGACCCCCAAGACGGGGGCGAGCAGCCCTCGACCGATCGGGCCCTTGACGACCGAACCGCCGACGCGGACGCCTTCGATCGAGCCTTCGCCCGGCTGTCGGCCGACGACCGGGCCGTCCTCGTTCTGCATCACCTCCAGGAGCGGTCCGTGGCGGAGATCGCGGCCGTTCTCGGGGCGCCCGTCGGAACCGTCAAGTCACGACTCCACCGCGCCCGTGCGGCCCTCGAGTCGGCCCTCGCGAAGGAGTCGCGATGAACGAGCAGCTTCCGCCGATTGACTCCGAGCTGCGCCGGCAGCTGGCGCGGCGTGCGGCCGGACGGCGGCCCGACGGGCTGCTCGACGAAGTGTCCGCGACACTCGACCGGACCCGCGAGCCGCGAGCCGCGGCGGCGGCCGGATGGACGCGCCCGACCTGGAGGCTGCCCAGAGTTGCCGCGGCAGGTGCGGCCGTGGCGGTCGTGGTTGTCTTGGCGGCCGCGATCGTCCTGCCCGCGTGGCGCAACGGTCCCGCCGCTTCGCCCGGCGGCGGCCTTGCCGGCTACCCGGCGGGCCGCGGCCTCACGACGGCCGAGCTGGCCGCGCTCCTGGCCGGCCCGCAGCTGCCCACGAACGAGACGCTCGTCGTCTCGGCCACGATCGACATCCGCTCCGACGTCTGCCCGATGAACCGCTACCCGACGCTCGGGGTGATCGACGGCATGGATCCGCAGGTCTGCGTGATGGAAGGCACCCTGCCACCGGTGCTCAACGGCAGGACGGCGACCGGGGCATTCGCGCTTCGATACCTCGGGGAGAGGACGTTTGGACTGCTCGGCCAGGTCACGCCCGCTTCCTCGGGGCTCGCCTTCCGCGCCACCGACGACTGGCCGCTCGAGGGCAAGACGTTCCTCGTCGACGGCTGGCTGGGAGCCACCATCACTCCTCTGCCGTGCGCCTCGACAGATCCCTCCTCCTACGGCGATCCGCTGGACCCGGGAGGCACTGAGTGCGGGTATGACTACTGGCTGAGCGACACCTCCAGCCCGCCGGCGGCTGTGTCTCGTGTTGCGGTGGAGGCCGCGGGTGCGGCCCACTTCGACTCCATCGGCGTCGTCCCACCTACCCAGGGCCTCTATGTCGTCCGCTCCATCACCGATCAGTGCCCCAACTCTTCGCCGCAGAACAACCGCGGCTGCTCCGCGTGGCGGGTCCTCGCGAGAGTCGCGGACGTGTCCCTGCCGCAGCCGAGTCTATCTGCGCCGTCCTCGTCGTTCTCGGCGTGGCCATCGGCCGCGGTGCCTACACCCACAAGCTTGCCCCCGGCAACGCCCGTCACGCAGCCGTCCGATCCCCTCGCCCACGCACCGCTGGCCGCGGCTCCGATCGGCATGGTCGGTTCGGGCGGACGGCCGCTGACGGAGGCCGAATTCACCACCCTGTTGGCCGCGGACCCGACACATCTCGCCGGCCGAATCGCGATCGTGAAGGGCTCGGTTCCAACCGGCTTCGAGTGCTCGGACATCGGGACGGTCGCGTCGGGCGCGCCGGCACCCGCGCCAGGCTGCCGCGTGCTGGAGGGGCAGATCGCCCGAGAAGGCTATTGGGCGGTTCGGGTCGGTGCGGATGGCAAGCTATCTGTCGTCGGCGAGATCGCCCTCAACAAGACCGGCTTGGTATTCACGCTCGATCAGGTCGCCTGGCCCGCGCTCGGTAACGGGGGCAAGCTTGCGGTCGTCGACGCCTGGCTCGACTGGGAGCCATCTCTCGCCTGCGACACGCCGCCATACCCGTCCGACTCGGAGTGCGGTGCCGGAGCGGTCTGGTCGGTCCTGACCAGCGCGCCGCTCGAGACCCAGGGGACGGGCTACCCGTATATGGCTCCGCCCCCGTCGGGCGTTGTCGCCCTCGACCTCGGGCTGGGCGCCTATCAGATCTACGGATCGCGCGATCTCGAGGCGCGTCCCATCCACGCCCTGTTTCTTGTGCGGATGGCCGGATCGGGCGGGACGATCCTGGCCCGCCTCGAAGTGTCGACTCCGTAGGCGCAAGTCGGCCTCCGGCGCCCGGCCCGTGGCGGTAACATTCGGCACACCGTCGCCAGCAGCGAAGCTGGTCCAGCCGCAGCCACCAGGAGTGGGTCGAATGCCGGGCTTCACGCCGTTCAGCAGCAACTATTCGGATCTCTCGTCCAATCAGGGCTACCAGTTCGAGTTCCGCTGCGACATCTGCGGCAGCGGCTACCGAAGCGAGTTCCAGAAGAACCTTCTCGGGACGGGCGCATCGATCCTGGGCGGCGCCAGCAACCTGATCGGCGGGCTTTGGGGAGCTCGTAACGTGGCGGACTCGGCGCAGGAAATCACCGACCGCGACGCCCGGGACAAGGCCCTGCAGAAGGCCTCGAACGAGATCATGCCGCTGTTCCACCGCTGCGTGCGATGCAACAAGTGGGTCGACGAAACCTGCTTCAACAAGGCCCGCGGCCTGTGCGTCGGGTGCGCCCCGAACCTCGCCGCCGAGATGGAGGCCGAGCGTTCGTCCGTCGAGATCGACCAGATGCGCCAGGCCGTTCAGGGCCAGCAGGTCTTCTCGGGCGACACGAGCGCCCGCTCCACGGAATGCCCCAACTGCGGCAAGCCCGTCGGCAGCGAGAAGTTCTGCGGCAACTGCGGCTCGTCTCTGGGCGTCTCGAAGTGCAGCAAGTGCGGCGCGGAGCTGGCGGCCGACACCCGTTTCTGCGGCAACTGCGGCAACAAGGTCGCCTGACCGAGGCGGGGCGGCGCGGTGGTTGCGCCCGCCTACTTGAACAGCTCGGCGGAGGAGAGGGGGTTGCCATCATTGTCCACGCCGCCCGCCAGCAGGACGCTGCCGTCCGGCAAGAGGGTGGCAGTCTCGGCCGTTCGGGCCACCTGCGTAGAACCTCTGCGGATTGGCCCGCCAGCCGGGTCATAGAGCGCGGCTGCGTGGGTGGCTACCGATTCAGACGTCACCGGGTCCTGGAGGCCACCGCCCTCGAACAGCACCCCGCCGTCGGCGAGTCGCGTGGCAATGTGAATGATCCATTGACCGCCAGGCGATATGAAGCCCGCGTCAGCGCAGGTGCCGCTCGTGGAGTCGTATGTCTCTAGATAGCCGCCCTCGTACAGCAGGACGCGGCCTTCCGGCAGCAGCGTGGCCGCAGTCGGTCCACTTCGAGGGACCGCGTAACCTTGGTACTTGGCCGATGGCGTTCCGTGCGGAAGCGCGAGCGAGACAGTCGTGAACTTGCCCTTTGCCTCGTCGAAGGTCAGCGCCTCGGTGTCACTGTCTGTGTGGGTCACCAGGACCCTGCCGCCTGGCAGGAGCACCGCGGTGTTGGAGTCGCCGCCGACGGCCTCCTGGCCAGTCCGAGTGAACTTGCCTGTGTGCGGGTCGTAAAGTTCGTCCCAGGCAGCCCAGCCGTCGAGGAGGACTCGACCGTCGGGAAGAAGAGTGGCCGTGGCAAATGTGCGTGGCGTCGCCATCGAGCCGGTCTTGGTGAACATGACTGTATCTGGGTCATATAGCTCGGCAGAGGCAAGCATCTCCGCGCCAGCAGTGGCGGCAACGTTGGTGCAGTGCCGCGGGTCCGAACAGCCCCAGCCACCCGCGATCAGGACCTTGCCGTTCTGCAGAAGCGTGGCT
>Ga0182011_10002072_pt1 | contig 17141 bp, 9 predicted proteins | sample 711E1DmetaG_FD_120481 | JGI IMG/M metagenome (GOLD analysis project Ga0182011, IMG submission 120481) | Permafrost microbial communities from Stordalen Mire, Sweden - 711E1D metaG | ecosystem: Environmental > Terrestrial > Soil > Wetlands > Permafrost | place: Sweden: Stordalen | collected... | reverse complement strand
CCTTCGGCCTAGGCTGGTATAGAGCGGGCCTTTGGCCCTTGTTTTTGTGCAGCGAATTGACGGCTCAGGACAATTCAACCACGACGAACTGCTTCCACTGCGCACTACCGAGTAACATCAGTGAGGTAAAACCGACCACGGATGAACGCGGATTAAAGACAGAAAGGTCTTGTTTTATCCGTGAAGATCCGCGTTTATCCGTGGTTGCTTCTGCTTTTTTGTTCTATTTTCGATGCGGTTGTTCCCTGTTTACGGTCTGAATTGCCCCCACTTAGAATTGCTTTTTTGGCGCTGCTTTGCTTGCGCTGTATGCTATAGCTTCTGGCCAAGCACAGCAGAATCGGATGACAAGAGAAGATCCGCGCGGCAATAGAGCTACGGAACCGCGCAGGGAAGCGCAAAGACTGTAATTTAGGTTGATTGAGAGAACGTCATGCAGAATAATCCGATTGTCAGCGAAGATTTGCGCGAGGAGTATCAGCGGCAGATGCTGGCGATTCGCGGTGCGTTCGCGGCCGGGGCGACCGGTGCGGCTACGATTGGCGCGCGCTCGTCCGCCATGGACGAACTGATCGTCGGGTTGTGGAAGCGGGCGGTCATGGAGACGCCAGTGCTGGGGCAGGGAATTGCTGTGCTGGCGGTGGGCGGATACGGGCGGCGCGAGATGTTTCCCCACTCCGACGTGGACCTGCTGTACCTGATCGACGGCAAGGTCGACGAGCAGGAGATTAAGAAGCCGATCCGGCGCATTAGCCAAGCGCTGTGGGATTGCGGAATTCAACTGTCGCCAGCGACACGCAAGCGCAACGAGGCCGAACGATTCGACGCGGAGAATGCGGAGTTCACCCTGTCGCTGCTGGATCGGCGACTGCTGGCGGGCGATGAAGCGGTCTTTCAGCGCTTCGACTCGATTGGCCTGCCCAAAATGCTGGAGCGCGAGCACAAGGCGTTGGCTGCGGCGTTGGTGGCGCTGACCCGCGAGCGACACGCGAAGTACGGCGATACGCCCTTCCATCTGGAGCCGAGCATCAAAGACTGTCCCGGCGGGCTGCGCGACGTTCACGTCTGTGGGTGGCTAAAGACGCTGGAGAATGCAGGGCGCGGAGCAAAGACGTCGGGTGACGGCCGCGGCTTTTCTGGCGGGGTAGACCTCGAGGAGTTTCAGAATGCCGTGGAGTTCCTCTTTGCGGTGCGCTGCTTTTTGCACTATCGGCACGATCGCGACGACAACACGCTGGACTGGCACGCTCAGGATGCGGCGGCGGTGACGGGCCTCGGCATGGGGCCGCAGCGAATGCAGTGGGCCGAGACGGGCGAGAGCGAGGGTGTCGACGCAGCCTACTGGATGCAGCTCTACTTTCGCCATGCGCGCAACGTGGAGCGGCGGCTGGCGCGAGCGTTGGACATTGTGCCGGAGAAGCCTCGCGCGGTGCGCTGGACCGCCGCGGCTAAGGCCGCATTCGCTCGCGGTCGGCGCGGAGCCGAGCTAGCCACGGTGGGCTATCGCATTCTGAACGGTTACGCGGTTCTGGACGCGACCGGGGAGACGGGCGATCCGGCGGACGATCCAGATGTTGTGTTGCAACTGTTTGGCGCGATCTCGCGCACGGGATGCGGGCTGGAGCGCGCCAGCGAGGAGCGTATCTCGCAGGCGCTGCCGCTGCTTTCGGCGCATCTGGAGGAGGGTCCCGCGCTGTGGCGCCACTTGCGCGAGATTCTGCTGGGAGCCAACTCTGGCGATACTCTGCGAACCATGCACGCGCTGGGCATTCTGGAGCTGCTGATCCCGGAGTTCCACGCCATCGACGCGTTGGTGATTCGCGACGCCTACCATCGCTACACGGTCGACGAGCACACCATGGTTGTCATCGACACGCTACATGCGCTCGAACAGAAGCAGACCGGCACGATGGGCGTCTGGGCGGAACGCTTTGGAGGGATTCTGCGCGATGTGCAGCATCCAGAGCTGCTCTATCTGATGGCGTTGATGCACGATACCGGCAAGGGGCGCAACACAGGAGACCACGCGCTGGAGAGCGCGCGCATGACGGAGAATCTGTTGGGCCGGTTGGTGCTGGACGCCTACGAGAGCGGGCAGGTGCTGGGTTTGATTCGCAATCATCTGGAGATGTCGGCAGCGCTGCGTCGCGACATCTTCGATCTGGAGACGGTGCGCGCCTTCGCTGGCAAGGTGCAGACGCCCGAGACGCTGCGCATGTTGACGCTGTTCACCTACGCCGATATTTGCGCGGTTCACCCGGACGCGCTGACACCGTGGAAGGCGGAGAATCTGTGGCGGCTGTATCTGGCTACGGCAAGCTATCTGGACCGCAGCGTGGACGACGAGCGTGTGGGGGCGCGCATCGGTAAGGAACTGGTAGATCGCGTGACGGCTCTGTTGCCAAACGGGCGCGCCGAGGTCGAGAGCTTTCTCGCCGGATTTCCCGAGCGCTACCTGCGTACACGTACGCCAGAGCAGGTGCGGATGCACTTCGAGATGGCCGAGCGCATCAACGACGACCCGGTGCAGATCGAATTTCGCTACGCGCAGGGCACCAGCGAGATCACGCTGCTGGCCCGCGACCGCCCGCTGCTGTTCGCCGACATGGCGGGCGCGCTGGCGGCCTGGGGAATGAACATCGTTACGGCGGATGCGTTCTCCAACCTACAGGGTATAGTGGTGGACACCTTTCGCTTCACCGACACCTTCCGCACGCTGGAGATGAACGCCTCCGAGCACGCGACGTTTGTCGCCAGCATTCACGACGGGATGGCGGGCAAGCAGTCGGTGGAGAAGCTGCTGGCTGGACGGCGTCGTGGGCGGAGAAAGACGCCGAAGGTTATCGTTGAGGCGCGCGTTGACTTCGACGACGAGGTCTCCTCGTACAGCACACTGCTACAGGTGGTGGCGCAGGACATTCCCGGACTGCTGCGTGCAATCAGCCTCGCGCTGGCCGGACGCGGATGCAATATCGAGGTGGCGCTGGTCGACACCGAGGGCGAGACCGCTATCGATGTCTTCTACATCACGCGCGACGGAGCCAAGCTGGATGCGCCCGAGCAGAAAGATCTGAAGCGTGACCTGCTGGCGGCCATGTCGGCCAACGCCGGCAAGTAGCTGTTTCGGGGTTTTCCTTCCAGCGCTCGCAGTTTTCTTTGTCAGACCGCAGCGGGTGTCTTCGCGGTCCGGTACTGTAGAGAATGAAAATTGACATTCTGGGCGCAGCAAAGAATCCGCCCTTTGCCGCTCTGCACGTTGGCAAATTCGCCTGAACGACCTGTCTCTGACAGGCAAAAATCGCTTTCGGTAATGCTATACTATCCTTCGGGTTGCAGGTCGCTCCTGTCGCGCAGCAAGTGTGCGCAGGCTCCATGCGGAGGTGGCGAAATTGGCAGACGCACTAGCTTGAGGTGCTAGCGCCGCAAGGCATAGGGGTTCAAGTCCCCTCCTCCGCACCAATCTGAAAACAAAATCATTTACGAGCAGGCCAGCCGGTTCCGGTTGGCCTGCTTTTTCGTCACTATAACCATTGCGAGAGAAAGACGGTTTGCCCGCCATTCTACAGCGTCTCTTGGTCTGGATGACAGGATCAAGGAGTGCACACTCGTTTGTGCGAAGACGCTGACTGCGGCACTCGGCGCTGCAATAACGCTGGCCGCGATCACAGCGCTTGCAAATCCAGAACATCACCCAGCAATCGGAGTTGCGGCAAAACCTAAGCTGCAGAACAACTTCCCCATGAACCGCCATCCGTGCAGGCAGAGTGATAGTTGACTGTCCAGACGCTTTCCCTTATGCTTTAGCGATGCCTAGGCCACGAAGCGACGAGAAGCGGATTGCCCTCCTGGAGGCAGCAACTCGCATCATCGTCACACAGGGACTGAGTGCCCCGACTGCCGGAATCGCGAAAGAGGCAGGTGTTCCAAACGGCTCTTTGTTTACCTACTTCGAAACCAAAACCGAGCTTTTGAACCAGCTTTATCTGCAACTGAAGGGCGAGATGGCTGCCACCGTCCTGAATGGCCTGCCAGCCAAGGCAGAACCTCGGGAGCGATTTTTCCGCGTCTGGAAAAACTGGACAAATTGGGCAGTTACTTTCCCTGAAAAGCGGCAAGTGCTCGCCCAACTCTCTGTTTCGGGAGAAATTACCGCACAAAGCCGCGCGGACGGACATAAGATGATGGCGGATATCGCTGAGTTGGCCGATCACAGCCGTGCGAACGGCCCTATGAACAAGGCGCCGCTTGGATTTGTACTCGCGATCATGAATTCAGTGGCAGAGGCCACGATGGATTACATGACACAAGATCCTCCAAACGCCAAAAAGCACTGCAAAGAAGGTTTCGATGCGCTTTGGCGAATAGTGGAGTAATCGTTGGACTATTCAATGACTGACCAGACACATACCCCCAGGAGAGTGAAATGCCGCAGTCCACGTCGAGAAACCCCTCCGCAGAACACAAAGCATACATCATCACCGGTCCGACATCAGGGATCGGTCGCCGTACGGCGCTGGACGTAGCTAAGCACGGCCCGGTTGTGCTCGTGGGCCGCGACCGTGGAAAGCTAGATGCGTTGCAGCAGGAGATCCAGCAGAAAGGCGGGCATGCAATTTCCGTCGTGTGCGACTTGTCAGATATATCAAGTGTGCAACGAGCGTCTGCTGAGATCATAAGCCTGAATCTTCCCCTCGCAGGGCTCGCCAACAATGCGGGCATCATGCAGATGCGCCCCACCAAGAATGCTCGCGGCTGGGATCTGTCGTACGCCACGAATCACCTTGGGCCTTTCGTGCTGACCGAAACGCTTATGCCGCACCTTAGCGATGGTGCTAATGTCGTCTTCGTGGTCTCCGCCGTAGAAGACCCTGAACGCAAGCCAGCCGTGTTTGTTGGTTTCCGAGGTGCTCGTTATATCTCCGCCGAGGCCAGTGCGCGGGGCGAATGGGAGCCAGGCGGATCCTCCAAACCTGGGTTCGATGCCTACGCGACTTCCAAACAAGCCATCCTTGCTGCGGCACTGGCATTCGCCCGTGAGAATCCACGACTGCACATCAACGCAATCGAACCGGGCCTCAATCCAACTACAGGTCTCGGAGGAGGCGACGCCAACGCCTTCGTGCGCTTTGTGCAGAGGTTCGTCGTGCCGCTGCTCGTGCCACTGCTCATGCCCTTCATCAAGATCTTGAGCACTCCGAAGCGAGCCGCGCGCGAGATTAGCAAGATCCTGATCGATCCATCTGGGCACACCGGTTTCTACTACGACGAGGGTGGCCATCCGATGCAAGGCTCCGCGCTCGTGCGCGACCCGAAGTTCCAGGATCGCGTCGTAGCCGAGACACGCGCTTTCCTTGCCGCCGGCCCCACATCTCGCTGTTGAGATGTGGGTTCTTGAATCGCTAACAAAAACCTTGTCAAGTATCGTCCCCGCGTTGCCTTTGTCATATTCGCTACCCCTTCGCATTAGAACAGCTCGCTAAGGGGTACGTTTTTCGGGGGCAAGGTCAAAATATTTAGAAAATAACTGTTGACAATGTTTCCATGGCAAAACTATATTTGGGTCGTTCTAATGGTAACGTTATATATTCATCTTTGGTGTCAATGTATGGGTTTCCAAGGTGAATGTTAGATAGGCCATTAATTTCTATAAAATTCATGTTTTTAGAGGGATGCTTTCAATACATATGGAGGGTACGTTATCGAAATTCCATTTTCTACGGCTGATTCAGTGCCTCTTTCTTATCCTATGCAGTTGCAATGGCACATGGGTAAATTGCACGGCAACTATCAGAGCGGGACGGACACCACAACCGAGGAAAGTACAGTAGTCGCGCTTGCTAAGGAGTCATGTATATCGGTGATTAATAGACGTAAATGTGAGATCTAAAATCCATGCGGTGAATGGCCTCAAAATGCTCATGCGTCAGTTTGTTGGAGTAGATACCAAGCTTAAAATCGGTGGCCTATTAGGTGGCAGTCTCGATTACGCCCGATCGAATCGTGGTTAAGATTCTGGAGATGGATGTAAAAGACGCAGTTAGCGGGGTCCTTGATGGCAAATCTCCTGAGAATCTCTTGTGAATATTCGTGCCTAGAAGGTGATTACATCTGTTCAATTGGCACTGTAACACCCAACGACGAAGAATCTTCGTTGCCCTAGAGGAGGAATTGCTTTGAGAATAAAATTTGGTAACAAGTTTTGTTTTGTTTTATTTTTGGCGATGACGTCTCTTTTCGGAACAGGGACTTGGGTCGTTGCTCAAGTGATTCCTCAGATACCCACACCGACCTTCGTCCATCCGGGCGTTCCTCTTACGATCACCGATCTCAACAACGTCTCCCAAATGATTCAGCTTCAAATGCAGCCCTGGTACGGCGGTTACCAACAGCTGCTCGCGGACAGTCATTCGCAGCTGACCTATACGATGCAAGGACCGTTCAACGAGGTCGACCGCAATTTAAACGGAACCGGTGTCAACGTCAACCTGAACCAATGGAGGTCAGACATGACTGCCATTGGCAATTTGGCGCGCCTTTGGTACTACACGGGCAACACCGCTTATGCGCAGAAAGCGCACGATATTCTGCTCGCATGGGCGACCACGCAGACCATCTTCGGCGGATATGAAAGTAATCTGGATATGGGTGACTATATCCATCAATTCGTAACGGGCGCCGACATTCTGCGTGGCACATGGCCGGGATGGACAGCCAACGACACGGCTACCGTGAAGAACTTCTTCACGAATGTCTACTACCCCGGCGCAGGGATTGGCGTCAATGGCCCCGCAAACAAAGGTGCATACACACTGGTTGACGGTGTGTTTCTTTCACTCTTCAACGACGACCAGGCCACCTACAACCAGGTTATGGGTGATTTTCTGCAGGCAACCCAGTCAGGTCTTCTAAACTCCACAACGACTGGCCAGATCGGCGAATCGCTCCGTGATGAGGCACATCCCTATGATGAATGGTATAGTTTGGCACGACTGGCGGAAGCTTCCTGGAGTCAGGGTATCGATGTTTATTCGCTACTGCAGAACCGTTTACTAGCAGTCGGTGAATATCATGCGCGCTTGACCGATTTCAATCAGTACAGCATCTACGGAGCGCCCTGGGTTCCCTTCGGCTCCATCGACGAATATTATATTGGCCTACCTGCGCCGCCATACGGCGATCTCAACGTTCGGGCGGGGGTAAATATTCTCCGGGGAGCATACAACTTACGCGAAGGCATGCTCACGCCCTGGATGGATCAGGCAGCACAATTGACTTCAGATGATTCAGTGTCTTTTTCGTTTGAAAAGGTCAAGGACAGTTCGACTGCCACGCCCATTGTCTACAATTATCCTCTCGTCGCTTCTGCTTCGACAGGACTGACGGACTTGGATATTGGAGATGCGTCAGGATCTAGCGGGTATCAAAATGGCGTTTGGACTGTAACAGGTTCAGGCAGCACAATCTTTGCCGATTACAATGTTAACCCACAGATTCATAACGATAATTTCCACTTCGACTACTTGTCCATTACCGGTGATGGCACCTTCATCGCTAAGGTGAATGCGCCACCAGCCGCGGCAAGCAACAACTCTATCGCCGGCATTGCAGTGCGCGACACGCTTAGTGGAATACCAAATGTCGGCGCCGAAATTGGATTGTCTCTAGTTCAAAGCGGCTTTGCTTATTCCCAAAGTGTTATGCACGGTTGGAATACGATGTACGGCGGATCTAATTTTCAGGACAAATACTTCAACGGTAGATGTATCAGTACCTGGTGCGATCCATTGCCGGGCTCTGCCATTACTTCTGGCTATTGGTTCAAGGTGGACCGTCTTGGCAACTGGCTTAACCTGAGCATATCGCCGGACGGTACCAGTTGGGGAACGGTCGATTCGGGATATTTCAACACGCTTCCGCCCACGATGTTTTATGGCCTGTTTGTCTCATCCGGCGTAGGCGGATTGACAACGACAGGCAGCTTCAGCAACGTCACAGCCACCAATGGCGACGGCAACGGTGCGATCAGCATCCCCACCGCTCCGCTCAATGTTGTTGGCGGCCTCTCCGGCTCCTCCGCGATTATCCGCTGGCTATCCAGCTTCGGAGCCACGTCTTATAACGTCAAACGGGCGACATCGCCCAGCGGTCCATTCACTATGATCGGCTCTGGGGTGACCGGAACCATCTACACTGATACCGGATTGCCTGAGATCGGAACCTACTACTACGTCGTCACGGCACTGAACTCGGCGGGAGAAAGCGCAAATTCGCTCGCGGACTCACTGTCTTATCCTGGCTTGCCTTCGGCAACATTGCTAACAGGTACAGGCGGCAATGAACAGGCTGGGCTCAATTGGGTGGACAATGCGGAAGGTAGTAATTCCCCGCTCTACTTCAATGTAAAGCGCTCACTCACCAGTGGCGGCCCTTATACAACCGTTGCCAAGGTCACTTGGATGCTTTCAAGTACCACGCGGATTGGCAATAGCTACATTGACTCTCCTGTCACTAATGGCACGTCTTACTACTACGTTGTCAGTACGGTTGACGCCGTCGGCGAAGGCCCTAACTCCAATGAAGTTGCTGTCACGCCTTATCCCCCGCTGGCTCTAAGCATCGACTTTCAGGGAGGCGGCGCAACCAACGGTACCCCCGGAGTCATGGCCGCTTCGGAACTTGCTGGCTGGGTTCCAGTCGCAAGCTGGAATAACGCCGCGGGAGCTAACGGAACTGCTAACAATCTGGTTCTGAACAATGGAACTGCGACTACAGCGTCTATAGATTGGCAGGCAAACAATTCATCGAGCACGACCGTTGCCGACGTGGCTGGTGACTCTCGCATGATGAAGGGCTATCTCAATACGCCGGGGGGAACCATTACCACCGTCGATGTATCCAACCTGCCTAATAATATCGTCAGCGCTGGGTACGATGTCTATGTTTACAGTGACAGCAACAACAGCACCAACAAGACTGGGATGTACACCCTGAACGGAACGACCCAATCGGTTCTAGGTTTGGGTGGCCTGGAATACTCTGGCCAATATTTCCAAAACAACAATGGTGCAGGTAACTACGCGGTATTCAAAGGCGTCAATTCTTCATCGTTTACCATTACTGCAAATACGAATCCTGCCGACGGACCCACAGGCAGCGCGCCGATCAACGGTATCGAGATTGTTTCGTATGCCAGCGATCCTCTCAATGTACCTTCTTTGCCGGTCGCCCTATCAATCACGGGTGCGCCGGAAAATAGCGCTGTACTACTATCGTGGCCGTTCACGTCAACGGGCGCCGGAGTCTACTCGGTAACGCAGTTCAATATCAAGCGCGCTCAGACCTCGGGTGGACCCTATACGACCATTGGACACGTGAACTGGTTGACACAGTCCGGAAGCCTCGGCAATAACTATACCGACACTACGGCGGTCAACGGTCAGACGTATTACTACGTTGTTTCTGCGGTTAACTTCAACGGCGAGGGTCCGAACTCCAATGAGGTTCAAGAGTCGCCCTTCATTCGTCAGGCAATCAGCATCGATTTTGTGGGCGGCAGTTCGACCAACGGCAACCCGAGTCCGATGCAACCGTCTGAGGTCGCGGGTTTGATTCCGCTTGCTAACTGGAACAGTTTTGCGGGTGCCTCTGGAACAGGTTCAGCTCTCTACCTAAACGATGGGACCACGACCAGTGCTTCTGTGACCTGGAGTGCGCCTGATACCTGGAGTACCCCTATCACGGAGGCTCCAGGCAACGCACGCATGATGAAGGGTTATATCGATTGCACAGGCGGAAAAACGACCTCGGTCACTGTTTCAAGTTTGCCCACAGCCTTTGCTGCCTCGGGCTATGACGTGTACATCTACGTCGATGGCGACAACGGCACTAGCGTAAAGACAGGGGAATTCACCCTTGCGGGCAACACGGTCGGGGTAGTCGATCTTGGCGGTGTCAACTATTACGGAGAGTTCTTTCAGGGCAACAATGGCGGCAGCAACTATGTAATCTTCAAAAACGTCAACACATCGTCGTTCACGTTGACGGCTACACCGCTGGCAAGCGACGGCACCGGGGGAAGATCTGCAATCAATGGCATGTCTATCGTATCGTACGCCGTGGATATACCACCAACCGTCAACGTGCCGTCGGCTCCTGTAGTGACGGCGACTGCAGAGAACAACGCCGTTAGACTTACTTGGCCGTACAATCCCACCGCCCTCGGTGTCAGTGCTGTAAAAGCCTTCACGGTTCAGCGCTCTCTCACGTCGGGAGGCCCGTATACGACCATCGGAACCGTATTCTGGAACATGCCAGGCGGAACCCTGGGTAACACCTATACTGACACAACTGCTGTGAACGGAACCACGTACTACTACGTCGTTACCGGCAGCAACAGCGCTGGTATAAGTCCGAATTCAAACGAAGTAGCCGTTACTCCATTCATTCGCGAAGCTCTCAGCGTTAATTTTGAGGGGGGTAGTTCCACAAACGGTACGCCCAGCAAAATGCAGCCTTCGGAAGTGGCGGGCTGGATTCCTGTGGCCAACTGGAACAACGCCGCAAGTAAATCTGGGTCAGCATCCAGTCTAGTGCAGAGCGACGGAACTGTGACAGGTGCCTCCATTAGCTGGTCATCGAACAATACATGGAGCAGCCCTATAACGGAAGTAGCTGGCGATAGCCGTATGATGAAGGGCTATCTCGATTGTCCCAGCGGAAAGACAACCACGATCACCGTCAGCGGCGTGCCTTCTTCTTACGTTGGAGCCAGATATAACGTATACGTCTATACTGACGGCGACAATGGCGCAACCACAAAGACCGCGCAATACACTCTTGCGGGTACGACCTTAGGTAACGTCGACTCTCCCGGCGTGAACTTCAGCGGGCAGTACTTCCAGAACAACAATGGTGGCAGCAACTATGTTTTGTTTCAGAACTTGAACACGGCATCTTTCGTCCTCTCTGCAACTCCGCTTTCAAGTGACGGAACGGGTGGAAGGGCGCCGGTCAATGGGATTTCGATCATACCAATGGCGAACGACGTGACAGCCTCGGCCTCCATCAGTGCCAGCGGTATTGTCTATAACCGAATTACGCATGTAGGTGGCGAAACAATCACGGTGACCAATACAAGCGCCGCAACGCTGGCTGGACCGCTTCAACTGATGCTAATCATTAGCAACTCGGCGGTAACCGCAAATAATGCAAGCGGCGTACGCAACGGCATCCCATACTGGACCTCAATTGGCTCACTTGCACCCGGCGCTTCGGCCACCCTCACAGTGAAGTTCAATTACGGAATTGGAGTTAACTTTACCACCACACCAACCTTGTATTTGGGAGGATTCTAAATTTCATGGCAAACCATAAGATCAGGCATTTCATCCCGGCTCTGCTGCTGTGCGCTCTGAGCCTACCGGCACTGGCTGATAGCGTGACGTACGCTTTTACAGTCAATACGTTGACTCAGAACGCCAGCTATGGCTATATCGACATACAACTGAATCCGGGGACGATCACTCCTATCGGACAAGTAAGTACAACCATCTACGACTTCGCAGGTGCGACGCTTGATGCGAGCAGCGTTGCGCTCATCGGCAACGCCTCGGGCAATCTTGCCAGCATAGCAAACCTTAACAATGGCACATCATATAACGACTACTTTGAGGGCCTTACATTCGGCAGTCTTATCACCTTCGAGGTGAATTTGTCCGGTACCGGCGTCAGCACGCTGGGTGGCCTCAGCGATGCTTCCGGATCCGCATTGTCCATTTCTTTTTATGATGCGGGCGGTGATTCGCTCTTTGTTACCGATTATGGCACTGGCACTTCCGGCCAAATTGATGTCGAGGCCAATGGCAAGGTCGGAACAACGGATACGTTTTCTCCTGTGCCTGAGCCCTCTACCTGGATCTATTTGGGTACGTCCATGGCTCTGTTGCTGGCAACTGCTCTGTGGCGTCAACGGTCGACCTTATTTATCCACTGAAGAATGGTGGGTATCCGAGGTTGCTGACGTAGTTTATTCAATTTTCTGCAAGGAGAAATACATGCGATTGACTCGAAGAAGCGCGATCCGGCTAGTAGGAGCCGCCGCAACAGCATTTAGCACACGGCTCTACGCTCAGGGCAAGCTAGTAAAAGAGCCGGGAAAGAGTTCCACCTCGGCCCTCGATGCCGCGAACCGGCTTGTGACTTATCCTTTTCCCGAAGGTCTCGCATCCAATCCCGCCTTTGTTGTTCGCGTTCGATCCGCCGGAAAGCAGTGGCAAGATGTAGTGCCCTACTCTATGGAGATCTCCAAGGTAACGGCGGGAAGATCCATCCCGCAGGACGTCTCCGCCGCATACTTCGACTTCACCGGCACGGTTGAGGTCTCGATCACGCCGGCCAGCGAAAAGATCGATAACGTTCGGATCCGGCCTGCCTCGCTGAATATTGCGCACACGGTAAAGGGCAATACCATCACATTTTCGCTTGCCGAGCCGCGCAATCTCTCGGTAGAAGTCAACGGGGACATCTTCCACAATCTGCATCTCTTTGCGGGCGCGCCGGAGACGAAGCCTGTAACACAGAGCGCGCCGAACGTGCTGTACTTCGGCCCCGGGATTCATACCCTAACCCGGGAACAGGGCACCCTGGCTAGCGGCCAGACGCTCTATATCAGTGGAGGCGCTGTGGTTCGCGGCGCCATTCTGTTGGACCATGTGGAGAATGTGCGCATCCTCGGTCGAGGAGTTCTGGATCAGAGCGCATCGATCAAGGCAAAGAATTCCAAGAACATCCAGATCAGTGGAGTCATCACCGCTGGGAACATGCAGATTGGCCAGTGCGAGGGATTTTCTATCTCGAACACGAAGACGATCCGATCCGGGCGGTGGGGCGATGGCATCGACTTCTTCTGCTGCAAAAACGTCACCCTCGAGAATGCCTTCCTGCGAACGTCGGACGACTGCATCGCAATCTACGGGCATCGCTGGGATTACTACGGCGACACGGACAATATAAAAATCTCGAAGTGCATACTCTGGGCCGACGTCGCCCATCCCATTCTTATTGGGACTCATGGAAACTCGGATAACCCAAACGTGCTGGAGAATATCAGCTTCCACAACATCGACATTCTGGACCAGCATGAGGAGCAGATCGACTATCAGGGCTGCATGAGCCTCAACGCAGGCGACAGCAATCTCATTCGAAACGTTCTGTTTGAAGACATCCGTATAGAAAACTTCCGGCTTGGCCAACTAGTCAACCTACGCGTTTTCTATAACAAGACGTATAACACCTCACCTGGACGGGGAATCGAAGGCGTTGTTTTCCGCAACGTCTCGTACTCGGGTACCCACGCGAACCTATCGATCATTGCTGGCTACGATGAGACACATAAGATAAAAAATGTTGTCTTTGAGAACCTACAGATCAACGGAGTCGTCATCTCCGATGACATGGCCGACAAACCCAGATGGTACAAGACCGGCGATATTGCCGGCATCTTTATCGGGGAGCATGTCGAGGGCCTTAAATTCATCAGAGAAAGAATTCCGTCAGCCGCTACAAGTCCTAACTGATGCTACGTAGTCCTGATCTGATAACGGGGGTATGGCAGCAAGGAAGTAGGCAGAATTGTTACTTGATGTTACGCGGTAGCGCGCAGTTGAAGCAGTTCGTCGTGGTTGAATTGTCCTGAGCCGCCAGTTCGCTGCACAAAACCAAGGGCCAAAGGCCCGCTCTATACCAGCCTAGGCCGTAGGCCTAGGGCTGTGTTTCGTACAAAGACAAAGGGCTGAAAGCCTGACCTATACTTCAACGAACTTCTGACTGCTTGAAGTTGTACCTCAGTGGGTGCCCCATCCTTGCTGCGTATTCGAGAACGGTACGAAGTACCTTGTTCTTGCCGCAAGGTTGGGAGGTACAAATTTACGCGGTCAAAGACCTAGCAATCTATCGCATTTACGATTTCGGATTCTAGTCTGTAAAGGGCGTCAATGTAGGTTTGGCCGAGAACCTGTCAGTAGCGATAGGTTCCATTGTTGCTTGGCGGGTGATAGGCCCCGCTGCCGCTGGCGGGAGGGGGATGATACTGCCCGCTACTGCTCGGTGCGGGCGGATGGTAGGTTCCACTGGGTGGATGGGCACTATGCGGAGTCCCGCTGTTGGGATGCGCAGGGACAACGGCGGGATGATTGCCACTACGTCCTGCTGCTGAGTGCACCCCTCCAGCGGCTTCATGAGAAGCCACAATGCCGCCTGTTGCAATCGTGCCGTGACCAGCGTGTGAAACTGCCGCACCCGGATGAACAACCACGGGATGTGCAATGGCCGCCGCCGGAGCAGGCACGTGGCTTGCTGCCGGTGTCGCCGCAGCGGGCGATTCATGCTTGACCGCTGCACTGGGATTAGCAGCTGCATTGGGATTTATCGCGCCACTGGCAGGGGCCGTGGCAACCACCGCGCGTCCTGCTCCGCGATTGAAGCGATGTTCTCCCCACCCATGCGTATAGCCCCAGTCGGCCCACGGCCCCACGCCAACAAAGATGCCGTTAAAAAAATAATCCGGCCCGTAGAACCCACGCGGAGCGCAGGCATACGGAGCGTAGCCATAGTAGCCATACTTACAACTTGGCTGATCCCCGGCACCGCTGTTGGTTGGCGCACTCGCCGTCTGTGCCGCAGCCAGCGTTAGCGAGCCGACCCAAACCGCCGCACAAAGAAAGATCTTTGATCGGTAAACCGTTGCTCCGCAAACTGTCGTTCCGCGCATCTTCAATCTCTCTCTGCCAATCTCAATTTCCATATCTTTCGTCGGGCCGCGTCTCCTGCCCACAGCATTTGAACCGGCGGCATCCTGTCTTCCTCTCCCCGACATTCAGCGGAAAGAGTCATCGTGTCCTAGAATAGCGAATCTTATCTTGAAATGCTCGGACAATCGCGTCGACGCAGGACCATCACGAGTTTACTTTCTGCACAAGCCCTCAACATTCCGCCCAGTAGTCCTAAATCGACCACGGATGACCACGGATTTAAGGGCAGTGTGGTGTTGCTTAATCCGTGAAGATCCGTGTTGATCCGTGGTCCGCTCTCGTTTCACTTAGAACAGCTGTGCAAGGGCTGACCCGCTTGCGTATTTTTCGTGCTGAACGATAATCGACTGATGCAGATTTTTCTTCGCGCGCGCCGTGCCGCACTTACGTTCCTCCTGTCTCTGACTCTCCTGTTCAGCCTCGGTGCAACGACGCATGCGCAGACGCAGCCTGCAAAGCCTGCCGTTGCACAGCCCGCATCCGTTGCCGCCACGCCGTGGCTCTTCGTCGGCTTCAAACGGGACAGCAAGGACGGCGTCTACTACGCTCTCTCGCCGGACGGCTATCGCTGGCATCTGGTCAACGGCGGCAAGCCCGTCGTCCGGCCCACTGAGCCCGCCGAGCTGATGCGCGATCCCTTCATCCAACGTGCGCCCGATGGGGGCTTCCGCATGGTGTGGACGTGGTCCTGGTACAGCCCGCACGTCATCGGATACTCCGAGTCACACGACCTCCTCACCTGGTCGCCGCACCGCCAGCTCGCTGTCATGGACAATGAGCCAACCGCCGTCAACGTTTGGGCTCCGGCGCTCTACTTCGAGCCCGACCAGAAGCGCTGGCAGATCTTCTGGTCGTCGACCATCCCCGGACGTTCGCCCGGAGACGACTCCGGCGACATCGCCAATCTGCCCGGAGCCGCCGCGCCCATCGGCCTGAACCACCGCATCTACTCCACTACCACCGCAGACTTTCAATCCTTCACCCCCGCCAAGCTCTTCTTCGATCCAGGCTACAGCGTCATTGATGCCACGCTGCTGCCTCCCACTACATCCGGCGGGCGCTTCGTACTGATCTATAAAGATGAGCGCAAAGTCCCCGTCCTACAGAAGCACCTGCTCACCGCCACCGGCCCCACCATCGAGGGCCCTTGGACGAACCTTAGCCAGCCCATCTCCGAGACGTGGAGCGAGGGTGCAGCCATCATTCCCGTGCGCGCCACCGCCGAATCGCCCGCTGGCTTCCTCGCCTATTACGACCACTACTCGCACGGACAGCACTACGGAGCCGTCTTCTCGCCTGACCTCACACATTGGACCGACGCGCTTAGCCGTATCCGCTTCCCCGCCGAGATGCGCCACGGATCGTTCGTCGCCATCACTCAGGCCGAGTACGACCGTCTCGAAGCGCTTGCCCGCATGCCCGACGCGGCTCCTGCGACCTCGCCTATAACCGCACCAGTAGCCAAGCCAGTCGCCGCGCAGGAGGCCAAATGATTCACGAGATTCTCACCGTAGGCCCGCTCCAGTGCAACTGCTCGATTCTGGGCGATGAGGCATCAGGCGAGGCCATCGTCGTCGATCCCGGCGACGAGATCCAGCGTATCCTCGACGTGCTGGCGCGCCACAAGCTCACTCTCAAGCAGATCCTCGTCACCCACGCACACATCGACCACATCGCCGGAGCTGCGCGTCTGAAGGCCCTCACTGGCGCGCCCATCCTCTACAACGCCAGCGACCTCCCGCTGGTCAAGATGATGGACGTCCAAGCCGGATGGATTGGTACGGCTACGCCCGATGTTCGCCCACCCGACGACACGCTCGACGACGGCAAGCTCATCGCCATTGCGGGGCTTTCCGGCAGCATTCTGCATACCCCGGGCCACACGCAGGGCAGCGTCTGCCTCTACCTCCCGGCGCAGCAGCTTCTGCTCGCAGGCGACACGCTCTTCGCTGGCTCGGTCGGACGCTCCGACCTGCCCGGCGGCAACGGAGCCGAGCTAATCCGCTCGATCCACAACAAGCTGCTTCCGCTGCCCGACTCGACCGTCGTCATCCCCGGACATGGACCCAATACAACCATCGGTGAAGAGCGTCAGTCAAATCCATTCTTGTCGTGAAAATTGCTTAGTATGCTGATGTTACGCAGTCCTGGCCCGATGCGGGAAAAGCTGCACGGAAATCGGCACTTGATAATAACGGTTGCTTTTCACTCGTGTCCTGAGTCAGAAGTTCGTTGAAGTATAGTTCGGGCCTTCAGCCCTTTGTCTTTGTACGGAACGCAACCCTAGGCCTTCGGCCTAGGCTGGTATAGAGCGGGCCTTTGGCCCTTGTTTTT